>Ga0268299_1001027_pt1 | contig 61330 bp, 58 predicted proteins | sample NOBtaG_FD_193484 | JGI IMG/M metagenome (GOLD analysis project Ga0268299, IMG submission 193484) | Activated sludge microbial communities from bioreactor in Nijmegen, Gelderland, Netherland - NOB reactor | ecosystem: Engineered > Bioreactor > Aerobic > Activated sludge | place: Netherlands...
CGCGAAAACTGCTACCTAAGAGAAAGCTCTCCAGTTTCCCCGCGCCACTGCAGGCACAAACTTGTCAAGACCTCGAGGCGGGAAGGCGACGGTACGGCCCTCCTGGGCGCTCATGTAGGCAGCCATGAGAATTCTCACTACATCAACTCCGTCCTCAAACGTTAAGGACGGGAGGCGGCCAGCAAGGAAGGCTTGAACGACATGGCGGTTCTCCGCCTCATAGCCGTACGTCGCCGCTTCATCGGCCACCACAGGCATCAGTCCCGATTCGGCATTCTGCTTCTCAAGGAGGTCCTCCTCCGGTTGAGTCGTCACGTCGCGGCTGACAAACAGGTTGAGCCCACTGTCGAGCGTATTCCACGACATGGAATACTCCGGCCCCAATAACTCGGCCGAGAGGCGAAGCCCCGGACCGACATAACTCCAGGACGTTGTAGCCTCCCCCAGCACGTGAATCTTCTCGGCGGTCTCGAACTCGATGGTCACGCTGGCGTAGTCTTCGGAAGGTTGTTTCCGGTAATCAACGTTCCCGCCCATCGTGCGAACCAAGCGCCGCGCGTACTTCGGCCTCGTCCATTTCAAACTTGCGATGCGCGACGTCACCGAGACAGGCCTCAGCGTGGAGACCGCCTCTCCCGGCTTCGTGAGCAGGTGGCGCACGACCAGCGTGGAATGGCACATCATGTCCGTGAGGACGCCGCCTCCTTGAAGACGCCCTTGCCAGAACCACGGTCGATGCGGGCCGCTGTGCTCTTCAGTCGCACGAGCCAGGTACGGCCGTCCTGCGAGAGCCGCCGCGCGCCCCCAGATCAACGCATGGCCGCGGGTAATTTGCGGCGCGAAGACCTGATTTTCCAGATACCCATGGAGCAGGCCCGCGCCGGTAACCAGTGAGGCGACTCGCTTCGCTTCGGCCACGTTCCGCGCCAAAGGCTTTTCGCAGGCGATTCCCAAAAGCTCGGCTCGCCCCCGCTCGATTGCATGGGTGATTTCCTCGACATTTTCCACGCGCGTGTGATTCGGGCCGCAGATCCATATGGCATCAACCGCCGGATCAGCGACCATCTCGGCAATGGACCGATAGGTTGTCGCTTCTCCGACGCTGAGTCGTCTGGCCATGGCGGCGGCGCTCGCCGCATGGGAACGGGTGGGGCTCCAAATTCCGACGACGTCCGCGTCGCGCACACCGACAAACGCCTGTAGATGGAACCGGGCGTTGAATCCGCTGCCGATGATTCCGATTCCAAGTCGCTTCACTGGCGGTGACGGGCGAGTCGACCGATGGTCCGGGCGGATCATGAAGAGGAGTCCGGCGTGAACAGCAACGTGCCAGTGCGGTTCACACGCACCGCCACCTCGCCGTTCAACACTTGCAGGATCAAATTACCGGCCACTTCGCGGCGCCACCCGCGTAAAAGTGGGAGCGCGATCTCGTTCTTTTTCTCTTTAGCCTCGACCAGCGCTTGAATATCGGCGCTCGTCGCGAGCAGCGTCGGAGCGATTTCCGCTTCCGCCGCCCTGGCCTTCAGGACGGCCTGGAGGAGTTCGACGACTCCAATGGACTCCGGTTCAGCCCGTTTTTCCGTCGGCACCTGCGGCCAGGACGCGGGCGGGAGGGCCAGCGCGCGCTCGACCGTTTTCATGATGTGCTCGCCATTGCGTTCCACCTCGGAAGTGTGCACACCTCTGAGAGCCTTGAACTCATTCAGCGTCTTTGGCGGATGACGGGCCAACTGCAACAGGACTTCATCTCTGAGCACTCGTCCCCGTGGAACATTGCGGCGTTTGGCTTCGCTTTCGCGCCAGGCAGCAAGATCGCGAAGCACGGCGGCATGTTTGGGTTTGAGGCCCTCCCACCCCCGGATCCGCTGATAGCGCTCGAGCGGGTCTCGGCTCTTTTCCCCCACCACCGACTCCAGCCGAGCGAATTCTTCATAGGCCCAGTCCAACCGGCCCAACATCGAGAGTTTCTTTACCAGATGTGCGTGAATCGGCAGCAGAAACTGAACGTCTTCAGCCGCATAAGCGATCTGATCGTGCGACAATGGTCGTGCGCTCCAATTGGTGAAGGTATGAGCCTTGGCCAGCTTGGTGCCAATGATGCGTTGCACGAGATTGGCATACGCGGCCTGGGCGCCGAATCCCAACATCGCGGCGGCGATTTGCGTATCGAAAAATGGTTTCGGTATCTGTCCTGCATGAACTGCGAACAGATCCAAATCCTGCCGCCCGGCATGAACGATCTTGTTTACTTGCGGATTACAGATCAATTCCCAGAGCGCATCGAGCGGCCCATCGGCTTGCACGGCCGGAAAGTCGATGACTGCGGAGACGGCAGGCGACGCGACCTGAATAAGCTCCAACTTTGGAACGAAACTATCTTCCCCCACGAACTCCGTGTCGAGCGCAATGTCCGCACTCGCATGCAATTGATGGCAGAGCCGTTCAAGAGCCGCGGTGGTGGTGATATACCCGGGGTCGCTTCGTGTGGTCACACTTGGGTTCATTCGGCGGGACTGTATGGCCGATCCGGCGGCTTCATCGGTTCGGTATTGGAAAGACTGAGGTACTCTTTAAGAAATTGGTAGGCCTCCAACATGCGACGGAGTTCCGGTTCGGAGCTGCGATCGCCTTGATTCGCGTCAGGGTGAAGCTGCTTGGCCTTGTGGCGAAAGGCGGTCGTAACGTCGGCCAGCGAACTTCCAAACTCGACTCCCATGATGGCGTAGGCATCCATGGCATTATTCACGCCCGACCCTTGCGAAAGATCCCCGCCCCCTCCGCTCGCGGCCTTCAGCATATCCGCCAGGTTGAGCTTCCGCCGCCGCCGCCGCGGACGTTCTCGGATTTCGCTGTCCAAGTCGTCCCAGCGGTCTTCCACGAATTCCAGGCGGGACTCCAGACGCATGGCCCCTGACAGATCGGAGATCCACTCCAATTCCTCCTCGATCTGGAGCAGCGACTTGACGATTTCGTCCAGACCCTGTTCGACTCGGAAGTAGCTGTCCACCCGTTCCTGCATCATCGTATCGACGGCGCAATCCATGCTTTCCTCGGTTTTCGACCTGAGCGAGCTGATGCGTTTCTGCATCCCGCTCCTGAATTTCATGTACTTGCCGGCCGAGAAAGGCATGGTGTCCCGTTGCACAAGCAGACGCCGTGCATTGTAGCACAGGCGCCGCGGGCGCCAGAAGGTGGGGAGCGGTCACGCTCAATTTGGAGCGACCTGATCGCCGATCCGATTACGCCGCCGGGCGACGCCGCTATCGTGTGCGGCCACGGAGACCGCTTTGGCCACCCTCGGCACGACTTCCTTATCAAAGACGCTGGGGATAATGTAATCCTCACTCAAGGTCGCGCGAGGAATCGTTTCGGCCAAAGCCTTGGCCGCGGCAAGTTTCATCGGTTCGTTGATCGCCACCGCTTGCACGTCCAGCGCGCCTCGGAAGATTCCGGGAAACGCCAACGCGTTGTTGATCTGATTGGGAAGATCGGACCGCCCCGTCGCGAAGATGCGGCAGTGCGAGACAGCCAACTCCGGCGACACCTCCGGATCAGGATTGGCCATGGCGAATACGATGCGGTCCGAAGCCATCAAGTCCAGCGCCTCGGGACCCAACAGATTGCCAACTGACAGGCCGATGAACACGTCGGCTCCCCCCAGTGCCTCGTGCAGCGTACCTGCCGGATTGAGCGGCGTCAGACAGGACAAGAGATCCTGACGGCAGGCACGCAGGCGTTCACCATCGCCTTGCAAGATGATCCCCGGCTTGTCGCACCCCACCAGATGAGATACTCCAGCAGCCAGCAGCATTCGGCAACAGGCGGTGCCGGCGGCCCCGAGGCCGTTGACCACGACCCGTACATCCTCGATCGCCTTCCCGACAACTGTCAGCGCATTGGTGAGGGCCGCGAGAATCACCACCGCCGTCCCGTGCTGATCATCGTGCATCAGCGGGATACTCAAGGATTCCTTGAGACGCCGCTCGATCTCGAAACAACGCGGCGCGCTGATATCTTCAAGGTTAATGGCGCCGAAACCAGGCGCAATCGCTTGAACCGTTCGCACGATCTCGTCCACATTCTGTGTATCGAGACAAACCGGCCACGCATCGATGCCGGCCAATTCCCTGAACAGCATGGCCTTGCCTTCCATGACGGGTAACGCCGCCTCCGGACCCAGATTGCCGAGCCCAAGGACTGCGGACCCATCGGTCACGACCGCCACGCTGTTGCTCTTGGTGGTAAACACATAGGCTTTGGACTTGTCCTTGGCTATGGCTTGCGAGACCCGTCCCACGCCGGGAGTATAGACCATGGACAGCACGTTGCGGGTATTGACCGGCATCTTGCTCTCCACGTGGATCTTCCCTCCCAGATGGAGCAAAAATATCCGATCGGACGCCGACAGAACCGTGACGTCTGGAAGCGCGCCAAGACGCAGAAGCACATGTTCTCCGTGCGCTTCATCACGAACATCGAACGTCACATCCCGAACCATGGAGGCCGCGGTAGCGGACACAATGTCCACCGCACCAAGGTTGGCCCCTTCCATCGCGAGAACGGCTGCCACATTTGCGAACATGCCCGGCTTGTTGGCAAGTTCGAGGCGGACGGTCAGCCGGTAATTGGAGTAGGGACCGATATCGTTCATGGCCACCGGTCAGTATGCTGCTGCCAATGAAGAGAATACCATAAGACCCATGGGAGTCATCGATCCTCTATCCAGCCAGGCAAACATAAGCCGCTTCCCTGTCATTCGAATCGCCGGCGTCATCTTCCTTCTTGTTTCGTTGATCCTCTCTTCTGCGGAATGCTAAGGTGACGTCATGTCCTCATCATCGCGTTCCAATCGGCTGATTCACGAAACCAGCCCTTATCTGCTCCAGCATGCGCACAATCCCGTGGACTGGTTTCCATGGGGGCCCGAGGCGCTCGAACTCGCCAGGAAGCAGAACCGTCCGATCCTTTTGTCGATCGGCTATTCCGCCTGCCATTGGTGCCATGTCATGGAACGGGAATCGTTCGAGAATGAATCGATCGCCGCGCTGATGAATCGGTATTTCGTGTGCGTCAAGGTGGATCGAGAGGAGCGGCCCGACCTTGACGAGATTTACATGCAGGCGACGGTGAGGCTCAATCGAGGTCAAGGGGGTTGGCCGATGACGGTGTTCCTCACCCCCGAACAGCAGCCGTTCTTCGCCGGTACCTATTTTCCCCCGGATGATCGATGGGGACGGCCGGGGTTTTCGGCCCTGCTGAAGAAAATTGCCGAGGTCTGGGAGCAGGATCAGGGCAACCTGCGTAAGCAAGCGCAGGAGCTGACCAATCGGCTGAAGCAGGAAGGACAGGCCGCGTTTCCCATGACCGTCAGTGAGACGGCGTTGACCGATGCGGTGCGCGAATTCAGCGACGAATTTGATCCGCGCTATGGCGGATTCGGCTCCGCCCCCAAGTTTCCTCCGGCTGCCGGACTCTCATTGTTGCTCCGCTGCTACCGTCGCTCGGGCGATCCAAAGACGCTTCAGATGGTCACGAAGACGCTCGACGCCATGGCGGCCGGGGGCATCTACGATCATATCGGTGGAGGGTTCGCGCGCTATTCCACGGACGAACGGTGGCTTGTCCCACACTTTGAGAAGATGCTGTATGACAATGCCCTCCTGACCCGCTCCTATCTCGAAGCCTTTCAGGTCACTGGGCGATCGACCTATCGCGCGATCGTCGAGGAGGTCCTGGATTACGTGCTCCGCGAGATGACCGACAAGGCCGGAGGTTTCTACTCGTCCACCGACGCGGATTCAGAAGGGGTTGAAGGCAAGTTTTTCGTTTGGACCCCGGCCCAGGTTCGCTCCGTCCTGCACGACGACGAAGACGCCAGGAGATTCTGCGCCAGCTATGACATCACGGAGCAAGGGAATTGGGAGCGTCAAAGTATTCCGAACCGATTGCGTCCGCTCGACGAGGTGGCACGGGAACTCGGTGTCTCCGTCGACGCGCTCCAAGACACCGTCGATCGATGTCGTCCTCTCCTCTACCAAGCCAGAACCCGACGGCAGCCTCCCGGACTCGACGACAAGGTCATCACCGCGTGGAATGGGATGATGATCGGCGCGTTGGCGGAATCGGGCCGCGTGTTGGACGTTCCCCGTTACATCGAGGCGGCCCGGCGCGCGGCCGATTTCCTGCTGACCACTCACTCCGCCGATTCAGGAAGTCTTCTGCGGACGTCGCGTTATGGACGCGCGCATCTGGACGGCGTCCTCGAAGATTACGCCTTTCTGGCGGAGGGGCTTGTCGACCTGTTTGAAGCGTGCGGCATCGATCGCTATCTGTCCGCCGCGTGTTCCCTTGCCGAACGGATGCTGACGTCATTTCAAGACACGGAGCATGGCGGGTTCTTTACAAGTTCCCGAGAGCACGAGGCGCTGATTATGCGGAGTCGAGAAGGACCGGACGGGGCCACGCCCAGCGGCAACGCCGTGGCGGCCTTTGCGCTGGCTAGACTCGCTCATCATTGCGACAAGCAGAACTTCCGCGAGGCGGCTGTTCACGCCGTTCGCGCATACGGAAAGCAGATCATTCGATATCCCAGGGCCTTTGCCAAGAGTTTGGCCGTCGTCGATTTCCTGACCGAGGGCCCTTTGGAACTCGCGCTGGTCGGCCAGAAAGATAGCCCGGACTTCCAGAATTTCTCAAGCACGCTGCGCTCGACCTACCTGCCCAATCGGATTCTGGCCGTGACGCATCGGGAAGACGGGAAATCTGCGCACCCGCTTCTGTCCGGTAAGACCATGGTCAACGGAGACGCCGCACTCTATCTGTGCCGGAATTTTGCCTGCCAGCGCCCTATTACCGACCCTCGTGAAGCGATGGACGCCATCCATGCCGCACAGCGGACCGCCCAGGAAACCGACGGAGGCCGGCTTCTCAACGGGCCGTCGCTCACAGGCTTCGCCACAGCGGAGGGAACGGCCAGGTATGCAGCGGGACAGGTCAACCGTCCAAGCGCATCCCGCGGCCTGGAGAATGGGTATGTTCCGTTCGGTGCGACCGGTCTGACCGTCTCCAAACTTGGATTCGGCACCTATCGAATCGACTCGAGCGATCCGGAATACCGCCGCGCCCTGGAAACGGCGCTGCATGATGGAGTGAACCTGATCGACACGTCGACCAACTATATGGACGGCGACAGCGAGCGACTCATCGGTTTTGTGCTGCGACGCCTAAGCGAGGAACAGCCCATGGCCCGTGCCGGCCTCGTTGTGGTTTCAAAAATCGGGTACGTTCAAGGTCGAACCCTGGTCCAAGCGGTGGACCGCGAGCGGTCCGGCAAACCCTATCCGGACATGGTCAAGCACGGCGAGGGACTCTGGCATTGTATCCACCCTGAATTTCTGGCCGACCAACTGACGCTCTCCCTCGATCGGCTCGGTTTGCAAGTATTGGACATCTGCCTGCTGCACAATCCTGAATACTTCCTGTCCGAGGCAGGACGTCGCGAAGGAGCGAATCTGGACGAGAGCCGGGACATGTTTTATCACCGTGTCCGGAAGGCGTTCGAGTTTTTCGAATCCCAAGTGGCGGCCGGTCGAATCCGGTGGTATGGAGTGTCGTCCAATACGGTAGCGGCTGAGGCAGACGCCGTCGATGCGACGTCACTCTCTCGATTCCTGGCCGCGGCAGAGGCGGCGGCAGCATCCCAGGGACAATCGCAACACCACTTCGCCGTGCTGCAATGTCCCATGAATCTGTTTGAGGCCGGTCCGCTGCGGACCGGAAATACAGGAAGGGACCAGCAAGACACGGTGCTCAGCCTCGCTCGGCAGAGTCGGCTGGCTGTCTTGGTAAACCGCCCGTTGAATGCCATGACCGATCAGAAAGGCGGAATGCTCCGGCTCGCGGACCTCCCGCTCGAAGGCGATCCGGTCGACCTGAAGATTCAATCGAACACTGTAGAACAATTGGAGCGGGAATACCGCAAGACGCTGGCGCCCTCGATTTCAAGTCCACAACAAGGCAAGCCCCCCGCCGACTTTTTCAATTGGGCGGCCGAGCTCAAACTTCTGAGTGGGCGCCTTCAAGGCCTTGAGCATTGGGAACACATCGAACACCAAGTGATCGCACCACATGTGAACCAGGTTATGCAGGCAATCCCTCGTCTGATCGCCCAAGAACTGGCCGACCGGTGGGAGGATTGGCGGGAACGCTACGTCCCCGAGCTCTTGACCCTGCTCCGAGGCCTGCGGCGTGAAGCAACCGAGACAAGCCGTCGACGACGGCTGGCCGTTGCGGCAGCGCTCGACCCCCTTCTTCCGGAAGACCGACGGAACGAGTCGCTGTCCCGCAAGGCGCTCTGGATCGTCAGCAGCACACCTGGCGTGACGAGCGTGCTGAACGGCATGCGATCGACGGCATATGTGAACGATTCCCTTGAAGTTTTGAGGTGGGCGGATCTAAAACAAGTGGGCCCGATCTACGCCACAATCCGGTCCGCAACAGGTACATGAGGTTACTTGTGGCTGCCGATCAGCCGTTGCAGACCTCCAATCCATGATCCGGCTTCATCAAGGGCGACACCGCCTCCTCGGTTTGGCCTGTGGCTTCCAAGGTTCTCGCCAGAAAGCATTGGACGTCGAGCACTTCTTTTCCCGATGCGGACTGATCGTTCAACGCAGTGCGAAACGCATGAAGCGCTCCGTCCGTGTCTCCCAACGCCCGATAGCAGAGACCAATCTGGGCATATGCGCGAAGCCAATAGGCCGGATTTTGGCCACGTGCTCGAACATCTCGATGGCTTCCTCCAACCGCCCGGTTTTCTTGAATTCCAATCCCTCGTCATAATCGACTCCCGGCAACCGCTCCCTTTTCATAACCGACATCTCCGCATAGGAATCGTCCTGGACCCCTGACAGGGCGGTGTCGATTTCTGTGGCATCTTCCGAACCCGGTCATAGTAGAGAACGGATTCATCGCATGAGAGGTGTGGGTCCACGAACTTGCATAGGAGAGACAATGAGCGCCATCTGAATTCCGCTAAGAAACAACAACACACCCCAGGCCAATACGAATCCCCCGAAGTGCTCCGGAGCCAAGTACTTGGCGAGCATCAGTGTCGTGAGAAAATTGGATCCGCTGACGAGGATCTGATCGGCAAGAACTACTAGACTCTCTTTGCGGCCACTGCATGACACAGAGCGATACGTGGCATGCATGGCTGCTGTCAACTTCTTCCATAGTAACAGAAACGATGTGCTCCTCACTTGCCATCCATAGACAGTATTCGGTACAGCGGATTGTCTCCGATGATGCGCCATCGTTGATTGGTGGTGGTCTGAATCGGCGCGGGGATTCACTGCCGAGTCAGCGGCGTATGCGAACGGGAGACTGTTTAACGAGTATGTCGGAGGAGGCCTTCCCAGACCTGCAACGCCTGTTTCGCCAGAGGATTTCCTGCACGAGTCGGGCTGCTTCGACTCAACGATCTCCCACGACTCAAGGCTCCAATGCGCTCAGCCACGTCTCTGAACCGCGGATCTTCGCGCCGAAGCCATCGGTAGGCTTCCAAAGCCTCGTCCGTCCTACCGAGCGATTCCAGTGTCCGCCCGAGGACATAGAGCAGTTGCACCGTCTCTCGAGTGGACGCCGTAGGCGATTTGATGGCGCTGCGGAACGCGTTGACGGCCAATTCATATTGCCGAATCGACTTGTTGCACAGCCCTATTTGCGCATACGCTTTCAGTGCATATTGTGGATCGCCTGTCGCCCTTTCAAGCTGACTGATGGCTCGTGCGAAGAGACCGGCCTTTTTGAGCGTCATGCCACGCTCATACCATTCTGCCGCCTCTGTGCTTACTGCCTCGGGTTCCGCTATGACTGCCGTTTCTGGCCGTGTCGATTCAAACATGAGAACGTACACTCCTCTACTAGGACTATGTTCGCGACAAGACAGATGTGTTCCAGCAAGAGTTAGACCAAAACCCATGCGAAGACTAAGTTGCGGAGCGTCAAAGAGTTAGACCGTATTGGATGGATGAAATCGCACACACTGAAGGGCAAATCGTACAATATTAGCTTGCGAGTGGAAGAGGGGTATTATATGAAGCGCCAAGACAGTCTCTAAAACCGAACCTCTCGCAATGCGTGACGATTTTCCAGAAACCACCTGATCGTCTTGCGCAGTCCATCGCGAAGGTTATGCCTGGCCTGAAACCCAAACAGTTGTTTGGCCCGGCTCACATCAAGACAACGCCGCGGTTGTCCATTGGGCTTGGTCGTATCCCATTCGATGCGTCCCTTGAACCCGACTTCATCAGCAATCAATGTGGCAAGATTGCGAATTGTCACTTCCTCTCCCGTTCCCAAGTTGACCGGCAAGTCTCCGCTGTATACCTCTGCCGCCGATAAGATGCCTTCCGCGGCATCTTCCACATACAGGAACTCTCTGCTGGGGGAACCGTCTCCCCATAACGTGAAAGCCTCGTTTCCGGCTTCCTTTGCCTGCGTACACTTGCGGATGAGCGCGGGGATGACATGGGAGGTTTCGAGATCAAAATTGTCCCGCGGACCGTAGAGATTAACGGGGAACAGCACGATCGAATTGAAACCGTATTGTTGTCGATAGGCCTGCGACTGAACAAGCATCATCTTCTTGGCCAAACCATACGGGGCATTCGTTTCCTCCGGATATCCGTTCCAAATGTCGTCTTCCTTGAACGGAATCGGCGCGAACTTCGGATACGCGCAAATTGTTCCAAGCGCCACAAGCTTCTCGAGTCCTCGCTGACGCCCCACCTCGATGAGCTGAGTCCCCATCATCAGGTTATCGTAAAAGAATCTTCCGGGATTGGCCTGATTCGCCCCGATCCCGCCAACCCGTGCCGCGAGATGAATGACGACTTCCGGCCTAGCATCAGCATACAACTGCTGCACCGCCGCCATCTGGACGAGATCATATTGCCGGCTACGCGGGACAATGACCTGCAAGCAACCACGCGTCTGCAATTGAGCCACGACAAAGGAACCGAGAAAACCGGCCCCACCAGTCACGACTACACGCTTGTTCTCCCAAAAAGTCGATGAAGCAGTCATTTGTTCCTAGGCCTGACCCCCTCCAACCGTTCCTTTTCCGCGGCGAGGTCGGCATCGACCATCATCGTCACAAGTTCTTCGAACCGCACCTTTGGTTCCCAACCCAATTCACGTTTCGCTTTGCCGGCATCACCGATGAGCAAATCAACTTCGGTTGGACGATAATATTTCTCGTCGATCTTTACGTGCTTCTTCCAATCCACCGCTACCCGGTCAAACGCCAGCTCAAGCATTTCCCGCACGCTATGGGTTTCACCCGTAGCAATTACATAGTCGTCAGGGTTCTCGGCCTGCAACATCATCCACATGGCCTGAATGTAATCGCCCGCATAACCCCAGTCGCGCTTGGCGTCGAGATTTCCAAGAAACAAGTTCTCCTGGACACCCAGCTTGATGCGCGCAGCGGCTTTGGTGATTTTCCTAGTGACGAAGGTCTCTCCTCGCCTCGGTGACTCGTGATTGAAAAGAATTCCATTACAGGCAAATAGGTTGTACGCCTCACGGTAATTCACCGTGATCCAATAAGAATAGACTTTGGCCGCGCCGTAGGGGCTACGGGGGTAGAACGGCGTGGTCTCCCGCTGCGGAACTTCGAGCACCTTTCCGAACATTTCGCTTGAGGAGGCTTGATAGAACTTGGGTCTAAGGCCGGACTCACGGATGGCTTCGAGAAGTCGAATCGTGCCCAATCCCGTGATCTCTCCCGTATATTCGGGGATGTCGAAGCTGACCCGCACATGGCTTTGCGCTCCCAAATTGTAGATCTCGTCCGGTTGCACCGTCCTCAATATGTGATTCAATGAGCTGGCATCGTTGAGGTCGCCGTAGACGAGATGGAGTCGACGCTGCGGCACATGAGGATCCTCATAGATCGCCTCAATACGACCTGTATTGAATGAGCTGGATCGGCGAATGATGCCGTAGACTTCGTACCCTTTCGCAAGCAGGAACTCCGAGAGATATGATCCGTCCTGACCGGTGATTCCGGTGATAAGCGCTTTTTTCACGAGTGGACTCCTAGGTTATGCGGGATTATTGATCGAATGACTTCCAAAGTCCACAGATAGAAAATTTGTCACGAAGATGACGAGCGGCGATTGAGATTGGATGCTCGTTGTCCGTAAGAAGATACCGTGGGACGTTAGACGGATTCCCCAACTTCCAGGGAACTGTCTTTCGCGGTTTCGGTCGCAGGCTTGTTGTCCGCCGTCGGCTCTCCCTCCCAATAGAGCATTCGATGACAGTAGGGGCAGGTATGGAGATCTTGCGAGCGTTTGACTTCGGCGACCAATTGAGGAGGAATTTGGAGGCGGCATCCCGTGCACATGCCGGCCTTGATAGCGGCTAGTGCATGATCTTTCCTGGCAGATTTCAGTTTGACATATCGGTCGAGCAGTCCGCGTTCGACATGGGATGCTCGTTCTCGTTGTTGAACTTCCAGATCCGCGAGCTCATCCGAGAGTTTTTTCTCAAGTTCATCAAGCACCCGCTTTTCCTGTGCGAATGCCCGCTCCGCCACCTCGACCCGTTCCTGCGCTTCCTTTATTGTCCGTTGCAGCTGCTCGACCTTTTCCATACATGCCAACACCTTGTCCTCGATTTCGGATTTCTTTTTGTTGGCCATTTGCAGCTCGAATAGGTGCGCCTGATACTCCTTATTAGTCTTAATCTCGGAAAGTCGCGCACGCATCTTGTCGTTATGCGCATCCTGAGCGTCCACATCCCGCTCATATCCTCGCCGCTCTTTGACTGCGGACTCCATGGAAGCCGTCATTTCCAGAAGGACTTGGCGAGCTTCGCGCAACGGCGCTTCGACTTGATGCAATCGGTCGGGAATTTTTCGGCGGTGTTCGCTGACCTCCGAAATACGGAGATCCAACTTCTGCAATTCGATGAGGGGGGAAAGATGCTGGTTCAATGCTCTCCTAGTCCATTTCCATCTATTCGTCCGGAAGCAGGTCTGTCCACCCGCCGCTGGTCCCTGTTGGTGGGCCCACTAGGACTTGAACCTAGGACCAGCTGATTATGAGTCAGCCGCTCTAACCACCTGAGCTATGGGCCCATTCCAGAAGGCCCGGAGAGGCCGAGTTCGGAGACCTGCCTGGTCAGGAGCCGCCCGGCCGCTCGGCTTCAATATGTCCATAATCCTGGCAGAATCTTTCATCGGTTGATTCTAGGCCGCGGCCGAGACGGAGTCAAATAATGACGGCTTCCGTCTCTACAGACTCTCAACAAAGCTCCGCAGCTTCTTGCTGCGGCTCGGATGGCGCAATTTCCGCAAAGCCTTGGCCTCGATCTGACGGATACGCTCCCTTGTCACCTCAAAGTCCTGTCCGACTTCTTCGAGCGTATGATCCGTCGCTTCGCCTATCCCAAATCGTTTGCGAAGCACTTTTTCCTCCCGCGGCGTCAACGTCTCCAATGCGCTATTGATCTGGCGTTGGAGGTCGTATCTGATGGCCGCCTCTAGCGGGGAGATTGCCTTCTTGTCCTCTATAAAATCGCCCAAATGACTATCCTCTTCCTCCCCGATCGGAGTTTCGAGTGAAATCGGCTCCCGGGCGATCTTCAAGATCTTGCGAACCTTGTCTAACGGCAGATCCATTCGTTCGGCAATTTCTTCCGGAGTCGGTTCTCGCCCGAGCTTCTGAACCAGATGGCGGGACGTACGGATCAGCTTATTGATGGTCTCGATCATGTGTACGGGGATACGAATTGTCCGCGCCTGGTCCGCGATCGCGCGCGTGATTGCCTGCCGGATCCACCAGGTAGCATACGTGCTGAACTTATATCCGCGCTTATATTCGAATTTGTCCACCGCCTTCATCAGACCGATGTTGCCTTCTTGGATGAGATCCAGGAACTGAAGACCGCGGTTTGTGTACTTTTTGGCGATGCTGACGACAAGCCGAAGATTGGCTTCAACCAACTCCGCCTTCCCGCGCTTGACCTTCTCTTCTGCAACATCCAAGTGTTTAACGGCGTCTTTGACTTCCTCACCGGATACGAGAGCCTCCTCGGTTTCGAGCTGGCGGATTTTTGCCCGTGCTGCCTGGTAGACCTTTTTGACGTCCTGTAGAACCTCATCGGACACCCCGGTCTTGCGTTTGACAGCCAGGAGATCCTTGCGTTCTCGACACAGTTTGCGCAGCAGTTCGCCGCCGGCTTCCCCGCCGACGCCCAATCGCCGCTGGCAGCTGATGATCTCCCGCTCGGCCGTACGAATCTGGATGGCCATCTCTCGGACGCGCTGGACCATCCGATCCTTGAGTACTCCGTGCAGATTGACGGCCTCCATCTTGTCTACGACCTGCTCGCGGATGGCGTCGATTTGCTTCTTGGTCTTCTTGAGTTTGACGGGATCCTTGGCCGCCTGCCGAGACTTTTCATAGAGTCCCTTCAACGACGTCGACACTTTGCGGACCGCGTTCAGACCCTCCAGCGTCTTGACCCGTAACTCTTCGTAGTCTTTCTCGACCTCCTCTTCCTCGAAGTCCTCTTCCGTTTCGACGATCGGTACGATTTCTCGAACATCGATCTTGCCGGTCTTCAACTGCTCGCGGAGCGAGAGAATGAACTCGATGGTCATCGGCATGCCATAGATGACGAAGGCGATGTCCCTCTTGCCCTCCTCGATTCGCTTGGCAATTTCGATCTCGCCCTCACGACTCAGCAGCGCGACGCTTCCCATCTCCTTCAAATAGAGACGCACCGGATCATCCGTCCGGCTCAGGGCGCCCGGGGTCAGATCGATTTCTTTTTCGTTCTCTTCTCCCCCATCACTCTCCTCGACTTCATCGCTTCCTTCCTCTCGGTCACGGCTTTTCGCTTGGCGCTCGCTTCCCTCGGGAGCGTCGACGATCTCGATGTCCATTTCTCCAAACATCGTCATGATGCTGCCGAACTGTTCGGACGACACCACCTCAGCGGGCAACGTGCTGTTGAGCTCATCGTAGGTTAAGAATCCCTTTTCCTTTCCGATGGAAATGAGCTTCTTGACTTCGACGAGCAATTCTTGTTTCGCCATGCTTACTCCTTGACCAAAGACAGGACAGGCGGCTGACCGGCTTTCCGCAACCGCAGTTCGTTGACTTGCACATTGAGTGCGCGCGCTTCCTCTGTTCGCCCTTCACTCTCGGCGGCTTTGAGCCGCACGATCAGTTCTCGCAACGCCGCTTCCGCATACTTGCGATCGAGCCGATCGAGGCAATCCTGCAGATGCCCGCGCATATCGTCGAAATGCTGCTCCAACATGGACAATTCCGTCGCCAGCGGTCCGCAATCGGAATCCTCGACGACGGTATCCAGCAGATGGCGCAACCCCACTCTGCCGTCTTGGCCGACGTGTGCCAAGGCCCGTTCGACCAGCGTCCGGCAAGCCGGCACCGTAAACGTTTCTGGCCGGAGACGTCTGACGTCCAGGGGAGACAGTTGCCCCTGCAAGAGCAGATACACAACATCGCGCTCTTCAGGCGCTCCCTTCCACAGGGGTGCGGGAGGAGTGTGAGGCTTGCCGCCGGCCGGCCTCCGCTTGTCCTGCATCGCCAGCGCGGGATACCGTTCGACCAAATGCTTCTGATTAATGCCGAGACGCTCGGCCACAATTCTCATCCGCTCTTCACGTTCGATCGGATGCTCGCTCTTTTGGAGAATCCGCAACACCTCATCCACGCTGCGGATACGTCCTTCGACCGTTCCACTCTGCGCCGACTGCAAGCTGTGCTCCAGCGCAAAATCCAGAAGACTCGGCGCCCGTTCCTCCAGGCGCGCGAACGCCTCAGGGCCGAATGTTCTGACGAACGTGTCCGGATCATCGCCCACGGGAAGGGACACGACCTTGACGCCAAGACCACTGTTCACGAACAGATCGAGCCCGCGCAAAGCGGCTCGGACACCGGCCGGATCGGGATCAAAGAGCAACACGACGTTCGTGGCAAACCGACGCAGCATATGAATGTGGTCGGTCGTCAGCGCCGTCCCCAACGTTGCCACAGTATGGTTCAAGCCCACCTGATGTAGAGCGATGGCATCAAAGTACCCTTCGACGACGATCACCGTCTTGGTCCTGGCAATGCTTTCCCGCGCCAGGTCCAAAGCGAAAAGCGTGTTCCCCTTTTTGAACAACGGCGTGTCGGGAGAATTCAGATATTTTGGCGTACCCTCGCCCAATATCCGTCCGCCAAATCCGACAATCCGCTTGCGCAAGTCGGAGATGGTGAACATCACGCGGGCACGGAAGCGATCGTAAAATCCCGATCCATTCTCGCGCGCGATGACCAATCCGGCGGCGGCGAGTTCGGCCTGTTGAAATCCTTCCTTGGTCAGCGCTTTGAGCAGCCCGTCCCATTCTCCGGGTGCCACGCCGATCCCAAAACGATCGATCGTGGGTTCTTCAATGCCTCGCGTGCGAAGATACTCACGAACCTCTGCGCCAATGCGTTCATCGCGCAGATTTTTCTGAAACCAGTCGAAGGCGGCCCGATTCAACAGCTCGAGTCGGCCATGTTGAGTAGGCGAAGAACTCGAATACGCAGCAGTATCTGGAAGATCCACTCCGACCTTGCGTCCCAGGTCTCGGACGACTTCGGGAAAAGGCGCCCCTGTGATGCGGATCAGAAAGGTGAACACATCGCCACCGGCACCGCAACCGAAGCAATGAAAAATTTGCTTGGAAGAACTGACGGAGAACGACGGGGTTTTTTCTTGGTGAAACGGGCACAGGCCCTTCAAATTCTGGCCGGCTCTCACGAGACTCACGTGCTGCCCGACAATCTCTGCGATGTCGACCCGGTCCCTGATTTGGTTGATGATGTCCTCAGAAATCAGGCCTCGGCCCACGGGAGTCGCGGCTCCTGTTTCCCACCTCAAAATCCGGCGGGTTGGTCGAACGTAAGTGATCGGAAAAATTGACCGGTTACCCTAACAGACGGAAAGGAAATCTGTCAATGTCACAAGAAGAGGTTTAGGATTGAGGTTCTCTACCTTTGCCCTTTCATCCAGGCGGCCAGGTCATGCGTCGCCCCCCCAAAACATGAAAATGGAGATGTGACACTGTCTGACCGCCGTCTCTCCCGGTATTGGCAACCAGCCGGAAGCCGGGCTCGACCAACCCTTTCAACCTGGCGACCTGGTTACAACTGATCAGGAGCCGCCCGAGCAATACTTCGTCTCTTGCATCGAGAGCATGAACCGAATCGACATGGCGCTTTGGAATCACGAGGGTATGGACCGGAGCCTGAGGATTGATGTCGTCGAAGGCCAACGTATGATCGTCTTCGTGAACGACGGCCGCCGGAATCTTCTTGTCGACGATCTTGCAAAAGAGACAATCACCCATGCTTGGTTCCTCCTGAATCTGCTGATCTAAGTCCGGTTTTGCCGAATCGCCTCCCCAACTCAACCAAGATCTCCTGCAGCGTAATGCCGTGATACCCGAGGACCATCAATGTGTGGAAAAACAAATCCGCCGTTTCGTAAATGATTTCATCCCGCTTGCCTCCTTTGGCCGCAATAAGCACCTCGCCGGCCTCCTCCGCGACTTTCTTGAGAATTTTGTCGTGCCCACCCTCAAAGAGTTTCGTCGTGTAAGATCCGGCCTGCGGATGAACCCGGCGGTCCTGAATTGTCCGTAGTACCGCGTCCAAAATTCCGCCCCAAGCCTCGGTGGTTTTTTCCTCACGGGCGTGGCCCCCGACATCCAGTCTGGCAAAAAAGCAGGCCCGCTCCCCCGTGTGGCACGTAGGTCCAACCTGCTCGGCCTTGACCAAAATCGTATCCCGGTCGCAGTCGATGAACAAGTCCTTGACGATCAGCCTATGCCCGGATGTTTCACCTTTTTCCCAGAGAGACTTCCGGGAACGACTCCAAAAATGAACCGATCTCGTCGCGATCGTCTTCCCGACCGCTTCCTGATTCATATAGCCGAGCATGAGCACCGTTCCGTCCAGCCAATCCTGGATGACGGCGGGAAGCAAACCCTGCTCATCGAACTTCACCGAGGTACTTGAGGAACTCTCCATTACCTCCCGCCTTCCGACTGGGACGCGATGCGAACCGGGACGCCGCGCTCGCGCAAAAATGCTTTGGCTTGCGGAATCGTGAACGTCCGGAAATGAAAGATCGAGGCAGCCAACACTGCATCCGCCCTGCCCGCGACGAATCCTTCGTACAGATGCTCCAGTGTTCCGACGCCGCCGGATGCGATCACGGGAATCGACACCGCCTCTGAAACCGCCGCGGTCAATCCCAGATCGTATCCGCTTTGCCGGCCGTCCTGATCCATGCTGGTCAACAGGATTTCCCCAGCGCCGTAGTCTTCCATCTGCTTCGCCCACTCGACCGCATCGAGCGCCGTGGCATTCCGGCCGCCGTGGGTGAACACTCCCCAATGGCCCGCGCCGCCATGACGCTTTGCGTCGACGGCAACGACGATGCACTGCGTGCCGAACCGTTGCGCCGCCTCCCGCACGAACTCGGGTCGTTGCACGGCAGCCGTATTGATGCTGACCTTGTCCGCGCCGGCATTCAACAAGGCTCGAATGTCATCGATCGTTCGGACCCCACCTCCTACCGTCACCGGCATGAAGACTCGGGCAGCAGTCCGTTCTACGACCTCAAGAATCGTCTTGCGGTTCTCGTGCGACGCCGTGATATCGAGAAAGCACAGTTCGTCTGCGCCGTCACGATCATAGACCGTCGCCACCTCCACCGGATCGCCGGCATCGCGAAGATCGACGAAGCTGACGCCCTTGACGACGCGCCCATCTTTCACGTCGAGGCAGGGGATGATGCGCTTGGTCAGCATAGCCGGGATGACAGGTGTAGTCTGAGGTTCGGGTTGAGCTCGGAGTCGAGCCCGCCATTGTCTTGGAATGCCCTCAACCTTAGCCTCAACCTCTCTCCGTAACGGCAGCAATCGCAGCGCGCAGATCAAGCTTGCCGTCGTAGAGGGCTTTCCCGACAATTGCCCCTTCAATCCGAGGCCCCAAAGCCCGAACCGCCAGGAGATCCTCGAGTTTGGTGATCCCTCCCGAGGCAATGACTGGAAAGGAAGAATACTCAACGACATCCTGCAGCGCCCGCAGGTTCGGACCGGCCAGCATGCCGTCGCGCGCGATATCCGTATAGATCACGGCGCCAATCTCGCAGCCTGACACGTCCTTGAGCATATCTACGGCGAGACGGTCGGAGACGGCCGTCCACCCCTTGATGGCCACCCTGCCGTCTCGCGCATCGAGCCCGAGAAGAATGCGCCGGGGGAACTCCTGGCAGGCCTGCTCAAGAAAAACCCGATCAGTGAGCGCCGCGGTGCCCAGCACCACGCGCGACACGCCGGCATTCAGATATCGGCGCACGGTGTGAATGTTCCGGATGCCTCCCCCCACTTGCACCTTAATCTCGACATTCTGCAGCACCAATTCGATCTGCGGAAGATTTCTCGGCTCCCCATCGACCGCACCATTCAAATCCACGACGTGGACGACGGTGGCACCCTGCTGTTGCCACCGTTTGGCGACGGCGGGAATATCTTCCGAGTAGACCGTCTCGGCTGCCATATCGCCTTGCCTCAAACGGACGCACCGTCCATCCTTTAAGTCGATGGCTGGAATGACAACCATGCCTATTCCTCCGTCGAACCGAACGGAAACACCTTGATCAGTTCCTCTACTCCGTAACGTGAGAGTTCATCGACAGTCACAAACCCCCAACCGTGATGGATGAAGCCGGAGAAATCCTCCGTCATCGGCTTTTGACGCTCATAGTAGTTCCCCACCCACAGCACGTGCCCGTCTGTTGCGACCGCCTTGAGCTCGAAGCCGACCGATGCCGGAGGATTCGCGCCGAGTCGGCTGCCGACCCGTTCCTGATACACGGACACCTGTCCCAAGAGCGCAGCGTCCGCACCGGCCTTCTTGGCCACCTCCGCAGCGGCCTGTTCCGAGACCCGCGGCAGATCACCGGATGGATGAGCCGACACCTTGGACGCGGAGCTCTGAGAGGGTGAGAGGACGGTCACTCTCTTCAAATTCCTCAAACGGACCCAAAACAACTGCGTGACTTTGTCCGCCGCATACGCAGGCACCACCACTGTTTGGTGCAATTGCGGTTCGACGTTTGATGGGACACCGACTGAGATATCGGAAGCTCGGGCCCCTCGCGGCGTCGACATGTACTGATTGCCCTCATCCCGTATCTGCGGAGTGCTAAGCGTCTCAAAGGGGAGAAGCACTAATGTACGAACCTGATAGCGAGGCAGGCTGCTCGACTTCTGAGTGGTCACTTTGGCGCCGCTGCAGGCCGCACCGCTCATCAGCGCCACCGACGCGACAAGCGCTGGGGCCCATTGCCAACCTGGCAACCGTGTCACTTCCAGTCTCCGAAATTCTTCATCAAACGCAATCCGACTGATTGGCTCTTCTCCGGATGAAACTGACAGGCGACGACGTTGTCGCGCCAGACACACGACGCAAAAGAAATTCCGTACGTCGTCGTCGTGGCGACGATGCGCGGATCCGCCGGATCGACAAAATAGGAATGGACAAAATACCAGTTGGAGCCGTCGCCGATTCCGTCGAATAGAGGACATGCGGTCCGAAAATCGACCTGATTCCACCCCATATGCGGCACCTTGACGGCAGGGCCGGATGCAAACCTCCTTACCGTGCCTGGAATGATGTCGAGTCCCTCGTGCCGACCGAACTCTTCACTCTCCGTAAAGAGCAACTGGAGTCCGAGGCAGATTCCCAGAAACGGCTTCCCGGAACGGATACTCTTCCGAATGGCCTGAATCAGATTGTATCGCTCAAGATTCGCCATACAATCCCCGAATGCTCCCACCCCGGGGAGAACGACTCGACTCGCGCCATCGATGGCCTTCGGTTCCCGCGTCACCACGACCTGATGTCCAACAGCCTCAAAAGCCTTGGAGACACTGCGAAGGTTGCCCATACCGTAATCGACAATGGCGATCATGATTTCCGTTCACCATCCATTATCACGAGTCGGGATGCAAAGGGCCTGTACCATACCGCAATCGTCCCGATCCTGCCACTCCCATACCGCTCGTATTGAGCAAGGTCTGACTGGGCCAAAACCTCAATCCCAAGGCTGACTTGCTCTACCATTGTATGGTACTGTCCCTTCGCTTATTTATATACTAGGGATAGGAAAAGACCGCCATCATGATCCGCGCAGCGATTCTCGGCGCAGGTGGAATTGCGCTCCTACTTCTGGCCGCAGTCTGCATTCCCCGCCATCTTCCGAAAACACCCGTACTGCCGATGATCCCCGCCAGCTTTCACGCGAGAATCGAAAACGGGACATTGACACTCCGCGGCACGCTTCCCAATACGTCCAGTCTCGGAAGGATCCTTCAGGGCGCGCATGCCCGTTTCGATCCGATCCACGTTCAGATCGTTGACCAATTGACGGTAGACAGCAAGGTTTCCCCGGCACAGTGGATCGATTCCCTGCCCGCGGTCCTTCCTGTCCTGCAACAGATGAACGGTCGCGGCTCCATGATTATCGACGGCCATTCCCTCGTCCTGAGCGGCAAGGTTGCATCCGAACAGGCCAAGACCAACGTCCTCCGGGGCATCGCCCCCATTGCCGCCGGCCTCGAGTTGGAAGACCATATTCTGGCCTCGGTTTCTCCAGCCCAGGCTCCAACTCGACAGCCGCGAGCTTCACTGCAATCACGCCTGAATGCCGTGCTCTCCCGCAACCGGATCGAATTCGAATCCAATCAGGCCAGCCTGACGGCCATTGGACGGGCGACGCTGGACCAACTCATCCCCATTCTGCGTGACGCCTCATCGCAGGCGGAGATCGAGATCGCTGGCCATACCGACGGGTATGGCGCGCGGGACTATAATCTGGCCTTGAGTCGAAGACGCGCCGAGGCCGTCCGCGACTATTTTGTGAAGCATGGCCTGACGCAGCGCTTCGTTCCCGTTGGATACGGCTCGACCAAGCCTCAGTCGAACGAACGCACGCACGCCGCCCTCAAGAAAAATAGAAGGATCGAACTGCAGGTGAAAGGGAACGGTGACGCATGATGACGCTCATCGGCCAGATCGCGGGATGCCTGATGGTTGCTGCCGGAATCGGCGGCCTCGTCGGATGGTTCCTACGACAGCATTCTGTTCGCGAACTTGACCAGCAACTCTACGACCTCATGGCAGCCCTCCAGGCCAAGGAACAGGCCATGAGCGCCGCACAGTTGGAGATCAAGTCCAGGACAGCGGCCATGCAGGGATATGAAAGCAAGATCTCCTCAACCGAGCTCCTGCTGCAAACAGCGCAAGAAGAAGCGGCCGTGCATAGGCAGCGGATCACTCAACTACAGGCCGAGTTGTCCGCGGCCTCCCAACGGGCCACTGCACTGGAATCGGAACTGGCCGCATCCGTCCAACGGTCCACCGACAGCGATAAAATGATCGCCGCGTTCGAACAGGAAGCGCGTCAGGCGAACGCCGCGCGCACTGCCGCGCAGCAGGCCCTGAGTCTCAAAGATGAAGAATCGTACGAATTACAGACTCGCATAGCCGAGCTGGAGCGCCGTGCGACAGACACGGATCGGCTGCGAACTCATGTAGCGGAGATTGAACCGGCCCAAGGGCGCCTCCACTGGCTGGAAGTCCAATTGAGCGAGAAGGATGCACAGCTCCGAACGGCGCTCCACGAAAATCAGGAGCAACAGGCCGCGGCTGTCCAACGGGAAAGCGAACTGGAAAGCTTGAAGAACCAAGTCGGAGAGCAATCGCAGCGCCTGGCTGAATGGGAATCCAGATACGAAAAGACTCTGCGGAAGCATGCCGCGGATGCACAATTGATCGAAGCGCATCGCGAGACAATCCACGAGCTGCGCTCAAGCCTGGTTGAACGGGAACGGACAACCGAGGCACAAGCTGAGCAGATCGCGGCGCTTCAGCGCCAGTTCGACGAGCTGAGCTTGCTCTATACCACCCTGACGGAATCCCAAGCGAAAGGAACGCAGGAGAACGCTGATCGACCCGTGGTTCGGAAACGCCAGGCAGAAATGCGCACGCCACGTAAGGTCAAAGGACCATCTGAAAGCATCGGACGGCAGGCGGCCCCCGCCAGGAACGACCAACTCAATTTGGAGATTCCGTCCGGATCACAAGCGACTGAATCGCGCAAGGACGATCTGACCAAGATTCGCGGCATCGATCCGGCATTGGAACAAGCCCTGAACAAAATGGGCACGAACACCTTCATCCAGATCGCAAGGTGGACGAGCACCGACATCTCCCGCGTGGCCAAGCAACTCGCCACCTCCTTGGACCCCATTAAGCGGCGCAATTGGATTGCCGATGCCAAGAAGCAACATCTTGAGAAGTATGGAGAACCTCTGTGAACAACATTCTCCTCAGTAATCTACCCATTCGCACCATGCCCATCTGCCGTTGAAATCCGTAAAAAACCTATGATTTCCCTTACATTGGTAGGGGTAGACCGCCTACGAACCTTCCCGTATCATGACGCTCACGTCATGTAGCTTACCTTCACTGATGAGGAAGATTTCAATGTCAGGATTCCAAGCAATCTCGAATGTTCGGTGGATTAATTTCATACTTCTGCCCCTCATCCTCAGCTTGTATGGCTGCAATGACGTATCAGAGGCACCGGCTCCTGCTCCTGGGCCTGCCGCATTGGAAGTCGCATCTGGCTCGCCGCTTCCAAGTGGCAGCACCGGCATCCGCTACAGTACGACGTTGGCAGCTTCCGGTGGAAATCCCGTCTATTCATGGAGTCTCGCTAGTGGTTCACCTGCATTGCCCAATGGTCTGAGTCTGAGTCCAGCCGGTGTCATCAGTGGCACCCCGACGACCATTCAAACTGTCACACCGAAATTCCAGGTGGTGGATTCTTCAACGCCAACCCAGCAAGTCGCGCAAAAATCTCTCACGATTTCCATAAATGCAGTACCACAACCCACGATTACCGCACCTGCAGTTCTTCCCAACGGTATCGTCGGGCAAGCTTATCCACTCACTCAATTGACAGCCTCAGGAGGAACTCCGCCCTATACCGGTTGGACGGTAAATCCCGCGTTACCAACCGGACTGATCTTTAATACCGCGACGGGAACGATCAGCGGCACTCCCACGGCAACGAGCAACCAGTCACATACATTCACCGTCACCGATTCTTTTTCACCGACTCCTCAAGATGGATCGAGGCAATACACATTGACTATCAGTCCAGCTCCGCTGCCCTTGATCATCACGACGAACTCACCCCTTTCGAACGGTACAGTGACGGTCGCATATGGACCGGTGCAACTTGCAGCAACAGGCGGCACACCGCCGTTGACATGGAGTATCGCCAGCGGTTCTTTGCCTCCGGGCCTTCAACTGAATCAGAACACCGGTGTCATCTCCGGGACCCCCGCCACAGCGGGAACCTCCACTCCAACCATTCGGGTCCAGGATGCGGGGTCGCCACAGCAAGCGACTCAAAAACCATTCTCCATTACTATAAGTCTTCCCGGACCACCGAATATCACCACGACGTCACTCCCAAATGGCTCATTCAACAATGCATATAGTCAGACGTTGCAGGTGACCGGCGGAGTATCCCCTCGAACATGGGGAGTCACCTCCGGGTCTCTCCCGCCCGGCCTGAGTCTGAACGCATCCACCGGGCAGATTTCAGGGACCGCGACGCAAACTGGCACATTTAGTTTTACGGTACAGGTCACGGATGCCATACCGCAGTTCGATTCTCAACCCCTATCCATCACAATCACCGCACCTGCGCCGCCACAGATCACGACTTCCTCGCTCCCGAACGGGACCGTCACTCAAGCCTATCCGGCAACCCAGCTGCAGGCCTCCGGTGGAACTGCGCCGTTGACCTGGGACCCTGTGGTTCAGCCTGCCCTGCCGAACGGTCTGAGTTGGAATGCCGGAACGCATACCATTACCGGCACGCCCCAAAACGGAAGTCAGGGTACGACCTCGCATACGTTCACAGTCAGAGATTCAACAAATCCTGTTCTGACGGCAACAAGGACATTGTCCCTCACGATCAATCTGCCGGCGCCGCCGAATATCACGACCACTTCTGCTTCGCTGCTGCCAAATGGGGTGGTCACGCATGCATACAGTCGTACCCTCCAGGCCAGCGGCGGAACTGGACAATTGAAATGGAGCATACAGTCTGGTTCGCTCCCGACCGGACTGAATCCCATCAACGAGTTGACGGGCGTGATTTCCGGCACGCCTTCAGCGGCAGGCACCTTTATTTTCACACCGCAAGTCACCGATTCGTTATCGCAAACTGACCCCACTCCACCGACTCTGTCGATTACGATCGTCCTCCCTCCGCCGCCGACGATCACAACCTCATCGCTTCCCAATGGAACATTTGGTAGTGCCTACAACCAAACAGTACAGGCAACTGGAGGAACTGGGGAAATAAGCTGGAGTCTCAGCGCTGGCTCCCTGCCGCCCGGACTGAATCCTATCAATCCGTCGACGGGTCTGATTTCTGGCACACCCTCTGCAGCAGGAACATTCAATTTTACCGTAAGAGCTACAGACACCATACCCCAGTTTGATGACCAGCCTCTTTCTATTACGATTGGTCTTCCGGCCCCGCCGGATATCACCACAACCTCACCACTACCTGCTGGAACGGCAGGGCAACTCTACAGCCAGCAAGTGCAGGCTCTCGGAGGATTCGGCAACCTGACGTGGGGAATAAGTGCAGGAGCATTACCTCCCGGGTTGGATATTGATCCGAACACGGGGGTAATTTCAGGAACTCCTAGTGGTACCATCGCCGTTACCTATGACTTCACGGTACAAGTCACCGATACAGTTCCGCAGTCTGATACGCAAGCCCTTTCTATTACAATCAATCCCTAACAAGCGCCCACACATGTAGGGGCTACCTCAAGCCCCTACGTCTCCTGTTCTGAAGTTCTTAGGAAAAATCCCACCTAGGGATCTCTCTAGGTGCCAGAAGAAACCCTAGTGAGATACCGTAATTTTCAAGATCAATTGTTAGGAATTCTTTCGGGGACGGGGATTGTGAAAACGAAGTCTTCCACGCAGGCCTATCCCAAAACTTTCCTGCTGTTTTTCCTAGGTCTAGGGCTCTTGTCCGCCTGCAACGACGTATCCAATGCACCTGCCCCTCCGCCTGAGCCTGGTGCGCTGGCAATTGCGTCGAGTTCCCCGCTTCCCAGCGGCAGCATCGGGATCCCTTACAGCACGACCTTGGCAGCTTCAGGCGGGAATCCCGGATATGGATGGAGCCTAGCAAGCGGTTCACCGTCGTTGCCTGCCGGGCTCAATCTGAGCCCGGCAGGAGTGATCAGCGGAAGGCCGACCACCATTCAGACAGTCAGTCCGAAATTCAGAGTGGTGGATAGCTCGACACCGGCCGCTCAGACGGTGGAGAAGGCGTTGAGTATTGCGATTAACGCGGTCCCGCAGCCGGCGATCTCCGCGCCGGCGACGCTGCCCAACGGCATTATCGGACAGACCTATCCCCTTACTCAATTGACGGCTTCAGGAGGAACTCCTCCCTATACCGGCTGGACGGTGACTCCTGCGTTGCCGAGCGGACTTGTCTTTAGTACCGCCACTGGAACGATCAGCGGTACCCCCTCGACTACGAGCAATCAATCCCACACGTTCACCGTGACCGACTCTTTTTCGCCCACGCCACAGGACGGCTCGCGACAATACACATTGACCGTCAGCCCTGCCCCATTGCCTCTTACAATTACGACCTCTTCATTGCCGTCAGGGACTCAGCTCCAGCCTTACAGCGCCACGGTAATTGCCACGGGGGGAACGCCGTCGTTGACGTGGAGCGTTGCGAGTGGATTGCCGCCGGGGCTTCAATTGAACCAGAACACAGGCTCCCTTACTGGTACCCCCACAACCTTTGGAACCTTTACTCCGACCTTTCGAGTGCAGGATGCCGGCGCGCCACAGCAATCATCACAAAAGCAACTCACCATTACAATTAACCAGCCAGCCCCACTGAGTATCACGACCGGGACTCTCGGCAACGGCATATTGAGTCAACCCTATGACCAGACTGTTCAAGCGACTGGCGGCTCTGGATCCAGGATATGGAGCTTTCAAGGCGGCACCATCCCCAATCTGAGCATCAATTCCGCGACCGGTAGGATTACTGGGAATCCTACGCCGACCGGTAATTTCACATTTACGGTCCAAGTCACCGATGCGTTGTTTACGGCGACGAAACAATTCACGATCGCCGTGACTCCCCCGCCACCACCAAGCATCACCACACCCGCATCGCTTCCAATCGGAACCGTCAACGTTGGTTATCCGTCCACGACTCTCCAGGCCACTGGAGGTGCTCCACCCTTAACCTTCCAGCCAGTGGGTATGCCGTTCGGCCTATCCTTCGACGCGGCATCAGCTACAATCGGTGGGATCCCGACGAGTGACGGCACAGCAAATGTCACGTTCACCGTTCACGATTCGACTATCCCCTCTAACCAAACCGGCAGCAAGACCTATACGATACGAGTCAACTCGGCACTCACAATCAACACCGATGACTCTGCATCGCCATTGCCGGTGGCTACAACGAATCAACCATACAACGCTACATTAGTGGCATCGGGCGGAACTGGACCGTCAACGTACACTTGGTCTATCACAAGCGGCGGATCGACACCCGCGCCTGGTTTATCCCTAAGCTCAAGTGGCGCGATCAGCGGTCAACCGACTACAACAGGAACGTTTGGCCGAACCTACCGTGTGCGAGACGGAAACGGAGTGACCGCCACAAAAATACTCAAGCTCAAGGTGAGTACTGAGCTAACGATCGAATCTGATGATGTCGGCAAGCCTCTTACCATCGGCTTCGAGACTAATCTTTATTCCACAACTCTGTCCGCTGCCGGCGGAACGCCTCCATATAGATGGTCGGTGAGTCCTGACCTGCCGAAAGGGCTCTCGCTGGACACGGTCGCTGGCGCGATCGCAGGTATTCCCGAGCAAGGTACTGCTGCTGTTCCACCTCAAAAATTTCTGTTTACGGTCAGAGATTCGGTCAATCAATCCGCAAGTAAAGCGCTGACCCTTACTATCATCAGTTGTCGCTGCTGAATAGGCTTATTCTTGGAATTCGGCCCGTTCACCTGGTTGGTCCGCCCTTAGCCTTCTGCATCCATCATAATAAAAACGTCAGCAGATCACCGGCACCCGAGGCCAGGGTTTTCGCCAGGTGCTGAAGGAACCCCTGGCAGGTCACAGTGACCTTCGACTGAACTTCTCCCTTGATATAGAGACCCTAACCAGACTATGAATGTGCGTTTGATTGAAGAAGGAGTTTGTATGACTGCGCTCGTAACACCGACGTCTAGGCTCTCATCCCGATTTCTCCAGCGTTCCCTGGGACTTCTGCTGGGACTATTCTCGCTGTCATCCGTCACCGGCTGTAACGACGTGTCGGAGGCCCCAGCGCCAGATCCAAACCCGGGAGCCCTGACCATTGTCACAGCTTCGCTTCCCGATGGAACCGTCAGGCAACCTTATTCCATTACGATAGGCGGATCAGGAGGAATCACTCCCTATTCATGGGGCGTCTCTCCGCCATTGCCGGCCAATCTCACCTTTAACGGATCCAGCGGCGCCATCAGCGGCATGCCGGCTGCCCAAGGCACGACCTCTCACACCTTTACACTTCAAGATTCCTCTGTGCCCCCGCAGACGATACAGAAAACCCTATCATTGAAGGTCAATCAAGCCTTGGTTCCGCCGGCAATCACCACACTGTCGCTTCCGTTCGGAACCGTGAACGCGCCTTATCCGCAGACGACGCTCAATGCAACGGGTGGCGTTCCTCCCTTGGTCTGGCAGCCGGTCGGCATGCCGTTCGGATTGACGTTCGACGCGGCCAGCCACTCCATCAGCGGAGTCCCAACCAGCAGCGGCACGGCAAACGTGACCTTCACGGTGAACGATTCCGCAATCCCTTTCAACCAAACCGCCAGTGGTACTCTCTCAATCACCGTCAACGTGGCATTGAAGGTCGACACAACTTCGCTTCCGGAGGGTTCGGTCAACCAAGGCTACGGACCGGTCCAATTGGCCGCCTCCGGAGGCGGCCAACCCTATTCCTGGACCATCGTTGGGGGCGCACCGCCGGCTCCCGGACTTGCTCTTAGCTCAGGGGGAGTGATCACCGGTCAGCCGACGGCCAAGGGAGCATTCACCAATACCTATCGTGTGCAGGACAACAACGGCGCTGCAGTGACGCAGTCGCTGACCATCACTGTGGCTGAGCTGATCATCGACACAACCTCGCTGCCGATGGGTCGAGTCGGTGACGCGTATGGACCGGTGGCGCTGACTGCATCGGGCGGCACACCGCCCTATACCTGGTCGGCGTCCGTGAATCCGGCCCTCCCGGCAGGATTGCAGTTTGATGCCAATACCGGAACGATCAGCGGAGTCCCATCGGTTCCACAACTTGGCGGAAGCCACACATTTTCCGTACGCGATGCCGCCAATCGAACGGCGATAAAAACGTTGGGGCTGACGATCTCGGCCTCGTTGACGTCGAGATAAGCGAGAATAGAAGGGAGCCTCTGTGCACATGAATGCGCGCCGACCTCTTGCAATCCGGGCCGGCCGTCGCGCATAACCTACCATGCACTATCGCCGGTTCAGGACATCCAGGTTGGGCACGGCGCTGATGGCATCTGTCGCTCTGTGCGGACTGCTCGCGTGCAACGACATTTCCAATGCGCCTCCGCCAGATCCAGTGCCCGGGGAACTCGCCATCGTCACGACGTTTCTTCCCGACGGAGACGTCGGGGAACCCTATGTCACCGCCGTCGGCGGAGCGGGTGGCATCACACCGTATACGTGGTCTGTATCTCCGGCACTGCCCTCCAATCTCACCTTCGACCAAACCAGCGGCGCCATCAGCGGAACTCCGACTACGGCTACCACTACCACCCACACCTTTACGCTCCAGGATTCTTCTAAGCCGCCGGACAGCGCGCAGAAGTCCCTCTCCATTACTATCGAGCCACCTCTCATGATCACTACCGCATCGCTTCCACTCGGACGGGTGAATGTGCCCTATCCGGTCACCACGTTGGCCGCAGCGGGAGGACTGCCTCCCCTGATATGGCAGCCGGTCGCCATGCCGTTCGGCCTGACCTTCGACCCGGCCTCGCATACGATTCTCGGTACACCGCTGACTCCCGGAACGACGAGCGTGACCTTCACTGTTCGCGATTCCAGTTCGCCCTTCAACAAGTCAGCCACCGCCACACTAGGTTTGACCATCGCCCCGTCGCTGACCACCCGGTAGGCTGGATTCTTAGGACTGCCGGCCTCTCTTCCTTTCCTATACCTTTGTAGGGGAGACCTCATCACAATCCGTCCCGTAAGATGCACCCTGACACTGGGTTATGACCAGCGCTTGAGGATTGCCATAAGCGAGGATGCCTTCTCACTCATTTTGGATGGAACGTGCGATTAAGCGATCGGAATAGGACGGTCCGGATATCACCCGTTGACCTGCCGGGAAGCGGCTCGTGGATCTTGGTGCTGTCGGCGGTCTGCCTACTTGGACTGCCCGGTTGTAATGACGTTTCGAAGGCCCCGGATCCTGCACCCGGTCCGGGTGCGTTAGCGATAGCCTCCCTTTCACTGCCCGATGGGGTCGTGAATCAACCGTATGCGACCACCGTCGGTGGATCCGGAGGGATCACTCCTTATCTATGGTCCGTAGATCCATCCCTTCCTCGGAGCCTTGTCCTCGATGCATCGACCGGAGCAATCAGCGGCACACCTGAAACCGTCGGGACGAGCACGCACACGTTCACTTTAAGAGACTCTTCCAACCCGGCGCAGGCGACGCAAATTTCTTTGCCTCTGACGATCAACGCCGCGCCGGCCGTACTGGCGATTACCACCACCTCGCTCCCGGCCGGAAACGTCGGCCAGCCGTATAGCCGAACGATCCAGGCGACAGGCGGAACTCCACCCTTTTCCTGGAGCATCGCGGCCGGTTCGCTCCCTCAAAACCTAGGTTTCAACTTCCAGACAGGCCTCATCTCCGGCACACCGACCGCCGTCGGGACATCGGCCTTCACCGTTCGTGTGACAGACACCACGGGACAAGCCGATACACAATCTCTCTCCATCTTGATCAATCCATCAGCACCGCCAAACATCACCTCCACTTCACCCCTGCCCGGAGCTACAGTGGGTCTGCCATATAGCCAAACCTTGACGGCAGCCGGTGGAACCGGCTCGCTTGTTTGGAGTCGCACCATCGGCTCATTGCCCGCGAACTTGACGCTCAATCCGGCCGGAATCATCTCCGGCACACCAACCAATACCGGAACGTCAACCTTCACGCTGAGAGTGACCGATGCGTTGTCGCAATCCGATACACAGCAGTTCTCCTTGACTGTCAGCGCCGCGCTAACGATCACGACCAATTCACTGGACAATGCCCGTGTCCGCCGATCCTACGATGAAACGCTTCAACAGGCCGGTGGAACGGCTCCGTTTACGTGGTCGGTGTCGCCGCCGCTGCCGGCCGGGCTAGTCCTGAATGCGGCTACCGGAAACATCTCAGGAACCCCGACGTCCACCAGCAACGTCGTGTACAGCTTCACCGTGCGTGATTCTTCGTCGCCGACGAATCAGACCTTCACCAAATCCATCCGGCTTCGAGTCACCAACTGATCGGCACGGCGCGCCTCTTCACTTCCCGAGATCGGGTTTGACTTCACCCGCTTCCCCTCCTAGAATCCGCCCATGTCGTTTGTGCATCTCCATCTTCATACACAGTTCAGCCTTCTCGACGGCGCCAATCAAATCAGTCCCCTGGTACAGCAAATCAAATCTTTCGGCCAACCTGCCGTCGCAATGACCGATCATGGCAACATGTTCGGTGCGATCGAGTTCTACAGGAAAGCGAAAGAGGCAGGGGTCAAACCGATCATTGGCTGTGAAGCCTACATGGCGCCAGGTAGCCGCCTCAACAAAGATGGCAGCCAGCTCGCCCATAACGACTACTATCACCTCATTCTGCTGGCACGGAACCTGACAGGATATCAAAATTTGATCAAGCTCGTCAGCAAAGCATACCTTGAGGGATTCTATTATAAACCTCGGATGGATAAGGAAATTCTCAAACAGCATCACGAGGGAATTATCGCGCTCTCAGGCTGCCTCAGCGGAGAAATCCCCTACCTGATCGGCCAAAAAAGCATGGCGGAAGCCATGGCAGTTGCCGGAGAATTCCAAGAAATCTTCGGCCGCGATCATTTCTACCTGGAGGTACAGGCAAACGGCCTCGACCATCAGCGGGTGGCCAATGCAGGCTTGATCGAAATTCATAAGAAGCTGGGTATCCCTCTGGCCGGTACCAACGACTGCCACTATCTTAAGAAAGAGGATTCTCGGCCGCATGATTTGATGCTCTGCCTGCAGACCGGCAAGACCATCAGCGACCCGAACCGGATGAAGTTCGATACCGATGAACTCTACGTCAAATCAACCGAGGAGATCGCTCCAGCCTTCGCGGAGTTTCCTGGAGCCGTCGCAAACACCTGTCGAATCGCCGACCATTGCGAACTGGAATTGGCCCTGAACAAGACCTACCTCCCGCAATACACGGCTCCCGAGGGTTACTCCCGCGAGTCCTATGTCGAACATCTGGCGGTGGAGGGTCTGAGGGTTCGACTGAAGGAGCGTCCGAGCGCTATCCCAAGCGCTGTGTACGAGCAGCGGTTGAGGGAAGAGCTGACCGTTATCTGTTCGATGGGGTTCGCCGGTTATTTCCTCATCGTGTGGGACATCATTCGGTTCGCCCGATCCCGTGGAATTCCCGTCGGGCCGGGCCGCGGCTCGGCTGCCGGAAGTCTGGTGGCCTACGCGCTGCGTATCACCGATCTTGACCCCTTGGTCTACAGTTTGCTGTTCGAGCGCTTCCTGAATCCCGAGCGTGTGTCGCTTCCGGACATCGACATGGACTTCTGCATGGACCGCCGTGGCGAGGTCATCAACTACGTCGTCGAGAAATACGGATCCGACCATGTGGCGCAGATCATCACCTTCGGAACACTTGGAGCCAAGGCCGCCATCCGAGACGTGGGCCGGGTGCTGGAAATGCCCTACGCGGAGGCGGACAAAGTGGCGAAGCTGGTGCCCAACCAGCTCAACGTGACACTGCAGCAGGCCTTGGATACTGAACCGCGGTTGCGCGAGTTGGTCGAAACGGATCCCAAGGTCAAGGAACTGATGTCGATTGCCCAGTCGCTCGAAGGATTGGCGCGGCACGCTTCGACCCATGCGGCCGGCGTGGTGATCTCGGAAAGCCCGCTGACCGACCACGTGCCGCTCTACAAGGGCGCCAACGACGAAATCGTCACCCAATACTCCATGGGAGACGTGGAAAAGATCGGGTTGGTGAAATTCGACTTCCTCGGGCTCAAGACGCTGACCATGATCCGGCGGGCCGAAACATTGATCAATGAGTGCCGTCCCGATCGCGAACCGCTCGTCGTGGACCGGTTGCCATTCGACGACGCCGAAACGTTCGCGCTGCTCTCGTCGGGAAAGACCACCGGCATCTTCCAACTTGAAAGCTCCGGGATGCGTGATCTGCTGGCCGGATTCAAGCCGGACCGGTTCGAGGACATCATCGCGATCATCGCACTGTATCGCCCCGGTCCCATGGATCTCATCCCGGACTTCATCAAGCGCAAACAGGGCAAGGTGCCGATCACCTATGAAACGCCCGAGCTCGAGCCGATCCTGAAGGACACCTACGGGGTCATCGTCTATCAAGAACAGGTCATGGCGATTGCCAACAAGATCGCCGGGTTTTCGCTTGGGCAAGCCGATATTCTTCGGCGGGCCATGGGCAAGAAGAAACCCGAGGAAATGGAGAAGCTGCGGGTCAAGTTTCTGGAAGGGGCCAAACAGAAAAAGATTCCTGAAAAGAAGGCCGAGAAGCTGTACGAACTCATTCAAAAATTCGCCGGTTACGGTTTCAATAAGTCGCATGCCGCGGCCTATGCCGTGGTCTGCTACCAGACAGGATATCTCAAAGCCCACTATCCGACCGAGTTCATGGCGGCGCTGATGACCAGCGACATGGGCAACCAGGATAAGATCGTCGGCTACTTCACCGAATGCCGCGACCTGGACATCAAAGTTCTGGGACCCGATGTGAATGAGAGCCAAAAAGACTTCGCGGTCGCCGACGGAGCCATCCGTTTCGGACTCGCCGCGATCAAGAACGTAGGAGAGGGCGCTGTGGAATCCGTCCTGGCGATTCGGGCAGAAAGCGGGCCGTTCAGATCCTTTTTCGATTTTTGCCGCCGGGTCGACCTGCGAAAGGTCAACAAGCGAATGCTGGAGGGGCTCGTCAAAACCGGTGCATTCGACTCGACCGGAGCCAGGCGTGCGCAGCTCATGGCTGTTCTCGACCGGGCAGTCGAAGAGGGCGCGGCTGCTCAGCAGGAACGAGAATTGGGCCAGACGAACATCTTCGGAGAAGAACTCCAAGACCAAGACCATTCAGGTCACTCGGCCGACCTGCAGCTGCCTCCGGTTCAGGAATGGGATCAGGCGACCAAGCTAAAGTACGAGCGGGAACTGACCGGCTTCTACATTACCGCGCACCCGCTCGCCCGCTATGAAGCGACGATCGGCGCTCTCGCCACCGCGACGACGGCGAGCCTCACGGAACTGTCTGACGGCAAAGAGGTCAAGCTGTGCGGCATTATCGCCACCGTCAGATCGATGCTGACCAAAAAGGGCGATCGCATGGCCTATCTGTCATTGGAAGACCTTCAAGGGACGGTCGAGGTCATCGCATTCCCAGACCTCTTCAAGTCTGCCGGTGATTTGATCGCGCCGGAGCGTCTGGTGCGAATCACTGGCACCATTGACCGGGGCGACAAGGGAACAAAGATCCGTGGCAGTCATATTGAGCCGCTTGCCGAGGTTCAAACCCAAACGGTCAAACGCGTGCGAATCAAGCTGACGGATCGACCGGACACGCAAGAGCAGCTGCCCAGGTTGTTGGATGTTTTCAAGCGTCATCCTGGTGGCGCGACCGTATCCCTGACATTTCGCACGGAAGAATCCCTGGAGGCCGAGACAGGCCCCCTTCCCAACCTCACCGTGACGGCCAGCGAGCACTTCGTAGCCGAGGTTGAGGAAGTGCTAGGCAAAGGGGCCCTATCTTTGGTATCGTAACAGCCGATGAGCGACCTGCTGAACAGCGTGTCATTTTTTTAGGATATCCACAGCCCAGACGACCTATGCGCGACTACCTTGAATTTGAAAAGCCCCTCCGCGAGATCGAAGAAAAGATAGAAAAATTGGTGACTGCAGGAAGCACCAAAGCCAGCCACCAGGAAGAAATCCGCAAACTGCGGATGAAGTTAGCCCAGGTGGAGCATGAGCTCTATGGCAGACTGACCCCCTGGCAACGCACCCAGTTGGCGAGGCATCCCCAGCGACCCAGCACCCTTGATTACATCAACGAGATTTTCCGAGATTTCTTGGAGTTCCACGGAGACCGATCGTTCGGCGACGACCGGGCCATCGTCGGAGGCTTCGCCCGATTCAACGATCGCTCGGTTATGATCATCGGACACCAGAAAGGCAAGACCCTGAAGGAACGGATGCAGCGAAATTTCGGGATGCCGAATCCAGAAGGCTACCGGAAGGCCCTGCGTCTCATGAAGATGGCCGAAAAATTCAACCGACCCATCGTCACCTTTATCGACACGCCGGGCGCCTACCCTGGAATCGGCGCCGAGGAACGGGGGCAGGCCGAAGCGATCGCGAGAAATCTTCTGGTCATGTCAAGACTGACCGTCCCCATCGTTTCCATCGTGATTGGAGAAGGCGGCAGCGGGGGTGCATTGGCACTCGGTGTATCCGACCGAGTGCTCATGCTGGAGCACGGCATCTATTCGGTGATTTCTCCCGAGGGTTGCGCAGCCATACTCTGGGATGATCCGACAAAAGTGCCTGATGCGGCGGCCGCGTTGAAAATGACGGCACAGGACCTTCTCGGCCTGGGAGTCGTCGATGACATCATACCGGAGCCGCTTGGCGGAGCTCACCGCGAACCGCGAGCAGTCACAGACCGCGTTGCCAAAGCGCTGACTAACTATCTGTTCCCGCTCACCGAGTGTTCCATCTCACAACTGCTGAACGATCGCGAACAAAAGTACCGGCGTATCGGCTCCATCAGCGGGCTGGAAACCAAACCCTCATAACGCCAGCCTCAGCCTCCCGCATCTCGCTCGTCCAGAACTCCTGATCAGCGGACTTTCCGTTACTCGGATGATCCGTCAAGTGAACGCGAGCGGCCTGAAAGACACTTCGAATAATTAGCCGCTCATCGACTATCGGGCTGGAGTCAGCACAATATTGCGGAAAGCGATGCGGCCATGGTCCCCCTGAAGCATAATAGGACCAGACAGTTCCTCGTGACTGTCCAGAGCGGCACCGGTAATTCCTGGGATTTCCGATTCAGAAATCACGCGCCGCCCGTTGACCGCGACTGTGACGTGGCGTCCCACAATGGTCACATCGAGCGCCTGCCATTCTCCCAACGGTTTCCCTTCAGAACTCGAAGGACTCACCTGGCCGAAAATGGCGCCTGTAGTTCGAGGACCGGCCGGCAACCCGGCATCGTTTCCGATCTGAACCTCGTACCGACCGCGGAGGTAGACGCCGCTTCCACCTCCATCCAGGAGTTGGAACTCCACGTGAAGCTGGAAATCGTCGAACCGCGACTCGCTGACCAGATCGGTGCAGAGACTTTCATTGAAGAGAATCTCCTTCTCGACTCGCCAACATCGGGCCTCGTTCCCGCTTCGTGGAACCCAACCCGACAAATCCTGCCCATTCATCAGAGACCGTGGGCGCCCCCAAGCCGGCCTGGCCGAGGGATACAGATCGGGAGCGCGAACGCCGATCCAATGCAGATTGGTTCGATCACCTCTGGCAGTGCCCTCCAGCCGGTCCTCATGGATCCGCGCTTCGAAAGTCAGCCGATCGCCCATGAAGAAATGTTGAAATCTCAATGTTCGGTCCTCGACGACAATATCGTCGACCTGTTCAGCTTCTCCATAGAGCCACACGAGACGCCCCTGGGCTGGGCGTGACGTTGTCCCGGTGATTTCCAACCAAGCGGAGGAAAACCCCTCCGTGTCGAGCGCAGTCAGATCCCAGCGCCCGGCAAAGTCCACGATTGTGTCAGGCTGCGTGGACATGGCAGGTGCATGCCCTGGGCAGAAGAGTCCGGCAACAAGACACATCACTCCGCCACTGATGCCTATTCTAATCACGCGAAACATGGCGGCAGCATCCTCGCTATTCGATCCTTCTCACAACTGGCGGCGAGCCGGCCAATTCGACGGCGGCATGGCGTCTCGTTTCGGCTTCATGCATGACGGCAACGACGTTGTCACGAACCGCGGAAAGCAATGCCCCTGTCTGAATGCGATATCCCTTTCCGTTCGCATGACCGTCGTACGGCAAGTGATAGAGATCTTCCTTTGTATGTCCGGAACGTACGAAAAACGGAAGCGTTTCAATCGTCGGAATGCCGAGCGACCGCGCGAGATCTTGAACCCTCTGCAACTGAGTCTCCTGCCGTGAATCCATCGGGGTTGGAACACCGATGCGTTGATGCGTGGGATACGCGTTGAACAGGAAACGCACCTGCCGTTCCGCCAGAAAGCGTTGCATATCCTTCAACTCGGCGGCATATCGGACCCACCAGGATTCATAGATAGTCCGCTCGACCTCTGGATCTGGCGAAGCTTCCGTCATCTGCGGCCGAGTGCGAACGTACGACATCCACTTGGCCTTGACTCTTAACATATAGTTGAACAAGGCCGTATCCCGAGCCAACTCGTACACCAGCTTGAATCCTGGCCTGGATTTTAGAATTCGATTTTGCTCCAGCGCGAGGTATTGTGGCATTGCTGCACCCAAGTCGGTAATGTCGTTTTCGCTGAACGTCAAAATGACGATATCGGGGTCGAGCGCCATTCCGCGTCGAAGGAATTGCATCTGATCGACAATGGTCGTTCCAGGAACACCTCCGTTGATGACCTCGACCTCAAACCCATCGTGACGCAACTGCTGCTGCAACAAAGCGGAGAGCGTATCCGAATCATCGACGAACTCTCCGTATGTTCCGGAATCGCCGATGCACAGGATGCGGATCGTCCCGCTCGGCTTGTCTCGTTCGATGTCAGGTCCGCGATAACCAAGAGCATTGATTGTGACGCGATAGTGCAAGCGAGGATGCGGCGTCTCGATCAGCCGTTGATTCGGCTCAAAGGGGCCGGGGATACGGTCATACTCGGCTGCTGAAACGGTATGGACGCTCGCAACTGATACGTGCCCCGAGAGTCGCAGCGCTACTTCGGCGGCTACGAGGGTGACGAGCGATAGACCGACCAGCAAGATCACATAGTGTGCTATGGTCTTGAGATACCGCATTCCCAGCTATGCCAATCCCAGGACCGACCGGACTTTGGCCACGATTCGACGTGGATAGCTCATCCGATAGTTGAATTCCATGGCCATCTCGACCAACGAGCGGTTCATTAGCTCCAACGTCGGATATCTCCGTTTCCTGACAAACCCATGCTGGTAATTCCTCTTATCTCCGAATCCAAGAATCTGCTGGTCTTCACCCGTCAGGTTGCCGAGAAATGCGGCGTTGAGGACCAGGGGATGGTAACGATAGTACTCAATGTCCTCCCGCTGCAGCGCCACGGCGGGATCGTGATAGTTCAGGAATACGGCGTGCCGGATCTCAAGCACCGGCGTTGCCTGTCGATGGATGCCCGACGTATCGAACATGAACACCGACCCGGCCGGTCCCGCCACTTGGACGATGCGGTTTGGGGCAATGTCGACAAGCTCTCGGTCCGGAACCATCCTCGGATGCTGTTGACGATGGCTTCCCTTGATATAGGAAAAGGCGCCCGATGACACGTCCGTCAAATAGACCGCCAGCTTGATCTCACGCGGAATGCTCGGATTCATCTGTTGGTCGTACCATGCGTCACCGTGCCACCCGTGAAAATCCGTCTTCGTCGGGAGCGAACGCCATCCCTTGGCCTCGACGAGTTGCACACGCACCCCAATGTACTCCCGGAGTATTTGTTTGACCAACGGATGCAACGCGATATCGACAAACCCTTGATCCAGCACGAGCACGTCTTGGACCATATGTCGGAATTTTTCCGTCCGTTCAAACCCCGCCACATCGTTCCAGGCCATGCGCTGTAGCCTGGCGCCGAAAGCCTGTTGCATCGTTTGCAGCTGTCCGGGAGGGATCACCTCGGGCAAGCGAACAATGCCGTCTTGCTCTAACATTTTCGTCAATTCATGCGCCATACGCCACCTCGCTCACATTTCAGCATCGTACAGCGAAAGCGCGTGTGTCACACGGGTTTCGTGAGAGAAATGCTCCACCGCATCGGCTCTGGCCATACGTGAGGTTTCGCTCAACAGTGGTTCAGAACCTTCCAGCGCCGCGACATATCGAGCCATCGCTGAATAATCTCCGGCTGAGACCAAGAATCCGTTCGACCCGGATCTCACGAATTCAGGAATCCCGCCGACGCTACTGGCAATCACCGGCAGTCCACTGGCCAGTGCTTCCAGAATCACCAATCCGGCCGCCTCCTCCCAAAGTGACGGACACACCAGGCAATCCGCAGCCTGCATGTATCGACACACATCGGAACACAGCCCCAAGAAGACCGTCCGCTCTTCGATGCCCAACGATTGGGCCAGCTGCTTCAGCATCGGTCGCTCTGGGCCGTCGCCGACGATCCAAAGCGTGACATGAGAGGGAAGAAGCGCCAATGCGCGCAACGCCGTCTCCACTCCCTTTTCAGGGATCAGATGCGCGACGACAAGCACGACAAATCTTCCATCAGAGTTGAGCGAAGCCCTGACCGCCTTCTTGGCCTCCGCATTCGGCTTGAAGCGATCCGTATTGACAAAATGGTGATACCGGCGAGGGTTTTTCCATATCGCCTGGTTCAAAAGATCGGTGCGAACGTAATTGCTGACCGCAAAGACGTCGGAATAGGCCGAAGCAAACCATTTGCGGCTCAATTGCTTGAGTACATTGGTGGATCGGACAAAGGATCGAGGACGGGAATTGTGATCAGTCAAAACATGTCTGATCTTCGGCCTGAGGAGCTTGAGAAGCGGCACGTACGGATTGATCGGTGGGTACAGATTCCAATGGAAGATATCAACACGATGGTAGTCTGCCAGCCGAATCAGGCCCACCAACGCCGATGCTCGAAATTTCCCCAAGCGGAGGGAGGTAACCGGGAGTCCGGCATTACGGTACCGCAAGCCATGGCTTTCATCGGGCTCACGAGAAAACACCGGGACCAACAGTCCGCCGCGGTTGGCCAATCCTTCCGACAAAAGAAAAATCTGCTCCTCCAAGGAGCCGAACTTCATGGAAGGATTCAAATTGACGAGATAGAGCACCCTGGCCGGATTGCGAAGCGGCTCAATAAACCGCTGGTTCTCAACCGAGGTCTCGCAATTGCTTCCCATTGACCAACTCCGCATAGGCCAAGACAGTAGCCACCCCTTGCCCCACAAGGACCTATCGATCCGCCTCCACAAGGACCTATCGATCCAGATAAGGGATATTAGGCAGGGGATTCAAACATCTCAAGATGAAAGTTTCAAGACATCCGAAGGGGGGGGTGGCCGGGCACAGGCAAGTCGCTTCAGAAGCATTCTTGGCCGGCGATCGGAACAAGAAAGGTTTCGGCAACATCTCAATGGGTTATGCCATCATTATCTTTTTTCTCCATTCAAGGGGATTTATTGTAGCATTTTTCGGCACTTTTCCTCGAGCATCCTGGGATCGATCGGCTTGGGTAAAAAATCCCTTGCACCGGCATTGATCGCCTGAACGGCATCTTCCGGCTCCGCAGTGGCTGACATCATGATGATAGGAACCTCAGGGTAGATCTTGCGCAGTTCCCTCAGCACCACTATCCCGTCCATCCCGGGCAACCTTAGGTCCAACAGGACAAGATCAACTGGCGAGCGTTGGTGTTCAAGCGCCATGGTAGCCAACGCCGAATATCCATCAGTCATGAGGATTGCGTCGTACCCGATGGATTCGAGCCGGTCCCGAACACTCTCACCGATGCACCGATCGTCTTCGACGATCATGATTCGCGTGGATCTGGCCACTCAGACTCCAGTACCCGCCGGCCGCACTCGTTTGAGCGTATAGGTAAACCCCTGGCGCCGAAGCTCGACGTCTCCGCGGCGACTCAGGATATCCATGGCCAGAAACAACTGCGCCCAACTCAATTCCGGCGCTTGAAGAAGAAGTTCTTCAAGCGTGAACGGACGATCGTCTTGAAGCCGATCGAGAACCAAGTCCTCCGGAACAACGAGATGAGCCTTGTCATATTCGGCCGTCGATGACGTGAGCATGAGATTCCCTCCTGTCCGCCCGGTTATTTCCCCGGCTGGGCTAGCGCCTCCGATATCTCATGTACAGCCTGCGATTCCACGACCACGAGAGTCCCTCTCATTATCGGATGTAGTTCGCAATGATACGAATACCGGCCCGGCGGCAATGGGGCGATGGCAAAACTGTTTTCAGGCGGCACGGCTAGCGAACGAAAAACGCACTCTCCATCCTCCTTCAGACATCCGTCATGACGGATGCTGTGCGGCGACGCCGTGGCGTTGGACCAGCGGACCGGTATTCCTGCCGACACGACCGCCAATTGTGGCTCGTAGTAGGGAGCTGACGACTCGAAGAGTATCTCGACGATCCCTGAGTCGCCGGGACCGGTCCCACCCATGGCCGGAACGTGGCTGACGATCAGAAGCATGCCGAACAGCACCGTGGGGTATCGGTTGTGGCCGTTCATGGCTGACTCTCCTTCATGTTTTCCGCACTGGAAAATGTCGCAACGACTTGGGAGGAGTCTACCGCCGAAGGGATAAATTCTCGATATGTGAAGCGCCTGGACCATGTAAGGAATGCATAAATGCGCTTGGTCCGGCAGGGCAACGAACCGACAAATCAGGAAGATGCGTCCCCGTCCTGGCAAAATCGGTACCCGACACCCGGATCGGTCACAATGAATGCAGGACGAGCAGGAACGAGTTCGATTTTTTTCCGTAATTGGCCGATGAACACCCGCAGATACTGCGCCTGGTCGACGTAACCCTGGCCCCACACCGCCTGGAGGATCATGCGGTGAGTCAAAACCTTCCCTGCATGCTCGATGAGGAACTTCAAAAGGTCGTATTCCGTCGGAGTCAGCTTCACCGGCTTGTCGTCCAGCAGAACTTCCCGCCGATCAAAATTCACAGACATCCTGCCCGCCACGAACACCGGTTGTGCGCTGCGGGCACCTGCCGCACGCCTGAGCACCGACCGGATACGGGCCAGCAATTCTTCGGTCCCAAACGGTTTCGTCATATAGTCGTCCGCGCCGGCTTCCAATGCCTCAACCTTTCTGTTCTCGTCGCCTATCGCAGACAGCACGATTATAGGCACCGCAGTCGACGCGCGAATGCGCCTCGTCACTTCGACTCCGCCGATGCCCGGCAAGAGCAGGTCCAAAATCATGACATCGGGTCGCCGATTGGTGAAGGATCTCAGGGCCTCCTCCCCGCTTTCCGCCGTCTCGACCGCATACCCCCTGTTCTGCAGATTGACCTGCAGCGAACGACGAATCTGCGGTTCATCGTCCACCACAAGAATGCGCGCCCCTTGCGTCATACGATCTCCCCGCCCGCCCTAGATACCCGCCGCTCCCGAAGGTCCTCGAAGAATGTCTGTCGGGGTCGGCAGCGTAAACACAATCGTCGTCCTCTTGCCTTTATCCGACGTGGCGAGAATCCGGCCGCCGTGAGCTTCTATGATCGCCTTGCAAATGGCCAGACCCAGACCGGTTCCGGGAATACCTGCGTTCCGCGCAGAACGCCCGCGATAGAACCGCTCAAAGATCCTGGGCAACTCATCCATTGGAATGCCGTCTCCGGTATTCGAAACCGACACTTCGATCGCGTCACCCGCAACGGCCGCGGCCAGTCGAACCGGAGACCCAGGAGCGGAAAACTTCACCGCGTTCTCCAGCAAATTGATGAGCACCTGTTGGATCTGCATTCCATCGACGTACACGGGGGGAATATCGCCTGACAGCTCGACATTCAACTCTCGCCCCTCGAGTATCGACCCGGCTACTCTGATTGAACCCTCGGCCAACTCATCCAATACATGCCATTCGCGTCTGGGGGCCAAACTCCCGGCTTCCAATCTGGACATATCCAGCAGGTTTCCGACAAAACGATTCAGACGATCCAACTGCTTGTCCATGCTGCGAAGAAACTCTCGTCGCACAGGCGAGGACTGCGTGCCGGGATCATCGTGGAGGCTGAACAGCATCGACTTGATCGCCGTCAGCGGCGTCCGCAATTCATGCGAGACCGACGACAACAGGGCCGACTTCATCGCGTCACTTTGGCGCAACGCTTCCACGATCCTCCCCTCGCTTCGCTTCAGGGCTTTCTCCGCTTCTAGAAACCGCCAGATGAGCAGGGAAGCGACCGTTCCCACGAGCAGAACCGTCCACGTCTCCCATTGGATCAGTCTCCGGGAGCGTGCCTCGGAGTATTGAGTCAACAGCTCGACCGCCGCATTGGCCGTTTCCAAGAGAACGGCATTGTCAGCGAGCAGTTCTTCCTGCGCAACGGCCCGTTCGGAAGAACTCTTATCAAGCTTGAGGAATCGATCCGCTTTAGCTTCGAAGGACTCAAGCAAACGGCGCTGATCCAGAAGTCGTTCGCGAATTTCAGACGATGGCGGACCGGACAGCGTCACGGCCTGCCGGTCGCCACGCGCGATCACCGACCCGCCGTTCAGCAGTGTTTCCAGTCGTTCTGCCAGTGTCCGGCGTGTTTGATCATAGTCCGACTGGACACCGTGCGCCGAGAGCAAGAGTTCCTTCATTTGCCGTTCAAGCAGCATCCGCTGGCGGCCGGCCAAGTCCACCAGCAAGGCGTCGGAATCGAGGCTCTGCAGAAAGGTCATTGTGAGGGGGACAAATGCAAGGAGGGTGATGACCAGCAACCCGAATATGCCTGCGACGGTCCAATTTGCAGGGCGCGCCTGGTCAACAGGGGGAAGTACGGTATCGGCCATCCCGACCTCCAGAGCCCGCATTGTAGCAGCGAACCGGTTCGGTTCACCATGGTCCGTCCTCAACGGCTCATCCGACAGACGGGCTTCGATGCGCGAGGAACGATCACGCGTGATGAGATGAAGGAAGAGGAGTATACTTGGAAGACGGAGAGGCCGCTATGCATCGTGTCCTTGTCCTGGGCGCCGGAAAAATCGGCTCATTGATCACCTGCCTTCTTGCAGGACGCGAGAATTATGTCGTGTATCTCGGAGACATGGTGCTGGACGCGCCCAAACGGCTTGTGGAAGACCTGGGACTCTCTCGGGTGACTCCCTACCTCCTCGACGCGCGCCACCCGGACAGTATTGGCGCGTTTCTGGAGACGCACCCCGTCGATGCCGTCATCTCCAGCCTCCCCTATTTCTGCAACCCGGTGATTGCTGGACTAGCCCGCACCCATAAATTGCATTACTTTGATCTGACCGAAGATGTCGAAGTCACCTGCCAGGTCAAAAGCCTCAGCACGGGATCTGCACGAGCCTTCGTACCGCAGTGTGGGCTGGCTCCCGGATTCATCAGTATTGTGGCGCACGACCTGATGACTCATTTTCAGAACCTTGATACGGTCAAGATGCGGGTGGGAGCCCTCCCCATTCATCCCAGCAATGCGCTCAAGTACTCGCTGACTTGGTCCACCGACGGACTGATCAACGAATACGGCAACCTGTGCTATGGGATCGAGGCAGGCGAGCGGGTGCCCCTTCAACCCCTGGAAGGTTATGAAACCATCGAGTTCGACGGGTTGCTCTACGAAGCGTTTAACACTTCCGGCGGGTTGGGCACGCTGGCCGACTCCTATGCCGGCAGAGTCCGTACCATGAACTACAAGACCCTGCGTTATCCGGGCCACTGCGAGAAGATCCACCTCTTGATGAAGGATCTCAAGCTGAACGAAGACCGCGAGATGTTGAAGCGCATGCTTGAGCGGGCAATCCCCCAAACGCTCCAGGATGTCGTCCTGATCTATGCGTCGGTGACAGGCACCCAGCAACGCGGGTTCTTCGAAGAGAACTACGTCAAGAAAGTCTATCCGCAATGCATCATGGGAAGATCCTGGTCCGCCATCCAGGTCACCACGGCCTCCAGCGTCTGCTGCGTCGTGGATCTTGTCCTTCAGCACCCGGACGCCTATGCGGGATTTGTCACACAGGAATCCTTCAGCCTGCAGGAGTTTCTCGCCAACAACTTTGGAGCCTGTTTCCGGTGAGCAACGCGCAAGACATTCTCAGAGAACTGGGCATCCAGGGCACGAATGCCGGCGGCAGCACAGGAAACGGTCGATGGTGCGGCCCTAGCTCCATGCCCCTGCTTCAATCGATCAACCCGGCGACCGGCGATCCCATTGCCGGCGTCCACCCCTGTGCTCTCCCCGACTACGAACGCATTCTCAAGGACTCCCTTGAGGCCTTCCAGCGGTGGCGGCTGGTTCCGGCTCCGAGACGCGGTGAAATCGTCCGACAGATCGGACAGATATTGCGGGAGAAGAAGGATCCGCTCGGAACGCTCGTCTCTCTGGAGACGGGAAAGATCAAGGCAGAAGGCGAAGGCGAGGTCCAGGAAATGATCGACATGGCCGACCTCGCCGTCGGACAGTCGCGCATGCTCTATGGAGCGACGATGCCTTCCGAGCGGCCGGCCCATCGGCTGTCCGAGCAATGGCATCCGTTGGGACCGGTGGGAGTCATTACGGCGTTCAATTTTCCCGTCGCGGTGTGGGCATGGAATGCGTTCCTGGCCGCTATCGCGGGCGATACGGTCGTGTGGAAGCCTTCCCCCAAGGCCCCTCTTTGCGCCATCGCCGTGCAACATATCTGCAACCGGGTCATGGAACAACAGGGCTTCTTCGGTGTCTTTTCGCTGTTCATCACCGATCAGCAATCTCTCGCGGAGACGATGGTGCAGGATCGCCGCCTGCCGCTGATCTCTTTCACAGGCTCTGTCGCAGTCGGACGACAGGTCGCCTCCGTGGTGGGCGAGCGGCTGGGCCGGACCCTGCTGGAGCTCAGCGGCAACAACGCCGTCATCGTCGATGAGACAGCCGATCTCGACATGGCCACGCGCGCGATTGTCTTCGGGGCGGTGGGCACCGCCGGACAACGTTGCACCACCACCCGACGATTATTCGTGCATGAGTCGCGGGCGGAAGAACTCATCGCCAAACTCGTCAAGGCATACAGCCAGATTTCCGTCGGCAATCCGCTGGAACCAAACGTGCTGATGGGGCCTTTGATCGACAAGACCGCCGTCGAGACCTACCGCCAGGCGATCGAAGAGATCAAGAAGGAAGGAGGCCAAGTCCTTCATGGCGGAAAAGTCCTGCCACGCCCCGGCTATTTTGTGGAGCCGACCATCGTCCAGGCACACAATCACTGGCCGATTGTTCAGCGCGAGACATTCGCACCGATCTTGTACGTCATGCCGTTTCAGTCCCTTGATCAGGCTATCGACCTACAAAACAGCGTCCCACAGGGATTGTCGTCCGCCATGTTCACGAACAATCTGCGTCACGGGGAACGTTTTCTTTCGGCTGCCGGGAGCGATTGTGGCGTCGCCAACATCAATATCGGGACGTCAGGTGCGGAAATCGGCGGGGCGTTCGGGGGTGAAAAAGAGACCGGTGGCGGCCGGGAAGCAGGGTCCGACGCCTGGAAGGCCTATATGCGACGGCAAACCAACACGGTGAATTGGGGCACGGACCTACCGCTCGCGCAAGGAATCAAGTTCGGCTCTTAACAGGATGTTGAAAAACCCCTCAGCTTCGTTCCCTGCCTTCGCCGAAGCGCTTCGCGCAGGCAGGTCGCATCGCTTGGAGGCTCAACGTACGGCCAAAAGCACGCTTCGCCTCCTCACTCCCTGCGGCCTTGCCTGCGGAGAGGCGCGTCTTGGCGTGCCGGGGCTGGGTGGGTGAGAATGGAGGCCTTTTTGAACATCCGGAACAGTCTTTAGTGAGAGGTAAGCATGGACCACAATCTGGAGTTGGACCGCCTGCTGGAAAAGATGGTCGAAGAATACTTGCGGCGCAACGGGGCGGCCGCGACACTGAAGCGGATGCTGGATCAGGTCGGGGTCGGATTTACGCCCGTCATCGATCACCTCACGCTCCGCACCAAGGACATCGACCGGCGGGCGAAGCCGTTCGTGACTCTCGGCTATGTCTACGATGAAACGCTCGAATTCGACGACTGGTATGCCAAGGTGTACCGAAAGAGCGGCTATCCGGCACTCTTTGTCGATCAGGCCTATCCGGACGGACGCGGAAAAACCAGTATCATTCCAGGGTGGGTCGAGCAGTTCGGAGACGAACATTTTCATCATGTCGCCGCGAGGGTGGAAGACATCGAGATTGCGATCGAACGGCTGAAAGCCCAGGGTATCGTCTTCGCGGGGAAGATCGTCGGAGCGCAGGGAGACCAGCTGCGTCAGATTTTTTCAGCCCCCGAAATGGTGGGCGGTCATCCGTTTTCAGTGCTCGAGTTGGCTGAACGGCATCGGGGTTATCGGGGTTTTCTCCCCCCGCAGGCAGACAGTCTGATGAAATCGTCCACGGGCCGATAGTCTATTGTCCATTCACACCGCGGCCCCGCGTCGTGAGCACTGGGAGATACCACTTGGGCTTCATTCGTCCGAAATCCCTCCGTACATGCGTCTTCAATGCAACCTTGGAATCCAACACGTAGCCTCCGGACTTGTCCGCCACGTAGACGACCCAATGCCAGAACGAACGTTTCTCGCGCTTGTGCCATTTAATGGCCAGGAGGGCGCAGGGTGGCAGGGAATCCCATGAGCGAAACATTTTGGTCGATCGGCCAGACCGTATTCCGAAGCGGGAAAGCAATCGACGGACGTGACAGTAATCCGACCACAGGAGCGGATCGGCAGCCGCAATGCCGACCGAAGCAGCTGATCGCTTCGCCCGCGCATAAGAAACCCCCGCAATGGCCGCCACGGCGGCAATCCCGCATCCTGTCCGCTCCTCTTGAATCACCGGCTTCATGACAGATCGAGCTTGAGCTTCCTCCCGCCGGAGACCTGAAATCCCTGGCGTGTATAGAATCTCATTGTCCCTTCAAACTCCGGCAAGGGAGGTGTGGTCGCCTCCAACCTGGTCCATCCCCTCGCCACCGCGTAACGTTTCGCCTCGGCCACGAGGGAACTGCCGATTCCTTGTGCCCGATAGGCCGCGCGCACATAGAATTCCGGGATCGTGCCGAAGGTTCCATCCGCATACAGTCCATAGCTCTCATACACCGTCAGTAACCCTACAGGGCGAGGCTCGCCCGGATACCGAGCCAAGAACGCGGCATAGGATTGGTTGGTCAACCAGCCCTGCGCCCGGGATTCTGTGGCGATCCGGTCGAACCGAAACAGAGTCTCCCCCATCGACGCCATGATTTCCCTCAGCAATTCCCCAACCATTTCGGCGATGACCGGTGCATCAACTGGCCCGGCTCGTGTGATATCCGCCGCAGTAAACATAGAAATCATCCTCGATCAATGACCGATCCCTACCCTAGCGAGAGTGGGGGCAGGAGCAAGCGGCAAAGCCACGTCCTATCGCTCGACACAGTCGGATTCAGTACAGTGCCGCCTCACCTCCCATGAGGTGGGTCGGAATGGATTGGCTTCAGGAACCAGGGCCCGGATGGGTCCCGACAAGACGGAGTACATAGTGTGCAGAAAGGCCGAAATAGGCGAGGGAAATGATGCAGAGTCAGAAGACGCCGCCGATCAGACGACCCACTGTTTCGAGCAGACGGGGAACCGCGACCGGCTTGATCAGCGTTTCATGCGCACCAAAGAATCTGGCCACGCTGCAATAGTCGAGATCTTTCTCGCCGCTCGACACGGCGACAACCTTGAGGTCTGGAAATTGGTTGTGGAGCATCCAGGTGAGTTCAAGACCATCCATATCAGGCATCAAGATATCGGTGATAACTAGATCGACCGTATGACGTTGGAGATGGGCCAATCCGTCTCGCGCCGAAGACACCTCATTAACACCGTGCCCGGCCCCTTCCAGCGTCCGCCGGAAGAATTGTCGGGCTGAGGGTTCATCGTCGATAAGAAGAATCTCAGCCAAAGTGCCGTTTCCTCATCTTGGCTGTTGTACCAAAGATCGGCTCGAATCGATACTGGCGTACACGCCAGGTACCTTAGAGAGCTCACCCTATGCCTCCTAACCTACTGAATTCCAATCGATTCAATCCGCTTAAGATCGGCCTCGGCCAAGGTAAAGTCCCGGCAGGCCAGGTCTTCTTTCATATGCTGAGGGTTGGTCGTGCCTGTCAGCGGCAGCATACCGATCTGCATGGCGAATCGAAACACCAACTGAGCCAGTCCCATGCCGTAGCGTCCAGCCATTGCCCTGATGGCCGGGTCTGCGAAGACCTCGCGATTCGCCGTCAATAGAGAAAACCCTTGGTAGAGAATGTGTTGGGCTCGACATATCTCGCGTACACCCTGATCCCAACCAAACGCTGCGTAGCAACGGTTCTGCACCACCATCGGCTTGACCTTCGCCTGCGCGCAGACCAGGGCCAGTTGCTCAGCCGTCACATTGCTGATCCCGATCATTCTGGTTTTCTTGGCTTCGTACAGCCGCTCAAGCGCTCCCCACACTTCCCAGTCCTCACCCCCGAGCCCTCGCCGGTTGTAGGGACCGTGAAGTACATAGGAGTCCACATAGTCCGTATGCAAGTGCGCCAATGAACTTTCGAACGACTGTTCAACCTGTGTGCCGACCGCGGCGCGCGGATCATATGGTGTCCGATGATCCTGCCCGTTGAGGGGAGTGAACTTCGTCTGGACGAACAGATGTTCGCGAGACACGCCCAGTTCAGTCACCTTGAGTAAGGCATTCCCTACCAGCGCCTCGTCGTAATGGATCAGCTGGTTGGCCGTATCGATCGCCCGGAAACCCGCTTCCACCGCCGTGACGACGAGTTCCGCAGTCGCCTCTTTCTTCCACGCGGTTCCATACATGAACGAGGGTACCGGCACGCCATTGTATGCTGTGACCATATCTTCGCGAGTCTCCATATTGAACCGACCCCGTGCCAGGTTTGATCAACGCGCCGCGAGCACGTCCTTCCATATGATGGCCAACTCGCGCAATGCGCCGGCACCGTCCCCTACGACTGCCGAGCCGTGCATTGCCGCCAATGTCTTGGGTCTGAGTTCGGCCAACCGGTGAAGCGTCGGCTCCGTCAATGTGGAGTACGGAATGTAATTCGCCAGAGGGCCCCGTTGATACTCGACCAGCACATTCCGGCATCGTTCGAGCGAGTCCAAGCCGGCTACCGGTTCGACATTGCCGCCCTGATGGAAGAGATCCGAACAGAACAGCGTTCGATTGACTTCCTCGAACAAAAGACCGGCTTCCCAACAATGCGGTACATGAGGCGTGCTGAGGAAACGGAATCGATACTTCCCGGTATGAAGCATCTCGCCGTCGCTCATCCCCCTGGCCGGCCTGACGGCAAGGCAGTCTCGACGCTGACCAACTTGCCGACCGTGCTGCAGACTGCGGTCGCTCGCAACGCCAATCCTTGCCATTCCGGCAACGTCCCGCACTCGTCCGCCTCGAAATGGCTGAAGCCGATCCAACGAAGAGCAGCCGGATCGATCAGCGACGCGACCGCTTCCTTGACCACGGGAAACAAAGACCGAGGTCCCGTGTGAAACAAGAGCGGTTCCTCATCACGGACGAGAAATTGGCTGAACTGCAGATCAAACGGCTCGACAAACGTCGTGATCCGGAACACGTCCGGAGCAATCTCGGTTACCTGGGCCATGGTGCCTCCCGACAAACGTCTTCCTCCGGCTCTCCCGGCTGTTCGACAATCTCTTTCCTGTCAGCCCTTCACGTGTCGGTCGGCGATTCTGCCTGGCGCGCCATCATTCGTTGGATGGTGACGAACCGGCGAAATCCGATGGCCAGACACACGACTCCCATGGCCAGAGCCACGCCGCCGAGAATGTGGATGGAAGGTTGATCCGGCCACCACAGCGCCGGAATGCCGGCGATCAAGAATCCCAGTGCCGTCCTGACATAAGCAAGAAGCGTTCGCTCATTGGCCAAGACGGTTCGCTGCCACGCCAGTCGATCCCGCATCTGCGTGTCGGTTTCACCGGCCATCGCCGCCTCAGGTCCGCCATACGCGTGAATATCAGCCGGCAACCCCATCGGTTCTCCATCCAGCTGCGCTCATCCCATATCCCGCAGAATGTGTTCAGGATTGCGGTCCCGGCCGATGGTTTTCATGAGCGTATCACCGAACAGCGCGACGACACGGTCGCGCTGGTCTTTGACGAGCATGGATGCAGAGGGCGCCTTGAAGGTGGCCGGATCACCCTCCAACCAGGCGCTGCAAGTATACGGGAGCGGATCGAGAATGGTTTCCACCCGGTACTCGTGTCGAAGCCGATACTGCAACACGTCGAATTGGAGACGGCCTACAGCGGCCACGAGTTGATCCCCGTCGTTGAGACTTCGCATGATCTGAACGGTTCCCTCTTGGGCCATCTGAGCCATCCCTTTGTCGAACGTCTTGCGCTTGCCAACGTCGCTCGGACGGATACGGGCGAAGATTTCCGGTTGAAACTGCGGCAGTGGCTTGAAATTGAACCCACCGGACACCGAGATGGTGTCGCCGATCGCAAAGATTCCCGGGTTGATGATCCCGATGATGTCTCCGGGAAACGCCTCCTCGACCGTACTCCGCTCCTGGGCCACCATACTGTGGGGGCGGGACAACCGGATCTCCCGGTCGAGACGATGATGCTTAACCACCATGTCGCGCTCAAATCGCCCGGAACAAATACGAAGAAACGCCGTACTATCACGGTGTTTGGGGTTCATATTCGCCTGGAGTTTGAAGACGTAGGCACTGAAAGGGGCCTCGATCGGATTGACGAAGATTTCTCCTCCGTTTTCGAGGTCCGCCGGTCTCGATCCCGGAGCGGGAGCCAGGTCTACGAATGCGTCCAGAAAGCTCTCGATGCCGAAATTCGTGAGCGCGGAGGCGAAGAACACCGGGGTCACCAATCCCTGGAGAAATCGCTCTCTGGCAAATTGGTTGCCGGCGATCTCAAGCAGCTCCAGGTCGTGCTCCACCTGCATCAGCGTCTCTTGCGACACCCGGCCGCTGACGCCCAACTCGGCCAACATCAGCTCGCTGACCGTGACTTTGGTCGCTCCACCCGGGGCCGTCCGTCCAAACAACTGGACGTGGCCATCCTCCCGATTGACGATCCCGACAAAGTCGCTGCCGGATCCGATCGGCCAATTGACCGCGGTGGCCTGAATATCCAGCGCCTGCTCCACTTCCGTCATCAGGTCAAGCGGCTGGCGTCCCGGCAAATCCATCTTGTTGATGAGCGTCAGGACCGGAATCTTCCGCATGCGGCAAACCGTAAACAATTTCCTGGTCTGCGCTTCGACACCCTTGGCCGCGTCAATGACCATAATGGCACTGTCCGCGGCCGTGAGTGTCCGATAGGTATCTTCGGAAAAATCCTGGTGTCCTGGCGTATCCAGCAGATTGATGACGGCATCTTTGTAGGGAAATTGCATGGCCGAGGCGGTGATGGAGATTCCTCGCTCCTGTTCCATTCCCATCCAGTCTGACGCAGTCACCTTGCCCCCTTTGCGACCACGCACCATCCCCGCGGTACGGATCAACCCCGAATACAACAGCAGCTTCTCGGTCAGGGTCGTTTTTCCCGCGTCTGGATGGCTGATGATCGCGAAGGTTCGCCGTTGGGCCGTCGCGGCAGCCAAGACATGTTGAAGAGTCGTTTCCATATGGACAAACGGTAATCGGAGCGGCAGCATACCACAACAGCGGAACTACTGCTCCAGGAAGGCTCGGATCATCGGCTCCTTCTGAGCGACTACCTTTCGTGCGGCCGTTACCACCAAATCGCGCTCACAGGCCGAATCCAACCAGAGTCGAGTGACGATCTTCGCCAGCCGTTCGACCACCGCGCGCGGCGTCGTCAGCGTCGGATCCTCCTTTCGACAGCTCTCGGGAAGGTCGCTCAGATCATCACCCCATTGCGCATCGGTATGGCTGACCCTCACGAGCAACAACTTTTCGACGCCCGGCAGCAATCCCTCACGCTGCGCACCGTTCAGGAACAGCGCCCGATAGGCGGCAACGCGTTCTTCCATGATGGTCGGGATGCGCGAATAGTCGTAACTGAACAGCGAAAACCCCTCCGCGAAGCTGTTCAGCCGCTCCCCGCCCACATCGAACGGGAACGAGCTGTCCAGCGCGATGATCAACCCCCTGCGGATCTTGCCGGCCTGAATTTTCTTCATGAACAGCATCGCCAGCGATTCGACCCCGGTGTTATCCGAAAGCCCTCCGTCTCCCGCATGCCAGTACAGGTCCTGGCCTTCTATCCGAAAGGTGATTGGTCCGATCAGCGGCGGAAACGACATTGACGCAGCCACCGCTGTGGCCACCTGAACCTGGCAATGATCGAATTCGAGGTCCTGTGGCGTCACCGATATGAGCGATTCCCAGCGCGCACGGAGCGCGTCGCTGACCAATGGGGACTTGGGATCGCTTATCTCAGGCGGCACCGTTAATGAGTGGAAAAGGTCATAGTGGGAATACTCCGTGGGAAGCGTAGACAGGATGAATCGACGGCCGCTGTTGTACAGCGTCGTGTTCAGAATGAGATACGGAACATCCCCTTGGGCTTGTCGGTGCATGAGGTCCTGAAACGTGGCCTCTCCCAAGTATTCCTCGCGAAGGATCTCGCCCAAGGACTTGGCGGCCCAGGCCGGATTGAACCACCTCAGGCGGAAGATCTGCCGGCGAAGGAGCGGGCCTTCGAAATCCAAGCTCATGATCTTTTCGAATTGGGTAAAGAACTGTTGGTATTCCGGAGACAGGTCCCCGTTCGGCGCCAAGACGGGCAGCTCGCGCGGCGGCTTCTTCAAGGTGTAGTACGCCGAGGCCAGACTGCCGCCCGAGACGCTCGATACATACGAGACGTGATCGAGAAGCGACCGGCGATCGGAGCCCACTTGCAGTTTCGCCAATGCTTCCATGCCGCCTGCCGCAAATAACGCGGCGCGGCTCCCTCCGCCAGAAACGGCCAAACCGACCAATCGATCCGCATCGGCGGGAGCTGACAGACAGGAACTCGCCGTCTGGATTCTTGGAGCCGTATAGACAGGCGAGCCGAAGCATCCGCTTGCGAGCGCGGCCAATGCCGTGAATACAACGGCCGGAAACCACCTCAGCCTGGTCATGACGCGAGAGGAGCCAGCCGCCCTCCGATCACCGAGGGAGCCGGCAGCCTGGGCGCAAGCGGTTTGCCATGAAAGAACCCGCAAGAAATCGGCTCGAAGCCGCTGCAATGAAGGTGTCGGCCTTGCCGGATGGAAAGCCGCCTCGCCAGAACGTGGAGATCTATGACCGTCGAAGAAGTGCGCGCGCACTACAGTTTCCTATTGACACTCTACATGGGGGAGGCGGAGTCCTTTCCCGACGAACCGAAACGGTATACAGATTGCCCTGATTGTCTGCAACAGGCCGTCGATGCTCTTTCGCCACCACGTGTTTTGAAGATCGAACCAACCGGCCACGGCCTGGCCTAGCGACTCCCGCGAAACCCCGTCTGCCGCCAGGCTTCATAGACGATCACGGCCACTGCATTCGAGAGATTGAGACTCCGGCTCTCGGGCAACATCGGCAGACGCAGTCGTTCGAGTTCGTCCACACTGCCAAGGATGGATTCCGGCAACCCTCTGGTCTCCGCCCCGAACAGAAACACGTCACCCTCGATAAACTTTACGGCATCGTAGCGATGTCGTCCTTTCGTCGTGACGGCAAACAAGCGCCGCCCTCCCAGATGCGCACGGCATTCATTCCAGTTTGCATGGACGCTGATCGACGCCCATTCGTGATAGTCCAACCCCGCCCGTCTCAACTGCCTGTCTTCGAGTGAGAATCCCAGCGGCTCGACCAGATGGAGCCGGACTCCAGTATTGGCGCATAGCCTAATGATGTTGCCGGTATTGGGGGGAATCTCCGGTTCATACAGGATCACATCGAACATGTAACGACCCTTCCGGTATCAGCGCAAAAACACTGCACCGCGCATCTTGTCAATGGTCCCTCAGTACCTAGGCACGCCTGGATATCGAGCACCCGCCGGCTAGGGCCATTCCGAGTGCCATCCTACTCTTTTGCCCGGTCATGCTGCAGCTAAGGAACATGTTGTCCCCGAATCCGATAGCAAGAGAAATCAGGGGTCATGTTGATGACATACCATGAACAACCGCCGGTCATTCTCCATGAATCCCGATCGAAACCCTACGGGCTTGCAAAGCCCTGCGGCCTGGCTTCTCATCTTCGTACTGGCTTTCCCCTCGACCCTGGTGACCGGCGCCTTGGCCGCTGACGAGGAACCTACCCCCCTGGCCGGCGAGGCCTTCCATACCGAAATGCTGGGCGAGCCTTGAAGAGAAACCCGCACGAATCCTTCTTGCCGCCGGTGCCTCTTATCGAGTCAAGATGTCCGTACGTGCAGACTGTCCGGGACAGCGGCGCGCACCATCCAGTTTCCCGTTCCTGGAGCTTCTTGTTATCATGAAGCACATGGACTGCGATTCTACCCGTAGCCAACTCACCGGCAATTGTGGCTCCGGATCTTGGCCAATCTCATACAGCGTGATCGACAGCCGGATCGCCCGCAGCTTCATCGCGGGACTGCTCGTGGCGGTCGCTCCCTTCGCCTGGGGAGAGGACTCGGTGGCTCTCCCGGAGGCACGAGTGATCGAACAGGCTCGCATCGTCTGGGAAAGCGGAGCCGTTGCGCCGGCGCTGGACATTCTGGAACAGGGTATCCAGGATCATCCGGAAGCCGTAACCCTCCAAAAGCTACGGGGTGATATTCTGGCCACTTCCAGGGGACCGCAGGAGGCCATCGAGGCCTACGATGCCATTCTTGCGAGCGCCCCGCATACCGTCGACGTCCGATGGGCGAAATGGGGGGTCCTTGTACGCTCGGGGCAAAACGAAGAGGCCATCGAAGAGCTTCAGTGGATCGCCAAGGACGACCCGCAGAACCCCCTCGTGCACTTACGTCTGGCGCAAGACCTCAGAAAACTCGATCGACTCGAGGAATCTCTGACCTCCTATCAGAAAGCCGTCGCGCTCGTCCCGTCGCTGCTCGGCTGGCGCTTGGCACTGGCCCGTGCGCGTTTCGATCTCTTGGACTATCAAGGCGCCGAGGCCGACGTCACTTACGTGTTGGAACGGGTTCCTCCGGGATCCTCGCTGGAACCTCCCGCAAAGACCCTCTTGTCCGTTATCCATGGAACATCGCAGGACCGCGGGAGGAGATACGATCCGGCTCTCGCTCCGAAGGACATCTCTCCGGCTCGTCAGAAGGAGTGGGCCTTGATCCGGGCGGACGCCTGGAGGCTCTACATCGACGGACACTACAAGGAGGCCGAGCCGATCTATCGCCAACTCCTGGCGCTCAATCCCAACGATCCCTCAGCCACTCATCAACTCGGTCTGACGCTCATGCATCTTGGACGATGCCAGGATGCATTGACCGTCTTCGGCACGATCTTCAATCTTGATCCAAACGACGACGATTACGCCGATACGGTCTACCGAATGGGCCAATGTTTGGTCGAGCTCGAACAATGGGAAGACGCCTTCGTACATTTTCAAACGTTGTATGATGCAGCGGCTGAATTCGAAGAGAACAATAAGAACGTCGAGCTGCCGCCCGACACGCGGGTGCTGGACAAAAATAAAATCAAGCGTTGGCTGGACAAAGTGCGTCCTCACGTTCCTGAACTGGCGCAACAACAGGCCGAGCAGGCCGCCGCGCATCTCAGGGCCCGCAAGGAACCCCCACAGGGTCCGTCCGAGGAAGAGCTCTATGCCAAAGCCGTTGAACGACTGAAACCGATCAAGCCACTGGAGATCCATGCCTCGCTGGTAGGACGCGACGCGGACTTCAGTTGGTTTCGGTTCGTGATCCCAGCAGGGAAGGTCATGCGGGATGACTTTCCGACCGGAGCGCACGAATTCATACCCCTGAATCCGGGAGACAGCTTCCCTGCCGCGCAACAGGACATCTATCTGGTATTCGGGTTGGTGTCCGCTTCCTACGACGCGGTGCCGTTGGCTGCGCGATGTTCTATCGAAACAACCGAGATGACGGATGACCAACGGCCGGCGGCCCAGGATCATGTCCTGATGGCGATGAACGATCAGTCTGGCTACTTCAGGTTGCCATCTCCAGCCGCCGGCTGGACACCGGGACTCTACCGTTGCGGTCTGTTTGCGGGAGAACGCACCTCGGCCGACACGCAGGTGGACGAGGTCCGATTTCGCATCATGCAACCATCGCGAGTCTCATAACGCGGCCCGCTCGCAGGGATCGCCATCCTGCTGCAGTCGGTCGGCCAGACAACGTCCCCCAAGCCCAAGTCACACTGACTCACTTCGGCGCGGTGAGCGCGTCCTGCGCCACATGACCGGACATCGACTTTTCCACAATATTGTGTTGAATTTCCGACGCGATGACGAAGGCCAGCTGATCCGGCGAGAGCGCGCCCATGGGAAGATCCCTGGTCCTTGAATAGAAGGGGTCGTCCGCCGCAGCCTTGCGATGGATATTGACCAAAATCTGCGCGGGCTGAATTCGCCGCTCCTCTTCACCGACCAGGATCGACCGTTCGTCGGGCAAGACGCGCGTACGTGTCGCCCAATCCCGTCCATCGACCTTGACGAACGCCACGTTCCAGATTTTTCCATCCAGCAGGCTTCTCACGGCGTTGGGAGTTTGCTCGAAAAACGCCGGCTCGCGCACAATCCGCTCCAAAGCCTGCCGCACCCGGATATCGTAGAGATTCGTCGGGGAATCCGGCTGAGCGGGATGAACCAGGGCAGACGAGCCGACCTCGTAGTAAGGTTGCCCGTCGAGGCTCTTCAGATCGTCCATCGTGCGCAAGTAGATTCCGAACAACCCTTGCAACGCCAGGACGCGCGCGTCGCCCGACATCGTAGCGATGTCTTGGTTGGAAACGATCGGCGCGTGCCGCAGATCACGCTCGGCCGTCCTTGCTTGCGCTTTCGGGGCGGTGTCGGCCTTGCTGACCACCCATTGAAATTCCCGATCCAGCAGGGGAACGAGTCGTTCCGGACGATCAATCAAGTCTCGCTCTTTCAGACCTGCGGCGCTGACCAGCAACTTGACCTTGCCGCGCTCTTGCGTCCTGGCCACCAGCAACTGAAATTCCTTGCCGTCCCGATTGACCACCCTCGGTTCGACGATCACAGCCTGGAGGGCTTCTTTTCTCATGGCTTCATCGAATCGAGGAAAGTCGGCTCGATGCTGTGACATCAGCGTGAGCGCGTCCACAACCGTCCAAAAAGCCCCCTCGATCGCGAAGGTATCCGCCCTGTCCGGATCTGCAGAATCGGCTGGACGTACACGGAAAACTTTGAAGGCTGTTCCCGGAACGGAAGCGCCTGGACCAACCGTCTCGTGCTGCACATCCTCCGCTTGCTTGTCATGGCCGTGATGATCGGCTTTGGCCGGGATCGCCTGCCAGGCCAAGAGACCGACAAGGCCCGCCAGTACGATCAGTCCGGTTCCCAAGGAATGAGGCTCACGAAACTCCGCTCTGCGCCCGACCCTATTTCCATTGTTCATATTGCCTCCGACACGAGCGGGGGGCCATCGATCTCCGCCCGTCGCTGCATTGTACTCTTTTCTCTGCAACATCTTCGCCTCTCCTGAGGGGAATGTTGCTCTAGTAGAGACAATACGCCGTCGACCGCAAACGACGGCGTGCCGATCTACAGACGACACTGCGAAGATGGGTTTAGGACCGCGCGTCGCCGCGCTCCGGCATGTTGGACAAAATGGACTGGCTGGTTGGCGAGATGGCCGGTGGATTGATCGGCAACGTAATGACAAAGGTTGTTCCCTGCCCTTCCCGGCTCCCGACGGAAATGTGCCCCCCATGCGCGTCGACGACATCCTTGACGATCTTGGTGCCGAGTCCGGTTCCACCAGCCTTTCGGCTGACCGCCCGGCTTGTGAAGAGCGTCTGTCGCACCTCCTCGGGCATACCCTTTCCCGTGTCCTCGACCATGAGCACGATTGACTGCGTCTCGACATCGTGCCGCCCGCGGATGGTGATCGACCCCGATGGAGGAACTTCCGGAACGGCGTTGTGAACCAGGTTGTAGAGCAGCGAGTACAACCTGTTGCCATCTCCGGAAATAGCCGGTAACGACTCGAGATCCTCGAGCCGAAGCGCAATCTGTTTTTGCTGAACCAATACCCGAAGCGTTTTCGCGACACCCTCGGCAATCTTTCCGATCTGGCAAGGTTCAAACCGCTGCGGCGCGCTTGTGACCGCGACATAGTCAGCAATTTCCTTCATGCGGTCCTGGATCCGCCTGGAGGTGTTGCGCAGGAGTTGGAGCACCTCTTCACACGTTTGATGGTGACCGTCCGAGCGGCCAGTCGTGTGTTCCGGCAACGACTTGAACAGATCGTCGATTTCCTCTGCCAGCAGGTCCGTACCCGTGACCATCGGCATCAAGAGATTTTTGACGTCATGGCTGATTTCCCCGAGCAGCTGCGTCATTTCACCGGTCTGCTCCCGGCGCTCCAGCGCCATGGCCAGCACCGAGTCGATTTGACCAGGCTCAAACGGCTTGGTGACGAAATCCACCGCGCCCTCTTTCATGGCTTCCACGGCTCGTTGAATCGTGCCATAGGCGGTCAGCATCACCACCGGCAGCGTCGGCCATCGCTTCTTGATCTGCTTCAATGCATCCATGCCGCTCAACTTGGGCATCGTGATATCAAGGAACACGAGATCAACCGCACAGGACTCCACCGCCGTCACCGCCTCCTGTCCGTCCCTCGCAGTGATGACTTCATGGCCCATCCAGCGAAATCGCTCGGCCAAGGTCAACAAAATGTCCGGTTCATCGTCCGCCACCAAGATACGAATAGGCATCGTTCCTCTCCACCCGGTTCCGTTACCCTGCGATACACCTACGCGCAGGGTCGTCCGGACATCTTTCCTCTTGAAGACATCAGCAAGACGCACGCCACGATTAGGGAAGTCGGTATCTCAGGCTCTTAGAAGATGCCGGCCATTGAGACTGCAATTTGGTGAATCCAATCGGACCGTCGCGGAATCACTTCCGATCCAGCCGCGCAAGCGAACAAGCTGTACTGAAAATGGGATTGTGACATGAGACGAGACCACAGAAGCAAACCCGGCTGATACCCTACCGAGTCGAGGAGTACTGCGTTCCCAATAGGGTCGTCTTGAACGGTCGGAACTGCATCGCGTCGACATCCATCAGATCATACCGGCGCTTGGAGAGGATTCTGGGGATACGATCCCACAGGGATGGCTTGCTTGGGTTTTTGTTGCTCGCGAATGAGGGCTGCGGATGACTGCACCGTACTGGGTAAGGCGAGGTGCGCCAGGAGGATGAGGACGGCTGTCATGACCTCGCTCTGACTGGGGAAAATCTCCAGAGAGCCTGGAATTTCTCCTCATTATCCTCTCGCCTAATATCTAATTAATTACGTCTCTTATGTACTGCAACATATTGATAAAACAATGTTACTAGACTTTATTTCTGGTCGACGTTTGGAGGCACGGTCCCTGCTCAGAAGCTGTTCATGCCCTTTCCTTCATCTCTCTTGTTAATCGATGACAGCTCCGGCGAACGTGAATTGTTTCGCCAGGCCCTGGCCCTCGCCGAACTGGACGTCGCTCTTCACGCCGAGGACCAAGGAGAGGCCGCCATTCATTTTCTCTCGCAATGCGCCGGGCGAGGGGCGCTCCCTTCTGTCATCCTGCTGGATTGGCATCTCCGGTGCCAAGGCGGCGAGCAATTCCTGAGGCAC
>Ga0268299_1001028_pt1 | contig 61265 bp, 44 predicted proteins | sample NOBtaG_FD_193484 | JGI IMG/M metagenome (GOLD analysis project Ga0268299, IMG submission 193484) | Activated sludge microbial communities from bioreactor in Nijmegen, Gelderland, Netherland - NOB reactor | ecosystem: Engineered > Bioreactor > Aerobic > Activated sludge | place: Netherlands...
GCGCGACTTCCTGTTCGCCGCCCTGGACGCCTTCTCGCCCCAGGAATGCGCCAACTACTTCCACCACGCGGGCTACTCCGCTACATCAACCTCGGAAGCGCTCTAATCGCGCTGGAGTTCCCGTTCGACCCGGCGGCGCTGGTGGAGTTCTGGCAGGCGTACTATACGGCCCGACGAACCGGGCGTTCGAGGCCCTGGCCGCCGACCAGGCCAGGCAGGCGGCTTTGCGGGCCGACCTGGAGCGGCTCTGGGCGGGTCACAACCTCGCGAAAGGCGGCGTGACGCGGGTCGAGTCGGAGTACCTGGAGGTGATCGCCATCCGCGGACGCCGCACCGAACCGGACTCGAGCCGGCCGTAGAATTGCTCGTCCCCCGCGGAGTGCTTCGGGGCGGCGTACCCGATCCGACCCGTTGACGGGTTGCACCGCACACGGAGGAGCGGACGACGGAAGGTCTGCCCGCCGCATCTCACGTCGATGGGGAGGCCGGCTTATCGGGGAGCCAGCGGTCGGCCAGGGCGTTCCCGGCCGCGTGGGCGAGGTTGATGAAGACGATGGCGGGGGCGACCACGCCGACGGCCCCCGGCACCCTCGCTTCCAACAAGATGGCCAGGATGACCGCCGTGATGCCGTTCTGCTGGGCCAGCGACAGCCGCACCCGGTCCTCGCGCGGCAGCCCCCGCGTCAGGGCGGCCGCCACGATCGCCTGCGCGGCCACGGCACCGGCGGCGAGCACGACGCCGTCGGCACCCCCTCGGTGGGGCGGGCGGATGACCTACACCCGCCCGGCCAGGTCGGATCTCATCGACGGCGACCGGGGCGGCGTACCCGTGGGGGGCGGAGTGGGACCCGGCCGGGTGCCAGGCCGCCCCGGCGGCGAGGCAGGCCGGGAAGGAGTACAGCCGCCGGCCGGGGACGTTCCCCAGGGACAAGAGCCACGCCGGGTGCCTCGACCTGGCCGGGGACGTCGCCGCGTGGTGCGACGACTTCCACGGCGGGCAGACGGGGGGGGCGCGTCGTCGCCGGCGGGAGCTGGAAGGACGACAAGGACGCCGTCGCGCTCCAGGCGAAGCGCCACCTGCCCCAGGTGGCCCACCAGACCTGGGTCGGCTTCCGCGGCGTCGTCCGGGTCTACCTGCCGGAGTGACCGCCGCGGGGGAGGCGGGACCGGGGCGTTCGCCGCCCGGAGGCGGCCGCCGAAATCGGTTGCACCGGCCGCCCGCCGGGGTAGAGTGTCCGTGGCCGACCCGACCACGCCACGGGACACCGCCATGGCCGACATCCCCAAACCGACGCCCGCGGAGCGACGCGTCCTGACCGACGGCCTCGACGAGGGGCAGAAGAAGGACCTGAAGCGGCTCGCCGCCCTCCTGCGACGCGGCCGGGTTACGCTGATTGATCGGCGCCGGGCCGGGCGCCTCGTCGCCGGGCTGGTCACGTCGGGCGACCCGGGCGGCCCGCTGAGCGAATACGACCTGGCGCGCCTCGTCGGGAGCCGGGCGAGCCTCCTGGGGAAGTGCCGCCGCTTCTCGGTCGACTTCGACGAGGCGGACGCGGCGCGCTGGGACGCGGCCGGGCTCGTGTTCGCGTCGGTGGTCCACTCCGACGCCGCCCCCGACAAGGAGAAGCGGAGGGCGTTCATCGAGGAGGGCCTTACCAAAGGGTGGGACAGCGGAAAGTACCGCGCCGAGGCTCGGAAGCGCTGGCCTCGTTGTGCCGGTGCCGGCGGGCCGACGAAGCGCGTCGCCCCGGCCGACCCCGGCCTGGTCGGCGGCCTGCTCGACCTGTTCGCGCTCTCGGAGCGGTGGGTCGAAACGAGCCGGGCGGTCTGGAGGCCGGAGGTGACACGGGGCAAGCCCGGGCGCGGGGTCAACGCCCGCGACCTCGGCGACCGGCTCGGTGCCGCGGCCGTGGCGCTGGCGGCCCTCGCGCAGGAGCTCGCCGAGTTGCGGGTTGCCGTCGCGGCGGCTCGAGGACGCCTGGCGGCGAAGCGGCCCGAGCCGGGCAAGACCGAGGGCGACCGACGCGCGGATCGGGAGCCCCGGCCCGACAGCTAAAGGGAATCCACGGGGACGGCTCCCGCCCGGTCCGCCGACCGGGCGGGCACGAGCGCCGCCGTCACGCATCGTCCGCGCTGGCCAGGAGGCGCAGCAGCGGCAGGAGGACCAGGCTGGCCGTCGCCGCCAGGGCGGTCAGGAGGCCGGCCAGCACCGCGGCCGGGACCGGCCCGGCCAGGTAGGCCAGCACGGCGACGACGACCCCGGCACCGAGGCCGACGCCGACCGGGCCGCGCAGCCGCCACGCCTGGGCCAGCCCGCCGGCCAGGCGGGCGAGCCGGGTGCCGCACCAGGCCCAGCAAACCCGGTACGCCCGGCCGGCCCACGCCGCCGCCTCGTCCCACCGCCCGCCCAGCCACGCCAGGCAGCGCCGCACCGCGGTCGGCTTCGCCGCCATCGGCTGGGGCGGCTGGGCCGTCACCGGCTGCGTCGGCGGCTCGGGGTGGGGCGTCGGCGTCGGCACCGGCAGCCTGGCGGCCAGGGCACCCAGGACGTCCGGGCTGGTGAGCAGCTCGGTCAGCGCCGCCTGGACGGCCGCCTTGACCGCGGTGGTCACCCCCTCGCGGATGCTGTCCGCGACGGTCGCCGGGATCGCCTCCGCCAGGCCGTCCAGGATCGAGTCCAGCCGGGTGATCGAGTCGGCGAGCTGGGGGCGCTTCCGGCCGTTGGCACCCGGGGTCAGGTTCTTCTTCTCGGACATGTCGTCTCCTCGCTTGCAACAAGGGCGTCGGGTGTCGGGTCCGGGATCTCTCCTCGCGCACGGGTCGTGACGCACACCGGCTCGGCCGCGCATGGCGGCGGTACGGTCGCACGGCGTCGGGGCACCTCCACCGGCTGGCTGGCTCCCCAGCGCGACGGGCGAGGCCATCGACGGATCGCATTCGCGCGAAAGAGGTCAGCACCGGGGCCGGGTCAGCCCAGGCCGACGAACGCCCGCCCGAGACCGATCAGGGACGTGACAGGGCCCGGCCAGCAAGTTAGCAGGGCCGAGGCCAGGACGAACAGGACGGCCGGGACGGGCCGCCGTCGGGGCACGTCGTACACGAGCCAGGTCGCGGCGCTGAGGGCGGCCTTCCAGAGCCGTCCCAAGAACGCGGGTCGGTGTCGTGTCTGTCTCGGTGGCGATAACTCCACGGGATCGGGCTCATCGAACACCTCGGCGGGCCACTCGTCGCCGAACTCGCCCACGGTCGGATGCTCGTAGGGATCGACGTGTGGAGTCTCCTCCGGACGACGCGAGGATTGCCGGCCGAGCAGGAGCCCTTCCGCGGCGCTTCGGACCGCCTCCCCCAGGCCGTCGCCCAGGAGGAGGATCAGCCGCTCGGCGACACGCCGCCAGAGGGCCTGCAGGCGACTTCGGACGCAGGCCAGGCGGGTCCAGGGCGGGTGAGTCAGCATGAGTTTGTTCTCCGGGGGGTGTCACGGATCGGGCGGATGCAAGCGCCGCAGCGACGCCAGCGCGGCCTGGAGGGCCCTGGTCTGCTTGCGCTGCTGGCGCAACGCCGCGACGAGGCGGCTGGCGCGGGCCAGGCCGTCCTGGAGCGCGGCGCGCAGGGCCTCCGCCTCGGCGAGCAGGCCGGCCGGGTCGTCGTCGTCGCGCCTGGGTTGGTTCTGGCTGCCGTTGCTGGCGGCCACAGCGGGCCTCCTCTCGGGTTCGGGTTCGTGGCGGACGGGTTGCGGCTGATTGTCGTTGGAGCCGCCGGCCTGAATGACGGCCGGGTCCGTCCATTCCAGCGGCATGAATAGGAAGGCGCGCGCTTCATCCCGGCAAAGGAACGGGCGGTTCGGCCCCGGGACGGTGAAGGTCGAGAAGCCGAGCCGAACGGCACGGAGCAAGAAGCGTCGATCCAACAGCGCCCGGATCGGGACTCCGTCGACGCGCGACCGGGACAGGACCACCTCGGCGTCGCCGTCCGTCTCGCACCGGGTTCTCACCGCGACGACGCGCCCCAGGTCGAGCACGACCGGGGCGTTGTCCTCCCGGTGGCCGGCCAAGTTTGGCACGGCCTTGACGAGGAGGGCAACATCGCCGGGGTCGAGGCGGAGCGTGGTGGCTGGGCTTCCGCCTTTCGGGATGACGGCATCGACGTCCGGGAAACGGTGCGCGGCCTCGACCCGGAGCGCGAACAGCCACGGGCCGACCTCGAGCGTCACCCGGTCGTCGGTCTGGCCCAGCCGGATCGGTCCCACCTTCGCCAGCTCACGAGCCGCGAACGCCGCCACGGACGGGATGAGCCGGTCGTCACTCCAGGGGAAAGGGAAACCGCCCTGGATGAGCAACTGCTTCCCATCGGTGCCGATCACCTGGCCGGTGCGGCCGCGGAGCAGGATGCGGCTCAGGGCGAAGCGGGTCACCTGTCGGCTCGTCGTCTTGACCGCCTCGGCCAGCGCCGGGACAAACCCCGCCGCCATCGCGACCGCGTCCTTCCCGGCCGCGATCTCCGGGAGGGACGCCGGCTCGACGGTGTCGAACGCCACGTCGCGATGCGCGCCGGCTTCCCGCCAGGTCGCCCGCCCCCTGGTGGGGTCGGTCTGCTCCAAGGCGACCGTATCGCCGTCGGCCCGGTCCAGGTCGGCCAGGAGTGTCGCCGGCAAGGCGACCGCCCCGGCCGTGCATCTGCCCGGCAGGAGGCGGCGCAGGCCGACGTCGCCCTGCTGACAAGAGAGTGACAAGCCAGACTTCCCGGCCCGGCACACGACGAACGGCGTCGGGACGCGCGGCACACCGGGCAGGCAGGTCATCCGCAACAGGGTCCGAAACGGGCGGAGTAGCCGGGTCGGGATCTCGATCACGGCGGATCCTCCAGATGGTTGGAGGCCGGGTCAGTCGATGCGCCACCCGGCCGAATAGACCGCCTCCGCCGTGTCGAAAACCTCCTTTGGTAGGGAGAGGAACTCCGCCTCGGTCGGCGGCAGGAGGAACAGGTTGCACGCGAACACGGTCGTCGAGAAGCCGGCCCTGCCGTCGAGGCCGAGGCAGTCGTAGAGCAGGCCGAGGACCTCGCCCTGCGGCGTGCGTCGGATCAGGGGCAAGAACGGCCAGTCCGGCCAGAGGCGCGGCGTCGCCAGGAACAAGAGGTTGCGCTCGCGCAGCGCCTCGTCGGCAGCAATCGTCGGCATGGGTCTCCTTTCGTCGTCGGGGGGTCACCGGCCGACCCGGAGGCGGACGTCAACCAGGTCGGGATAGGTCGCGAGGAAGGCGAGGACGACGCGGCGCAGCCCGGCGCGGAAGCCGCCCGCGTCGACCGCGTCGCGGACGGCCTGGAGCCGCTCGGCGGCCAGGTCGTCGGGGACCAGCAGTGCCAGGTGGAACTCGTCCAGCAGGAGCAACTTCGCCATGGGGATCGACTCCGGGGTGTCAGGCCGTCGCCACTTCGGAGGCGGCCAGGGCGTCGACCTTGTCGCGGAGTTCGTCCTCGGCCGCCGCCAGGTCGCGCTCGAGCCGGGCGCGCTCCTCGGCGAGGTACTCGGCGTAGGCGCGAACCTTGAAGCCCGCCGTGCGGATGCGCTCGGCGGCCCGGGCGAGGGTGTCGTGCCGGGTGTCCTCGCCGAACGACGCGACCGCCTTGCGGTGTTCGCCGATCAGGGCGGCCAGGCCGTTGGTGACGGCGTCCTTGACGGAGCGGTCGCCTTCGCTCGTGCCGGCCGGGACCGGGAAGCGGGCCAGGCGGCCGTTCACCCGGCCGAGGAACGCCTGGACCCGGTCGACGAACCCGACGTGCTCCGCCGGGCAGAAGTAGACCCCGCCCCGGTCCCGGATCGGGAACAGGTCCGCCCGGCGCTCGAACAGCCGCTGGATGAGTCTTGAGACGTCGCCGCCCGTCCGGGCGGCGATCGCCTCGTCGAGGTGCTCCTGGGCCAGGGTCGCCAATCCGGCCAGGTCACAGCTCACCTTGCCGGTCGCCTTGTCGAGGACGAGCAAGGTCTCCAGCGTGTACTCGAACCGGTCGTCCTTGCGCGACTCCTGGGTGAACTGGAACGTGAGCGTCGCGTCGCCCTCGGCGACCTGGCGGATGATGCGCTCCTTGGCGAGCTTCTTGCACGCCCGGGTGAACGCGTGGCGGGGGGCGAGCTCCCTGGCGACGGCCGGGTCGAGCCCGGCGTCGCGCAGCGCGTCGACAACGGCGGCGTGGCGGACGGCGACGGCGGGGCACGTCCAGCTGATCACCTCGCCGAGCAGGCGGGTGCCCGCCGGCAGCGTCAGCACCGCCGGGCGCGGGGTCGTCTCGATCGACATGGGTCCTCCTTCGGGTCGGGATGGAAACGCAATAAGCCCCGGCAGCCCACCACGGGTTGCCGGGGCTCGACAGCAGGCGGGTCGGGTTCAGATGCCGAGGACGCGGCCGACGGCCTCCGCCTCGACGCCGAGGTGGTCGACGACGTGGACCTCGTCCGAGACGCCGGCGAGGTCGCCCGGCCGGGACCGGATGACGAGTGAGATCACCCGGACCTGGCTCTCCTTCTTCCAGGCGTTGAACGCGTCGCGGACGTCGCCCGGGACGCGGACCAGGGCGTCGGTGACGGCGACGACGTCGGTGACGCCCGCCGGGCAGCGCAGCCGGCGGAAGTAGCCGGGCAGCTCCCGTAGCGGCACGTCCAGGTCCGATCCGCGACCGATGAAGGATTCCAGCCAGTCCGCCAGGGCCGCCTCGTCCCACCGCCCCGGCGGCAACGCCAGCAGGCGCTCGCCGCTCTCGCCGCTGTAGGCCACCAGGGCACACCAGCGCCGCTGCTGGCGGGCGACCCAGGCCAGCGCCAACGCCAGGGCCTTGGCGGTCTCGACCTTCGGGCCGGCCATGCTGCCGCTCTCGTCGACCACGACGCAGATCGGCCCCTTGCCGACCGGCTCGGTGGCGTGGTGCTCGCGGCACATCGCCTGCCGCTCGACCAGCCGGCGGAGCAGGTCGTCGGTCAGGTCGTCGTCCGCCAGGCGGGCCAGCTCGGTGGGCAGGAGCCGGCCGACGTCGCCGTCGAGGACGACGCCGACGACGTCGTCGATGCCGTGTGTCGCCTTGCGGCGCTGCCGGGACTGGGCCAGGCGGCGGTAGCGCCCGGCCAGCTCACAGATGCGACGCAGCGTCGGGCTGGACCGCACGCGGCGGAACAGGGCCGCGATGGCGTGCGGGTCGTTGCTCCCGGGCGAGCCGGGGCCGAGGCCCAACGCAGCGCACGCCTCCCGGCACTCCTCGACCTCCTTGCCCGCCTCGGCGACCGCCTTGCCGATGGCGCGCAGCGTCGCCATCTCGGCGTCGAGCGAGTCGCCGGCCTCGTCCTTGCTGGGGCCGCGCTCGTGCCCCTGTCGCAACGCGGCGAACTGTTCGCCGAAGGCGGTCGCGGCGATGCCGGCGGCGACCGGGTCGAGCCGGGTCTGGGCGTGCAACGCCCGGTAGGCTGGCGTCTGGAGCAACTGGTCAAGAAACGCCCGACGAAGGGCGTCCTGGCACTTTCCCACCAGGGCCGGGTCGAACTCGAACGCCGCGCCGTGGAAGTCGGCCACGGCGAGGGCGTCGAGATTGGTCTGTTGCAAGCGATGGCTCTCGGCGAGCAGGTCGGCCCCCCGCCGCAGGCCCCACGCGTCCAGCCGCAACGCCGTCGGGCTGAGGTCGTCGGCGGGAGGCTGATCTGCCGGGGTGATGATCGGGTCGGCCACTTCCTTCGGCGGCTCCTTCCCTTGGAGGTCGAGCAGCCGGAGCAGGTCGTCCTTGTTCACGGCTTGTCCTCCTCATCCTGGAAGACGAACCCGGCGAACGTGAACCGGTCGCACGGGCAGCCACCCTCCAGGCAGCCGCCGTGGTTCGGCACACCAACGAGCTGGTCGGGCAGCTCGGCGAGCCGGTGGCCGTGCTTGCTGAACCGGTGGCCGCACCGGCAGAGCTGGTCGACGATGACCCGGCCATCCTTCGTCGTGAACGGCTTCATGGTGTCCCTCCTCAGATGGCCTCGATGGAGGCAAGCTTGAGCTTGCGGACCTGGTCGCGGACATAGGCCCTCGCCTTATCGACCCGGCCATTGCCCTTCAGCGATGCCAGCTGCTTCTCGACGTCGGCGAGCTTGGCGGCGGCGGTCGCCGCCTGGGCCAGGTCGCGGACCTCCGTCTCGGATAGGATCTGCTCGACCTCGAGCAGGAGCTGGTTGAGCCTCATGCCGGCCGGGTTGGCGACCCGGGCGATGACCTGGGCGGCCTTGGCCGCCTGGTCCGGGTCGTCCCACAGGACGTGCTGGAGGACCTCGAGGTGCTCCGGCTCGACCCGGCCGGCACCCTCCAGCCAGGCGTACGCCTTCGCGACGCCGACCGCCTTGTACTGGCGGCGGTCGCCGGGCTGGACGCCCTCGCGGTGCAGTTCGACGAGGATGGCCTGCAGGGCCTGGGCCGCCTCGTCGGTCCAGGGAAGCCTCGCGGCCTCCGCGCTGGCCTGGTTCAGCTCGGCGGCGGTGATCGTGGTCGAGAGCCTCGGGGTGTGGTCGCCGCCCCACAGCAGCTTCTCGCGGCCGGCCTGGGTCCGGATCGGGTGGACCGCCTTCCGCAAGAGCATGCGGTCGAACAGGGCGGCGAGTTCCTTGCCGGTCTCCGGGCTCGGCCACTCGTTGCCGGCGGCGACGCAGAGCCGTAGCGGCACCCTGACCGTCGTGCCGTCGCCGACGTCGAAGGTGCGCTCGTTCAGGACCTTGAGCAAGGCGTTCAGGATGGCGGAAGAGGCCTTGAACACCTCGTCGAGGAAGGCGACGTCCGCCTCGGGGAGCTTCCCGGCCGCGACGCGCCTGTAGACGTCGGCCTTCAGCCCGGCGACGGAGATCGGTCCGAACAGCTCGTCCGGGGTGGTGAACTTCGTCAGCAGGGCGCTGAACCGCCTGCCGCCCATCCAGCCGAGGAGGGCGTCGAGGAGCATCGACTTGGCACAGCCGGGCGGGCCGACGAGGAGGACGTGCTCCCCGGCGACGAGGGCCGTGAGCACGAGGGCGACCTCGTCGTCGCGCTCGATCAAGGCGTCGGACAGCTCGCGGCGCGTCGCGGCGAACTTGTCATGGGGCATCTTCGGGTTCCTTGTGTGATGTGAAACGCCGCGCCCATCGCGGCCACCCGGTCCGGGGGGGCTAACCTGCCTCCGTTCGATAGTGCCACGTTCCTGGGCGGAATTTAGGCAACTTGACCGAGTGGCCACTTCCGAGGCTCCCCGGTGCTGGATGGTGGATCCGAGGGAGCGGGGAATGGCTCGGAGGCAAGTTCGATTGAAGGCGGGCCGGTGCCGATGTATGCTCAGGTCGTCCGCTAGCGCACCGGCCGTCCGGGGAACACCAGCCGAGGTGCCGTGGGAGTGACCGTCGCCCGAAACAAATCGACCCGCCGCACGCCGCCTCCCCCCACCTCGGCGGGTACGGTGCTGGACGCCGGCGGCCTGCCCGTCGAGACGCTCGCCGTCCTCGCCCATCGCGAAGGCCGCCGGCCGGTCCCGATCTACCACGCCCACCGCTGGTTCGCCCGCCGGTTCAGCGCCGTCTTCCGGGCCCTCCTCGTCGCCGCGCGGACCCGCCCAGGGGAGGACTTCCTCGGGCGGTACTACGCCGGGGTGGACTGTTCGGGCCTGACGGTCCTCGACCCGTTCGTCGGCGGCGGCACCTCGGTCGTCGAGGCGGCCCGGCTCGGGGCGGCCGCGGTCGGGTACGACGTCGACCCTGTCGCCTGCGCCGTCACCCGGTTCGAACTCGCCGCCGCGGCGGTGCCGGACCTCGAGCCGGCGGTCGGCCTGCTCCGGCGGCGGGCTGGCCGCCTGGCGCGCTACTACGAGACGGCCGGGCCGGACGGCGGCCCGAGGCGGATCCTCCACGGGTTCTGGGTCCAGGTCGTCCCGTGCGGCGGCTGCGGCGTCGCCGTCGAGGCGCACCCCCACTTCCGGCTGGCCTTCGAAGCGAAAGGCGACCGCCAGTGGGCCTTCTGCCGCGCCTGCCACCGGGTCCACGAACTCCCGCTCGGCGCGGCGACGTTTCGCTGCTCGGGCTGCCGGGCCGAGACGGCGATCGACCCGGGGCCGGTCGTCCACGGGCGGCTGCGCTGTCCTGGGTGTAAGGCCGAGGAGGACCTGATCGACGTCGCGCTTCGGACCAGCCTCCCTCCAGGCTTCCGCCTCTTCGCGCTGGAGACCGTCCCGGTGCCCGGCCCGGGCCGCCGGGTCCCCATGGCCGGCCGGGCCTTCCAGGCCGCCGCCGCGACAGACCAGGACCGCCTGCGGGCGGCGCGGCGGTCCCTGGGCCGGCGACGCACGGAGACCGGCGGCTGGCGGTGGGTCCCCGACCGCGAGATCCCGACCGAGGGGCGGGCCGACGACCGGCTCGTCCGGTACGGCTACCGCCGCTACCGCGAGCTGTTCAACCCGCGCCAGCTGCTCCACCTGTCCGTCCTCGCCGAGGCGATCGGCGGCCTGCGCGGCCCGGCCCGTGACGCCCTCGCCCTGGCGTTCAGCGACCACCTCGCCACGAACTGCATGCTAACACAGTACGCGTTCGGCTGGCGGCGGCTCGCCCCGCTCTTCTCCGTCCGGGCGTACCGCCATATCTGTCGGCCGGTCGAGGTCAACCCCTGGCTGGACGGCGTCGGCCGGGGGACGTTCCCCAACGCGGCGCGCCAGGTCCGCCGCGCAGTCGAGTTCGCGCGGTCGCCGTGGGTCGCCCACCACGACGGCGGCACCGTCCCGGCCGGTTCGCTCGCCGGCGCGGACGCGACCGGGGTGATCCACGCCGGCGACAGCCGGGACCTCGCCGCGGTGGCCGACGCGAGCGTGGACCTGATCCTGACCGACCCGCCGTACTGCGACAACGTCGCCTACTCGGAGCTGTCGGACTTCTTCCGCCCGTGGCTGGAGGCGTTCGGCCTTGTGCCGGACGGCGGGTCGCCCGGCCTCCCGCCGAACCTGGCGGCGCGGGGCCGGTCCGGGGCCGGCCTGGCGGCGTTTCGCGACGGGCTGGCCGCCTGCTTCGTCCAGATGCGCCGCGTCCTCAAGCCGGACGGCCGGCTGGCGTTCAGCTACCAGCACAAGACCGGCCGGGCCTGGGAGGCGCTCGCCTTCGCCCTGGCGGCGGGCACCTGGCGTCCGGTCCGGGTGTTCCCCCTGCTCGGCAACAGCACCGCCGGCCTGCACCAGCACGAGGGGACCATCCTCTGGGACGCGATCACCGTCTGCCGCCGCGGCGACGCGGCCGGCTACCCGGCCAGCCTGGCGGTCGACGCCGCGCAGGTCCTCGCCGCGGTGGAGGCGACGCGGGCCTGGGCGCGCAGGCTGGACGCCTTTCGGGTCGTCCGGTTCCGCGACGCCGACGCGGACAACCTGCTCCGCGCCAACCTCGTCGCCGCGGCCCTCGGGGCCTTCGGCGACCGGGAACGACCCGGCGGGCGGCCCTTGCCGGAGGTCCTCGAAGAGCTCCCTTCCCTCACGTCGTGACCGACGGAATCGCGCTATGCCGCAGATGAGCAAGCAGGTCCTGTCCCAGTTCGTCCGTTCCGGCTGCGAGCGGCAGCTGGCCCTGAACCTGCGCCCGGACAACCAGACCTTCGCGGCCGAGCGGCAGGCGCTCGGCATGCCCTACCCGCAGGCACCCCGGCCGGGCCTCCGCCAGATCGAGCAGGCCGGCGAGGAATGGCAGGCCGAGAAGCTGGACGACCTGACGCAGACGTTCGGGGCGGGGGCGATCGTCGGCAACGCCCAGACGACGCCGGCGAACCGGACGACTTACACGGCGATCCCGCTCGCCCAGGCGATCGCCGGCGTCGCGCCGCTGCGCTTCCTCGTCGAGGCCCAGTTCGCCGTCGGCCAGGCGTTCCAGCAGGCGCTCGGGATCGGCCACCTGCCGGCCCAGTCCCAGCTGGTCTACGCCGAGGTCCGGCCGGACGTCGTCGCGGTCCTGGCCCCGCGAACCTACCCGGCCGCGGTCACGCCGGACGGACAGGTCGTTGCCCTGACGGAGGACGACGCCCGGCGGCAGCTGCGCGTGATCGACATCAAGATGACCGCCCAGGCGTCGCCGGGCTACTTCGCCGAGGTGGCCTACTACGGCATGGCCCTGGCCGGGTGGCTGGTCGACCAGCGGCTCGACCGGGAGTTCGTGGTGGTCCCGGACGGGGCCCTCTGGCCCGGTTCGCACGAGGCGTCGCACCTGGTGCGGTTCTACCGGCAGATGCAGCAGCAGGCGCTAACGCCGACGGTCGACCAGCTCTGGGAGGCGATGCAGCAGGACCTCGAGCCGGTCCCCTTCGAGGTGTTCGCCCTGCGCGTGCGGCGCTTCCTCCAGGTCGAGCTACCCCGCGTGCTGGGCCAGGCGTGGCAGTCCCTGGAATGGCACGTCGACAACCGCTGCTCGTTCTGCGAGTACCTCGGCGAGGAGCGCGGGGCCGGCTCCGTGCCGCCCCAGGCCCCCCACCCCGACCACTGCCTGCCGACCGCCCGGGCCCAGGACCACCTGAGCCGGGTCGCCTTCATCTCGCAGGGGGCCCGGCTGTCGCTGGCCCAGTGCCAGGTGGCGACCGTCACGGAGCTGAGCCAGCGGCAGCCCGCCGATCCGGCGTTCGACGAGCACCAGTCCCTGCGGGCGACCCGGACGGTCGTGGCCCGCAGGGCGGCCGTCCTGAACGGAGGACAGGCCGGACTCGCGCCGCAGAGCGGGACGTCGGCGAGCATGCCGCGCTGGGCGGACCTGCGCGTCTACCTGTCGGTGGACTTCGACATCGGCAGCGCCATCACGGTCGCCCTCGGATTGAAGGCGTGGTGGCGTGAGCCGCGGCCGTTCCAGAACTCGCTGACGACGCCACACCAGACCCGGGCCTGGCCGACCGAGGTGCTGGTTGTCGACCAGCGCGACCTGGCCGGCGAACGGCGCGAGGTGCTGGCCTTCCTGCGGAAGGTCCACGACATCCTCACCTGGGCGCAGGACCAGGACCAGCAGCAGATCCGCGCCCAGGCCGTGCCGCCGCGGCAGCAGCAGCAATGGAAGACCAAGGTGCAGTTCTACCTGTGGGACTCGCTCCAGTTCGACCACCTCGCCCGGGTCGTCGGCCGGCACCTCCAGGCGATCTTGCAGACCCACGACCTCAGCTACCTGGCCTGGCTGTTCCCGCCCGAGGAGCTGTTGCCGAACCCGGACCTGGTCACGCACCGCTCGCCGTTGACCGTCGTCCGCGACGTGGTCCGCGGCCAGCTCGCCGCGCCCATCCCGCACTACTACACCCTGCTCGAGGTCGCCCGGGAGTACCACGACCCGCGGACGGCCCAGTTCGTCGCCCAGCAGCGCGCCGCCAACGCCGACTACGTCCCGTTCAACACCCACCCGCTGTTCGGCACGCCGCTCAGCGACCAGATCCCGTCCGAGCGGGCCCACGAGATCTGGAGCCGGGTGACCCAGCCCCGGCATTGGAGCCAGCAGCTGGACACCTACCGCCGCACCGTCACCATCCGCCTGGACGCCCTGGAAGCCGTCACGTCCCGGCTGGGGCAGGACCTCGGCAACGCCCTGACGCAGGCCGCCCCGGTCATCGAGATCGGCCCGCCGCAAACACAAGGGCGGGTGAGCGTCGACGGCCAGCTCTGGCACGCCTTCGCCCGGCTGAACGCGGCCATCGCCGAGCTGGAGGTCGCCCAGGTCCGGGCCATGCCGCCGCACGAGCGGGCGGCCCGGTTCCGTAGCGCCCGCCTGCCGCGCCGGCTGACCGGCCCGGCCGAAGCGCAGGCCCTGGCGACCCTCGGCCTGGCACCGGCCCCGGGGCGACGCGTCTACGAGGTGGCCGCCGACTCGCGGGAGGTGAAGGCCAAGGTCGACGACTTCGGCTTCGCCCTGGCCCCGGAGGCGGCGGGCGGTTTCCTCGACGGCACGCTCGCCCGCCTGGTGCGTGGCACGGCCCTGGAGCCGGCGTTCCAGGCCACCTACGGCGGCCGGTTCTGGCAGGTCGGCCTGGAAGAAGTCGCCGCCGTGTCCGTGGCCGGCCTCGACCGCAACCAGGGCCTGATCGCTCTGGATCCCCAGAACCCGAACGTCCTCGACGCGCTGCAGCGGGCGGGCCTGGCCGACTTCGACCGGGACGTCGTCATGGACCCGGTCTTCCACGACTTCTTTACCGACAAGCTGCTCGCCGCCCTGCGTGCGATCGGCAACCCGCCGCTCGCACGCGGCAGCGCGTTCGCGGCCGTGACCCAGGGGGCGACGACCACGCCCCCAGCGCCTGGGAGCCGCCGGCGCGGGGCCAACCCGTCCCCGCACACGCCGACGGCCGACTTCCTGTGGAACGCCCGGGCGCTGGCCGACGCCCCGATCGTCCGCGCCCTCGGCCCGGTGCGGAGCCGCCTGGCGGCGCACGGCCTGGACCTGAACCCGACGCAGTGGCAGGCTTGGGAAGACGCCCTGACGCACCGCGCCCGCCTGATCTGGGGCCCGCCCGGGACGGGCAAGAGTCGGACCGTCCGCGCCCTCGTCGTCGGGGCCGTCCTGGAGGCCCACGCGGCAGGCCGACCGCTGCGGGTGCTCGTCTCGGCCTTCACCTACACCGCGATCGACAACGTGCTGCTCCCGGTCGCCGACGACCTGCACGCCCTCCTCGGGGGGGAATGCCCGGCCTGCCGGATCCGCTCGCGCTACGCGGCACCGCCCGCGGACCTGGGGCACGCGATCGACCTGGAACTGAGGAAGCGCTCTCCTTCGCCCGAGGTCCGGCAACTGCGGAACGACCTGTCCGGCGGCACCGGACTGGTCGTCGTCGGTGCCCCGCCGCAGCAGGTCCACAACCTGCTCACCGCCGAGGACGGCGCGGCCCTGGCGGAATGGTTCGACCTGGTCGTCATCGACGAGGCGTCCCAGATGGACGTCGCCCAGGCGATCCTGCCCTTGTGCGCCGTCGCCGGCGGCGGGGCGGTCGTCCTGGCCGGCGACCCGTTGCAGCTGCCGCCGATCCACCAGGCCGAGCCGCCCCTGGACCCGGACCCGCGCCAGGACCGGCTGCGCCACCTGGTCGGCCCGGTCTACTCGTTCTTCGACCGGCTCCACGGCGTGCCGGTCAGCCCGCTGGGGGTCAACTACCGCTCCAACGAGACGATCGTCGCGTTCGCCCGGCAGGCCGGCTACCAGGCGACGCTGACGAGCCACTCCCCGGACCTGCGCGTCGAGCTGCTCGCGCCCCTACCGACGACCCGGCCGGCCGACTGGCCGGCCGCGCTGCACTGGACGCCGGAATGGTCGGCCCTGCTCGACCCGGACCACCCGGCGGTCAGCTTCGTCTACGACGACGGGCGGAGCAGCCAGCGGAACGCCTTCGAGGCCGACGCCGTCGCCGCCCTGGTCTGGCTCCTGCACGGCCGCATGGCGAACCAACTCCGCGACGAGCGCGACGCCGGCACCGGGGCGGTCCTGCCGGCCGGCACCGCCCCGTACGACCCGGCCGCGTTCTGGGCGGACGCCGTCGGCGTGGTGACGCCGCACCGGGCCCAGCAGGGGCTCATCGTCCAGCGGCTGACGGACGTCTTCGGCGCGGCCGGGCCGCTGGCGGACGCCATCCGCGACGCGGTCGACACGGTCGAGCGCTTCCAGGGGCAGCAGCGCGACGTTATCATCGCGTCGTTCGCCCTGGGCGACCGGGACCAGATCGGCGAGGAGGAGGAGTTCCTCATGAGCCTCAACCGCTTCAACGTCATGGCGTCGCGGGCCCGGGCCAAGCTGGTCGTCCTGGTGTCGCGCGAGGTGGTCGACCACCTGGCCGCCGAGGCCGAGGTGCTGCGCGAGTCGCGGCTGCTGAAGACGTTCGTCGAGACGTTCTGCGGCCAGTCCCGGCCGGCGACGCTCGGCTACCTCCGCAACGGGGTGGCGCAACCGGTCCCGGGGCTGTTCCGCTGGCACGCGTGAGGGCGACCCGATGAGCAAGCTCACCCTGGCCCAGCTCGAACGGCACCTGTACAGCGCCGCCGACGTGCTGCGCGGCAAGATGGACGCCTCCGAGTACAAGGAGTTCATCTTCGGCATGCTCTTCCTCAAGCGCTGCTCCGACGTGTTCGAGCAGCGCCACGTCGACATCGTCCGCGAGCAGGTGGAGAAACGGAGCCGCACGCGGGAAGAGGCGCGGAAGCGGGCCGACTCGCCGGCCCTCTACCAGCAGACCGGCACGTTCTTCGTCCCCGGGCGGGCCCGCTGGCGGCACCTCCACGACGAGCTGCACAAGGACGTCGCGGACGGGCTGAACAAGGCCCTCGCCGCTCTGGAGGAGGCCAACCCGGACACGCTCGAGGACGTCCTCAAGTCGATCGACTTCACCCGCAAGGTCGGCAAGAAGCCGGTCGCCGAGGCCGACTGGCGCAAGCTCATCAAGCACTTCAACAAGTACCGGCTCCGCAACGAGGACTTCGAGTTCCCCGACCTGCTCGGGGCGGCGTACGAGTTCCTCATCAAGCACTTCGCCGACTCGGCCGGCAAGAAGGGCGGCGAGTTCTACACGCCGCGCGACGTCGTCCGGCTCATGGTCCGGCTGCTCGACCCGCGTGCCGGCATGCGCGTCTACGACCCGTGCTGCGGCTCCGGCGGCATGCTCATCCTTGCGAAGCAGTACGTCGAGGAGCACGGCGAGGACGCCGCCAACCTGAGCCTGCACGGCCAGGACGCCAACGGCGGCGTCTGGGCCATCTGCAAGATGAACATGCTGCTGCACGGCATCCTCGGGGCCGACATCCAGCACGGCGACACCCTGACCGACCCGGTGCACAAGGACGGGGGCGAATTGATGCGCTTCGACCGGGTCATCTCCAACCCGCCGTTCAGCCAGGACTACGAGAAGGAGGGCATCGCCTTCCCGAAGCGGTTCGCCTACGGCTGGTGCAAGGAGAAGAACCAGGCCGACCTGATGTTCGCCCAGCACATGCTCGGCGTGCTGCGGACGGGTGGCATCCTGGCGACGGTCATGCCGCACGGGGTGCTGTTCCGCGGCGGGGCCGAGCGCGACATCCGCCAGGGGCTGCTCGACAACGACCACGTCGAGGCGGTCATCGGCCTGCCGCCGAACCTGTTCTACGGCACCGGCATCCCGGCCTGCGTTCTGGTGCTGCGGCGCAAGGGCGAGAAGCCGAAGGAGCGCCAGGGCAAGGTCCTGTTCATCAACGCCGACGCCGAGTACCACGCCGGGCGGGCGCAGAACTTCCTGCGGCCCGAGCACGTCGAGAAGATCGTCCGCACCTTCGCGGCGTTCGCGCCGGTGCCGGGCTACGCGGCGGTCGTGCCGATCACGGACGTCGCGGCCAACGACTACAACTGCAACATCCGCCGCTACGCCGACAACGCCCCGCCGCCGGACCCGCAGGACGTGCGGGCCCACCTCATCGGCGGCGTGCCGAAGGCCGAGGTCGAGGCGAAACGGCCGCTGTTCGCCGCCCACGGCGTCGAGCCCTCGTCCTTCTTCGTCGAGCGAGATGCGGATTACCTCGACTTCGCCCCGGCCCTGACCGACCGCGGTCGGATCAAGGCGGTGCTGGAGGCCGACGCCGGCCTGCGAGCGGCGGAGGCGAACCTGCAACGGGCGTTCGCCGGCTGGTGGGAGGAGCAACTACCGACCTTGCGGGACCTGCCCCGCACGCGCAATCTGATGAGGATGCGGACGGGTCTGCTCGACTCGTTCGGCGAGGCGTTGAAGGGGGCCGGCATCCTCGACCCGTTCGAGGTGCGCGGCGTAGCGGCGAGCTGGTGGAACGCCAGCCAGTTCGAGTTCAAGGCGATCACGGCGAGCGGGTTCGATGAGCTGATGCGCGGCTGGATCGACGACATCCGCACCGCCGTCGAGGGGGAGGAGGCGAGCGGAGCCGACCCGTTCGAGCACAAGCTGATCCGCAAACTGCTGCCGGAGTACCTCGTCGAACTGGAGGAAGCCGCCGCCCGCAAGGCCGAGCTGGACGCGCGGGTGAAAGCAGCCACGACGAAGGACGAAGAGGAAGGCGAGGAGGCGACCGAAGGCGAGGAGATGTCGGAGGCGGAGCTGAAGCAGCTCAGGAAAGATCTGACCGCGGCCCGGAAGAAGGTGAAGCAACTGGAGCAGGAGCTGTTGAAGCGCCTGGAAACGGCGGACGCTGGCCTGACGGCGGATGGTCGGCGGGAGTTGGTGCTGGACTTGGAACGCGAGGCGCTGGCGGGGCAACTGGACCGCTACGTCGCGGCCCACCGGCAGCGGATTGCTGAGATCATCGAAGGGTTGTGGGACAAGTACCGGGTGAGTTGTCAGGATCTGTATCGCCAGAGAGAACAGTCGTCCGGCAAGCTCGAAGGCCTGTTGAGGCAGCTCCGCTATGTTTGAGCGTCCAGCACCTGACCGGACCCAGGAAGGGTTCGCGACCGTCCAACTGGGTCAGTTGTTCGCGCTGCGCAAGGAGCCTGGCCGCGCCGGGTTGCCCGTGATGTCCGTTACCATGGAACGTGGCCTGGTCGCGCGGGATTCACTGGAACGTCGCGTGGAAACCGACCTTCGGCCGGAAGAACACCTCCTTGCGCGTAAGGGCGACATCGCCTACAACATGATGCGGATGTGGCAAGGGGCGAGCGGGCTGGCGAAGGAAGACTGTCTTCTCAGCCCAGCCTACGTTGTCCTGCGCCCTCTCAGGGAGTTGTGCTCCGAATTCGCCGCACACCTGTTCAAGGCACCCGAGACGATCGCGATGTTTCATCGGTTCTCTCAGGGGATAACAGGGGACCGCCTGCGGCTCTACTTCAGAGACTTCCAGCAGATACACGTAACGATGCCTGCGGCCACCGAGGTGCAAAGGCGGATCGCCGAAGTGCTGGACGCAGCCGAGGCAGACATCCTGGCCATCGAAGCAGTTATCGCCAAGCTGCGGCAGATGAAGGCCGGGCTGCTACGCGACCTGCTGACGCACGGCCTCGACGAGCAGGGCCGCCTCCGCGACCCCGCCGCCCACCCCGAGCAGTTCAAGGACTCGCCGATTGACCGAGTGCCCCGACACTGGGAGGTTATTCCATTCAGTGACACAGTCGCAAGTTGGGCGGTTGCGCCGCGATTTCCCGGTGATCTCTACAACCTTCACGGTAGCGTTGCCACGCTCCGTACGACCGATCTCGACGAGGAAGGGGAGATCGACTTGGCAACGATGCCACTCGCGGATCTTTCGGTGGAAGGATTTCGTGGTCATCTGCTGCATCCCGGTGATCTGGTCGTATCGCGGAGCGGAACGTGCGGGCTCGCGGCTGTTTTCCCCGGCTACCGTCTCCCCGTGCTTCCTGGCGCGTTCTTGCTCAGGTTCCGCCTCAACGACCGGCTACAGCCCCTCTTCGCTCGATTTTGCTTTAACAACGGCCCGCTCGCACAAGCCGTTCAGGGGGAAGCCGAGGGGGCCGTGCAGAAAAACATCCGCGGCACCAGCGTGCTGCCTCTTCTCATCGCACTGCCTCCGGTACCCGAGCAGGAAGCCATCCTTCTCCGTGTTTCGGCCCTTGAGACACCCATCCGTGCCGAAGAAGCCTACCGAGACAAGCTCAAACTCCAGAAGCGTGGCCTGATGAACGACCTGCTGACCGGCCGGGTTCGCGCTTGATGCCGAAGGAAGACCGATGCCATAGGATACCACGATGCGAATCGACACCTTGACCTTGCGAAACTTCAGTTGCTTTGAACAACGGCAGATCCACCTGGCCGACCGGTTCAACTTGCTCATCGGCGACAACGCATCGGGCAAGACCTCCATCCTTGATGGGCTTGCGGTCGGGCTCGGGGCGTGGTTCATGGGGTTGCAGGAGGCAACCACCACCCGCCACATCCACAAGGATGAAGTGCGATTTCGTTCGTTCCTCCAGGGCGACACGTACACGCGAGAAAAACAGTTCCCGGTGGTGGTCACTTGTCATGGAACTGTCAACGGACAGTCTGGTGTTTGGAGTCGTGAGCTGCATAGCCTTGAAGGCCGCACCACACGACAAAACGCTGCCTGGATCGAACAAATCGCGAAGACACTGGATGAGCAAGTGCGGGCAGGGGAGCCAGTGATTCTGCCAGTGCTCTCCTACTATGGCACGGGACGGCTCTGGGTCCAGAAGCGGCAGAAGTCGATAGAATCGCTACCGCCCGGTTCTCGGTTCCTGGGATATCTCGATTGCCTCGATCCTGCATCAGACGAGAAACGGCTGCTGGCCTGGTTCAAGACCCGTGAAATCCAGGCAATCCAGACGGGCAAACCAATCGCGGTACTGGAAGCGGTGCGACAGGCAATCCGGGCATGCATCGAAGATACTACGCACGTCTGGTTCAACGTCGCCCAGGACGAGTTACTTCTGCGTTTCGCGGACCGCGAAGTTCCATTCGATTACCTCAGCGATGGGTACCGCAACATGCTGGCGATGGCAGCCGATATCGCTGTCCGCTGTGCCACGCTTAACCCAGCCTTGAACGAAGAAGCGATCCGAGAGACGCCAGGTGTCGTGCTCATCGATGAAATTGACCTGCATTTACACCCAAAATGGCAACGACATGTCGTGCGTGACCTGCTGGCCGCGTTTCCCAGGATTCAGTTCGTCGCAACAACTCATTCGCCGTTCATTATCCAGTCGCTGGAACGGACGGAAGGCATCCGCCTCCTGAACCTCGACAACCCCGAAGCTACCGACTTTGTCGATAAGAGTGTAGAAGATATTGCCGAAAATGTGCAGGGTATCGCGATTCCGCAGCGCAGCCAACGCTTCCTGGACATGATGCGGGCCGCGGAACGATACTACAGTACACTTCGGAAAAGTCAAACGAAGAGCGGAGAAGAACTCGAACAGCTGAAAAGGGAACTTGACAAACTCATGCTTCCGTTCAGTGACGACCCGGCATATCAGGCATTCCTGCGGATGCAACGCGCCGCCTCTGGAATCGATGGGGAGGATGGTCATGCGCCCGATTGAACGTGGTCCTGATCCGGGCCCGTTTACTGACTACAAGGATGCTCGTGATCCACTGATCCAACGAATTGGTGACTACTGTTCGTATTGCGAGAACGTCCTCCCTTCGGAGGTCGATGTCGAGCATATGCAACCAAAGAGCAGGCCTCCCTATGCGGCTTTGGTTTGGACCAACTTCTTGCTGGCCTGTAGTTACTGTAACTCGGTCAAAGGCGACCGTCTGATTGTGATCTCAGATCATCTCTGGCCTGATCTGGACAACACGTTCCTGGCATTCTACTACGCTGTGGACGAGCCGCCTTCCGTTGCTGGCCGGCTTCCCGACACACTCCAAGTCCTTGCTCAGCGAACCCTGGAGTTGACTGGGCTTGATCGTTGTCCGGGTCATCCACGATTGTCTCCACGTGATCGACGGTGGTTGAAACGAAAGCAGGTTTGGGGAATCGCGTTGCTCTCGCTCACCGAACTCCAGTCCACAGACACCCCTCAAATGCGACGCCAAATTGCCTTGACTGCCGCATCTCGGGGTTTCTTCTCGATATGGATGACAGTGTTCCAGCATGACGCTGACATGCGAAAGCGGATCATCCTTTCCTTTTCAGGGACGGCGGGATCCTGTTTTGATGCCGATGGTAATCCGATCCCGCGTCCCGGTGGGCGGGTTTAACGCATCGCCTTGGAGCGGCTTTGCCCATGAACACCGACGACGAGTTCACCCTGGTCGAATCGCCACTGGTCCAGACCCTCCAGACGCTCGACTGGGCCACCCTCGACGGCGACCCGGAAGTGCCCGAGTTCACCGAGCGGGCCAGCTTCCGCGAGGTGATCCTCACCAACCGGCTCGCGACGGCCCTGCGGCGGATCAACCGCGACGACAGCGGCCAGGAGTGGCTCGACGACGCCCGTGTCCGATCGGCCATCAACAGCCTGCTGCGGCCCCCCGCTGGCAAGCTGATCGAGGTCAATGAGTACGCCACCAGTCTGCTGCTGGAAGGCGTCGGCGTAGAAGGACCCGACGGCGAGCGCGGCCGGACCGTCCGCTTCATCGACTTCGACTGCCCCGAGCGGAACGAGTTCCTCGTCGTCCGCCAGTTCCGCGTCGACGGCCACCAGACCATCATCCCGGACGCCGTCCTGTTCGTGAACGGCATCCCGCTGGTCGTCGTCGAGTGCAAGAGCCCGACGATCAACGACCCGATCGGGGCCGGCATCGAGCAGCTTCTCCGCTACACCAACCAGCGCCCCACCTCGACGACGACGAGGGGGCGGAGGCCCTCTTCTACACGAACCAGCTCCTCGTCGCCACCTGCGGCGACAAGGCCGAACTCGGCACCGTAGGGGCCGGGGCGGAGCACTACGCCGAGTGGAAGGACGTCGCACCGCTCACACCGGAGCGGGTCAAGGCCGAGCTGGGCGTCGTCGGCGAGCTGTCCGGCCAGCAACTCCTCGCCGCCGGCCTGCTCCGGCGGGCCCACCTGCTCGACGTCGTCCGCAACTTCCTGCTGTTCAAGAAGGACGGCAGCCGGACGGTCAAGATCGTCGCCCGCTACCCGCAGTTCCGGGCCGTCCACAAGGCCGTCGAGCGACTCCGCGCCGGCCAGACGCGCGAGCAGAACGGCGACCACGACACGCGTGGCGGCATCGTCTGGCACACGCAGGGCTCGGGAAAGAGCTTCACCATGACCTTCCTGGTGCGCAAGTTGCGCACCCTGCCGGACGTGCGGCGGTTCAAGGTCGTCGTCGTCACCGACCGCACCGACCTACAAGAGCAGCTCGCCGGCAGCGCCGTGTTGTCCGGCGAGGAGCCGCGCAGGGCGGCCTCCGCGGCCCAGTTGCGGGCGATCCTGGCCGAGTCGGGGCCGGACCTCGTCTTCGCCATGATCCAGAAGTACCGCGGCCCCGACGAGGGGCCGGACGAGTCCGGAGCCGACCCGTTCCCGGTGGCGAACGAGTCGGCCGAGATCCTCGTCCTGGTGGACGAGGCCCACCGCTCGCACGCCAGCACGCTGCACGCCAACCTCCGGCGGGCGGTGCCGAACTGCGCCATGATCGGCTTCACCGGCACGCCGATCATGGACGCGGACAAGAAGCAGACGGAGCTGATCTTCGGGCCGTTCCTCGACACGTACACCCTGCAACAGTCCGAGGCGGACGGGGCGACGCTGCCGATCCGTTACGAGGGCTGGGAGGCCCGGGCCATGGTCGTCGAGGGGCAGACGATCGACGGCCTGTTCGACGACTACTTCGCCGACCGGACGGCCGACGACCGCCAGGCGATCCAGGCGAAGTACGCCACGCGGTTCAAGATCCTGGAGGCCGAGCAGCTCATCGGGGCCAAGGCCGAGCACATGCTCCGCCACTACGTCGAGCACGTACTACCGCGCGGCCTCAAGGCCCAGGTCGTTGCCGTCAGCCGCCGGGCCGCGGTGCGCTACCAGGAAATTCTGGAGACCCTGCTGAGCGAGCTGGTCCACCGACTCGATACTCTTCCGCCGCACCTGGTCGGTCTGTCAACCGAGGTGATCGACCAGCTCGGCCCCGAAGAGCGATTTCTTGCCCGGGCCCACGCCCACCTAGACACCCTGCGACGCCTCCAGTTCGCGGCCGTCATCTCCGGCGAGCAGAACGACCCGCCCGGGTGGAGGGAGTGGAGCGACCCGGTCAAGATCGAGCGGCGCGTCGGCAAGAAGGGCTGGTTCAAGATGCCGCTCGTCGCCGAGGAGCCGGACCAGCGGCACGGCCTGGCCTTCCTGTGCGTCAAGAGCATGCTGCTGACCGGCTTCGACGCCCCCGTCGAGCAGGTCCTCTACGTCGACCGGCCGATGAAGGGGGCGGAGTTGCTGCAGGCCATCGCCCGCGTCAACCGGACTTACCCCGGCAAGGGGTGCGGGTTAGTCGTGGATTACTGCGGCGTGGGGGACCACCTGTCCGAGGCCCTGGCGATGTACGGCCAGGCCGACCGCGAGGGCGTCATGCGCGCCCTGGCCGACGAGCTGCCCGCCCTGGAGGACCGACACCGCGACGTGCTCGCCGTCTTCGCCGATCGGGGGCTGGACATCCATAACCAGCGGGCCGAGTGCGTCGACCTCCTGGCCGACGTGCGGACGCGGGCGACGTTCACCGTCCGGCTCCGCGACTTCCTCGAGGCGCTCGACATGCTGCTGCCGCGGCCGGAGGGGCTGCGGTTCACCCGCGACGCCCGGCTGCTCGGCCTGATCAACCAGCAGGCCCGCAACCGCTACCGGGACGACCAGCTGAACGTCCGCGGGGCCGGCCCGCGCGTCGAGGAGCTCATCGACGCCCACGTCCGGGCGTGCGGCATCGACCCGAAGGTGCCGCCGATCTCGATCCTCGACGCGGCCTTCCCGCAGGCGGTAGCCCAGGCCGGGTCGAGCCGGGCCCGCGCGTCGGAGATGGAGCACGCCGCCCGGTACCACCTCACGGTCAACCTGCCGCGGGACCCGGTCCATTACCGCAAGCTGAGCGAGCGCCTGGAGGAGATCCTGAGCCAGTTCCGCGACGACTGGGACGAGCTGGCGACCCAGCTCGGGCCGTTCACCGAGGAGATCCGCCGGGCGGAGAACCGGACCGTCCCCGGTCTGGACACGCACCGGGAAGCCCCGTTCTACCGTGTCTTGACGGCCGCGGTTGCCCAGGGCGAACTCGCCCCGCAGAGCGAGGAAGCGCTCAAGGCGGCGTGCCGGGTCCTGGTGGCCGAGGTGAGCCAGCGAATCCGGCGCGTCGACTTCTGGCGGAACAAGTCGGCCGAGGCCGAGCTGCGCGGCTGGGTCGTCGATTATCTCGACGGCCTGGACGTCGTGCCGTTCTAGCGGCTGGAAGCCCTGGCGGACGAGGTCCGCCATCTCGCCCGCGCCCTGCACACCCGGCTAACGGCATGACCGAGACGCTCGAGATGGAGGGCCTGACCTTCGCCGTGGTCCGCACCGGGCGTCGGACCGTCGGCATCACCGTTGAGCGGGACGGCGGCCTCGTCGTCCACGCCCCCCGGCCCGCTCCGCTCGTCCAGGTGGAGGCCCTGGTCCGGGGCAAGCTCACCTGGGTGTTCGACAAGCTGGCAGAGAAGGCCCTGTTGTCCCAGCCGGGGCCGGCCAAGGAGTACGTCTCGGGGGCGGGCTTCCACTATTTGGGCCGGAGCCACCGGCTGCTTCTGACCAACGACGAGGGCGACGGCCGGCTGCGGCTCGCCCATGGCCGGTTCGTCCTCGAACGCCGGTGCCAGCCCCGGGCCGAGGCGCTGTTCGCCGCCTGGTACGCCGGGCACGCCCTGGCCTGGCTCGAGCGCCGGGTGGCCCTCCTGGCTCCCCGAGTCGGCGAGACCCCCGCCTCGATCCGTGTGCTCGACCTCGGCAACCGGTGGGGCTCCTGCTCGGCAGACGGCGGCCTGAACTTCCACTGGCGGACGATCTGCCTCCCGCCGACGCTGATCGAGTACGTCGTCGCCCACGAGCTGGTCCACCTGCTGGAGCCGCGCCACGACCAGGCGTTCTGGGCCCGCCTGGAGCGCGTCCTGCCGGACTGCCGCCAGCGGAAGCGGCACCTGGCCGAGGTCGGGGCGCGGTATTGACGCACCTACTCATTCGGCTCCTTCCAACACGCCCTGTCTCCCTGTCTCCTCGTCGCTCTACCCGTCGAGCGACCATCGGCTGGCCGCCCGGACCTGCTCCAATTCCGCCAGGCCCACTTTCCGCCAAAAGAGCCCTTGACGTAGTATTCATTCGGTATGTACTATGTGATTACCAAAGGAGGGGCCATGGGCGGGAAACCGGCAAGTAACGTCGTCCGCACGACCATCAGCATCCCGAGGCAGCTCAAGACCCGGATGGACCAGGCCGGCGAGGAGCTGAACTGGAGCGCGATCGCCTGCGCGGCGTTCGAGGCGAAGCTGGACGAGGTCGGCCGCAAGAGGCGAGGCACTTCCCAGGAAGGCACGCTGGAACGGCTGCGGGCCAGCCGGCGGCGGGCCGACGACGCCGACTACCAGGCGGGGGAGGCCGAGGGGGTCTCCTGGGTCGACCGCGTCGCCGAGGTGGCCGAGTTGCGCCGCCTCGAGGAGTGGCGCGCCGCGTGCGGCACCGACTGGGACGACGTCTTCGCCGAGGGCGACGACACGCGGCCCTACGCGGCCGGCGAGCTGCTCCATTTCGCGATCCGCCCGGATGAGCGCGGCGACCGGCACGCGGCGCGGACGTTCTGGGACGAGCTCCTCCGCGACGGCGAACAGGGCGTGGCCCCCAGGCCGTCGTTCGTCCGGGGGTTCGCCGAGGGGGCCCTGGCCCGCTGGCAAGCCCTGAAGGACCAACTCTGATGACGAGCGGCCGCGGGAGGGAGCCCCGGCCGGCAGCAACCCGAACCACCGATTCCGCCGGCACGCCGAGCGTAAGGAGTCGCCGCGCCGGCACGCACCCAGAGGACGCCGCCATGAGCACGACAGATCCGTACGAGGTCCCGCCCCTTTCCGGCGAGGACCAGAGGCACCTCGACGACCTGGAGCGAACCCTCCAGGTCGTCCGCGACAACATCGACCGCGTCGTCGACCGGACGGCGACCGGGTATTATCTCCACGGCCGGGGCGGCGTCGGCAAGAGCTACACCGTCCTGAACCGCCTCGACGAGCGCCGGGCGGACTACGTCCTGCTCAACAGCCGGTCGACTGGCCGGGCGCTGTTCAACGACCTGGCCGCCCGCCCGGACGCGGTCTTCGTCATGGAGGACATGGAGCGCCTCTTCCAGCAGGACAACGCCCTCGGCGTCATCCGGTCGGCGCTGTGGGGCCAGGCCGCGTCGGACGGGTCCGGCCGGCGCGAGCGGGTCGTCACCTGGTCGAACGAGCGCCGCCGCCTTGAGGTCATCTTCACCGGCGGGCTGATCTTCGTCGCGAACCGGCCCCTCGGCGACCGGCCCGAGCACGTCGCGATCGCGTCGCGGATCACGGTCCAGCAGCTCCAGCCGTCGCAGCACCAGGTCCGGGCGAAGATGCGCGAGATCGCCCGCGGCGGGCACGTCCACGAGGGGCACCGCGTCGCGCCGGCGGCCTGCGTCGAGGTGTGCGAGTTCGTCATCCGCGAGGCCCAGGACCTGAACCGCCCCCTGGACCTGCGCCAGCTCGTCAACGCCTTGAACGCGTACATCCAGGCGGGCGAGTTCGGGACCGGCTGCTCGTGGCGCGACCTGGTCGCCGCCCAGCTGCGCGAACGGCCGACGTTCTTCCGGGACGAGGTCGCCGTCGGCGGGCGGGAGGCCGTCCACGAGGACGAGCTGAAGCTCGTCGCCGAGCTGGTCGCGGCCGGCGTGTCGCGGGCGGAACAGGAGCGGGCCTATCGCGAACGGACGGGCAAGTCGCGGGCGTCGTTCTTCCGCCGGCTCGAGCAGTACGAGCAGGCGCAGGCGCGCCGCGAGACTGAGACTGAGACTGAGACCTGAGACGGCCAGGCCAGGCAGGGAAGGGGAGGGGACGCCCTGGGAAGGGCTCCCCGTCGGCGTCGGCCGTGTGACCGACGCCGCCACGATCGCCCCGCGTGCCTGGCCCGGCAGAACCAGCCGGGGCCCTCGACCTGGGTCGCTGAGTGCGGCGCTGGCCTCCTCCATCTTCTTCGGGTCGCCGGTGTTCATCGCCTGGCGCACCGCCCGGCACAGGTCCTCGATCTCCCGACGGTCCTCCGGGTCGTCGATCTTCGGGATGACGAACTGCTCCGCCCGCTTGAGCACCTCCAGGGCGTCCTTGAACTCCGGCGTGTTCTCCAGCTCCATCGTCTTGTTGACCAGCTCCTTGTTGACCTCCTTGAGCTTGATCAGCTGCGACGCGTTGATCTGGTCCTCGCAGGCGAGCATGAACTGCTGCTTGTACGGCGAGTTCATGACGTCGAAGCCGGTCTTCTGCTGGAACCGGTCGCCGACGACCTTCGCCAGGGCGGCGTCGACGTCGTCGCCGCCGAGCTTGCCGATGCCCTTGCTCGAGATCTCCTCGAAGATGCCGTGGTGGATGCGCAGGATCGTCACGTCGAGGGTGCTGAAGTCGCTCGTCGGCAGGGCCTGTTCGCCGGGATGGTGACGATCGCCATGGTGAAGCCCTCGCCCAGGCCGCGCTCGGCGTCCTTCTTCAGGAGCGAGAAGAGCACGACGGCGACCTGCTCGGTACGAAGGTTCTGGCCGACGAGCGGCACCCGCTACCGAGGCTCCTTCCGGCGTGCCGAGGATGCGCTTGGCCGACCGGATCAAGCGCCGCTCGTCGAAGTGCCCTATCTCCCGTCTTCTGCCCCCGCGTTCTCGCGTTACGGACGCGGGGGGAGGCTTGGGGAAAAAATGGGGAATGGGTTGCCCCTGTGACGCCAACGTGGGTACAATGCGCCAGATTGACTGTTTCGTCGTATCTCACTGTTGTTTGGAAACTTGCAACGTATTCGCTACGCGGTTCCAACGCGTCATATTGGCAGACGCGCCAGGTTGAGGGCCTGGTTACCTTTAGTGGTAGTGCAGGTTCAAGTCCTGTCTCCGGCACTAAAGCAGGGCAAGGGGTTACGGCGACGAGCCATCCCTTGCCCTGCTGTGTTTCTCGGGAGCTTGCGAACATCGGGAACTAGGCCGACTCGACGGTGCAGACGACCGTCACTTCGCCGTCGGTGGGCCGACAGCGCCGGATCGTTTCCGCTCGAGACCTGAAGGACCTCACCGCGCGGGCCGCTCGAATCGGGCCCCGAGCCTCGGCGAGAGGCGTCCCAAATCCCTTGGCGACAACGAGAAAAAGAGAACCGCCGGGAGCGGGCCTCCCGGCGGTTCTCGTCAACTCCATTGTTGTGCACACCCGCACCAGGTGAACAAAGGCTCCCGTTCGGGACACCCACGTAAACAGTCGCGCGCAACCTCTCGCCGAATGAGCGCGAGAGAATCTCGCCGAGTCATTGAACCACAGAATCTGATGACGGAGCAGAGCGGATGTGCGTCGCGATCGCGAGTGAGCGTTTGCAGCCCGGTCGATGGCCGAGTGGGACGCTCACGGAAGCACCGTGGCGATCTCGGCTCGTCGTTAGCCACCTCGGCCACCTCATCCTGAGGCCCTGACGGGTCTCACTACGACCCTGCCGATCCGGCAGCGGCCGTAGGCCGCCGATGCCGCGGTCGAGGTAGGCGTTGAGCCAGCGCTCGACGATGCGCGGGGTGATGGCGAGGTCGTCGGCGATGTCCTTGTGGGGCCGCCCCGCGCCGCGAGCTCGACGACCTGGATGCGGTCGCGGACCTTGGGATGCGTCTCGGTTCGGAAGGCGCGGTCGAATTATCGGGCTTCGAGTTCGGGCAAGTGGATGCGGATCACGTCGGGTCTGGTTCCTCCGAGGGGCGTTCGCCCTGGATCATTCTACCAGGCCGGACAACTTCACCGGGCGCGTGGATGAGTAAGAACGCCCTGGAATGAAGGAAATCCCCACGCTGATCGGGCCGCTCAGGGGGCCGCGGTTGCCGTCTCCTGGGGTCGGGTTCCCGGCTCGAACTCGGCCAGCAGCCGTACCGCCTCGTCGTCCTCGACCTGAGTGAAGTCCCCATAGAACTGGCCAACGGCCCGGAAGTCGGTCGGCGCGAGTAGGCAGACGACGGCGTCGCACCAGCGCGACACCTCATCCAGCCGGTCGGACGGGGCGACCGGCACCGCGACGATCACCTCTCGCGGGTTCTGCGTCCGGACCGCCTGCAGCGCCGCGATCATGGTCGACCCGGTCGCGATGCCGTCGTCGGTGACGATGACGGACCGGCCGGCGAGAGGGGCCCGCGGCCGGGCGGCGCGGAAAAGTTTCTGCCGACGCGCGATCTCGGCGAGCTGGTGCTCGCGCTCCCCGCCGAGGTAGTCCTCCAGACCGTCTCCAACCCCTTCGGCATGGCGGTTGAGGTAGACCTGGCCGTCCTCGGCGATCGCGCCGATGGCCAGTTCGGGCCAGCCCGGGGCTCGCAGCTTGCGAGAAAGGACGACGTCGAGGTCGGCGCCGAGTTCGCGGGCCAGGACGGCCCCGGTGGCGACGCCTCCGCGCGGGATGGCGAGCACGATCGGGTCGTGCAGGGGCCGGCCCTTGAACTTCGCCGCCAGCCGCCGGGCGGCGTCTTCGCGGTCGCGGAACATCGGCGTCTCCTTGCTCGAATGAGTGACCGGGTGGCCCTTTCTCCGTGGCGACCGAATGCAAGCCTTGTGCCGGACCGACAGGCGACACCCGCGGCCGGGGCGCTGCCCGTCGTCCGCTGACCGCGGTGGTGTGCTCGTCGTGGGGCCTCCGCCGCCGAGCGGAGGGCGGGGCGCGAGGTGAGGGCGGGACAAGACCGCCCCGGTCCTGTGCGGCTTGGTTGCGCCGCGGCGCGGCGCTGTGCAGATCCGCCCGGCGTCGGGACTCGAGGAGGCGTCGAGGTCGCGACCTTCCTGCCAACCGACGAACTCGCGGCGTGGGGCGAGGACAGGCCGGCTACGTCGCCTGCACGGAGCGACCCCGGACTCACCACTTCGGGCGTTGACGGGAAGAGCGCGCGTGGCGCGGGACTTGCTTCGGGGTGGCTGCGCGGGCGGGTTGTCCGCCAGGCAACCGGAGGATAGGATCATGACCACCGCGATCGCACCCACCAACAAGAAGGCGGCCACCCCGGCCGCCGAGCCACCCGTCGCCCCGCGGCAGGCCCCCACTCTGATCGAGGCGCTGCGCGACGAGTTCGACCGCCTGCTGGAGCGCTTCGTCCAGGGCTGGCCGCGGCTGCCGGAAGGGGAGGCGAACGGCTGGCGCTGGGACGTCAACGTGGACGACGGCGACGACGCGGTCACCGTCCGGGCCGAGGCACCGGGGTTCGAGGTGGGTGACTTCGACATCCAGGTGGCCGGCGACCGCCTCATCCTCAAGGCGAGCCGCAAGACCCAGGAGAAGGGCAAGGACGGCACGGTCCGCACGACGGCCCAGGAGTTCTACGAGGCGGTCGCCCTGCCGGCCGCGGTCGACCGGGACAAGGTCGAGGCGAAGTATCGAAACGGCATCCTGACAGTTCGCTTGCCGAAGACCGCCACCGGCCAGGCCAGGAAGATCGCCGTCAAGGCCGACTGACCGCCGTCGTCGAGGCGGAGGTTGCCTCCAGGCCCGCGCTGTCGGCCGGCGGCGTTGCGGGCCCTCACGGTTCGGTTCCGTCCCGCGCCCGCCGGACTCGCGTCGCTGCGCCTCGGCTTCAGTCGGCCGGCTGCGGCGACGGCCGGAGGTGTCGCGCGAACCACCCCTGGGCCAGCCGGGCGACCTCGTCGAGGGTGCCCGGCTCCTCGAACAGGTGGGTCGCGCCGGGCACGACGACCAACTCCCTGGGGCAGCGGAGCTGGCCCAGCGCCTCCTCGTTCAAGCGGAGGACCACGTCGTCGTCGCCGCCGACGATCAGCAAGGTCGGGGACCGGACATCGGCGAGGTGGTCGCCGGCCAGGTCGGGCCGGCCGCCTCGCGACACGACCGCACCGACCAGGGCCGGCCGCCGCGCCGCCGCCACGAGGGCCGCCCCCGCCCCGGTGCTCGCCCCGAAGTAGCCGAGGCGGAGGGCCCGGGTCGCCGGCTCCATGCCGAGCCAGTCGGCGGCGCATTGGAGCCGTTCGGCCAGTAGGGCGATGTCGAACACCTTGGCGCGGTCTTCGGCCTCTCCCTCGTCGAGCAGGTCGAGGAGCAGGGTGGCCAGGCCGGCCTGGTTGAGAACTCCGGCGACGAACTGGTTCCGGGGGCTGAACCGTCCGCTGCCGCTGCCGTGCGCGAACGCGACCACCCCGACCGCCGCCGGGGGCAACGTCAGGACGCCGGACAGTCGATGTCGGCCCGCCGGAATCCGCACCTCCCGCCACGTCGCCTGCGCCGGGGTGGTCATCTTTCGCCCTGCCCGTGCTCTTGCTGGGGATCGGTGAAGAGAGCAACGGCCGCACCTTCGGTGTCTTGGTGCGCGATCCGGGGCGGCGAGACGCTGACAACGAATGGGGGGATTCCACCCCCGTCGCGGACGAGGTAATCGCGCAGGAGTTGCCGGAACAACTGCCCCAGAGTTAGGCCACGGGCGTGGGCGAGCCCCTCGAGTTCGGCGACCTCCCGCCCTGGTAGGAGCAGCCCCACCTCGACCACCTCCTCGTCCGGAAACCAGCCCTGCGTCGCCAGGGCTTCCTCGTTATTCAGCTTCATGGAATCGGCTCGCTCGCTTCGTCGTGGTTCGTCCCGCCGCCGGGCAGCCGGGCGGATAGCAGAAACCCCGCTGGATGCGATCGTCCGTGATCCAGCGGGGCTTCCGTGCTCCTTGCGTCCTTGGCCGGTTCAACCCCCAGGGCCGCCCCCGACCGGGAGGAGGTCGGCCGGCACGCCGTTGGCCAGCAGGCGGAGGATGTTCGCCAGGGCGTCCAGGCCGATCGGCCGGACGATGACGTATGCCGCCCCGCCCCGGATCAGCTCTTCCGGCTCGAGGCCGGCGGTGCCGCTGCTGAGGAAGCAGGCCCGGATGGCGGGGTTCAGCTCGCGCAGGGCCTGCAGCGTCGCCAGGCCATCCCGGGCCGCCACGCGGACGTCGAGCAGGACGACGGCGATCCGGTCCTTGTGCTCCCGGAACTGATCGATCGCTCCCCGGCGATCGCTCGCCAGCCAGACCGCGAAGCCGTGCCGCTCCAGGCCGAGATGGACCATGACACGGATGAGGGGGTCGCCGTCAACGACCAGGACGCCGGGCTTCTCGCGCCGGGCGGACGGCTCTTGTTGGGGATGCATCGGCTCGCGGGGTTGTTGTCGCACGGACCAACCTCCTCATGGGATCGGGTCGGCTGGAGGCCGCCGTGGCGGCTCCGGGTTCGGTTTACTTGCCGAAGGCCAGCTGATACAGGTCCACCCCGTCGCCTTCCGGGTCAGCCTCCTCGCTGACGGCGCGGGGGAGGTTTGCCCGCGGTTGGGCCGCCCCCTGCCAGGTTCGCACCTCCAGCCGATCCTCGCGCACCGTCCGCGATACCGGATCGACCCCTTCCCGATGCCCTGCCCGGTCCGCTTCACCACCACCGGGTTGCGTTCCGTCCTGGATCCGCCTGGGTCGCCACCGCGAACTCCTCGGTCGCGGGGTCGTCGCTCGGCCGCCGCGGCGAGACGAGGAGGACGGCCTCCAGCAGGGCCTGCAGAGGAAAGAACTTCCGCAGACAGAGGACGACCGGCGGCTCGACGAGCCTGCGGGCCGTCTCCCCTTCCCAGGTCGTGAGGATGACCGGCAGGGGGAGGTCGGCTTCGCGCAGGCAGGCGAGGACCCCGTCCGCATCGCCCCACGGCAACTCGCGGTCGAGCACCAGGACGCGCGGCGTATCCTGTTGCGCCCGGCCCAGGCATTCCAGCCCGGACGCGGCCAGTTCGACCACGAGACCGTGGCCGGTCAGGCACCGGCGATAGAGCCCGGCCAGTTCGACATCCTGGTCCGCGATGAGGACGTCCGGTCTCATCGGTCACATCCTTCCCTCGGGGCGGCCTCGCGGCCTGCGCCGCCCCACCCGCGTGGGCGAGCACGGGTGGGGCGACCTATTTCCTGGTCCGTACACTACCAGAGCCGCGAGCCGTCACCAGTCGGGAGCGGGGGGACACTCGCTGTAGGGGAATCCCCGACACCAACTTCACCGGGCGGGCCGCTCCGGACGAGCCCCGTCGGGTCGTTCCGGCCGTCCGCCCGACCTCGGGCCCAACTCCGGCTCGGCCGCGACGGCGGGCCGGCGGGGAGGCAGTACCATGGTCGATGAGGGACAGAAACCTGTCCGCCCCCCGGACCCGGCCGGCGGCCTGATCGAGGCGTTCCCGATCGTCGGCGTCGGGGCGTCGGCCGGCGGGTTGGAGGCGCTGCGGCGGCTTCTCGAGGCGATGCCGGCCGAGCCCGGCGTCGCCCTGGTCGTCGTGCAGCATCTCGATCCGACCCGGAAGAGCCTCGCGGTCGAGATGCTGTCCCGCTACACGAAGCTGCCGGTCTGCCAGGTCGAGGACGAATCGGCGACGGGCGCGCGGGGCACGCGCGTCGAGCCGAACCGCGTCTACGTCATCCCGCCGGGCAAGTACCTGAGCATCGCGGCCGGCGAGTTACACCTCAGCGAGCCGGACCAGCCGCGCGGCGCCCGCATGGCGATCGACGTCTTCCTGCGCTCGCTGGCCGCCGGCCCGACGCACTGCCCGGTCGCCGTCATCCTGAGCGGGACCGGCACCGACGGCACGCTCGGCATCAAGGCGGTCAAGGCGGCCGGAGGGCTGGTCCTCGCCCAGGACCCGGCCACCGCCGAGCACCCGGGCATGCCGCAGAGCGCGATCGCCACCGGCGCGGTCGATCACATCCTGCCGCCGGAGGAGATGCCCGAGGTGCTGGCCCGCTTCGCCCGGCACCCCTTCGTGCGGGACGGGGCCGTCCTCCCGGCAGCGGAGGAAGTGGCAGAAGGGAGCGAACCGCCGCCCGACGGCCTGAGCGCCATCCTCGCCGTGCTGCAAGTCCACGCCAGGCAGGACTTCCGGAGTTACAAGGAGAAGACCCTCGTCCGCCGCACGCGCCGCCGGATGTGCCTGCTCCACCTCGACGACTACGAACGGTACGCCCAGTACCTGCGCGAGCACCCCGACGAGATCCCGGCCCTGGCCCGGGACCTGCTCATCTCCGTGACGGACTTCTTCCGCGACCCGCCGGCGTGGGAAGAGTTGCGGCGGCTGGTTCTCGCCCCGCTCGTCGAACGGAAGGCCAGCGACGCCCCGATCCGGGTCTGGACGCCGGGCTGCGCCACCGGCGAGGAGTCGTACTCGGTGGCGATGCTTCTGCTGGAGGAGTTGCAGCGGGTCGGCAAGGCGTGCCCGCTGCAGGTGTTCGGGTCGGACATCGACAAGGGGGCGATCGACTACGCCCGCGCCGGGCGCTACCCCAGGAGCATCGAGGCCGACGTCTCCTCCGGCCGGCTCCGGCGGTTCTTCCTCGCCCAGGACGGCGACGATTACTACCGGGTGAACAAGCCCCTTCGCGAGGCGGTCCTCTTCGCCGAGCAGAACCTGCTCGCCGACCCGCCCTTCTCGAAGCTCGACCTGGTCTGCTGCCGCAATCTGCTCATCTACCTCAAGCCCGACGTGCAGGAGAAGGTGATCGCCCTGTTCCACTTCGCCCTGGCCGACGGCGGAGTACTCTTCCTCGGCAGCGCCGAGACGGTCGGCCGGCAGACGGACCTGTTCGAGACTCTCGACAAGCGCTGGCGCATCTTCCGCCGCGTCGGCTCGACGCGACGCGATCGCATCAACCTCCCCATCACGCAGCACGAGCCGCGCGCGGTTGCGGTGCCGCCGGCCGCGCGGTCCCTCTTAGCCCCGAACCTCGCGGAGGTGGCGCAAAACTTCTTGCTCCGCCGCTTCGCTCTGGCCTGTGTCGTGATCAACCGCAACGGTGAGGTCCTGCACTTCGTGGGGCCGACCGAGGACTACCTCGTCCAACCGCCCGGTCCGCCCACGCGCGACCTGCCGTCGCTGGCGAGGCAGGGGCTCGAATCCAAACTGCGCGTCGTCGTCCAGCGTGCCATCCGCGAGAATGCCTCCCAGAGCATCCGCGACGTGATGATGCAGCACGGCGGCGTCACGCGCCGGGTGAACATCGACGTCGAACCGCTCAACGTGTCCAAACAGACCGAGGGGTTACTGCTGGTCGCGTTCCAGGAGCAGCCGCTGCCGGAGGGGGAGACGCTGGCGGAGGCCCGGGAGCGCGTCCAGACCGCGGACACGGACCTGTTGCACCAGCTCGAGCAGGAGCTGGAAACCACGCGCGAGGACCTCGAGCGCACCATCGCCAGCCAGGCCACCGTCAACGAGGAGCTCAAGGCTTCCAACGAAGAAATCACGTCGATGAACGAGGAGCTCCAATCCGCCAACGAGGAACTGGAGTCCTCCAAGGAAGAGCTCCAGTCGCTCAACGAGGAACTGTCGACCGTCAACATCCAGCTCGCCGGCAAGGTCGAGGAGGTGGAGACCAAGCACGCCGACCTGGAGAACCTGATCGCCGTCACCCACGTGCCGACCGTCTGCCTGGACACCGATCTGGCCGTGCGCTGGTTCACCCCGGCGATGCAGCAGTTGATCCGGCTGAAGCCGGCGGACCGTGGCCGGCCCCTGGCTGACTTCGCCCACGACTTCCTCGAAGGCGACCTGGTCGCCGTGGCGCGGCGCGTGCTGAGCGAACTGTCGCCGGTCGTGGATGAAGTCGCCTGCCAGGGCGGCCGGACGTTCCTCCGCCGGGTGACGCCCTACCAGACCGCCGAGCACCGCATCGGCGGCGTTGTGATCACGTTCTGGGACATCACCCAGCGCAAGCGGGACGAACAGGCGTTGCGCCAGCTGAACGAAAACCTCGAGCAACGCGTGGCGGAGCGCACCCAGGACGTCCGCCGCCTGGCGACGAGCGTCGCGTCGGCCCACGACGCGATCTACACCCGGGCCCTGGACGGCACGATCGACGCGTGGAACGCCGGGGCGGAGCGCCTGTACGGCTACACCGCCGCGGAGGCGGTCGGCCGGTCGTTCCTGATGCTCGTCCCGCCCGACTGCCGCGGCGACCTGGACGACCAGCACGCCCGGCTGCGGCGCGGCGAGCCGGTCGAGCCGTTCGAGACCCGCCGGGTCCGCAAGGACGGCCGGCAGGTCCTCGTCTCGGTGGCCTTCTCCCCGGTGAAGGACGCGCGGGGCGAGGTCGTCGGCATCGCCTCGATCGGGCGGGACGTCACCGAACGGAAGCGGATCGAGACCGAACTGCGGGAGGCGCTGCAGCGCATGGACGCGGTCGTGGAGACCGCGCCGAGCCTGATCGTCGTGACCGACCGCGAGGGGCGCATCGTCCACTTCAACCGGGCGTGCGAGGAGTTGACCGGCTACGGCCGCGCCGAGGTGCTCGGCCAGACGGTCCTGGATCGGTTCGTTCCGGCCGGGTGGCGGGACGTGGTGCAGCGCCGCTTCGCCGACCTCGCCGCGCCGGAGTTGAAAGAGCCCCACGAGAACCTGTGGCGGACGAAGTCCGGCGAGGAGCGCCTCATCGAATGGCGGTGCATCGCGCTGCCGCAGGTGCGAGAAGGCGGGGCGTGGGCCCTGCTCGGCATCGGGATCGACGTCACGGAGCGGCGGAAGACCGAACGGGCCCTGTCGCAACTCGTCCGGCAGCAGGCCGCCGTCGCCGCCCTCGGCCAAAAGGCGCTGGTTGAACGCGACCTGCCCGCCCTCATGGACGAGGCCGTCCGAACCGTCGCCGCCGGGCTCGGCGTCGAGTACTGCAAGCTGCTGGAACTGCAGCCGGGAGGGCTCGACCTGCTCCTCCGCGCCGGCGTCGGCTGGCGGGAAGGGCTGGTCGGACACGCGACCGTCGATACCGGCCGGGAGTCGCAGGCCGGCTACACCCTGCTGTGCACGGAACCGGTCGTCGTCGACGACCTCGCCGCCGAGACGCGCTTCCGGCCCCCGCCCCTGTTGCGCGACCACAGTGTCGCCAGCGGCATGAGTTGCCGCATTACCGGCCCCGGCGGCCGGCCGTTCGGCGTTCTCGGCGCGCACACCACCCGGCCGCGGCGGTTCACCCCCGAGGAGGTCCATTTCCTCGAGTCGGTGGCCAACCTGCTGGGCAGCATCCTGCAGCGCGGGCACTTCGAGGAGGGGTTGAGGGAGAGCGACGCCCGGCTCCGGGCGGTCGTCGATACCGCCGCCGACGCCATCCTCACCATCGACGAACGGGGCGTCATCGAGACGGCCAACCCCGCCGCCGTGCGGATGTTCGGCTACCCCGAGGCGGAGCTGATCGGCCAGAACGTGAAGCTGCTCATGCCGTCGCCGTATCGGGACGAGCACGACGGCTACCTGGCCCGCTTCCTGACCACCGGCGAGAAACACATCATCGGCGTCGGCCGGGAAGTCGAGGGTCGGCGCAAGGACGGCAGCGTCTTTCCGGTCGACCTGGCGGTCAGCGAGGTCGAGCCGCGCAAGCGCTTCACCGGCATCCTCCGCGACATCACCCGGCGCAAGGAACTGGAGCGCGAGGTGGTCGAGATCGCTTCCCTGGAGCAGAGGCGGATCGGCCAGGACCTGCACGACTCGGTGAGCCAGGAGCTGACCGCCCTGGGCGTGTCGGTCGCCGACCTAGCCGAGATCCTCCGGACCGACCCGGCAAACGCCTCGCTCCTGGTGCGGCGAATCGCCCAGGGGTTGCGGCGCGCCCAGGAGAAACTCCGGACCGTCCTGCGCGGCCTGCTCCCCGTCGCCGTCGATGGCGAGGGGTTGATGGCCGCCCTGGCCGACATGACCGACCGCGTCCAGCGAGAAGGCAGGATTGCCTGTACGTTCGACTGCCCCGAGCCGGTCGCCGTCGCGGACAACCTGGTGGCGACCCACCTCTACCTGATCGCCCAGGAGGCGGTCCACAACGCCGCCAAGCACGCCCGGGCACGGACGGTTCGCATCACGCTCCGACGGACGGACAGGGCCCTGGTGCTCGTCGTCGAGGACGACGGCATCGGCCTACCGACGCCGGTTCCGGAGTTCCAGGGGCTCGGCTTGCGCATCATGCGGAACCGGGCCGCGATCCTATTGGCGAGGCTGTCCATCGAGCCGGCCCAGCCCACCGGCACCCGGGTCACCTGCGTGCTGCCGAGGAGGAACCATGAGCGGGAAGAAGGCAACCAGTCGGGCCCGGGTCCTGATCGTTGACGACCACCCGGCGGTGCGCGAGGCGTTCGCGTTCCGGATCGGCCGGCAGCCGGACCTGGAAGTCTGCGGCGAAGCGGCCGACCTGGCGGAGGCCCTGCGCCTGGTCGCCGAGGCCCGGCCGGACGCCGCGGTGGTCGACATCTCCCTCAAGGCCGGCAACGGCCTCGACCTGGTCAGGCGCATCCGGGAACGGGACGACCACGTCCGCGTCCTGGTCTGCTCGGCGCACAGCGAGTCGCTCTACGCCGAGCGGGCGCTCCGCGCCGGGGCCCTCGGCTACGTGAGCAAGGACCAGGACACGGAGCGCATCCTCGACGCGCTGCGGTACGTCCTGGCCGGCAAGGTGTGGCTGAGCGAGGCGATGCAGCAGCGGCTGCTACAGGGGGCGGTCGGGACCGGGCGCGTCGGGGCCCCGGCGGCGGACGTCCTGGCCGACCGCGAGCTGGAGGTGCTCCGGCTGATCGGCCAGGGGGTGAAGACCGCCGAGATCGCCGCCCGGCTCCACCTGAGCGTCAAGACGGTCGAGACGTACCGCGACCGGATCCGACACAAACTCGGCCTGGACGACGGTGCCAAACTGGCCGAGTACGCCACCCGGTGGGTACTCGAACAGGAACTCCCCGGCGGGTGACGCCCGGCCGGGGGTTAGCCCGGCTTCTTGAACAGGTCGAGGAACCGGTCCTCGTACGCCTTGAACGCGCCGAGCCGGTCCAGTTCCTGCTTCAGCTCGAACGCCTTGGCGCGGTCCCTGGCGGCCTGGGCGAACAGGCCCTCGATCCGGCGCTCGTCCGACCGGGCGAGCCGGTCGCGTTCGGCCGGCTCGGGGGCGTACTGCTCGTCTTCCGCATGGGGTTGCGCCCCGTAGGTTTTCTCGACCTGGGCCAGCAGCTCGCCCAGGCGTTGCTCGACCTCTCGGCTTTGTTCGTCCAGCTCGGCCAGGTCGATGTCGATCGCGGCGAGGGGGGCGAACGCCTCCAGGATGGCGAGCGACGCCTTCGGGAACGGGAACTGGCTGAACAGGTGCGGCATCTCGCCGAGAAGGCACGCCCCGCGGAGCCCCTCCTCGGCCGCCGCGCCGAGCAGCACGCCGTTCAGCCCGCCGATCTGGCCGTTCTCCAGCGGCAATAGCTCCAGGCGTCTCAACTCGCCGAGGCCGTCCCGGTCGGTGGCCGCGGCGAAGACGCGCGAGCGGTGCTCGGGGTGCATCTGGGTCGCCATGGCGGCGAACGTGACGACGCGCTCGACGCCGAGCGGCCGGACGTGGGCGATCAGCCGCCGGCAGAAGGCGTACTTGCCGACGGGGGGCTGGGCCTCGCCGAGGAAGACGACGAGGTCGTTCTTCTTCGCCGGGTCCGCCCACCGGAAAAGGCGGTTCTGCGGCCGCCGGCCCGGCTGGATGACGCCGTCCTTCACCTCGACGTGATCGACGTCGAACAGGTCGCCCGCCTCGACCTCGCCGAGGAGGGTCATGTCCAGCTTGGCCAGCAGGTAGACGGCGGCGTTGAGGGCGACGTGGCCCATGCCCGGCCAGGCCGCCACCAGCCAGGGGTGATGAAGATCCGGCTTGTCAGACATGGCTCACCTGCCCTTCATTGCAGACCGGGGTTACGCCCCCTCGGAGACGTCGATCCAGCTGGTCTCGTCGCGGTAGTAATCGAGCAGGTACCGCAGCTCGCGGACGAGGGCCTGCCTCTTGTGCTCCCGGGTCATCTCCTCCAGGACGAAGTCTTCGCAGACGTCGGCCAGGCGCTCGTGTAGCTGGCGGCGCTTGCCGTGCAGTTCCTGGCGGCGGGCGCGGAGGGCCTGCCGCTTGTGGGGTTCGGATGGCTTGTTCATGGTCGGGCTCCCCCTGGGTTGCCGCGCCCGGCGGGCGGCGGAAGTCACCGCCCGGTCGGGGCTTATTTCCCCGGCGCGAGGCCCGCCTCGCCCGGCGATCCGGCGGCCGCCCCACCCGCGGTTTCGCCCGCCGGATGGACGCGTTGTCCGCCGCTGAGGCTCCTTCCACGCCGCTTGATTTTTCTGGCCCCGGAGCAAGATCCGTGCCGGAGGTCCCGTCGCGACGCCCAACCCGCGAAGCCGCCGCGAGGCGGTGCGTGCCGAACGTCACCCGGAAGCGGCAACGCCCGGGCACGAGGCGTTACTTCCCGCCGGGTTCCGGACAGCGTCTGCCGGGGGCGGACGTCGTCCGCGAGGCGAACCGTCCCGGCAACCGCAGGGACGGTGGTACTGGGGAGCCCGTCGTTGTGCGGTATCGGTTCGGCGGTGTGCGGTTCCGAACGGCGGGCAGGGCCCGCGGAAGCACGCCCTTGCCGCCCCACGCGAATTCGGCCCCGTTCCGGCGGATCGGTCGCCGACGGCACGGAACCTGCCAGAAACCCGGCCGGAACAGCAGAGCCGCGGGAATCGGCGCTTGTGTCCATCTCGAGCTCGCCACCAACGCGGAGGGAGAACATGCGCACCCGCCAGAAGAAGAAGGTCGCGACCGCGGCCAGGATTGCCAGGCCCGCGGAGGCCCCGACGCCGGCCGGCAGCGCCGCCCCGGTCTCCGAGGCGGACGTCCGCCTGCGCGCCTACCTGAAATGGGAGAGCGCCGGCCGGCGACGGCGTTTCGTTCTGGTTGGAAGCGGAGCGGGAACTGACACTCGGGGGGTGAGCGAACAAACCAGGAGGACCGCCATGGCGAACAAGCGCCTGCTTTTCCGGGCCGCGGCCCGGGAGAAGATCCTGCACGGGGCGGCGACGCTCGCCGACGCCGTCCGCGTCACCCTCGGCCCGCGCTCGAAGTGCGTCCTGATCGACAAGAGATACGGCAAGCCGCTCGTCTGCAACGACGGCGTCACCATCGCCAAGGAGGTGGAACTGGAAGACCCGGAGGAGAACCTCGGTGCCCGCATGCTCCGCGAGGCGGCCGAGAAGACCGGCGACGCGGTCGGGGACGGCACGTCGACGTCGACCCTCCTCGCCCACGCCATCTTCGCCGAGGGGGTCAGGAACGTCGCCGCCGGGGCGAGCGCGATCGACCTCAAACGCGGCCTGGACCGCGCCCTGCGCGCCGCCGTCGCCGCGATCAAGGCCCTGTCCCGCCCGGTCGAGAGCCGCAAGGAGCGGGCCCAGGTCGCCACCATCTCGGCGCACAACGATCCGGCGATCGGCGATCTGGTCGCCGGCGCGGTGGAGCGGGTCGGCCGCGACGGGGTCATCACCGTCGAGGAGGCGAAGGGGACCGAGACGACCCTCGACGTCGTCGACGGGATGCAGTTCGACCGGGGCTACCTGTCGCCGTACTTCGTCACCGACCCGGCCCGGATGACCGCCGTCCTCGACGACCCGCTCATCCTCCTGCTGGAAAAGAAGCTGTCCAGCCTGAAGGATCTCGTCCCAGTCCTGGAGCAGGTCGCCCAGGCGGGCCGGCCGCTGCTCGTCGTCGCGGAGGACGTCGAGGCCGAGGCGCTCGCCGCCCTGGTCGTCAACAAGCTGCGCGGCGTCCTCGCCTGCGCCGCGGTCAAGGCCCCCGGCTACGGCGACCGGCGCAAGGCGATGCTCGAGGACCTCGCCGTCCTGACCGGCGGCCGGTTCCTCAGCGACGACCTCGGCGTCAAGCTCGAGAACGTCACCCTCGACCAGCTCGGCACCGCCAAGCGCGTCGAGATCGACCGGGAAGCGACCACGGTCATCAGCGGTGCCGGCAAGAAGGAGGCGATCCAGGGGCGCTGCCAGGAGATCCGCTACCAGATCGAAAAGGTGACGTCGGACTACGACCGGGACAAGCTCCGGGAGCGGCTCGCCAAGCTGTCCGGCGGCGTCGCCGTCATCCGGGTCGGGGCCCCGACCGAGGCAGAGCTGAAGAACCGCAAGGAGGCGTTCGACGACGCGATCAGTTCGACGAAGGCGGCCATGGCCGAAGGGGTCGTCCCCGGCGGCGGGCTGGCCCTGCTGCGGGCGATCGACGCGGTCGAGCGCGAGGAGGCCGGCTGCGACGGCGACGAGCGGACCGGGGTGCGCATCCTGAAGCGGGCTCTGGAGGCACCGACGCGGCAGATCGCTGAGAACTCCGGGGCCGACGGCGGCGTGGTCGTCGGCCGGATGCGCGACGGCCCGGGAAGCCACGGCTTCGACGCGGCGACCGGCCGGTACGTCGACCTGGTCGAGGCCGGCATCATCGACCCGACCAAGGTGGTGCGCGTCGCCCTGGAGAACGCCGTCTCGGTGGCCGGGGTGCTCCTGCTGACCGAGGCCACCCTGACCGAGAGGCCGGAAGAAAAGCGGGAAGGGACGCGCCCGGGCGGCCCGCTCGAGGAATGAGGACCGCTACCGCACCGGAGAGGCAGACGCCGTCGCCTTCCGGTGGCACCGTTCCGCGGCACGGAACCGAGGCCCGCCATGAACCCAGGCGTATCCTGCCCGAGCCGCGGACTCCGTTCCTGGACCTGACGGCCTCCGACCTGACGGCCCGATGAGGCGTCCTCCCCGCGTCACGTGCGGACCGGCTCACCAGGACACGGAGCCGGGGAGGTTGCTCCATGATCACGCTCCAGACGAGGGTCCACCTCGAAGGCGTCACCGGACAGGCGATCTACCGGTTCATGCTCACCGCCACCGATCGCGAGTATCGGGCGTGGTGGCCGGGGGTGCACCTCGAGTTCCACCCGGTCCGGCGCTCCCTGGGCGACGTCGGCACCGTCGTCTACATGGACGAGTTCGTCGGCCCGTTCCGGGTGAGGGGGACCGGCGTCGTCGTCGAAGCCGTCCCCGGCAAGAAGATCGTCTGGCAAATGGCGTGGTGGGTCCGCCTGCCGGTCTGGCTTTGCCTGGAACTGGAAGACGACCCGCGCGGTGTGTCGATCACCCACACGGTCCGGGCCGGGTTCGCCGGGTTCGGCCGCGTCCTCGACCCGCTGTTGCGCTGCTATCTTTCTCGGGCGTTCGCGGCCGCCCTGGACGAACACGTGAAGGCCGAGTTCCCGAGGTTGCGGGACCTGCTGGCCGGGGCGGCCGGTGCCGCGCAGGCGGCCGGAACCTGACGCCGCGGGGCGACCGGGAGGGGGGTAGCTCCATGGCGGACGCGTCCGTGTGGCTGGATCGCCTCGCCGATGAGCGGAGCCGGAAGGTCGTCTTCCTGTCCCACTGCCTGTTGAATGAGAACACACGATACCCCGGCGGCGCTTGCCGGGCGGGCTGCGTCGAGGAGGTCGTCCGGGTGTGTCTCGAACGGCGGGTCGGCATCGTGCAGATGCCCTGCCCGGAGGAGTTCGCTTGGGGCGGCGTCCTCAAGCGGCGCTTGCTCGCCTTCTTCGGCGGGCAGGGGACGTTCGGGTTCTGGCTCGGGAAGCTGCTCCTGCCGGCGCTGTTGTGGTACACCCGGCGGGTCACCCGGAAGCTCGCGCGGCAGGTGGCGGGCCAGATCGCGGACTACCTCGCTTCCGGGTTCGCCGTCGTCGGCGTCGTCGGGGTGGACGGGTCGCCGTCCTGTGGGGTGGACCGGACGCTCGACGTCGGGCGCTCCCTGGACCGGGTCGGACGCCTGCGGGAGACCGCCCGGGCGGCGGACCTGAACGACATCGTCCGGGCGTGCGTCGTGGCGGGGAGGGGCATGTTCATCGACCTGTTGCGGAAGGAACTGGCGCGGCGGCGGCTGGACGTCCCGTTCCTGGCCCACGACTTGATCGCGGAGCTGCGGGGGGCTAGCCTTCCCCTCCGGCTCTGAGGCACCGAACGGACGTGCTGCCCGTCGGCTTGCTAGCTCGCTCGCGGCGTCAGCCGGCGACCGACGGGCCGGCCGGCCTCGTCAATGACAGGGACGGCCTCGTACCCGCGGTCGGCGAACAGGGCGTCCTCCAGGCGGCGATCTACCGCCGCGGACCGGTCGCTTCCCCGCCCGGCACCTCCCGCGCCCGCGTCTCGTCGCTCACCCGGCGCTGCAGATCCCGAAGCGCCGAGCTGATCTCCACGTCGTATGGTTCCGGTGACCGGAAGGCCTTGTGCCGGTCGGGCAGCCGGGCGAACCCCTCCCGGAAGCGCTGCCGCGACGCCCCCAGGGACGGGTCCGGCTGGACGCGCCGCCCGTCGCGCATCACCTCGACGAGCAGCGGCTCGCCGCCTTCGATCGCCTCCCCCACGCAGTCGATCACGTCCCGGATCGGTGCCCCGTCCGCACGACGGAAGCGGTGGACCTGCTTCGGCCCCGGCAGGGTCTGCTTCTTCGCGCTGAGCTTGAGGACCGGCCGGCCGGCGTACGCGACGAGCTTGTAGGCGCAGTCGGTCCACGGCGCGTCGGCCGACACGCCGACCTTGGTCCCGACGCCGAACCCGTCGATCGGGGCACCGGCCCGGACGAGGGCGTCTACCTCGAACTCGTCGAGCCCGCCGCTGGCGAAGATCCGCACGTCCGCCAGGCCGGCCTCGTCGAGGATGGCCCGCGCCTTGCGGGCCAGGTCGAGAAGGTCGCCGCTGTCGAGGCGGATCGCTTGCAAGCGGTGGCCGCGGTCGCGCATCTCGAGGCCGACGACCGCCGCCTTGCGCGTCCCTTCGACGGTGTCGTAGGTATCGACGAGGAACGTGCTGGCGTCCGGGAAGGACCGGGCGTAGTGCCGGAAGGCGTCGATCTCGCTCGCGAAGCTCATGACGAACGAATGGGCCATCGTGCCGGAGGCCGGTATGCCGTACAGGGCCCCGGCGAGCGTGTTGCTCCTGGCGTCGAAGCCGGCCAGGTACGCGGCGCGTGCCAGGGCGTTCGCCGCCTCGACGCCGTGTGTCCGCCGGGCGGCGAAATCGACGACCTGGCGGCCGGCCGCCGCGTGGACGACGCGGGACGCCTTCGTCGCCAGGATGGTGTGCAGGTTGACCTGGTTGACGATGAACGTCTCGACAAGCTGGGCCTCGACCACGGGGCCGGTCACCTCGACGACCGGCTCGTTGGCGAAGAAGACGTCCCCTTCCGCGAACGCCCGGACCGTGCCGGTGAACCGGAGGCCGGCCAGGTAGGCCAGGAAGCCGGCGTCGAACCGGCCGAGCGAACGGAGGTAGTCAAGGTCGGCCGGCGTGTAGCGGACCCCCTCCAGGAAGTCGAGGACGGCCGCCAGGCCGGCGAAGACGAAGTAGGCCCGGTCCGGGGGGTATCTGCGAAAGAACAAGCTGAAAGTCGCCGGGGCAGTCTGGCCGCTCTGCCAGTACGCCTGGGCCATCGTCAGCTCGTACAGGTCGGTGAACAGGCCGCCCGACGGTGCGTCCATCGCGGCCTCCGTTTCCGGGGGTGGTAGTGAATCGGTGGTGCGGGCGTCGCGCCCGCACGGTCAGGATGACGAGAGCGACCGGGCGGCCTTCCTTCCCCTGTAGTCGAGCGCCGCCCGGAGCGCCTCGTCGAACGCCGTGCCGCCGACGGCATCGATCTGATCGACCCAGTCCTGACAAGGCGACCACCGCGGGCAACCATACCCTCATCACGACGCCGTAGCGAACGGTTCGTGAACCGAAGCAAGATCCGTGCCGGTGATACGGCGCGTCAGCGGCGAGTTCTCCAGCCTCCCTGCCGCCCCGGCGACGAAACGTCTTCGATCCGGGGCGGACGCCGCATCGCCGGGCCACTCGGCCGGCGTGCGTGTGCGGAAGCGTACAAGACATGCCCGAACAGGCACACCTCCGTGCCGATGCCGACAGTGGTCGGACCCCGGCAAGCCCGTTTTGGCTCACCAATCGCCCCATCTTTGGCGTGGGCACGCGAGTTGCGTTTTGGGGCAGGACGGGGTGTCGACATCACCCGCGCCGGCCGACCCGCTGAGGGAGGCACGGCCCAGGACGGAAGGAGACAGCCATGACCCAGACCGGACTGCCGGCGTTCGAAAGCACCCTCCACGCGACGAACGTCTGGCTCAACGACGTGGCGAGCGAACTGCGCTGGGCCGACAAGCATCAGGCCTATCGGGCGCTCCGCGCCGTACTGCACGCGCTGCGCGACCGGCTGCCGGTCGAGCACGTCGCGGCGTTCGGGGCCCAGGTGCCCCTGCTCGTCCGCGGCATCTACTACGAAGGCTGGCACCCGGCCGGCAAGCCGCTCAAGGAGCGCACCAAGGCCGAATTCCTCGCCCCGATCCACGACGACCTGCGCAACCTGGAGGTCGATGCGGAGTCGGTCGCCCGGGCGGTCTTCCACGTCCTCGCGCGGCAGGTCAGCCGCGGCGAGATCGACAAGGTGAAGGCCACCCTGCCGGCTGAGATCCGCGCCCTATGGACCGAAGACCCGCTCAGCGCCTGGGCGTGACGCCCGGCAGGACCCGAAGGAGGAGTCCCCATGTCCACCACACCCGTCGCCGGCACGGCCTCCACGGCCGGGGTCAGCACCGAGCCGGAGCTGGTCATCTACGGCCACTCGCCCCTGCTGTACTGGTGGCCGGTCTGGGTCGCCGGCTTCCTGATGGCCCTGTGGACCTACGCAGACAACCACCACATGGTCCTCGTCCCCGAGGGGACGACGATCCACGGCGACCGCCTCGCCCTGCCCGCGGACGGCGAGGCGGTGGCGACCGGACTCCACGTCTCCCGCAGCCGGCTTCCCGGCATCATCTTCGCCGTCGTGTTGCTGACGGTGGTCGTCTTCGGCCACGTCTGGCTGCGCGGCGTCTGGTCGCTGCTGTTCGCGGCGTCCGTCGCGGCGGCGGTCTTCCTGGTCGGCTGGCTGGACTGGTGGGGGCCGGTGTTCCGGTGGCTGGGCCACCTGCGCATCCACATCAACCTGGGCGGCTACCTCGTCATCGCGACCGTCCTGTGCGTCGCCTGGTTCGCGACGGTCTACGGCACCGACCGGCGGGTGTACGTGGTCTTCTCGCCGAGCCAGGTCCGCCTGCGCGACTGGCTCGGCGGCGAGGAGCAGGTGTTCGACACCGGGACCGTCACGTTCGAGAAGCGGCCGTACGACTGGTTCCGGTGGCTCGTCGGCGGCGGGGCGGGCGACATGGTCATCCGCGTCGGCGGGCCGCACGCCCAGGTCATCGAACTGCCGAACGTCGTCGGCGTCGGCCGCTGGCTGAACGAGTTGGAAGAGCGCCTGCGGACCCGGGACGTGGTCTGATGCGGAACCCGGTCCGGCGCGAGAGAAGGGAACGAACCGTCACGGACCCTTTCACCCGCTTCGACCTGACTGTCCTCCTGGACCCGCGCCGCGGCCCGTGCGTGTCGGCCTTCCTTCCGCCGCGCCGCGGCGGCTCGGGGCAGGACCCGATCCGTTGCAAGAACCTCCTCCGCTAGGCCGAGGTCAGCCTGGCGGCGAACGGCCTGCGCGGCACCGAGGCGCGCGACCTGCTCGTGCCGCCTCTATCTGTTAACGAAGAGGGGGCCAGGTGGAGCGGTCCGCACAGCCAATGGCGTCTACACGCCATAGCGGGACCGCACCACCTGGCCCCCTCTTCGTTACCCGGTTTAACACGCCCGGAATGCCTCCCTCTGGGTAGGAGAGCGATAGTTTTTGGGTCAGTTGGGACAGGAAGGTCGACTACGCCCCTCCCACGGCGCTCTCTCGCCGACGACCGAGAGAGACTAGCTACCTTGCTTCACGGACTCTAACTCCGACAAGTCTCTCCTTGCCGCCAGGACAGGTTGCGTTTCGCTCGTCGCAGGCTCGTCGATCTCGTTCGCTCATCGGCGGGTTCGTCCCATGCGCGGAAACTCCTTGAAACTCGGACAGCCCAGGTGGTTTAATCAGACGGCCTGGGTGGACAACGCCCGCCACCGACAACTCTGCACGTCGGCTCGCTCGCGTTCGGGACTATCTGGGCCTGCGGCCAGCCTTCTCGGTACAGTCGGACGCCGTCTTCGTCCCCCCTGTCCGATGGACGGACTAGGGGCTGGAACGGCGCGATTGGCACTTCTATCAGTTCACCGAGGTGGCCGGCTGGCGGGTCATGTATACCTGGGCGACCGTGCCCCACGCCGTCGCCGAGTTGCTGGGCGACGTCCGCGCCGCACGGGACGAACAGGGCTGACGACCCTACCGTAGGCGCACGACCCCGTCGAGGCCGCCCAGGGCCAACCACCGCCCATCCGGCGTGAAGGCCAGGCTCACCGTACTTCCCCACAACTCCAAAAGTTGCTCGCCGCTCGCGGCGTCCCAGATGCATACCATCCGGTCCTGGCCGGCCGTGGCTAGCCGCTTGCCGTCCGGACTGAAGGCGACGCAGCCGACCGGCCTCGCGTGTCCCCGCAAGGTGTGCAGTTCCCGACCGTCCTCCACGTCCCAGACGCGCAGCGTGCGGTCGTCACCCGCCGAGGCCAGTTTTCGCCCGCGAGGGTGGAACGCCAGGTGGTTGACCGGCCCCGCGTGCCCGGCCAGCCGCCGAAGCAACGCGCCGCTCTCCGCATCGCAGAGGCATACCGTCCCGTCCTCCCCCGCCGACGCCAGGAGCTTTCCGTCGGGGCTGAAAGCCACGCCGTGGACCTTGCCGCCATGCTGTCGCAGGGTGAGGATTTCCGCGCCGTCTGAGACGCGCCAGACCCGCACCGTGCTGTCCAGGCAGGCCGCGGCGAGGCGTCCGCCGTCGGGGGCGAAGGCCACGCCGTGCACCCACGGGGTGTCCGGTCCGCCAATCGTCCGGAGGGGCCGTCCGTCGGCTCCGCCCCAGAGGCGGATGAGCCGGTCGTGGCCCGCGCTGGCGAGCAGTTCGCCGTCGGGGCTGAAGGCCACGGAGCGGACCTCTCCGGTGTGGCCCTCCAGCGTGGCGACCCCCTTGCCGGCGAACGGATCCCACAGGCGGGCGGTCATGTCGGTACCGCCCGACGCGAGGCGTTTCCCGTCGGGGCTGAACGCCACGCCGAGCACCGCGAAGGAATGCCCGCCGAGCGGGGCGGGGCTGTTTGACGACACCAGCTCCCACACCCGGAGCCGGCCCTCCGAATCCCCCACGGCGATCCGCCCTCCGTCGGGACTGAAGGCCACGCTCTCGATGCTGACACCGTGCGCCAGAAGCGCGGCGCGCGTGCCGGAAGCCGCGTCCCAGACGCGCACGACGCGATCTCGGCCGACGGAGGCCACCTGCGTGCCGTCGGGGCTGAAGGCGACCGCCATGACCTGGCCGCCGTGACCGGCCAGGAGGCGTAGCGCCTTGCCGCTGGTCGCGTCCCAGGTGCGGACCGTGCCGTCCAGGCCGGCAGTCGCCAGCCGCCGACCGTCCGGGCTGAACGCCACGTCGGACACGATCCCGACGTGGCCCGCCAACTGAAGCAAGGACTTGCCGTCTGTGACGCTCCAGACCTGGGCCAGACCGTTCGTGCCGGCCGCCGCGACGCGCTGACCGTCGGGGCTGAAGGCCACGCTGAGCAGCGCGCCGCCCTGGGCGGCCAGGCGGGAAAGCTCCTTGCCGCTGGCCGGGTCCAGCAGGCGGACGGCCCCGTCCCAGCCGGCGCACGCGAGCTGCTGTCCGTCTCGACTGAATTCGAGCCCCTTGACGAAGTCCGGTGCCTCCCAGCGGTGCCGCTGCTCGCCCGTCGCGACGTCCCAGATCCGGACCTCCGGGTCGTTCGAGCCGGAGGCCAGGTGACGGCCATCCGGGCTGAAACACACGCAATTCACCTCCCTGGCGTGGCCCTTCAGGGTGTACACCAGTCGGCCCTCCGCCGCCTGCCACACGCGCACGGTGCGGTCCCAGCCGGTGCTCGCGAGGAGCCTTCCGTCGGGGCTGAACGCCACGCCCAGGACCAGGCTCTCGTGACCGGACCGCGGCGGGCCGCCGAGGTGAGCCTGCCGCCACAGGTGATGCCACTCGAACCCGCGCAAATCTTCGTCGTCCGGCTGGCCGCGCGCCGCCGTCAGGAGGTGCTGCAAGACGTCCGGCTGGCCCCGCTCCAGGGCCTGCTGGCCGAGGCGGATCTGGGCGATGTAGAGGGCCTTCCTGGCCTCTCCTCTCCTCCGTTCGGCAAGGTTGCGGGCCTCGATCTCGTCCTGGGTCTTGGATTCGGCCCTGCGGCGCTGGTCGGCCTCCCCGAAGGCGAACCAGAGGGTGCCGATCAACCCCAACAGGAGTGCGGCCATCACCCCGGCGACGCCGGCTACCAGGGCCTTGTGCCGCCGGGCGAACTTGCGCAGGAGATAAACCGCCGAGGCCGGCCTGGCGCGGATCGGCTCGTGAGTCAGGTGGCGGCGGATGTCCGCCGCCAGCTCCCCGGCCGACGGGTAACGCCGCGTCGGGTCCTTCTCCAGCGCCCGGGCCGCGATGGTCTCGACGTCCCCGCGCAACCGCGAGTCGATCGAGCCGATCGCGGCGGGTTCCTGATAGCAAATGACGCGGGCCGCCTCGTACAGGGGCAGGCCCACGAGAGGGTAGGGCAGCCGGTCGGCCAACAACTCGAAGAGGATCACGCCCAGGGCGTACACGTCCGAGCGCTGGTCGATGTGGGCGGGGTCGGCGATGACCTGCTCCGGACTCATGTAACCCAGCGTACCGACGAGCTGGCCGATTTCCGTCGCGCACGTGGTCGTTCGGAGGTCGGCGTCGGTGGCGCGCGCCACCCCGAAATCGAGGATCCTGGGCTGGCCCGCGTCGTCCACCAGGATGTTGCCGGGCTTGAGGTCGCGGTGGATGACGCCCTTGTCGTGCGCGTGCTGCACGGCGTCGCAGATCCGCACGAACAGCCCCAGGCGGGCGGGGACGTCGACGGCGTGCTGCCGGACGTACGCATCCAGGGTGGCCCCGCGGATCAGCTCCATCGCGAAGTAGGGTTGGCCCGACTCGGTCACCCCGGCCTCGTAGACCTGCGCGATGCCGGGGTGGTGTAGGCGGCCCAGGAACTGGGCCTCGCGGGTGAAGCGCCGGACGAGTTCCGGCGAGGCCAGCCCGGCGCGGATCACCTTGAGGGCGACGGCGCGGCGCGGGTTGTCCTGCTCGGCCTCGTAGACGGTGCCCATGCCGCCCGAACCCAGCTCGCGCAGGACGAGGTAGCGGCCGATACGCCGCCCCTCCGCCGTGCCGTTCGTTGGGAAGGGCGAGCTCTCCGGCTCGCGGACGAGGGGGCTCTTCAGGAAGGAGGTGTCGTCCCGGCCGGACGACGAGCCGTCGTGCGCCAGCAGGCTCGCCACCTCGGCTCGCAGGGCCGCATCGCCCGCGCAAGCGGCGTCGAGAAAGGCGTCACGCTTATCGGGGGGCAGCTCCACCGCCTCATCGAACAGGGACCACACGCGCTCGCGATCCGGTGGCGTCACGGCCCTTCCTCGGCATCCGGCAGGGAGCCGTCGGCGAGACGCCGCGCCAGCCAGGCGCGGGCGCGCCGCCAGTCCCGATACACGGTCCGGTCCGACTCGCCGATGACGCCGGCGGTCTCCTCGACGGTCAGCCCCGTGTAGTAGCGCAGCATCACGATCTCGGCCAGGCGAGGTTCCTCGGCCTGGAGTTGTGTGATGGCCTCGTCGAGGGCCAGGAGGTCGTCCGCCGGGGGCTCGATCCAGGCGATGCCTTCCCCCAGTTCGACGCGCTCCCTCCCCAAGCGGAACTCTCTTCGTAACAACTCTCTCTTGCTCGGTTCTGATTGGCACGTCGCAAGTCTTTGAGAAGAAGCTGCTTCCGCCAAGTGATGGCATTTCGTAGAGCGACTGTAACCGTTTGCGAGGTGACAATTGCTTAACAGTTCCAGAACTCTCGGACTCTCCGATTACTGTCAACCCGCTGGTGGTGTTTTCTCCAGCCTGCGCCGGCAAGCCGGCCCGAGGGTCGATAACCTTCCGGGGCGACACCTCGAAGCGGTCAATCGACCCAGTTCACCAAGAGCAGGCCGGGCACCCGGCCGAAGTCCTTCGTGTTCCGCGTCACCAGGGTGGCCTTGTGCGCCAGCACGACCGCGGCGATGAGTAGGTCGCCCCGGCCGATCTTCGTCAACTTCTTCTCCTTGCGCAACCGGTCGAACGCCGCTGCGGCCGCCGCGTCGATCGGCAGGGCGTCGAACGCCGCCAGTTGCCCCTCGGTCTCCGCGAGGCGTTGCCTGGCCTGGAGGAGTTGATCGCCGTCCGCGGCCTTCATTACTGCGTCGAACCGCCCCTGGAGGACCTCGATCCGGGTGATGGCGGTCAGGACCACGTCCTCGGTCACCCGGGACCGGCGTTCGACCACCCGGGCGTGACCACGGAGCAGGTGGGTGAGCGTGTCCGTGTCGAGGACGAACATCACTCCTCGCCCCCGTCGGCCGGGTGGTGGCCGGCGAAGGTGCCGTCAGGGCCGGGTTCTCGGCCGCGCCGCGACATGGCCTCCTCGACGATGCGCTCGATGTCCGGGTCGTCCTTCCACGCCCCGGCGAGGGCGAGCTGGGCCGCCTTGCGCGTCTCGGCGGTCGGCCGGCTCTCGCTCAGCCACTGCGCGACCGCGGCCTTCAGGAACCGCCACTCGCCGTCGATGAGCCGGCCGGGGAGGCCCTGCGAGGAGACGGCCGAAAGGACGGCCTGCTCCGACAGTCGCAGGTAGGCGGCGACCTCGGCCAGGGTGAGGATCTCCCCGGCGACGGTTCCGTTGGTCGCGGCGGCCGGCTTCGGTTTTTTCGTGGTTCGCGGCATGGCCCCACCTCCTCCCGGCGCGTTGCGTCGCGGCCTGACTTGGCCTTCCCCGGCGGTTGCCGGGTACCCACCTCCTCCATTGTACCTTCCGCCTGGCCCACATTTACAGGCGAGGCTCGACGCGGATCCCCTGGGAGCAGAAGAAGCTCGGCGTCCGGGGCGTGTCGCGCTCGACGGTGGCGAAGATCCTGCGTGAGGACGGGATGGAGCCTGGGCCGAAGCGCGGTGCCTTTTCCAGGCGGCCGAGTGAAGTGCCGCTCCCGGCTCGGCGGCCTCCTCGAGCATTACTACCGCGCCGCGGCCTGACAGCGCCGCGATCTCCTCGCGTCGTCGGGTCAGGGCCGAGCGCCCGCTCGCGTGGGCCGCTGCTTGTTTCCTACAGGCCGCTCTGGCGACCGCCCTGACCGCAGCTTCTTGTTTTGTTCGGTGCTGATTGGCGTCCTCTTGTTGCCGGCCAGGCGCTCCGGGTCCAGCTCCACACGAGTGCTCCCCGAGATGCCAGAGTTTTCGCACAAGGCGGCAAACGGCGACGCCGCGGACCCGGCCGGGATGCCCCTACTCGGCAATCCGCTGACCGGTTACCACGTCCCACGCCTTCGTGCTCTTGTCCTTGCTGCCGGTCAGGACGTGCTTGCCGTCGGGGTTCCAGGCCACGCTCAGCACCGCGCCGCCGTGCCCGGTCAGGGCGCGTTCTTGCTGCCAGACCTGGCCGTTCCACTTCCAGATCCGCGCCGTGCCGTCCTCGCCGCCGCTGGCGATGCGGATCCCGTCGGGGCTGTAGGCCAGGCCGTGGACCGCGCCGTCGTGGCGTCTGAGCGCCTGGTAATGGGCCGCCTGGGTGCGGTTCATGAACAGGACGTCCCCCGACCACAGGCCGACCACGAAGTGCGTGCTGTCGGGGGCCCAGGCCACGCTGTGGACGCCCCAACCCGCCGTGTAGGTGCGTTCCAACGTCCAGCGTTGCCCGGGGCTGGGCTTCCAGAGGTTGACGGTGTTTTCGGCGCTGCCGGTCAGGATCCGCTGGCCGTCGGGGCTCCAGGCCACGCTCGAAATGGCCTGCGTGTGGCTGCTCAGTTTGTGCAGCAACGCCCCCGTCCGGGCGTCCCAGATCTGCCCGGTGCCCGCATCGTCCCCGGTGACGAAGAACCGACCGTCGGGGCTCCAGGCTCCGCAGGGCACCGCCTGGGCGTGGGGCAGTTTCAGCACCTCCTGCCCCGTCAGCCGGTCCCACAGACGAGCTGTCTTGTCGTCGCTGCCCGTCAGAAGACGCCGGCCGTCGGGGCTCCAGGCCACGCTCAGCACCGCGCCGCCGTGGCCGGCCAGGGCGCGTTCTTCCTGCCAGGCCTGGCCGTTCCACTTCCAGATGCGCGCCTTGCCGTCCTCGCCGCCGCTGGCGATGCGGGCCCCGTCGGGGCTGTAGGCCAGCCCGTGGACCGCGCCGTCGTGGCGTTTGAGCGCCGGGAAGGGGGCCGCCTGGGACCGCCTCTCGTCGTGCGTGTCCCACAGCAGCTCCCAGCCGCGCGCCCCCTCCGGCCGGTAGCCCTCCATCCGGAGGCGGTGCGGCCCCGCCGCCAGCCGGATCGTGGCGTCGTGCGCCACGTCGATCGGGGCCGTTCGCGGATAGTCCAGGAGCAGGAGGTCGTCGAGCCAGACCCGGCACGCCAACCCGGCAGGCCGTTCGACCCGGAACGCGTGCATCCCCGCCACCGGGATGTGCAACGACCCGGCCAGTCGGAACCCGGCCACGCCGGCCTCGCCCGGCCACACCTCCGGCGGCAGGGCGAACCCCGTCTCTTCACGGGCCAGCACCCGATGGCCGAGGCCCGGGTCGCTGAAAAGCTCCGCCAGCACGCCGTGCATCGGGGCCGGCGGGAGTTCGCCGACGACCCGGCCGGGGAGCGGCTCCGCCGATGCCGGCCCCGGCGCGATCGCCACCCCGTCCGCCAGGCCGAGCCTCTCCAGGTCGGCCGTCATCCGCGTCAGGTCCCACAGGCGCAGGCCGAGTTCGCCCCGGCCCTGGACCAGGAGCCGCGTCCCGTCCGGGCTGAACGCCAGCCGGGAGACGGCCCGCGGGTGCCGGAGCCAGCAGTACGGCTCCAGGGCCGAGCCCGTCCACCGCAGCAGGCCGACCTGGCCGTCCCGCAGGCCGACGGCGACCCAGCCGGACCGGCCCCAGGCGACGGCGTCCACGCCGTCGCGCAGGCGGTCGCTGGCGAACCGCCGCTCGGCCGACGGCATCCCGACGACGTGCAACCGGCCGTCGGCGTCGGCCAGGACCGCCAGCGTCTCGTCCGGCGACAGGGCCGCGTGGTAGACGTTGTGCGGCCCGAGCGCCGCGCGGGCGACCTCGGCCAGGTCGCCCCGGCCGCGCGGCACGACGTGCACGGCCCCCTCGCGGCAGCCGACGACGAGCCAACGCCGCCCGACGGCGAGCGCCGTCGCCTCGGGCCGGCCGTTGACCGGGTCGTCCCGGGGGACCCACCGGGCGGCCTCCTCCAGGCCGCGCCGGCCGCGGACCTCCCAGTCGGCCGCGATCCAGGTCGTGCCCTCCTCGTCCGGCACCAGGCCGCGGATTTCGTGGGGCTGCACCTTTGCTGGGGTCTGCTCCACCTTCGCCGGCCGTCGCCCGACGAGGTCGTGGAACTCCAGGATATGGTGGGCGCGCAGGGAGTGCGCGCTCACCAGGGTCGCCCCGTCGGCGAACGCGACGTGGTGGACCGAGCCGGCCTCGGTGTAGCGCCCGACCGGGGCGACCACGACCGGCTCTTCGGTCGTGCCGGGCAGGGGGTAGATGGCGACCTCGCCGCCGTAGCCGCCGGTCCCGGCCCCGGCCTGGCCGCGGCCGACGGCGACGTGCCGCCCGGCGGGGTGCCAGCCGAAGGCACGCACCTCGCCCGCGCCGAGGGCGAACGGCCGCTGCGTCGCGGACCGCCGGATGTCGTACCGCCGCACCTCGTCCTGGGTGACGATCAGGAGCCAGCGACCGTCGGCCGTGAACGCGGCCGAATACGACCCCTGCGGCATGCTCAACGTCGCCACCACGCTCCCGGTCAGCGTCTCCCAGAGCCGGACCAGGCCGCGGATGTAGCTCGTCGTCAGGACCAGGTCGCCCCCGGGACCGACGCAGATGTCGGTGACCGGGCCGGGCATCGACGTGCCTTCCTCGGGCGGGGTCAGACGCCGGATCACCTCCCAGGACGAGCTGTCCCGCAGGACGACGGTCGTGTCGTCCTCCTTGACCGCCAGCCAGGTCCCGTCCGGCCCGAAGCGGGGCAGGTCGCCCAGGATCGGGAACGGCGGCCGGACCCGCCCCTCCAGCCGGGCGTTGTAGCCGAAGCCGCCACCGTTCGGGTGGGGGGCCGCCACCCAGCCGAGGCGGGGGTGGACGGAAAACGTCCCGCCGCCGGCTTCGTGGCGGTGCCGCTTCCAGTCGCCGACCGGCCGGGCGTCGACCTGCGAAGCCCGCTCGTAGCCGGTGTAGAGCCACCGGCCGTCCGGGCTGAACGCCACCTCGGACACGGGGGCCGGGCCGTCCCATGTCGCCACCGGTTCGGGCGATTCCTGGGCCAGGTCCCAGGCGTACCCCCGCCCGCTGCGCGTCCCGCCGACGAGCCACCGGCCGTCGCGGCTGAAAACCATGACGGGGACGTTGTCCGGGCGGACCCCGTTCAGGGGATGCGCCGGCGCTCGCACCGTCCGCAGGGTGTGCCCGTTCGCCGGATCGACCAGCGCGACGGTAAGCGGAGGATCCATCCCCCCGGCTTCCACCACGCCCAGCCCGCTGACGGCAACCCAGCGCCCCTGGTGGTCGGCGGCCACCCCGATGGGGGCGAGGCCCGGCCGGAGCGGTTCGACCAGGCGGACGTCCACGGCGGCCAGCGCGGCCAGCGCCTCGGAGCGCAGCTCGACCCGGTACTCGCCGGCCTCGGGCGGGGCGGCGGCCTCGGCGACGTCTTCCAGATTGTCCCACGTCCAGCCCGGCTGGCGGCTCGAGGCCCGCCCCGCGGCCCTCTGAAGCAGGCCGAACCGGTGCCGTTGCTGGGCCAGCCGTTCGGCGTGTTGCCGCCGGTCCTCGGCGGTCTCGAGCGTCGCGGTGAAGTACAACACCAGGCCGAGGACGACGGCCAGGCCGACGGCGGAGACCGCCCCCAGCGTCGCCACGGCCGGGTTGCGGCGCGCCCAGCGCCAGGCGCGCTCCCCCCGCCCGGGCCGCCGAGCCCGGACCGGCTCGCCCGCGTCCCACCGGGCCAGGTCGTCCGCCAGCTCGCGGGCGGACTGGTAGCGGTCGGCCGGATCCTTCGCCATCGCCTTGAGGACGACCGTCTCCAGGTCGCGCGGCACGCCCGGGGCGATCGACCGGAGCGGCGGCGGCTCGTCGTTCACGACCCGGCGCAAGACGTCCTGGCGCTCCAGGCCCGGGAACGCCGGCTCGAGGGTCAGCGCCTCGTACAGGGTGACGCCGAGGGAGTAGACGTCCGTCCGCTCGTCGATGGCGACGCGCTGGCCAGCGGCCTGCTCTGGGCTCATGTAGCGCAGCGTCCCGACCAGGTCGCCGGTCATCGTCAACTCGCCGCCGGCCTGGAACTGCGCCAGGCCGAAGTCGGCCACCCAGACCCGGCCGGTTCCGTCGATGAGCAGGTTCGCCGGCTTGACGTCCCGGTGCACGATCCCCAGCCGGTGGGCGTGGTCGAGCGCCTCGGCGGCGGCCGCCCCCCAGCGGGCCACCGTCCGGTAGAACGCCCGGCCGCACAGGGCCGGGTCGGTTGACAACGACGCCGCCAGGGCGTTCTCCGTCGCGGCGTGCGGGTCCGCGAACGGAGGGCCGTGTGGCACCGTCGCCTGGTCCGGGTCCGGCCGGGCCGCGCCGGCGGCCGGGCCGCGTCGGCGCAAGGCCCGGATCAGCTCGGCGAGGTTGCACCCGTCGATGAACTGCATCGCGTAGTAGTGGACGCCGCCCTCGCACCCGACGGCGTGCACCGGGACGACGTTCGGGTGGTGCAGGGCCGCCGCGGCGCGGGCCTCGTTCCGGAAGCGGTCGAGCTGGCGCGGGTCCATCGTCCCGGCGTAAGGCAGGACCTTGAGCGCGACGCGCCGGTCGAGGCTGACCTGCCGCGCCTCGTAGACGACCCCCATCCCGCCCCGGCCCACCTCGCGGATCAGGCGGAAGTCGCCCAGCGCCCCGAGCGGCCCGGCCTCGACGCCCGCGCCCGGCGGCTTCCGGGCGGACCGGCTCAGGTCGGCGAGGAGGCCGATCGCCGGGAGGACGCGCCGGAGCAGGTCGGCGTGTTCCGGGTGGTCGCGCAGGATCGCGTCCAGGTCGAGGGCCTCCCCGGCCTGGACGCGGTCCGCCAGCTGTTCGATCAGTTCCGCCGCGGCCGCGTCGAGCGACCCGGAGCGGGCGACACCCAGGGCACGGGTCACGTCGGCTCCTCCCCCTCCAGCTCGGCGGCGATGCGCCGCAGCGCCCGGACGTGGCGCACCTTGACCGCCCCCTCGCTGACCCCGAGCACGACCGCCGCCTCGGCGACGGAGAGCTGCTCGAGGTAGCGGAGGACGAGCACCTCCCGGTCGCGCTCCGACAGCCGGCCGAGCGCGGCGAGCACGCGCTGGCGGGCCTCCTCGCGCTCGAGGCGGGCTCCCTGGCTCGTCCCGTCGTCGGCGAGGCGGCCGACCAGCTCGCCGACGGCGTCCTCCGGCAGGTCGTCCACCGCCGCCGCCTCGCGGTCGACGCTCCGGCACCGGGCCTTGACGTGGCGGCGGTGCGCCTCGGCGACCCGCTCCAGGGCGAGCTGGCGCAGCCAGAGGAAGAACGGCAGCGGCCTGGCGTGTAGGTAGCCGTCGAACTTGCGGTCCGCGTCGGCGAGCGAGTCCTGGACGATGTCGGACGGATCGACGCGGGCCCGCAGCCGCGCGGCGAGCCGCAGCGCGACCACCTGGCGGAGGCGGCGGCGGTGGCGGTGGAACAGCCGGTTGCGGGCGTCGGCGTCCCCGGCGGCGGCCAGGTCGAGCAGGGCGTCGGTGTCGGACTCGGCGGTCATGGGCGTCCCTCCAACGGCGCTATCGTCTCCGCGGGGCGGACGGGATTCAAGTAGAAAGTCGAGCCGACGCATCCTCGTCGGTACCACGGTCCGGGACGCCAAGACGGACGAGTCGGATTCGGGACCCGGTCCCTGTAACCTTTTCTCGCGGCGTGCAGGATAACTGGATAGAAGGACCGGGCATGTCGAACCCGGAGAATGCTCCCAGGGTCCCGCGGCCGGCAGGTCGTCGCCCAATACCCTCGACCGTCACCACACTCCGGCGACGACCGCGCCCGGTGACGAGCCGCCCAACGCCGTGAGGGATCATGAACCCCGAGCAGGAAACGGTCGGTCTGCCGCACGCCGACCTGGACGCGATCCGGGCGGACTACCAGAAGGCCGTCGAGGCCGGGCAGTCGCCCGACCGTGCCGCCCTGCTGGCCCGCCACCCGGACCTGGCCGACGAACTGACCGAGTTCTTCACCGGCCTGGATCAGTTCGCCGACCACCTTCGGCCGCTTCCGGAAGCGAGCACGGCCACGGACGACACGGTCGATGCCTCCGGCCAAACAGCCCCGTACCAGCCCGCGCCGGCCGGGACGCCGGCGGCCGATCTGCCCGGATATGAGATCCTCGGCGTCCTGGGTCGCGGCGGCATGGGCGTCGTGTTCAAGGCGCGGCACCTCAAGCTCAAGCGGCTCGTCGCCCTGAAGATGATGCGGTCCGGCGACCACGCGGACGAGGCGGAGCTGGCCCGCTTCCGCGTCGAGGCGGAGGCGGTCGCCCAGTTGCAACACCCGAACATCGTCCAGATCTTCGAGGTCGGCGAACACCGCGGCCAGCCGTTCTGCGCGCTGGAGTTCGTCGGCGGCGGCAACCTGGCCGAGCGGCTCGACGGCAAGCCGCAGCGGCCGCGCGACGCGGCGGAACTGGCCCGGACGCTGGCCCAGGCGATGGCGGCCGCCCACCGGCAGAGCATCATCCACCGCGACCTGAAGCCGGCGAACGTCCTGCTGACCGAGGACGGCGTGCCGAAGGTGACCGACTTCGGCCTGGCGAAGAAGCTCGACGAGGACCAGGGCCAGACGCGCACCGGGGCGGTGATGGGTACGCCGACGTACATGGCCCCCGAGCAGGCGCTGGGCCGCAAGGAGGTCGGCCCGCTGGCGGACGTGTACTCGCTCGGCGCGATCCTCTACGAGATGCTGACCGGGCGGCCGCCGTTCCGCGGCGAGACGGTGCTGGAGACGCTCGACCAGGTGCGGACGAAGGACCCGGTGTCGGTCCGGCTGCTGGAGCCGAAGGTGCCGCGCGACCTGGAGACGGTCTGCCTGAAGTGCCTGGAGAAGGACCCGCGCAAGCGCTACGCCTCGGCCGAGGCGCTGGCGGACGACCTGGGCCGGTTCCTGGCCGGCGAGCCGATCCAGGCCCGGCGCAGCGGGGCGCTCGAACACGGCTACCGCTGGGTCCGTCGCAACCCGGTCGTGGCGACGCTGGGGACGCTGCTGCTGCTGGCGTTCGTCGTCGGGTTCGTCGTCGTCGCGTGGCAGCTGCGCCAAACGCAGGCGGCGCTGGCCGAGGCGAAGGCGAACCTGTACTTCCAGCGGATCAACCTGGCCGACCGCGAAGCCCAGGTCGGCAACACCGACCGGGCCGACGTGCTGCTGGAGCTGTGCCCGCCCGAGCTGCGCCACTGGGAGTGGCACTACCTGAAGCAACGCTGCCAGAGCAACTGGATGCGGCTGGCGGGGCATACGGACCAGGTGCGCTGCGTGGCCTACAACGCGGACGGGACGCGGCTAGTCTCGTGCGGCAATGACGGTACGGTGCGCATCTGGGATCCGGCCGCCGGTCGCGAGGTAGCCGTTTTGGGCGGCGACCTGGGCTGGATGAAGAGCGCGTCGTATCTCCCGGACGGGAAGCGACTGCTTTCTTCCACGGAGTCGGGGAAACTGGTGGTCTGGGATGCGGCAAGTAGGCAACTGCTCTCGACCCGCCCCGTGGGAATCGGGCTTGGAAAGGTGAGCACGGACGGGAAGTTGTGGTCGATCCAGTCGGAAACTGGGTTGAAGATAGTCGATATC
>Ga0268299_1001029_pt1 | contig 61251 bp, 55 predicted proteins | sample NOBtaG_FD_193484 | JGI IMG/M metagenome (GOLD analysis project Ga0268299, IMG submission 193484) | Activated sludge microbial communities from bioreactor in Nijmegen, Gelderland, Netherland - NOB reactor | ecosystem: Engineered > Bioreactor > Aerobic > Activated sludge | place: Netherlands...
GCAGCACCGGGGAACGGGAAGCGAAGCGGGATGCGAGTTGCATGGCATTTCTCCTGACAAAGAAAAAAGGGTTTGCTGTTCACCGCACACCGGATTCCTAGATTCGGAAGCCCAGCCTTTCGGCTGTTCGGTGCGGTCGGCACGAGGAACCCGGTTGGCCCTGTTGCCACCGTCTTTCCTGAGTTCATCGCCCGCGACGGTCAGGAGCGCGCGAACGGGTGCCGTCAAGGAGGCAAGCGCAGGGTTGGTGCGGCCCGCAGGCGCAGCCGAGGACACGGCCCTGCGCGCCTTGACGGCACACGGGCGCGGGCTACAGTCGCGGTGAAGGTGATGAAGTCAGGGGAGACGGCTGGACATGGCAACGGCCCCTCAACACGCCGACCGCACGGCAAGCGAAGCGCGCAGGCCCGGATCTAGGAATCCGGGCCGGAGGCGTCAGCCGAGCGGAGCGAGGGAACGATGGAAGCCCATCAGGGGCGAGACGCCGCAGGCGGCTCGATGCGCAACGCGCACGACAGCGCGACCGGCCACGTTTCTTGGCCGGGGACGCACAGCCTTCAAGGCTCGATGCACAAGCTCATGCGCCAGTCATCGGGAAACAGGTTCGACAGCGACTGCCGTGGTCTGGCCGATCCGGCGCAGCCGGTTCGGCGGTCTTTGAGGGGCGCCAAGCATCGCGCGGCGGGGATAGCCCGCAGGGCTTTCCCCTGGAGGCAAGCGCAGCGCGCAACGCCCCGTCAGGGGCACTTAGGCATCACGCCGAGTCGTCAGGACGCAGGCTGGATTCCGCAACCGGCATCCAAGGCGAAGTCGAGTTCAGGTAGTAGCGCCTGCCACGCGCATACAGCCCCGAAGGCTCGGTAGGCTGGTAGAACCCGGTGACGCGGCGCCGGAACTGCGCGCCAAACTCGTTGGTGTAGATCACCGCGTCGCCGATCTTGAAGCGCAAGGGCTGACCGTTCTCCGGCGCGAACGGCTTGAGCGCATCGTGTTGCGCCGTGATTTCGATGATGTAGTCGTGATGGCTGCTCATGGCATTGATCTCCTGCGAAGGTTGGGAAAGCGCAAGGAGCGCCTTGCGGCGCTCCAAGGGCTGGTTCAGACGACGACACGCCCGACCAACCGGGCATCGCGCGCGTAGGCGCTCAACCGCTTCTCGGCGCGGAAAGACAGGTCGCGCTCGATCGGCAGGCCCAGCCTGCCGCGCACGGTCGCCAGCTCGCCCAGGCTGACCCAGCCGATTTCCGGCATCCCCAGGCCCAGGTCGCAAAGACCAAAGGCGTGGTCGTGGTCATCGGGATCAATCTCGGTCAGCAGCCAGGTCGCGCCGGCATCCGGCGTGAACAGCTTGACGACGGGTGCCGGATCGAAGTCCGGGTTCTCCAAGGATTCGCGGCCGTTGGCCAGCAGCACGATGCGCTGCTCGTCAGTGATGAGTGCGTTGTTCATGGTGAACTCCTGAAAGGTTGCCGGGCGGAATTGCCCGACCCTTCCGGGGCACGGCGCAGCGCAAGCAGTCAGGGGTCAACGACGGCCGCCAGAACGCAAGCGCCATCGGCGCGCAGCCCTTGACGGCGAGAACGCCGTGGCACGATGAAGGGGACAGCAAGACCGCCTCCCTCGCACCTCCACGCACGCGGTTTTTGGCAAGCGAAGCGCGCAGGCCCGAATAGCAATCCGGGCCGGAGGCATCAGCGATGTGAAAGGCGGGCAGTTCTTAAATGCGCGCCCAGTCCCGGTGCAGATCGTCAACGATCATGGGATGACGGTGCCCGCCTCGGTCTGCATGTTCGCGCAAGTGAGGATGATCTGGCGGTAGATCAGGGTGATCGTGGGCGATGTCGGAAGAATCACTAGCGGGCCAGAGCCACAGCGCCAGTCCCACTCCGACAAGACCAATCAGCGACATGATGATGAAGGTCGATTGCAGCCCAAAGGCAGCGCCGAAGCGACCGGCCAAGGGATAGCAAATGAGCCAACACGCATGGGAGAGGGCGAATTGCGCGGCAAAGACCGCGGGGCGATCCTCGGGGTGAGCGGAGCGGCGCAACAGCCGGCCGGAAGGTGTTTGCGCCACGCTGTAGCCGAAGCCGACCACCAACCAGATCACCACCAGAACGGCATATGTCGGAATCATTGCCCCGGCTGCCGTTCCCACAACCAGCATCGTCGCTCCCGCAATCATGACAGGCCGATCAGCAATCTTGTCGAGCAGGCGAGGCAGCGCGAAGGCCGCAACCATCGACCCGCCTCCGAAGGCCGCCAGCGCCCACGCTACCTCGGATTCGCCCAGGCCGAAGCGTGCCTTCACGATGACCACCGTGTTCACGATCACCATTGACCCCGCTGCTGCCACCGCGAGGCTGATCGCCAGCAGACCCCGAAGGCGCGGCGTGGCGAGGTAAATGCGCGTGCCCCGCGTAGTGCGATCCCATATGCCACGACGCGGGCCGGGAACGGTTGTGGGAAGCCTCACGCTGACCACAAGCGCGGCTGACACGAGGAAGCCGAGAACCGTTCCGGCAAACAGGTTGTGGAAGCTGATGACCGTCAGTAGCGCGGCGGCCAGCATCGGGGAAATCAGGCTTTCCAAATCGTAGGCCAGCCGGGAAAGCGACAGTGCTTTCGTGTACTCGTCTTCGTCGGGAAGGATGTCCGGGATAGTGGCTTGAAAGGTCGGCGTGAAGCCTGCGGACGCCGCCTGCAAGACGAAGATCAGCAGATAGATTTGCCAGATTTCGCTGACAAAGGGCAGGCAGAGCGCAACGGATGCTCGTACTAGGTCAAGGGCAACGAGCAACGACCGTCGCGGCAGCCGGTCGGCGAACGCCTGCGCGACCGGGGCGACTCCGACATAGGCCAGCATCTTGATTGCGAGTGCCGTCCCGAGTACCGCGCCGGCATTCGCCCCGGCCAGATCGTAGGCAAGCAGGCCAAGGGCCACCGTCATCAGGCCGGTGCCGACAAGCGCAATCACCTGAGCGGCGAACAGGTGACGATAGGTACGGTTCTTCAGGACGGAGAGCATCGGCGGGCCTCAGAGCAGTTTGGTCAGTGCCTTCATTTCGGTCAAAACGGAGTCTTCGTCATGGGCCAGGCAATGGTCGATGTGGTCGTGGATCAGGACGCGCTTTGCGGCCGTCACCGCGCTTTCCACCGCCGCGAGCTGGCGGGCGATGTCGAGACAGGATTCGCCACTTTCGATCATCCCTATGACGTGCCGAAGATGACCATCGGCGCGTTTCAGCCGCTTCACGAGATCGGGATGGGTTGAGTGCTTGTGTGTCGCGTTCATGTGGCAATTGTATCCCCCCTGGGGGGATATGAAAATGTGCGCCGCCCGCGAAGGAGCGACGCACCGAAGGCCGCACGACGCAATCAGCCCGCCGCCGGCGCTGTCATCGACTGCAACTGCTCGATCACGCCAGGCTCAACGAACACGCAAGCCTGCTCGTCCGCGATCGGCACGTTGAACACCTGCGCGAACACCGTGCGCCGCAGATGGGCCAGCCGGCCGGTCCGGTATGCCTGCTCGGGCTTCATGCGCCCGCCAGCCTGCGACCCGCTGCGCTGCGGATCGCATTCGACCAGCGCGACAAAGCCATCGTCGGCCAGCTTCTGATGCTCGGGGCACAGGCCCCAGCCGGTCGCCGTGTGGCGCTCCATGCTCGCGCGCAGGCGCTTGTCCAGCAGGATCGCGCCGGTGTCGAACGCCGTGCCGCAGACCAGGCAAACGTGCTGTTCGAGGGAAACGTGTGATTTGTCGTTCATGACGGTTCTCCGGTTGCAAGGGCGGAATTGCCCGGAACCGTCGCCCTCACGGCGCAGCGCAGCAGTCAGGGGTCGCAGACGGCCGCCAGGACGCAAGCGCGCAAGGCGCGCGCAGCCCTTGCACGGCGAGAACGCCGTGATACGGTGAAGGGACACAGCAAGACCGCCCCCTCACACCACCCCACGCACGCGGGTTTTTGGCAAGCGAAGCGCGCAGGCGCGGATCAGCGAGCCGGGCCGGAGGCGTCAGTGATGGAAGCCCGACAGGGGCGAGACTCGCGCAGCGAGGCTCGATGCGCAGCACGACAGCGCGACGGCGGCACGCCGGGACGCCCGACTGCTTGAGACAGGACTACTCGTTGTCGGTCTTGCGCTGCTCGATCTGCAACCGCGCCCGTTGCGTTGCTTGTTGCAGCCGCTCCACCAGCACGCCCCTCGGCGGCAAGGCGGTCAGGTACTCGGCGACGTGGATGCCCGACTTGTCCAACTCCAGCAATTCGATCTGCTCGCGCTTCTTGCCGGTGCAAAGGATGATCCCCAGCGGCGAGGCTTCCTCCGGCTCCCGTTCGTGCTTGTCCAGCCAGCGAAGATAAAGCTCCATCTGTCCCTTGAAAGCTGCCTTGAACTCGCCGACCTTCAACTCCACTGCCACCAGCCGCCGCAGCTTGCGGTTGTAAAACAGCAGGTCGAGGTGGAAATCCTCGCCGTCGATCTGGATGCGCTTCTGCCGGGCCACGAAGCTGAAACCCGCGCCCAGCTCCAACAAGAACGACTCCATTTCGCGGATGATCGCCGCCTCCAAGTCGCCTTCTTGCCAAGTGTCCCGCAGCCCCAGGAAGTCGAGGATGTAGGGGTCGCGCATGACCAGGGCGGGCGACATTCGCTGCGCATCGCGCATCTTCGCCAACTCCTGTGCGATCGTCTCGCCCGGCTTTTGAGACAGCGCCGTGCGCTCGTACAACATCGAGTCGATGCGCTCGCGCAGCGTCCGCACGCTCCAGCGTTCGGTGCTCGCCATCTGTGCGTAGTAGTCCCGCTGGAGCGGGTCTTTCAGCGGGATCAGGGCGATGAAGTGCGTCCAGCTCAATTCTCGTATCAGTGATACGAGAATCTGCTCGTCGGGGAAGGTGGCCGCGAACTGCACCATGCGGCGCAGGTTCTGCTCGGCAAAGCTGCCGCCGTACTCCTTCACCAACTGCGCCGCCAGGGTGGGCAGGACTTCCTTGCCATAAGCGCCCCGGCGCCCGTCCAAGACCTGCGTGCGGATGCGCTGGCCGATGCGCCAATAGAGCATCGTCAGCTCGCTATTCACCGTCGAGGCGGCGCGCTTGCGCGCCGCCTCGATCAGTGCCCGAATGTCGCCCAGCAGCGCCGAAGGCGCTGTGGACGATGCTGCGGATGACCGGCGCGTGTTCATGCCGCCGCCTCCGCAAGCTGGCGTGCGCCCGTGATGGCCTGGCGCCGGCTGGCCACCAGTTCGGCCGCATCGCGCACCGGCTTGTCCTCGGTGTGGACGTAGTGCATGAACATCGCTACGGTCTTGTGGCCCGTCAGCTTCATGCCCACTTTGGTCGGCACGCCCGAATTGGCAATGTCGGTCGTCGAGCGATGGCGGATGCCGTGCGTGCCGACGTGCGGGACGCCGGCGGCCTTGAGCACCCGGCACCAGCCGCCATAGTGCTCGCCAAAGGTCAGGTGCTTGGCCGGGTCGTTCGGCGATGGCAGGACGTAGGGGCAGCCCTCCCGGCGCGGCGCCGTCGAAAGCAGCCGATAGGCTTCCTCGCTCATGGGCTTGGAAATGCCGCCGACCTTGCTGTCGGGCCACACCACGCGCCGGTTCTCGAAGTCCAGCCAGCTCCATTCGAGCGGGCAGATTTCGGAGCGCCGGGCGGCGAACTCGAATTGCAGCCGGATCGCCAGCGGGATGACGTAGTTCTCCAGCCCCTCCGCCTCCAGCTTCTCCAACTGGCGGAAGATCCGCACCATTTCCTCGTCCACGATGAGCCGGGTTTCCTTGCCCGGCGGGTACATGGGGACGTGGCGGCACGGGTTCGTGCCGTCCGGGCGGTAGCCCCACACTTCGGCCAGGTTGAACATCTTGCGCAGCACGCCGAAGGTCTTGTTCGCCTCGGTCGGCTTGTAGGCCAGTTTCTCCATCAGCCCGGCAATGTCGGGCCGCTTCACGTCATGCACCTTCTTGCGGCCCAGCAGCGGGATGATGTTGCGGTCTATGACGCCCTGATAGCCGTCCTGCGTGCTGGGCTTGTTGCGCTTCTTGGAGTAGTCCTCCATGAACTTCTTGCACAACTCGGCCATCGTGGGCGCCTTGCGCGCCTCGGCCTTGGCGCCGCCGGGGTCGCCGCCCCGGCGAACCTCGGCCAGCCAGTCCTGTGCCTTGACTCGTGCCTGTTCGACGGTCAGCTCCCCGTACAGCCCCAGCGAGGGCTTGCGGGGCTGGCCGGAGTTCGTGCGGTACTGGAGCATGAACACCCGGCGGCCGGTCGGGGTAATCTTGCACAGGAAGCCGGGCACCACGGTATCCCGCAGTTCAACATCCTTGGCCTGGGGTTGGGCCGACTCCACGGCGGTCTTGGTGAGCTTGATCTTTGCCATGATGACTCCTCGGAACAACCCGGATTCCAGGAGCCAGATAGGAGCGGCGCGAGGGAAAACCGGGTCAAGTTTCAGAAAGCACCGGCATATGATGGACGCGCGTAAGTTATTGATAAACCTGCTGTATCTAGCTACGGCGCAGTCCAGCGAACTACCGGGCTGGAGTCATCGTGAAACAAAAAAAGGGGCCGTGACAAGCACGGCCCGAGTTTAGGGAGGAAACGCCCAAGACGGGCATACAGCAAACACAGAGGTCGCCGAGGCGACGTTTGCTGCACCCCCAAAATGGTGCATCTGCGAAGAGAATTCAAGAGGAAAAAAAGTCCCTGATTTCACTGATTTACCGCCGTTTCATCCTGTGATTTAGGTGTGGCCTTTTTGCAACGCACAAAGAAAGCAGGAAGCAGGTTTGCAAATGGCGCAAACCTGCGGGGACCACGCGATGGGCGGCGATTCGATAGATTGCTCAATGGCTTGCTTGACCAACTCGACGGGAGGCTGACGTGGCGCGGAAGTTCGTAGTGGCGATGATGATGCATGAAACCAACACATTCTCTCCGCTGCCCACCCCGATAGACTCGTTCGCCCGCTCCGGCGCCCTGTCCGGCGCCCCCGCGATCGAGGAGGCCGAGGGCACCAACACATCGCTCGGCGGCTTCATCGAGGTGGCCCGCAAGGCCGGTGCCGAGTTCACCGTGCCGATGGCGGCATCGGCTCATCCGTCGGGCCTGGTCACGGAGGCGGCCTACGAGCAGATGACTACCGCAATCGTCGACGAGGTCAGGAAGGGTTGCGATGCCGTCCTGCTGGCCCTGCACGGCGCCATGGTCGCCGAGCACTTCGACGACGGCGAGGGCGAGTTGCTCAACCGCATCCGCAGGATCGCGCCCGACGTGCCGATCGCCGTGGCGCTCGATTTCCACACCCAGATGACCGACGCCATGATCAAGGGCGCCAGCATCATCACCGGGTACCGCACCTACCCCCACATCGACATGGCCGACACCGCCCGCCGCTCCGGCCGCACGCTGATGCGCATGCTGGCCGGCGAGGTCGAGCCGCGCATGATCTGGGGCAACCGGCCGATCATGAGCAGTTCGCTGGTCCACACGCCCTCGCGCGAGCCGATGAAGACCCTGATGGGCATGGCCAACCAGGCCGAGGACAGTGGGCAGGTGCTGAACGCCTCGGTGTTCGGCGGCTTTCCGCAGGCCGACATCCCTCACCTCGCCCTATCGTCGGTGATCGTCTGCGACAAGCGCACGGCGGAGGGCGAGGTTCTGCTCAACCGGATTCTCGACACCGCGTGGGACAAGCGCGAGGGCTTCCTGTTCCATCCCGAGAAGCTCTCGGTCCAGGTCGCCCGTGCCAAGGCGCTCGACGGCGGGCCGATCGTCATGGCCGACCACGGCGACAACACTGCCTCCGGCGGCACCCAGGACGTCATGAGCGTGGTCGAGGAGGCCATCAATCAGGGCCTCGAGGATGCCTGCGCCGGGCCGATCTGCGACCCGGCCTGCGTCGACCAGATGATCAGGGCAGGCGTCGGCGCCGAGGTGACGCTGCAGCTCGGCGGCAAGATCGACATGCCGGCCATGGGGCTCAAGGGCAAGCCGCTCCAGGTGACCGGCAGGGTCAAGGCGATCACCGATGGCCAGTTCGTCGTCACCGGGCCGATGGCCACCGGCACCACCGTGCGCATGGGCCGCACCGCCGTCCTCGATACCGGCAAGATGCTGATCGTCGTGTCGGAGAAGCGGGCCGAGCCGTTCGACCTCGGGGTATTCACCCATTGCGGCATCGACCCCAGGCGCAAGAAATACGTGCTGATCAAGTCGCGCCAGCATTTCCGGGCGGGCTTCGAGCCCATCGCCAAGCACATCGTGATGTGCGACGGCGACGGTTGCACCGCCTCCGACCTCGCCCTATTCAAGTACACGAAGGTCAAACGGCCGCTCTATCCGTTCGACCTCGACATGCGGCTCGGCCGCAACGAAGCCTAGGAGAGACGCGATGGCGGCCTACGACATCGTCATTCGCAACGGCCAGGTGGCCGATGGCACCGGCAAGTCCCTCTTCGCCGCCGACGTGGCGCTGAAAGGCGACCGCATCGCCGCGGTCGATGCGCCGGGCAGCCTGCGCGGCGACAACGAGATCGACGCTGCCGGCAAGGTCGTGGCGCCGGGCTTCATCGACGTGCACACCCACGACGACACCGCCCTGATCGACAACCCGACCATGGCAATGAAGGCGAGCCAGGGCGTCACCACCGTCGTCTGCGGCAATTGCGGCGCCTCGGCTGCCCCGTTCGTGCGCGACGACATCGGCCATTTCCTGTCACTGATCGTAAAGAACAAGGCCAACGTGTCGAGGACCTTCGCCGAGTTCGTGGCCAAGGTCGATGCCGCGCGGCCGGCCATCAACGGAGCCTTCCTGATCGGCCATTCAACGCTGCGCTTCAACGCGCTCGGCAACGACCTGGCGCGCCAAGCCAGCGCCGCCGAGATCGCGACCATGCGCGATCTGCTCGACCAGAGCCTCGAGCAGGGCGCCATCGGCATGTCGAGCGGCCTGTTCTACCCGCCGGCGATGTCCGCCTCGACCGACGAGGTGGCCGTGGTCGCCAAGCCGCTCGGCAAATGGGGCGGGGTCTACACCGCCCACATGCGCGACGAGGGCGACGATATCCTGAAGTCGATGGACGAGACCTTCGAGATCGGCCGCCGCGCCGGCGCTCCGGTCATCGTCTCGCATCACAAATGCTCGGGCCGCGCCAACTTCGGCCGCATGATCGAGACCCTTCCCAAGTTCAGCGAGGCGATGAAGAGCCAGGAGATCGCTTTCGACGTCTACCCCTACATCGCCGGCTCGACGATCCTGCGCAGCGAGATGCTCGACCGCGCCGACAAGGTCCTGATCACCTGGTCGGACTCGGTGAAGGACGCGAGCGGCCGCGACCTCGCCGACATCGCGCGCGAGATGGGCTGCTCGATCTACGAGGCGGCCGACCGGTTGCAGCCGGCCGGCGCCATCTACTTCATGATGGACGAGAACGACGTGCAGAAGGCGATGGCCCATCCGGGCGCCATGATCGGCTCGGACGGCATCCCCTTCGACACCCATCCGCATCCGCGCCTGTGGGGCACCTTCCCGCGTGTCCTCGGCCACTACTCCCGCGACCTCGGGCTGTTCCCGCTCAAGGACGCCGTGCGCCGCATGACGTCGTACTCGGCGCAGCGCTTCAGGCTCACGAGGCGTGGCGAGATCAGGCCAGGCTTCTATGCCGACATCTGCGTGTTCGACCCGGCGACGGTGATCGACACCGCGACGTTCGACAGGCCGATCTCACCGGCCAAGGGAATCGACACGGTGCTGTGCAACGGCGCCATCGTCTGGCGCGACGGAAAACCCGGCGGAGCCCGAGCGGGCCGCGCGCTGCGCCGGCAGGACATGCAGGCCGAGGCGAAGCCGGCCGGGTAGTCGCTGCGTTTCTGTCCCCGTCATTCGGGGGCGGAGGGGGAGAGCTTCGTTTCTCTACGACCCGTTCAGTCCGCGCCTTCGTCGCGGCGTGTCCGCTCCATGCGCTCGTGGCGCTCCTGCGCCTCGACCGACAGGGTGGCGATCGGCCGGGCCTCCAGGCGCTTCAGGGCGATCGGCTCGCCAGTCTCCTCGCAGTATCCGTAGGTGCCCTCCTCGATCGACTTCAACGCCTGCTCGATCTTGGAGATCAGCTTGCGAAATCGGTCACGGGTACGAAGCTCGAGGGAGCGATCCGTCTCGGCGGTGGCTCGATCCGCAAGATCGGGCTGCGCCAGGCTCTCCTCCTGCATGTTCTGCAGTGTCTGATTCGATTCCTCGATGAGCTCGGCTCGCCACTTGAGCAGCTTTTGTCGGAAGTACTCCTGCTGCATCGGATTCATGAAAGATTCGCGGTCCGTCGGCCGATAATTCTGCGGCAACGTGATCGACATCGTCGGCAACTCCACTCGCAGCGACAACTTCCCGCCTCAAGGGGGAAAGACGGGTCCGTCAAGGCGCGCGGAGTATAGGGATGGCGAGCCGCCCTGCAACATCGTTCACGGTCGCCAGCCACGACTTGTCGTGCAGTGCAGCAAAATATCTGGCGGTTGTTTGCTGCAAGTTGTGCAGAATTATGACGCCAAAATGACCAGCCCTATTGCACTGCAGCAATCACTTGGAGGCCGACGAGACGGGCAAAGAAGGTGGATAGATCGAACGCGCTATCGGCTTCAAAGGCGGCCTCGGCCGCAACCTCGATCGGCTCACCATGGATCAAAGCCGCAACGAGGGCGGCCTCGGCAGCGGACAGCTCGACGAAGGCCGCGTCGTCGGGGCGGCGCGTGACCAGCAGCCGCGCGCCGCCCGCGTCCAGGTCGACCGTCGCGGTGTCGGCTCCCGGCTGGCTGGCCAGCCAGATGCGGCCAAGCGGGAAGCGCGAGGTGAGCAGGGTCGTGCCCGGCGTCAGCGAAAGCGTCATCGAAGGCAGGCGATCGGCCGCGATTGGCGCAAGCTCGACGGCGCCGAGACCCTGGGCATGCGGCGCGTGAAAGGTGCAGTTGAGGGCCCAGTCGAGCCGCGCGACGTCAGCCAGGTAAGGCAAGTCGCAGGCCGGTTCGTAATCGGCGATGAAGTCCGGCAGGCCGGCGCCGTACTCCGACAGGACCGGCTGCGTCGGCAAGGATTGCCGAACGTAGGCCTGCGCGAGCCCGCGGAAGAAGCCGTCGCCGACGATCGCTTGAACGGTCGAGAAGGTCGTTGCCAGGGCGGTGGCGAGACTGTGCCTGACGTGGTGGCGATAGACGTCGAGGCGCGACGCCGCCGGGATCGTGTCGCCCGCCACGAGCGCCACGAGGTCGGCCCGTTCGGCACCGCCGAGATGATCGGCGAACGCGCGCTGCAGATCAGGCAGCGCGAGCGGCATGGGTGCCTCCGGAAGAACCCGCGCGGGAGAGCACCGTTTCGGCCCGCGCCGCTTCGTCGATCAGGACGCCCAGCGGGGGAACGTCGGTGTCCCATTCGATCAGGGTGGGCCGGGCGCCCAGACTCTCGACGGTCGCTTCGAACAGCTGCCACACGCCCTCGCTGACGCGCGACCCGTGATCGTCGATCAGGATCGTCTCGCCGTCGGCGTCGTTCACGGCGTGGCCTGCCAGATGATACTCGGTAATCGCAGCGCCCGGCAGGCTCGCCAGCCAGTCGCGCGGCTCGAGCCGCAGGTTGTGTGCCGTGACGACGATGTTGTTGACATCGAGCAGCAGCCCACAGCCCGTGCGCCGCACCAGCTCGCCGAGGAACTCGGGCTCCGACAGGGTCGAGTGCACGAACGCGAGATAGCACGACGGATTCTCGATCGAGACCGGACGGCGCAATGCGTCCTGCAGGCGCCCGACATTGCGCGCCACGATGTCGAGCGCCTCCTCCGTGTAGGGCAGCGGCAGCAGATCGTTGAAGTAATGCCCACCATGCACACTCCACGACAGATGCTCGGAGACGAGGGAAGGCTGCAGGCGGTCGACCAGCGCCACGACCCGGGCGAGATGATCCTCGTCGAGCCCCTCGGCCGATCCCAGCGACAGCCCTACCGCGTGAATCGACAGCTCGTGGTCGCGGCGCAGCTGTTCCATGCGCCGCAACGCCGGCGACGACGCGAGATAGTTCTCGGCGTGGATCTCCAGGAACCCGATTGCAGGCCGCTCGCGCGCGATCTCCGCGAGGTGCCGGGATCGCAACCCGATTCCGACGGTGGAGGTCATGGGCTCATGCAGCGATTTTCCGCGTCCCTCACCCCGCGGTGAGCTTGCCGCCGACCAGCTTGTCGCAGGTGCCTCTGGGAACGGAAACCCAGGCATCGGCCTGCGAGTCCTTCTTGGACGTGCCGGCACAGGACGACGAGGCGGTCTGGCAGTCGTTCTTGCCGGCCTTCGCGACGCCGTAGCACTTCTCCACGTTGCCCTGGGCCTGGGCAGCGGCCGGCAGGACGAGCGCGGCGGCGAGCGCCGAGGCGATGGCGATACGTGTCGGGGTCATCGATGTCCTCCTTGCATTGGGCGGCAAGCTTTATACGCCAGTTCCGGCTGCTCCGGCGGTCACACGAGGGCTATCGTATCGATAGCCGGAGGTCACGAGAACTTGTTGGCCTCCATCCATGCGAGCTGGCGCTCGGCAATGCTCAAGGATTCCGGCGTATTGACGTTCAGGAAGGCCTCCGCCGCGCCTGTCCAGGCAAGCTCGGCCAGGCGGTGCCGGCCGGCAAACTCCTCGACCCGCCGCACCCCTTCCGTCAGCACGGCATAGCGCAGATCGGCCGCGAGCTTGACCGACCAGATCGCCAGCGTGTGCTCGCGCCGCCGCCCGTGGCGGACCATGAGCACATCCGGTTCGGGAACGTGCATCAGACCGCACAGCCGCACCGTCAGGTCGAGGGGCAGGAACGGGACGTCGGCCGGTGCCGTCAGGATCCAGCCGGCATGGGGATGATGCCGGCGCGCCCACTCCATGCCAGCCAGGATGCCCGCCAGCGGCCCGAGCCGCCTGCCATCGCGCTGCGCGGCGCGCTGCAGGTCGGGTGGGTCGGGAATGATCGGGACCTTCAGCTCGCGCGTTCCCGGCAGGGGATCGTTGGCCACCATCACAAGATCCATGACCTGTGGCCGCAGCCGCTCCACGACGTGAGCGACCATCGGCCGGCCGCCGAGCTGGCGTAACGGCTTCAGGACGCCCGGCCCCATGCGCCGCCCCTCGCCGCCGGCCAGCACCACGCCGACCACTGCGCCGGCCCGCACCGGGCCAAAAACCTGCTTCGCCTTCGTCGCCATGCGCTGCACTATGCGGCCCGCAGGCGTCCAGACAAGGGGGAGGAGAGCATGGCGTTCAGCGTTGCCAAGGCGGCCAGCTGGATTCACTCGGTGCACAAGGCGCGCGCCGTCGTCGGCTGGTGGCCGGCCCAGCACGCGACCGACGACGAGCGGACCGCCTACAAGGTGCAGGACGCCGTGCTGAAGAAGCTGGTGCCCAAGGAGGGCCCGCTGGTCGGCTACAAGATCGCCCTCACCTCGCCGCAGATCTGGGAGCAAACCGGGCTGCGCGGCCCCGCCTACGGCCCGATCCGTCGCAAGCGCGTGTTCGAGCACAAGGCCTCGGTGCGTGCCGACCGCTGGGCCCGACTCGGCGTCGAGCTCGAGATCATCCTGACGGTCAACGCCGACGTGCCGGCCCCCAAGGGCAAGGGCTACGACAAGGAATCGATCGCTCCCTATGTCGGCGATGCGCGCGCCGGCTTCGAGCTGATCGACGACCGCGGCGCCGACTACAGCCGCCTCAGCGTCAACTGGCTGGTGATGGATGTCGGCTGGAATGGCGGCTCCCTGCTCGCCAGGCCCAACAGGAGCTGGAGCAAGCTCGACCTCGGGAACCTGAAAGGCTCGATCGCCTTCGACGGAACGGTGGTGCGAACCGGCCACTCGGGGGACGTGCTGGGCCACTGCTACAACTCGCTTGCCTGGCTTGCCAACAAGCTCGGCGAGCACGGCAAGCGACTCAGGAAGGGCATGATCGTATCGACCGGCAGCATGGTCGCCTGCCAGTTCGTGCCACCCGGCAGCACCGCGGTCGGCCGCGTCGAGGGGCTGGGCGAGGTGACCTTGAAGTACGAGCTGCCGAAGTAGCCGGCACTGTCAAGAAAAGTCCCCCTGCGCGCGTGACGAGGGGACTCGATCCCGAGCGCAGCGCAGGTCCGTTTCGCTTACTTCAAGGCGAGCACCGCGTCGGGACGCAATCGTCGCCACGACAGGCGATGCACGGTATCGCGTCCCACCACCAGCGCATCGTAATCGTCGGGAAAGAGCTGAGCGATCGCGGGATCGAGCGCGTTCAATCCGCCGGCGTAGGCGCCGAACGCCGGCAGGATGAGGCGTCGCCCGTCAGTCAGGAAACAGCGCCGGCGCAGCCCGCGTCCTCGGACTGTGAGCGCGGCCACCGGGTGGAAGTGGCCCGATACCTCGCCATCGGCCGGACCGAAGCGCGCTTCGTGGCGGAAAGTCAGCGGCCCTTCCCTGACCTCCTCGGCGGTCTCGCCCCATCCGGCCGGTGCCGGCGCCGGATCGTGGTTGCCGGCGATCCAGACGAAGCGAGCGCGCGACGCCAGCCGCACGATCTCGCGATGCTCGGCTTCCGGCAGTCGCGCCACGGCGCCGCGGTCGTGCAGGGAATCACCGAGGCAGACGACGGTCGCCGGTTGCCACGCCTCGACCAGGCCAGCGAGCGAGCCCAGAGTCTGCCGCGTGTCGTGACGTGGCAGGAGCTTGCGCGCCGTGACGGCGTAGGACGACCCCTTCTCGAGGTGCAGGTCGGCCACTGCCAGCAGTCGCCGCGCCGGCCAGTACACGGCGCCGGCCGACAGGGCCTGCAGGCGCTCGCCCGCGCATTCGAAGTCGAACGGCGTCATGGAGCAGACAACTCGACGAACCGCACGAGCTCGGCCTGCTCGGTCTCCGGCGGCGGGCCGGGCGGCGTGCGTCGTGACCGTCGAACTGCGGCAGCGATAGGACGAGGCGGCATTCGCTCACGATTGACCCGATGCAGCGCCCTGCGCAAGCTGCTGCGATGCCTCGCATTGTGAACACCCTCGCCGCTGCTGGCCTTGCGCTGCTGACGGCAATCTGCCCGATCGTCGCCGGTGCACAGGTGCAACCGCATCGCGCCGAGTACGTGCTGCGGCTCGGCGTCGCAGCCAATGCAGCGCGCATCGGCACGGCGATCAACGACCTCAGCCAGGACTGTTCGGGATGGCGGTTGAAGCGCGACATCAAGAGTGACATCGCCCTCACCACGTCATGGCGCATAAGCCTGTCCTCGAAGTTCGACGCGGAGGAGTCGCGCTCTGCGCTGCGCTACAGCACCGTGCAGATCCAGAACGGCAGCCAGCGCGACATGAAGGGCCGAGTCCAAAGGCGTTCAGGCGAGATGCGCGCCGAAATCCACCCGGGCGAAGGTCCTCCGCAGCAGTTCATCCTGCCCCCACCGACGATGCTGCCGGTTGCCGCGCTCGACTACCTGATCGACAGGTTGCGTGCCAAGGCCGCCTCGTTCCCCGCCCTGATGTTCGACGGCGAGGTGATCAGCGACGCCTTTCTGGTCGACGTGACCGAGCAGGATCGCGCGAGCCTGCGCGCCGGCCGCCCGGCGGACCGGCCGGTGTCAGTCCCGGCCGGCCAGTCGTGGCCAACGTTCCTGTCCTTCACCCGCGGCCGCCAGCAGGATCAACGTCCGCTCTTCACCGTGCAGGCCCTCGTCTACGACAACGGCGTCGTTGACCGCCTCACCGTTGAGACCGGCCTGGTCAGCGTAACCGCCGACCTCAAGTCGCTCGAGATGCGTCCTGTCCCGGTCTGTCCCAGGGCATAGATCCTTCCCATTGGCTTGCGAACTGCGAGCGGGAGGGACTCCCATGGTCCGGGAGAGCATGGCGATTGCCTGGCACCGGTCATCCACCGCGCCAGTCGTTAACGTATTTCCAACATGTCCAACGCCATCGTCTGGTTCCGAGCCGATCTTCGCCTGGCCGACAATCCTGCCCTTTCGGCTGCACTGGAAGCGGGCCACGCGGTCATCCCGGTCTACGTCGTGGACGAGGCGAGGCCAGAAATCCGTCCCCTCGGAACGGCTGCAGGCTGGTGGTTGCATCAGAGCCTGCAGGCGCTCGACGCGGCGCTGCGATCGCGCGGCTCGCGACTGGTCCTGCTGCGCGGCCCGGCCGAGCGGGTGATCGAGAAGCTGGTCACGGAGTGCCAAGCCGACGCAGTCTATTGGAACAGGCTCTACGATCACGGCACGCGCGGCCGGGATGCGAGGTTGAAGCAGTCCCTTCTCGCACGAGGCGTGCGAGCACAAAGCTTCAAGGCCGGCCTCCTGGTCGAGCCCTGGGAAGTGCGGACAAAATCCGGAATGCCTTTCAAGGTGTTCACACCCTTCTGGCGAGCCTGCCGCAGCCAGGCCAAGCCTGGGCGGCCGCTCGAGGCTCCGGCCCGACTTCCCCGCCTTGCCGATTCAGTGGCCGGAGAGTCGGTGCCAACGCTGGAGCATGAGAAATCGACCGCATGCTTCGCGGCGCATTGGACGCCCGGCGAGGCAAGCGCCCTGAACCGCCTCTCGTCGTTCCTGGACGATGGGCTGGAATCCTACCATGTGCAGCGTGACGTTCCCGCCCTCGACGCCACCTCACGCCTGTCGCCGCACCTCGCCTTCGGTGAGCTTTCTCCTCGCCAGATCTGGAACGCAGTGGCGGCGCGAAGGCCCTCGCCAGCAGGTGAGAAGTACTTGTCCGAGATCGGCTGGCGAGAGTTTGCGTACAACCTGCTGTTTCATGTCGACGATCTCGACCGCTGCAGCATGCGGCCAGAGTTCGATGGCCTGCCGTGGCTCGATCACCAGGAGTTGATCGAAGCCTGGCAGCAGGGTCGAACCGGCTACCCCATCGTCGATGCCGGGATGCGCCAGTTGCTGGCGACCGGCTGGATGCACAACCGCGTGCGCATGATCACCGCCTCGTTCCTGACCAAGCATCTGCTGACCGACTGGCGCATCGGCGAGCGCTGGTTCTGGAACCGGCTGGTCGACGCCGACCCGGCCAACAACCCTGTCGGCTGGCAGTGGGTCTCCGGCAGTGGTGCCGATGCCGCCCCCTTCTTCCGCATCTTCAATCCGGTACTGCAGGGCGAGAAGTTCGATCCGGACGGTACCTACGTGAAGCGATGGCTTCCGGAGCTGGCGCGCCTGCCGGCGAAAGCGATCCATCGTCCTTGGACTGTCGACCCGCGGCTTTCGCCACAGCGCTACCCCCAGCCGATCGTCGATCACGCCGCCGCGAGGCAGCGGGCGCTCGATGCGTTCGCCGGCCTCAAACGCAGTACCCCTCGCAGCGCCTGATTCATCCGCCTCCCCTACGCCGACGTATCGGAGTAGGACAATCGCCTGCGGGGAACCACTACAATGAAGATTGCCGTCATCGGCGGAGGCGTCGGCGGGCTGGGCGCCGCCTGGCTGCTCAGCCGGCGCCACGACGTCGTTGTCTACGAGCGGGAGAATCGCCTCGGCGGCCATTCGTGCACCGTCGACGTCGACACATCGGCCGGCCGCCTCCCGGTCGATGTCGGTTTCATCGTCTTCAATGAGCGCAACTATCCCAACCTGGTCGCGCTTTTCGAGCATATCGGGGTCGCCACCGAAGCGTCCGACATGTCATTCGCCGTCAGCCTCGACGACGGCCGTTTCGAGTACGGCAGCTCGTTCGGCGGCTATCTCGGCCAGCGGCGCAACCTCGTGCGGCCGTCCTTTCTGCGTATGACGCACGACATCCTGCGCTTCAATCGCCTGGCGCCCCGTCTCCTGGAGAAGTGCGAGGACCTCAGCTTCACGATCGGCGATTTCGTGGCCGATGCGGGCCTGGGCGAAGCTTTTCGCGATCGCTATCTGATGCCGATGGCCTCGTGCATCTGGTCGACTCCGCTCGGACGCATGCTCGACTATCCCGCCCAGACCTTCGTGCGATTCTTCTCGAACCACGGCCTGCTGACGATCGGGCCGCAGCTGCAATGGCGCACCGTGAGCGGCGGCAGCCGCTCGTATGTCGAACGCCTGGCGACGCCGCTGCGCCGCGCGGCCCGCCTCGGCAGGGCGGTCGGCACCCTCCGTCGCGGCGCGGACGGCGTGCACGTGCGCGACACGGCCGGTCACTGGGACCGCTTCGACAAGGTCGTGCTGGCCTGCCATGCCGACCAGGCACTCGCGCTGCTCAGCGATGCCGACGCGCTGGAGCGCGATCTTCTGGGGCGGTTCGCCTACTCGACCAACGCAGTCTGGCTGCATGGCGATGCATCCCTGATGCCGCGCCGGCCGTCGGTGTGGTCGAGCTGGAACTACGTCGCCGAGCGGGCGGACAGCGAAAGCCCGGTCAGCGTCACCTACTGGATGAACCGTCTGCAGAACCTGCCCGCCGCCGCGCCGCTCTTCGTTTCGGTCAATCCCGGCCGCCTGCCGCGGCCGGCAACGACGCATGCCCGCTTCAGCTTCGAGCATCCGATGTACGACGCGCCAGCGATCCGCGCGCAGCGCGAGCTGCACGCGATCCAGGGCATACGCGACATCTACTTCTGCGGCAGCTACTGCGGCTACGGGTTCCACGAGGACGCTCTCTCGGCCGGTCTCGACGTTGCCGAGCAGCTCGGCGTGCGCCGCCCGTGGCCGTTGCCCGGCGAACACCGCCGCGTCGGCGATCCGCCGCGCGTCGTCGCGGACCGGCCTGCGCTTGGCCCTATCCCCCTGCCGGCGACGGCGCGGATCGCCCCGGGGACGTCATGAGCGCTGCGCCGCACAGCGTCATCGCTGCCACGATCGTGCATCGCAGGCTACGCCCCAAGGTCAACGGCTTCCGCTACCGCGCGGCGTATCTCTGTCTCGACCTGGGCGCCCTGGATCGCCTGGCGGGCCGCTGGCTCAAGCTCGATCGCGGCGGGCTCGTCGCCTTCCATCAGGCCGATCACGGGGCGCACGACGGTTCCGATCTGGGGGGCTGGCTGAGGCAGACCCTCGACGCCCACGGCCTGGCCGGCATCTGCGACGGCGCGGTTACCCTGATGACCATGCCGCGTCTGCTCGGTTACGTCTTCAACCCGGTGAGCTTCTGGTTCTGCCGCGACCGCGCCGGGGCGCTGCGCGCCGTGCTGTGCGAGGTCAACAACACCTTCGGCGAGCGCCATTGCTACCTGGTCCACCACGACGACCGGCGGCCGATCGAGGCGGATTGCTGGCTGGAGGGCCGCAAGGCGTTCCACGTGTCGCCGTTCCTGCCGATCGAAGGCGGTTATCGCTTCCGCTTCCGGCTCGACGCCGAGCGCGCCCATGTCGACGTCAACTTTTACGATCCGGCTGGCCTGATGCTGGCGACGTCGGTCGGCGGCAGGCGCATCGCGCTCGACGACCGGGCGGTGCTGCGCCACTTCCTCGCCAACCCGATCATGACTCTCGCTGTCGTCGTCAAGATTCATTGGCAGGCCTTGCATCTATGGCGCAAGCGGGCGAGATTTTATGGCAAGCCGCCGCCGCCGGCAGAACTGGTAACCCGCTGATCCAGACACCGACATGACGCTCGCCGCCCGCTTCGTCCTCAAGGCCCTCGACCGGTTCGCCATTGGTCGCCTGACCCTGCGGTTGCCCGACGGCTCGATCCGCGTCTTCGGCGATCCGGCGGCCGAACCCGCCGCGGATTTGCAGGTCAACGACTGGCGCTTCTTTCGCCGCGTGCTGCTCGACGGCGACATGGGATTTGCCGAAGCCTACATGGAGGGGCTCTGCGACTCGTCCGACCTCGCCGGCCTGATCGCCCTTCTGGCGGAAAACGAGAAGGCGCTCGGGCGCATGGCGCGGCCCAACCTGGTGCACGGCCTGCTCCTGAAGCTGCTGCATCGGCGGCGCGACAACTCCCGCTCCGGTGCCCGGCGCAACATCCACGCCCACTACGATCTCGGCAACGAGTTCTATCGCCTTTGGCTCGATCCCTCGATGACCTATTCGTCGGCCCTCTATGCCGGCGAGCGTGGCAAGCCGCTCGAAGCGGCCCAGACAGCCAAGTACGAGCGCATCCTCGACCAGATCGGCGCGAGGCAGGGCGACACCATCCTCGAGATCGGCTGCGGTTGGGGCGGCTTTGCTGAGACAGCAGCGCGGCGCGGCATGCGGGTCACCGGGATTACAATCTCGAAAGAGCAGCTCGACTACGCGCGCGAACGGCTGCAACGGGCCGGCCTTTCCGACCGGGTCGACCTGCAGTTCCGTGACTATCGCGACATGTCCGGAAGGTACGACCATATCGTCTCGATCGAAATGATCGAGGCGGTGGGAGAGCGGTACTGGCCCGACTACTTCGCGGTGCTGAAGCGCCATGTGGCACCCGGCGGATCGGCCCTGGTGCAGGCCATCGTCATCGCCGACGAGCTGTTCGAGAGCTACCGCCGGCGGCCCGATTTCATCCAGACCTATGTATTCCCGGGCGGCATGCTGCTGTCGCCGGAAGCCTTACGCGAGCAATGCAGGTTGGCGGGGCTGAAGATCGCCGAACTCTACAGTTTCGGTCTGGATTATGCTCGCACGCTCGACACCTGGCTGGGCCGCTTCGACCGGGTCGCCGATCAGGTCACCCGACTGGGCTTCGACGACCGGTTTCGCCGCATGTGGCGCTATTATCTCGCCTATTGCGCAGCCGGATTCTCGACCCGCCGCACGGACGTCTTGCAGGCGCACTTCCGGCATATATAACTGGCAGCAATCACAGGCACCGAAACGGGTGCGAACAGGGAAGGCCGTCGGGTGAATGCAGGAGCAAGCGGGTACGCCACGGCGGCACCCGTCAAGATCAAGTTTGACCGATTGGTCGCCTATTCCACCCTGCAGCTGCCGCTTGCCATGGCGGCGCTGCCCGTGGTGCTGAACGTCAGCCATTTCTATGGCGAGATCCTGAAGCTGTCGCTTCAGATCATGGGTCCCATCTTCATCTTCTGTCGCGTCGTCGACGCGATCCAGGACCCGGTGATCGGCCTGATCAGCGACCGCTTCACGCGCTACGGCAGGCGGGGCCGGCTCGCCTTCGTCGCCCTGATGACGCCGTTCCTGGGCGGCGGCTTTTACATGCTTTTCGATCCACCGGACGCCTGGTTCGGCGACCAGACGCTGATGGCGATCTGGCTGACCCTGGCGCTTCTTCTGGTTCATCTCGGCTATTCCGGCGTGTCGATCAGCTATCACGCGCACGGTGCGGAACTCACCGACGACTACAACGAGCGCACGAAGGTGACGGTAGGCCGCGAGGTGTTCGGTCTGCTCGGCATGACCGCGGCGGTAGTGCTGCCGACCTATCTCACAGCCCAGCTCGGCGACTCGGCAGGCTACAGCGCGCTTGGCCTGATCTTCCTGCCCATCGTCCTGGTGTTCTGCCTGCCGACGTTCGCCTGGGCAGGCCCATCGGTCCATCCGCCGGTCGTGCACCCCAAGGGCACCGCCTTCATCGCCTTTTTCGCACCGCTCAAGAATCGGCTGTTTCGCCGCCTCCTGCTGATCTTCGTCGTCAATGGCGCAGCGCTCGGCGTCGCCGTGACGGTGATGCTGTTCTACGTCGAGCACGTGCTGAAGGGTGGCAAGCTTCAGGCCGGCATCATCCTGCTCACCTATTTCGTCGCCGGCGCCGCCAGCGTGCCGCTATGGCTGAAGCTGTCGCGCCGCCTCAGCAAGGCTGCCGCCTGGTTCGTCGGCATCGTCATGACAGCCGCCGCCATGACGCTTGCCCTCTTGATCGGGCCCGGCGACTTCTACTGGTTTCTCGCCATCTCGGTGGTGACAGGGATGGGCATCGGTGCCGACTACGGCCTGCCGCCCTCGATACTGGCCGATGTCATCAATTCGAGCGAGGGCGGCGATACCAAGGGCAAGACCGGCACCTACTTCGGGCTGTGGGCGCTCGCCACCAAGCTCGCTACGGCGATCGGTGCCGCTGGCTCTCTGCCGGTAGCGGCAATGCTGGGCTTCAATCCGGCTACAGGCCAGTACGGCACCACCGCCCTGGTGATCGTCTACATCGTCCTGCCGGTGCTGATCAAAGTCGGTGCCGGCGTGCTGATCTGGTTCATCCGCATCGAGGCCGAACGGGGCTCCGTCCGCGACGAGCTGATGCGTTAACCCAATAACCCCAGCCGCTGTGGCTGGCGCAGGCCGAAGTCCCGGGTCAGGCCCCAGCAGCCCCGGGCGACGGCAGCGAACACGCTGCGGAAATCGACGACGTGGCGCAGGTCGCCATCCTGCAGGTCAGACAGCGACGGATAGGCGCCGTGCAGGCCGCCCTTGACGCTGCCGCCCATGACGAGCAGCGGCGCCGCTGCGCCATGATCGGTGCCACCGCTGGCATTCTGCTTGGCGCGCCGGCCAAACTCCGAATAGGTCATGACGACCACGTCGTTCCACAGGTTCGCGGCGATCAGGTTCCGGCGCAGCGTCGCGAGGCCGGCTGCCAGGAATGCCAGCAGCCGCTCGTGCACCGGCGTCTGGTTGGCGTGCGTGTCGAAACCGCCCAGCGCCGTCTTGATCGCCACGACCGGCACTCTTGCCGTGAGCACGCGGGTCGCGAGATCGAGCTGGCGGCCGAAGAAAAGCTCCTGCCCGTAGCTTTCGGCCGGCGCTGGCGCGCCGCGCAGCTTGTCGCTCAGCCCCTGCGCCGCCGCATTGATCTCCTGGCGCACGGCCAGGAGATGGCGCAGCGCGGGATTGCCGTTGCCGGACATGCCCGCCGGGCTCTTGACGCTCTGTGCCTGACGCAGAAAGGCCTCGGCGTCCTGCATCACGATGGTACGCAACTCCGGCCCGGTGCTGGGCAACGCGTTGGTATCGATGACGATGCTGTCGACGCCGGCGCCCTTGGCGAGGGGCGTGCCACGGAAGGCCTGGGCGATCCAGCCTTCGCTCAGGGTTTGGTTGGAGGCCGAGGCGGTATCCCAGATCTCGATCGATCGGAAATGCGAGCGGTTGGGATAGGGGTACCCGACGCCCTGCACGATCGCGAGGTCGCCCGCCTCCCACGCTTCCATCAGCGGCTCGAGCTTGTGATTGAGCCCGACCCGCTCGTCGAGTTGCAGGACATGGTCGCGGGCCACCGCGAGCCGTGGCCGCAACTCGCGGTATCTGGCATCGGCGTAGGGTACGAGGGTATTCAGCCCATCGTTGCCGCCCCTCAGCTCGACCAGGAGAAGAATCCGGCTCATGCCCCCCTCACTTGAGCTGGTAGGCGGTGTCGAGCATCGCCTGCGCGACGACGCCGCCCGGGCTCAGCGACGGATCGATGCCATTGATAGGAGGACACGGCAGCAGCGTTCGCAACAGCAAGGGCGGCCTGAGACCGGCAAGCGTGGGGCCGAGCCGCGCCTCGCTGCCGGCGTTGCGCAGGCTGCGCCCCTCGACCGGGCGTTGCTCGATCATCTGCATGCCTTCACCCGACGACAATTGCTGCCTTCGGTCGGCGCGGCGGTCGGTCCGGTCGGCCATCGTCATGCCGCCTTCCATCGGCGCGACAGTCGTCGCCTCGACGATGCGGCGAATGAACTGCTGGCGCAGTAGCAGCGTGTAGGTACTGATCCAGCTCTCGCCGCCTGGCCAGCCCCTGACGTTGGGCGGATCGAAGGGAACTTGCCCCAGCCCCTGCAGCATGCGCACGAGCTGGGTCTTCTCCGGTACCGGCAGGCCAAGGAGCCGGACCGAGCCCACGATCAGGTCGACGGGCGACTTGATCAGTGCGCCACGGTTCGCCGGGTCGCGGAACTCCGCCGACAGGAGGATCATCCGCATCAGCGGCCCGATCTCGTAGTTCTTGCGGAACGATGCTGCCAGCTTGCCGATCGCAACCCGATCAGGGGTCAGCGACACGAATTCCCGCCACAGCTTCTCGACGATGGTCTCGGCGGTGCGCGGGTGGTTCAGCAGGATGCCTATGATGCCGTCGCCGTCGAAGCGACCGGTCTGGCCGAGAAAGGTCTTCTCGCCGCCATCGTGCGCTTGCTCGCGGTTGACGAAGTGGCCAGTCTCGCGATCGATCGACCAGCCCGTGAAGGCCCGCGCCGCCGCTTTGACATCGGCTTCGCTGTATTGGCCCTCGCCGAGGGTGAACAGCTCGAGCAGCTCGCGGGCGAAATTCTCGTTGGGCTGGCGGGCGACGTTGCGCATGCCATCCAAGTAGATCAGCATCCCCGGATCGCGCGCCACCTCGCGCAGCAGCGTCGCGAAGCTGCCCACCGCCTCGCGCCGGAACAGGGCATTCTGGCGGAACAGCGCCGGCGCGTAGCGCACCTTGAGGAACGACGAGGTGAAGTGGTTGTGCCAGAAAAACACCATGCGCTCGGTGAAAGGCTGGTCGGTCGCCAGTATCTCCTCGACCCACCAGTTGCGCAGCTCGCGGCCTTGCTGCTCGACCGGGCGAACGACCTCGAGCTTTTTGCCGTCGATTCCGTCCCTGCTTTCGGCCTGTGCCGCCTGCTGGCGGCGGCGGAGCTCCGCCGGCCCTTCGTTCAGCCAATCGGGCGCCGGTGTCAGAGCCTTCTGCCGGACCGAGGAGAGCAATCGATCGACGGTGACGGCATAGTCCTGCCCTTCGAGTGCGCCGATCTCGGCTGGCGTGGCGCCGAACGAAATGCGCGACAGAAAGTGGCGCGCCTCGTCGAAATCCATCGCTGTGGCGGCCCGGGCCCCAGTCGGCAGCCACAGGCCGGGGGAAAGGGTCGCCGCCGCTCCCAGCAGCCTTCGCCGACCGAACCGTGCGACCATGGCGATCTCTCCTACTGCTGCCCCGGACGGCCCGGGCCGCCCGGTCCGGGACCTGGGCCCTGCCCTCGCGGACGCGACCACGACGGTCCGGCAAGGCGTTCGGCGAGAATCTGACGCATGCGCTCGCGTTGCGGCGGCGTCAATTGCGGCTCGAGTTGGGCGAACGAGCGCAGGGTTTCCTTCTGCTGCTCGGCGCGCAGACGGGCGAGTTGCTCGATCATCGGATCGAGCCGCGCCAGGTCGATGGTCGGGCGGCGATACTCGGCGGCCACCTGGTCGCGCAGCTTCTGAATCTCGCCCTGACGGTCGCGCCGGGTCGTGGTGTACTGGTCAATGATGCCACGCACCCTGGCACGCTGCGATTCGTCGAGATCGAGCTCTCGCGCCACCATCTCGAGCGGGCTCGGGCGCGGCCCCGGAGGCGGCGGCGGCCGGTGCTCGAAGGCGGGCGGCGCAATCCAGCTGCGATACACGAAGCCGGCCAGCACGAAGGTGTTCAGCAGCAGCGACAGCGCCAGCAGGATCTGCATCATCCGCGAGGACATGTCAGATGCCGTCGCTGCCCAGGAACTCGGCCGGATCGCTGGAACCCGGGGAAACGGTCGAGGCGTCCGAGAGCATCCCGTGGCGTTCCTTGGCCCACGATGCCCCCAAGCCGCCGCCCAGGACGAATCCCGAGCTCGCCACGACCACGGCGGCGGCGAGCGTTACGACCCGTTGAACCAGGAATCGACGCCCGCCCGCCAGCAGCCAGTCGAGTAGCCCCAGCCGGCGTTGGCGTCCTTCGGTCTCGAAACCGACCAGGGCGCGGGCCCGCACTGCCAGGCGGGGTGGCGCGGCCGGCAGCGGCTGCCCGAGCACCTCGGACAGTTCCAGGGCGGCCTGCCTCAACGCCGGATCGGCCACCATGGCGGCCTCGATGGCTGCCCGCCGGGCTTCCGGTAACCGCCCATCGAGCCAGCCGGCAAGATCGAGTTCCGAGACCGACTGGGACGCACCCATCCCGGCCGAGGCGAGACGGCGCCACAGCTCCTTGTCGGCCTCGGGTAAATCTTCCCTTCTCATCCAACTCTCCTGCGCAGTCTACGTCAAAAGCCCGGCCAGCATCCCCGTTTCACGCGTCGTCCCCCTGGAAATGACCTCTCAGCCGCACCAGAGCCTTGTGGTGAGTGCTACGAACGGTTTGCGCATCAATCCTGAGAAGTCTGGCGATCTCCGAGACGTCCCGCTCCTCATCATACAGGTACTTCAGGATCAGAATTTGGCGGTCGGTCAGCAGGCCGTCCGGGATTCTGAGCTTCTCGACATGCCGATCCTCGACCGCCAGCCGGGCTTCCGGAACCTCGTCGAGCGGGTGCGTAGCCTGGCGGCGGCGGCGCGCATGGTCGATGGCGGCCGACCGCGCCACGACGGCCAGCCAGGTCGACAGGCCGGCGCGCTGTGAATCGTATGTCTTCAGCAGGCGAAAGTCATTGGCGCAGAGACGCACATACACATCCTGTGCAGCGTCGAGGACATCCTCCTCGCTCAATCGGTACGACGCCAGGGAGCGGCGCACGACCGCGTTGATAAGGGGCGCGGAGGCGCCCACGAACGCATCCCAGGTGCGCTTGTCCCCTGTCTGGAGAGCGCGCAGGTCGATCTGGTTCAGCTCCGTCACGCCCGCGATCTTTCTCGGCCAGTCCGCCCTGCAGTCTAACGGGGTTTGTGGCGAAATCAGGCCCCGCTACAGTCGGTCAGCATAACCCGGAGAACCGATGAGCGAGTCGCTGACGCGCCAATGGAAGGTGACCAAGCAAGCAGTACGCGGCAAGGGCGTGGTGGTTGCACAGAATTGTCGAGCCGCGGAAGTCGGTGCAGAAATCCTGCGCAAGGGCGGCAACGCGATCGACGCCGCCGTCGCCACCGGCATGGCGATCGGCGCTCTCGAGCCCTGGATGAGCGGTATCGGCGGCGTCGGCTTCATGACGATCTGGAGCGCCAGGGAAGGCCGCGCCTGGACGATCGACTACGGCCCGATCTCCGCCCGCCGCCTCGACCCGGCAACCTACAGGATCGTCGGCCCCGGTCCGGCCAATCCCTTCGCCTGGCCCGACATCCTCGAGCAGCGCAACGAGGTCGGCTACCATTCAATCGCCGTGCCCGGCCAGGTCGCCGGCATGGCCAAGGCGCTCGAGCGCTTCGGCACCCTGAAGTGGCAGGACGTGATGGCGCCTGGCATGGCGCTCGCCCGCCGCGGCATGGAGCTCGACTGGTACATGCAGGTGATGATCGCCAACGGCGCCGTGCACCTGTCGAAGTTCCCCGCCTCGAAGGCGAGCTACCTGCCCGACGACGGCCGCGTGCCAACCAACGACTGGCAGGGCACGGTGCGCTATCTCAAGCTCGGCAACCTCGGTGAGACCTACCAGCGGATGTCGGACGGTGGACCGCGCGAATTCTACGAGGGGGCCCTGGCGCGCGACATTGCCGCCGACCTGCAGGCGGGCGGCTCGGCGATCGACTACGACGATCTGCGCTCCTATGAAGCGCGCGTCGTCGAACCGCTGTCGTTCGAGCATGGCGGCGCCACCATCAGCGTCGCTGGCGGCCTGACCGCAGGCCCGACGCTTCATCGCACGATCGAGCTGGCGGGCCAGGCAACGCGCGGCAAAGGCGTTCCCGATGCCGCCTTCTTCGTCGCCATCGCCAAGGGCATGCACCAGGCCTACGAGGAACGCCTGAGGACGATGGGCGACAAGCCGACCAATACCTGCACCACCCACTTCTGTGCGGCCGATTCAGAGGGCAACATGGTGGCGCTGACCCAGACCCTGATGTCCCTGTTCGGGTCCTGCGTGATGCTGCCCAGGACCGGCATCACCATGAACAACGGAATGCTGTGGTTCGATCCCGAGCCAAACCGGCCGAACTCGATCGCGCCCGGCAAGCGGCCGCTGTGCAACATCTGCCCGGTCGTCGTCGCCAAGGACGGCAAGCCGTGGTTCTGCATCGGCGCGTCGGGCGGTCGGCGCATCGTGCCTGCGGTGACGCAACTGTCGCTGATGCTGATCGACCGCGGGCTCGACGTCGAGACGGCGTTTCACCAGCCGCGCATCGACGTATCGGGCGTCGGCCCGATCCGCGCCAATCGCGAGCTCGCCGACGACGTCAAAAAGGCGATCGCCGCGACGCTGCCGATCGTCGAGGTCACCAACCAGGTATCGCCGCTGGGATTCGCCAACCCGTCCTGTATCGTGCGTGATCCAGCGACGGGAGAGTTGACCGGCATGAACGAGGTGATGTCGCCATGGGCTGGCGGCGCGGCGCAGTGAAGGTGCTCGTGAGCGGCCACATCTTTCTCTAGGTCTTCCCCCTGCAACCGAAGGGCATGGGCATATGCTGCTTCTCCTCCGTCATCCTGAGCGGAGCCGCCCGAAAGGCGGCGCAGTCGAGGGACCTTTCTCGCTGATGCCGCAGCAAGAGGGGGCCCTCCACTACGCCTCGCTTGGCTCGGCTTCGGTCGGGATGACGATGTGGGGGAGGAGTGCGAAGTCGGCTCTCTTGTCGTTGGCGGCTCTCGCCGCTGCCATCGCAACCCCAGCGGCAGCGCAGGACGTGCGCCTGCCGGTGCTGGTGCCGCTGACCGGGTTCGTCGCGCTCGAGGGCACGAGCCAGCGCAACGGCGCCGTGCTCGCGGCGACCCAGACGAGCGAGGTCGTCCTGAAGCCCGACGTTCTCGACACGCAATCCACGCCGGAAGCGGCCGTCACCGCCTGGGAGCGAGCCCTGGGCGGCAGCCCGGTGCCGGCCGTGGTCGGTCCCATCCTCGGCACGCAGATGCTCGCCCTGCTGCCACTCGCCCAGGAGCGCTCGGTTCCCGTGCTCACCATCTCTGGCACGGCGCGGCTGGGCGAGCTCGGCAATCCCTGGTTCTTCCGCTTCTTCCCGAGCGACGCCACGGTGAAGGTGGCGCACGCCCGCTATGTCGTGGAGAAGCTCGGCGCCAAGCGGCCGGCGATCATCTACCAGAGCACCGCCTACGGCCAATCCGGACGCGAGCAGCTCGCCCGAACATTCGGTGACCTGAGGGCGCCGCCGGTGCTCGAGGAGAGCATCGCACCCACGGTAAACGACCTCGCGCCTGCCCTGCTGCGCGCCAAGAATGCCAATGCCGACGTGATCGTGCTGCACCTGCACGCGGCGTCGACCGTGCTGGCCGTTCGCCAGGCGCGCCAGCTCCTCCCCGACCTGCCGATCGTCGCCGGCTCGGCGATGCACCAGCCGGCCACGGCGGCCTTGCTCGCGCCGGCCGAGCTCAAGGGAGTCTGCGCCGAAACGGCTGCCTCGCCGATCTCGGCCACGAGCGGGCCGATGCGCGCGTTCCTCGACAGCTATCGCGCCGCCTACAGGAGCGAGCCCGATGCCTTCGCCGCCGCGCAGTTCGACGCCGTCGGCATGCTGGGCAAGATCCTAGTCGACCTGCGGAAAGCCGGCCAGGCCGTCTCGGCCAGCGCCGTGCGCGATCGTCTCGCGCGCGACACCTACCAGGGTATCGTCACGACATACCGATCCGACGGCAAGGGCAACATGGCGCACGAGGCCGAGATCGTTTGCTTCGACGGCAGCGACCGTATCCCCAAGCCGGCCGCGCGCTACGCCATCCCGCCGCGGTCCTGAGCCCGGGCGCGACAATCCCCGGGGCCTTCTCTTTTTTTGGCGAGTATCTCGCATCCAGTTCTCAAATTGCGTGTTAAGTCTTTGGAGTCGACGTACGGGCCTGGCGCGATTGCGCATAGACGCTGACATACCTCCCGGTTACGCTGGGAATCTTGGGGTCGTTGCGATGCCCGTAGTCCGGGTGCTGGTCTTCCTTGCAGCCGTCCTGACGGGCTTCCCCGCCGGCGCCCGGGAATTCCGCTCATCGGACACCTACCCCTTCGAGTATCCTACCGTTCAAGCAGTCGTGCAGATGGACAAGCTGCTGCGGGAGCGCACGAAGGGACGCCATCGCATCGACCCGATCGGCGCCGACGATCGCAACTCCGAGAGCTTTCTCGTCGCCCAGGTGCGTGCCGGCATGCTCGATATGGCGCGCGTCAACCTGGCCGTGCTCAACCGCACCGTGCCGGTGACGGTTGTCCCGACGCTGCCGTTCCTCCTCAAGTCGACCGCGCACCTGCGCCACGTTCTCGACGGCCCGATCGGCAACGAGATTCTCGATGCGCTCGAGGCGCAAGGCCTGATTGGTCTGGCCTTCTACGATGCCGGGCCGCGGTCCCTCTACAGCGTCAGGCGACCGATCCGCAGGGTGTCCGATCTCAAGGGCATGAAGCTGCGCGTCCAGCAATCCGACGTCTGGTCGTCCATGATGCGCGCCATCGGCGCCGAGCCTGTCGCGATGCCGCCGGAGCGCCTGCTGGCCGGCCTCCAGACCGGCGTGCTCGACGCCGCCGACAACGACCTGCCGTCCTATGTCGCGACAGGTCACTATCGGGTGGCGCGGCACTGCAGCTTGACCGAGCACGCCATGTCGGCCGGCGTGTTGATCTTTTCCAGGCGAGTCTGGGAAGAGCTCTCGCCGGAGGACCAGGCTGCCCTGCGCAGTGCCGCCAGGGACTCGGTGAGCACGCTCCGCACGCTGCAGGACGACGCCGAGATCGCTGCGCGCTCCGCCATCGGGTCGTCCAACGTCGAGATCATCGCCGACGTCGATCGGAAGTCATTCGTCGACGCGCTGCTGCCGCTCTATCCGATCGCTCTGGACAACGCCCGCGTCCGCGCGATGGTGGCCCGCGTCCAGGCGGGAAACTGAGGCCCCTGACGACCGCGGTCCGGGCGACTCAGGGAGAGCCCCGCAAGGGGACGCCATTGCCGCTGCTGCTCAGAGCGTGTGACTTTGTCGAACCCTGTCGTCCTTCCCCGTCACCCTGAGCGCCGCGAAGGATCTCATCGCCAGAAAGCGACTATCGAAAAAGTCACGGGCACTCAGGCCGACGGGTTCAGCCGCCAGATCGCGACGTTGAGAGCGGTCGCGTAGAGCATCCAGGCGAGATAGGGCAACATCAGGAGCGCGGCCATCCGGTCGACGGTGCGGAACGCGAGCGTCGTCACCAGGACCGCGACGTCGAGCACTATGATGGTGGCGACTGCCGCCCCGATCTTCTGATATCCGAAGAATACCGCGCTCCAGCCGAGGTTGAGCGCCAACTGCAGGGCGAAGAGCGTCAGCGGCCCGTGCGTGGCCTGCCAGTCGGCGCCCCGCCAGACCCGCCAGGCGGCCAGCGCCATCAGGATATAGAGTACCGTCCAGATCGGTCCGAACACTACATCTGGTGGCGTGAAGGCTGGCTTGATCAAATCGGCGTACCAGGTGCCAATGCTGGCCTCCGCCAGGGACGCCCCCAGCATGCCGATGCCGAGGCACAGGCCAACGAGCAGCGTCAGGACGACGAGGTCGGCCGGAAGGCTGCGATTGGCCATGACCGAAACGCTAGCACGGGGCCGCCACCAGGGTGTCGTGACCATTGACGCCGGCCGGTAAACGCCCAATTGCCGCCACAACTCGCGTGCCGCCGTTCCGTATGGCGAATCCCGTTCAGGTGCCCTTGCCGGTAGTGGTTATGGACGCTAAACACACCACCGTCATTTTGTCGCAAGCGGCGTTGGGGGATGTTGCAGCATGGCGACGAAAAAGAAGGCTAAATCGCCCAGTGCGGCTCCTCGAAGGATGCCGCGCAACACATTGAACGGAAAGGCTGTTCCGAGCCGAGGAACCGGCACGGCAGAGGCACGGGACACTGCCCGCCTGCTGCTCGAGATCGAGGCCATCCATTGCCGCCCGGACAATCCCTACATTTTCACCTCGGGGCGGGCCAGCCCGGTTTACATCGACTGCCGCAAGATAATTTCCTTTCCCGACGCGCGTGCCAAGATCATGGGGCACGCCCATCGGCTGATCGGCAAGCAGATCGGCTGGAGCAAGATCGACGCGGTTGCCGGCGGGGAAACCGCTGGCATCCCGTTCGCAGCCTTCCTGGCGGCCCTGGCCAAGAAGCCGATGGTCTACGTGCGCAAGCAGCCCAAGGGCTTCGGCCGCATGGCCCAGATCGAGGGCGATCTCAAGCCGGGGAAGCGCGTGCTGCTGGTCGAGGATCTCGCCACTGATGGCGGCAGCAAGATGGTCTTCATCGAGGCGCTGAAGCGGGCCGAGGCGAAGGTCACCGACTGCTTCGTGATCTTCCACTATGGCATCTTCCCGCAGAGCATCGAGTTGCTGGCCGCCGCAGGCGTCAAGCTTCATGCGCTCGCCACCTGGTGGGATGCGCTGGAGGCGGCGCAAAGGCACAAGTACTTCGACGAGCGCGGCCTGTCGGAGACCAGCGCCTTCCTCGAATCGCCGGATCAGTGGTCCGCTCGCCACGGAGGGCGCCCTCCGGCAACACGACCGATGCTGGGGCGCTGACCGAGGCAAGCTCAGCTTCAGGCTCCTCTTGCCGGTGCCGCAACAAGAAGGGGCTCTCCGCTTCACTCGGCTCCGGTCGGGATGACGGTGCCCTACATGTGCGAATGCCCCGCCTTGGCGGGCAGAAGGACAAGAATGGGCACTGGCCTCGCCTTGTTTCCCTCGTCATGCAGTGCGACGGTGCCGTTAAATGATGCTGCGCCTTCTTTCGCTGTTGCTCGCCCTATCGATGCTCGCCGCGCCGGCACGCGCCAAGGACGAGCTGGTGCTCGGCATGAACCAGTCGCCGGGCACGTGGAACCCCCTGATCAGCGCCATGCTGGCCAAGTCGCTGATCACCAACATGACGGCGCGGCCTCTCACCGCCTACGACGCCGCCTCGAAGCTGGTCTGCCTCGCCTGCACCGAGCTGCCCACGATCGAGAACGGCAAGGCTCGGGTGATCGATCTGCCGGATGACGGGAAAGGGGGCGGCAACAAGGGCATCGAGATCGACCTCGAGTTGCGCGACCTGCGCTGGGGCGACGGCGTTCCGGTCTCCGTCAAGGACGTCGCCTTCACGATCGAGGTCGGCAAGCATCCGCTGTCGGGCGTGGCCTCGTCGGAAGGCTACAGGCGCATCCTCAAGGTCGATGCCAAGGACGACCGGCGCTTCACCCTGACGATCGACCGGGTGACATACGACTACAACTCGATGGGGCTCAGTCTCCTGCCGTCCCACATCGAGAAGCCGATCTTCGACGCCAACCCGGCCGAGTATCGCAACAAGACCGCCTACGACACCGATTCGACCAACCCCGGGCTCGCCTTCGGCCCGTTCCGCAAGGTCGAGATCGTTCCCGGCAGCCGGGTGACCCTCGAGCGCAACCCTACCTGGACCGGGCAGGTGCCGCACTTCAAGCGCATCGTCATCAAGATCTTCGAGAACACCGCCTCGCTCGAGGCCAACCTGCTGTCGGGCAACATCGACTATGCACTCGGCGAGCTCGGCCTGTCGCTCGACCAGACGCTCGCCTTCGAGAAGCGCCACAAGGCCAAGTACGACTTCATCTACAAGCCGGCGCTGATCTACGAGCACATGGACGCCATGCTCGACAACAAGCTGCTGGCCGATCGGCGGGTGCGCCAGGCGCTCCTCATGGCGATCGATCGCAAGGCGATCTCCGACAAGCTGTTCGAGGGCAAGCAGCCGGTCGCCGAGGGACCGATCAACCCGCTCGACCCGATGTTCAGCCCGGCGGTGCGCCGATACCCATACGATCCGGCGGCGGCGCGCAAGCTGCTCGACGAGGCGGGCTTCGCCGACATCCGCAACGGCGTGCGCCACAACGCCCAGGGCGAGCGCTTCTCGATCGACATGACCACCACCGCCGGCAATCGCGCGCGCGAGCTGGTTGCGCAGGTCATCCAGAGCCAGCTGCGCCAGGTCGGCGTCGAACTCAGGATCAAGACCGATCCGCCGCGCATCTTCTCCGAAAGCCTGAACCGCCGGCAGTTCACCGGGCTTGCCATGTATGCCTGGGTGCAGCAGCCCGGAGGCGTCCCGCGCACCATCCTGAAATCGACGGAAATTCCCTCGGCCGCCAACGGCTGGAGCGGGCAGAACTATCCGGGCTACCGCAACCCCGACATGGACAAGGCGCTCGACGCCGCCGAGCGCGAGCTCGACGTCGAGAAGCGGCGCGGTTTCTTCGCCGAGATCCAGCGCCTCTATGTCGACGACCTGCCGGTCCTGCCGATGTTCTTCCGCGTCGATCCCTTCGTCATTCCCAAGCAGCTCAAGGGCGTGGTGCCGACCGGCCATCTCAACAGCTCGACCCTGTGGATCGAGCAGTGGCGCTGGGAGGAATAGGTGGCAATCGACAAGGTCGCGCTCGACGGCCGGTTCGTCCGCCTCGAGCCGCTCGAGGAGCGCCATCGCGCCGCCATCCGGCCGGCCGCCCAGCATCCCGAGATCTTCGCCGTCACGACCTCGGCCCTGGGCCCGCTCTACGATCCCTACATCGACAGCGCCCTGAAGCGTAGCGACGGCGAGCGCGAGCTGGCCTTCGTGGTGATGCTGAAAGCGGAGGGCCGTCCGGTCGGCATGACGCGCTATCTCAACATCGAGGCGGCGCACCGCAAGCTGGAGATCGGCTCGACCTGGTACGAGCCCGCCGCATGGGGCGGCCCGGTCAACCCCGAATGCAAGCTGCTGCTGATGCGCCACGCCTTCGAGGGGCTGGGGTTCCACCGTGTCGAGTACAAGACCGACGTGCGCAACGCCCGCAGCCGCGCCGCCATCCTCAAGCTCGGCGCCACCCAGGAAGGCATCTTCCGTAAGCACATGATCATGGCCGACGGCCACGTCCGCGATTCGGTCTACTTCTCGATCATCGACACCGATTGGCCTCGGGTGAAGGCCGGCCTGGAGAAGCGGCTGGCGGCATGACCCGCTACCTCGCCAGCCGGGCGGTCGAGGTCATCGTCACGCTGGTGTTGATGAGCTTCGTCGTCTACCTGCTGATCGGGCTGATGCCGGGCGACCCGATCGACCTGATGATCGCCGGCGACCCGAAGATGACCAGCGAGGATGCCGCGCGCCTGCGGGCGCTGTACGGTCTCGACCGCCCGCTGGTCGCGCGCTACCTCGCCTGGGCCGGCGAGGCGATCCAGGGAAACTTCGGCTACTCGCGCTCGTTCGGCCAGCCTGTGCTGGCGGTGCTGTGGCCACGCCTCATCAACACGCTGGTGCTGGCCGGCACCGCCTTCGTGATCGCCACCGCGATCGCCCTGCCGCTCGGCATCTGGGCGGCGTCGCGGCCGCGCAGCTGCGCCGACTACCTGATCAACCTCGTCTGCTTCGCCGGCATCTCGGCACCACCCTTCTGGGTGGCACTGCTGCTGATCACCCTGTTTGCCGTCGGGCTGGGCTGGCTGCCGGCCGGCGGCATGGCCGACATCCGGCCGGGCACGCCCTGGGCCGGCGCGCTGGTCGACCATGTTCGCCATCTCGTCCTGCCGGTGATCACGCTCACCCTGGTCCAGCTCGGCGCCTACACCCGCTTCATGCGCGGCGCCATGATCGAGGTGCTGCGCCAGGACTATATCCGCACCGCCCGCGCCAAGGGGGCCCCCGAAGGCCAGGTGCTGTGGGGACATGCATTCGCCAACGCCCTGGCACCGGTCCTCACCATCCTCGCCTTGTCGTTCGGCGGCCTTCTGTCGGGCGCGCTGATCACCGAGACCATGTTCGCCTGGCCCGGCATGGGCAAAGCGATCTACCAGGCGATCCTCGACAACGACTACAACCTCGCCCTGGTCGGCCTGCTGATCGCGACGCTGGCAACGCTCGCCGGCAACCTGCTGGCCGATCTCGCCTACGTCTGGGTCGATCCGCGCGTGTCGCTGACGGGCAACGCATGACAGGCAACGCATGACAGGCAACGCATGAGGGACAACGCATGACTGCGGCGAGCCCGCGTCGGCTGGCGTGGTCGCGCCTGATGCGTCATCGCCTGGCGCAGGCCTCGCTCGTCTTCCTGGCCGTGCTGCTGATCCTGTCGCTCGGCGCGCCGCTGCTCGCCGACTGGCGCGGCATCGACCCGACGGCTACCGACCTGTTCCGCCGGTTCGAGCCACCCTCGGCCGAGCACTGGCTCGGCACCGACGATCTCGGCCGGGACCTCTTCCAGCGCCTGCTCGACGGCGGCCGCGTGTCACTGCTGGTCGGGGTGTCGGGCGCGCTGCTGTCGGCCGTGATCGGCGCCGTGATCGGCGTCGCCGCGGGCTATCTCGGCGGACGGCTCGACAGCATGCTGATGCGGCTCACCGACGGCGTCATCGCCCTGCCCCTGCTGCCCCTGCTGATCGTCATGGCGGCGATCGACCCGGTGAAGGTCGGCGTGCCGGTAGACATCGCCCGCTCGGAGTTCTTCTCGGTCTACCGCATCATCGTCATCGTCGCGCTGACCGGCTGGACCACGGTGGCGCGCCTGGTGCGCGCCGAGACCCTGTCGCTAAAGGCGCGCGATTTCACGCGCGCCGCGCAGGCGCTGGGCGCCGTGCCGATGCGCATAATGTTCCGGCATATTCTGCCCAACACGGCAGGCTCCCTGGTCGTTGCCACCACCATGTCGATGGGCACGCTGATCCTGTTCGAATCGACCCTGTCGTTCCTCGGCCTCGGCATTCAGCCGCCAGCCGCGAGCTGGGGCAACATGCTGACCGGCGCGCAGGACCTGCTGCAGCAGGCGCCGGTTCTGGCGCTGTGGCCCGGCCTGCTGATCTTCCTCACGGTCATCGCCTTCAACTTCGTCGGCGACGGACTGCAGGACGCCCTCGATCCGCGCAGCGAGAGACGATAGTCTCGTCGGCCGCAAAACCTCCAGATCAGGCCGCTGTCGCTTCCTGCGGGACCCAGCTCCTCGTCTCTCCCGCATAGATCGCACCGGGATTGCCCCGCACGGTGGTGCGCCACATCATGCGCTGCTCCTTGGCGGCGTCGTACCAGGTGGCGGTGTGGACCAGGCATCTGTTGTCCCACACCAGCACGTCGCCCTGCGTCCATTCGTGGACGTAGATGAACTCCGGGCGCGTGTAGTGCGCCATCAACTCGTCGAGCAGCCGGGCGCCGTCGCCGTGTGGGCCGGGCTCCATGCCGACGAAGGGGCCGTCGAACCAGTCCATCTGGCTGCGTTCGCAGAGATAGAGCGCTTTCTTGCCCGTCACCGGGTGGATGCGCGCGACAGGCTGCCTCTGCGAGCGTTCGTGCGGCGCGAATGGTCGCGGCGTGCGGCCCGCCTCGGCATCGCCGCGACCGCGCCCGCTGCCGGGCTGGGCGTGCAGGCCTTCGAGATTGTCCACCCTGGCCTTGAGCGCGGGCGGCAGCGCGTCGTAGGCGAGCGTGCCCGAGGCGAAGATCGTCTGGCCGCGCTCGCGCGCCACCGGGTTGACGGCGAAGAACAGCGAGATGTCGGGCGGCGGACGGCGATAGCTCTGGTCGGTGTGCCAGCCCGTGCGGTGCGGATACTGCACCGGCAGCTTGCCGTCGGCGGTCAGCGGCGGCTCCGGCCGCGCCGGCGGCGGACGCGACCCGGGCAGCATGTTGGTGACCATGAAGATCTCGGGCACCGTCTCATGCGCCATGCTCACTCGCGTCAGCAGCGTGCGGTAATCCTCGACCTCCGGCCCGAACAAATGGCTCATCTCGACCAGCAGGCGAGGCCGCTCGGCTATCTCGTTCAGGCCTGGGACCAGCAGCAGGCCGCCGGCATCGGCGAGCGCCTGCGGCAGTCCCTCGGGCATCTCTCGCGACAGAGGTCGTGCAAGTCTGACGGTTGCACCGAAAGCTGCGCCGGGCAACGGCGCGGCGATGTCGAGAGCTCCGCTCATCCTGCGTGTTCCTGCTTCACTGCGGGGTGGACGACAACGCGTATCGTAATTCAAAATCCGTACCAGGGATAAGGGCCCGGGAGAGGAGGGAGCATCGACATGGAGCGGATGGCGCCCCTGCCCTCGACCTCGCCGTGATGGCCGCAAAAGCGCGCCACGCTGGCTCGATGCATTGGCCGGCCGGGCATGCGTCGTCTAATGGGGAGCCCGATCCCTGCCAGCCTGCCCGGAGAGCGCACGACCGATGACACCGCGGGACGCAAACGACAGGCCCGGACCGCAAGCGCGGCGCGGCGGCGCTGGTTCCGTCCCTGCCAAGCCCTTGATTCGAAAGGATGAGGCCGCAACGGGACGCACCGGACGCAGATTTCCTTGGGCAAGCGGACGCACCGGAAAACCTCATCCAGAGGTGCCCTCAAGGCGACCGTCGCGCGGGATGGGATCGCGCGCTCCGGTCGTTGTAGCCTGCCCTTCGAGACCTGCGCAAAGCGCCCTCCTCAAGGTGAGGTCGTGTCGATCGATGCACGAAGTATCGAGGCGCAAGGAAGGCACCCCGTCATGAGCGAAGTCGACTGGTCGAGGCTCAAGGCCTCGGAGATCAAGGCGCTGGCGGCGCGCAATGCCATCGTCATCGTGCCGATCGGGGCCACCGAGCAGCATGGGCCGCACCTGCCCAGCATGGTCGACTGGCGTTGCGTCCACGAGGTGTCGCATCGCGCGGCGCGGATCATGGAGAGAACGGCGCCGGTGGTGGTGGCGCCCACCATCCCCTACGGCATGTCCGAGCATCACATGTCGCTCAACGGCACGATCACGCTCGACTACGCCACCATGTTCGCGGTGATCCGCTGCGTCGTCGGCTCGGCGGTGCGGCACGGATTCAAGCGCATCTTCGTGCTGAACGGTCATGGCGGCAACACGACGGCGCTGCAGAACATGATCGGCGAGCTGACCGTCGAGTACAGGCTGCCTCTCGCCACCGGCACCTACTGGGACATCGCCGCCAAGTCGATCGCCGGATTGCTGGACAAGCAGAAGGCCCTGCTCCATGCCTGCGAGGCCGAGACCTCGATGGTCATGGCGCTGGCCCCCGAGCTGGTGAATCCCGACGAGCTGTCGCAGATGCACGGGCCCTACATCCCCGGCCTGTCGGCCATCCCGACGGTCAACGAGGGCGTCTACCGCTGGCGCCAGCTCTCGAGCCGCTCGCCGATCGGCGTGCTCGGCGACGCCTCGACGGCGAGCGCCGAGAAGGGCGAGAAGCTCCTGGCGGCGATCTCGGCCGACGTCGCCGACGCCCTGCTGAACGAACGCCTGTGGAGTGAACCGATTTGAGCACCGATTCCCGCACTGCCGATGTCTCGGCCCTGAGCCGACTGTCGGCCGACATCGACCTCGACGCCGACGGCAAGGCCGCCGGCTTCGTGCGCGTGCCGCACTCCGTGCATCGCTCGGCCTATGGCTGGATCCCGATCCCCATCGTGCGCATCAGGCACGGCGACGGACCCTCCGTGCTGATGCAGGCCGGCAATCACGGCGACGAATGGGAGGGCCAGATCGGGCTCGGCAACCTGATTCGCGCGCTTCGGCCGGAGGACATCAGGGGCCGGCTGGTGATCCTGCCCTCGGCCAACTTCCCGGCCGCAATGGCCGGCCAGCGCACCTCGCCGATCGACGACGGCAATCTCAACCGCTCCTTCCCCGGAAACCCCGAAGGCACCATCACGCAGCAGATCGCCTACTGGATCGAGCACGCCCTGCTGCCGGGCTTCGACTACGGTTTCGACTTCCACTCCGGCGGCAGCTCGCTCACCTACATCCCGAGCGCCCTGGCATCGCGCTTCGACGACCCGGCGCGCATGGCGAAGGTGACCGGGATGCTGAAGGCATTCGGCGCCCCGGTGAGCTACGTCGCCTCGGTGCCGCAAGGCGGCGGCCGCACCTTCACCTCGGCCTGCTTTCGCCAGGACGTGCTGTCGATGGGCACGGAGCTGGGCGGCGGCGGGCTGGTCACGCCGGGTTCGCTTCGTGTGGCGGAAGACGGGATGCGTCGCCTGCTGGCGCATGTCGGCTTGCTGCAGGGCGCCGTGCCGGCACCGACTCCCACTCGCCTCACCGAGATCGGCGGTGACGACTACTACGTCTACGCCTCCGACGGCGGCTTGTTCGAGCCCTTGGTCGATCTCGGCGCCGAGGTCACGGCCGGCCAGCCGGCTGCCCGTATCCATTTCCACCACACGCCGTGGCGCGAGCCCGAGGTGCTGACGTTCAAGCGTGGCGGCCTGGTCCTCTGCAAGCGCGTCCCGGCGCGATGCGAGCGCGGCGACTGCCTGTTCCATCTGGCGTCGGACATCGAGGAATGAAGGCAATCGATCCCATCACCGTCGAGGTGATCGGCGCCGCCATGTCGTCGATCGTCGACGAGACCGGCGAGACGCTGATCCGCGCCTCGCATTCGACCAACATCAAGGAGCGGCGCGACTGCTCGACAGCGCTGTTCAACGCGCGCGGCGAGACGCTGTGCCAGGCCGAGCACATCCCGATCCATCTCGGCAGCTTCCTCGATCTCGTGCCGCACATCATGCGGCGGAACGCTACTCAGGACATCAGGCCGGGCGACGCCTTCATCGGCAACGACGCCTACGAGGGCGGCGGCACGCACCTACCCGACATCGTGCTGGCCGAGCCGATCTTCGTCGACAATCGGCTGGTTGCCTGGACGGTCAACCTGGCCCATCACGCCGACTTCGTCGATCGCGGTCATGCCCACATCTACCAGGAGGGGCTGCGCATCCCGCCGGTACGGTTGTGGCGCGCCGGCGAGCTGCAGAAGGACCTGCTCGACCTGATCCTGCTCAACTGCCAGGTGCCGCCGGAGCGGCTGTCCGACCTGCGCGCGCAGCGCGCCGCCAATCGCGTCGGCGTGGAGCGCTTCCAGGGTCTTGCCGCCAGGTACGGCGTCGAGACCGTGCTGGGCGCCGGCGAGGCGCTGATGGACTATGCCGAGCGCAAGATGCGCGCCGCCATCGCCGCCCTGCCCGACGGGACGTGGCGCTTCGAGGACGTGTTCGACAACGAGGAAGTGCCGCAGACCCTGCCGATGTCGGTCGAGATCACGGTCGAGGGCGACCGCATGGCGCTGGCCTTCGAGGCGCCCGAGCAGCGCCGCGCCGGCATCAACATGACCTACACCGCCCTGCTCGCCACGACCTACTACGCGGTGAAGTCGGTGCTCGATCCGTCGATCCCGCCCAATGCCGGGCTGGCGCGGCCGCTCACGATAAGCGCGCCGCCAGGCAGCATCCTCAACTGCCTGCCGCCCGCCGCGGTCAACGGCCGCCTGCAGACCTGCCAGCGCATCGCCGATATGATCCTGGGCGCGCTGGCGCAGACCGTGCCCAACCGCGTCATGGCGTGCAGCAACTCGGCCTGCACCGTCGCCTACTTCATCGGCAAGCGGCCGCAGGACGGCTCGACCTGGGTCTATCTCGAGACGATTGGCGGCGGCAGCGGCGCGCGCGCCGGCAAGGACGGGCTCGACGGCGTGCACGTCCACACCACCAACACCTCCAATCTGCCGGTCGAGGCGCTCGAGATCGAGTATCCGCTGACCCTGGTGCGCTACGAGCTCGTGCAGGACTCGGGCGGTGTCGGCCGCTTTCGCGGCGGCATGGGTCTGCGCCGGGTCTACCAGGCAACGCACGATTGCCGCGTGCGCGTCGACGTGAGCCGCCAGCGCTCCCGGAGCTGGGGCCTGTTCGGCGGCGGCCCGGGCGCACATGGAGCCGTAGAGGGCGGCCCCGGCGTGGTGTTCGAGGGAGATTCCGCCATGCTTGCCGCCGGCCAGTGGTTCGCCGTGACAACGCCGGGAGCCGGCGGCTACGGTCCGCCGCAGGATCGCGCGCCGGCCGACGTCGCGCGCGACCGCGCCGAGGGAATCCTCAGCGCCGAGGTCGCGCGGCAGGCGTATGGGATGTGAGGCTAAAGCGTCATCTTCCGTCTTACGCAGGGCATTCGCACGTGACAAAGACACCGTCATCCCGAGCGGAGCCGCCTGAAGGGCGGCGCAGTCGAGGGACCTTTCTTGGTGATGCTGCAAGAAGGGTCCCTCCACTACGCCTCGCTGCGCTCGGCTCCGGTCGGGACGACGGCTTTCTCGTCATTGTGCGAGTGTCCCGCCGTCATACGGGGGAGACAAAATGCGGAGCTGTGCCATGACCTACTACGACCTCGGTGCCTACAAGCGTCCCGTTACCACCACCTCGCCCGAGGCGCAGACATGGTTCGATCGCGGGCTGAACTGGGTGTTCGGCTTCAACTTCGAGGCAGCGGTCAAGTGCTTCGCCAAGGCGGCCGAGCACGATCCGGCCTGCGCCATGGCCCACTGGGGCATCGCCTATGCCGCGGGCCCAAACTACAACCTGCCGTGGGAGCTGCAGGATCCGACGAGCAAGGCCGCGGCGCTCGCGGCCTCCTATGACGCCACGCAGAAGGCGCTGGCCTGCGCCGCGAACGCGACGCCGGTCGAGCAGGCGCTGATCGGCGCGCTGCCGGCGCGCTACCCGCAGCGCGAGCCGATCGAGGACCAGAGCGGCTGGGACAAGGCCTACACCAACGCCATGCGCAAGGTCTTCGAGACCTATCGCGACGACCTCGAGGTACGCTCCGTCTTCGTCGAGGCGATTATGGGCGAGACGCCCTGGAAGATGTGGGATCTCGCCACCGGCGGCTATGCCGAGGGAGCCGGCACCGGGGAGGCGGTGAAGGTGCTCGAAGAGGCGTTCCGCGACCAGCCGCGCTCCTGGGAGCATCCCGGCCTGCTGCACCTCTACGTCCACCTGATGGAGATGTCACCGTTCCCGCAGCGCGCGCTGCGCGCCGGCGACAAGCTGCGCGAGATCATGCCGGACTCGGGCCACCTGGTGCACATGCCGACCCACATCGACGTGCTGTGCGGCAATTATCGCGACGTCGTCGTCTACAACCAGAAGGCCGTGGTCGCCGATCGCAAGTATCTAGCCGACGAAGGGGCGATGAACATCTACACGATGTACCGGCTGCACAACCTCCACTTTGTGATCTACGGCGCGATGTTCCTCGGCCAGTACACGCCGGCGATCGAGGCGGCAGAGGAGATCATCGCCTCGACGCCCGACGACGTGCTCCGTGTCGAGACGCCGCCGTTCGCCGACTTCATGGAGGGCTTCATCCCGATGAAGCAGCACGTGCTGGTGCGCTTCGGCAAATGGCACGAGATCCTGGCCCAGAAGCTGCCGGACGATCGCGACGTCTATTGCTCGACCACGGCCATGATGCTCTACGCCAAGGGGGTGGCCCATTCGATCCTGGGCAACCTCGATGAGGCCGACAGGACGCGCGCCGCCTTCCTCGAGGCCAAGGCGCGCGTGCCCGACTCGCGGCTGGTGCACAACAACACCGTGACCAGCCTGCTCGGCGTCGCCGAGGCGATGCTGACCGGCGAGCTCGAGTACCGCCGCCGCAACTACGACATCGCCTTCGCCCACCTGCGCCGCTCGGTGGCGCTGAACGACGCCCTGCTCTACGACGAGCCGTGGGGCTGGATGCAGCCGACGCGCCACGCCCTGGGCGCGCTGCTGCTCGAGCAGGGTCAGGTCGCCGAGGCCGAGGCGGTCTACCGCGCCGACCTCGGCTTCGACGGCAAGCTGAGCCGCGCCTGCCAGCATCCCGACAACGTATGGAGCCTGCACGGTCTGCACGAATGCCTGACCCGGCGCGGCGACAGGATCGAGACGCCGCTGGTCAAGTCCCGCCTCGACCTGGCGATGGCCCGCTGCGAGGTCCCCATCCACGCCTCCTGCTTCTGCCGCCGCAAGGCGATGGCGGCGTGATCTCATACACCTCCCCAAGCTTCGCTTGGGGAGGTGTCGCCGTCATACGGCGACGGGGTCATGAGCCATGGGACTCGTCGAGTCTTGGGCTCATGACCCCTCCGTCGGCGAAGACGCCGACACCTCCCCACTGCGTGGGGAGGAGCACGTAGGACAAGCCCTCCGCGGCGCCGTCCTTCGCCCGTCCTTCCGCGGCCGCACGGCGGCATGGCCGCAGGCGGTGCAGGCGTCGATCTCGAAATCGATCCAGTGGGTCGGCCTGCCGCAGGCCTCGCACGGCAGGCCGCGGCGCGACTGGGTGAGGCCGAAGCCCGGTGCCTGGCACTTCGGGCACAGGCATTCCAGGCGCTTCGCGAGCTTCCACGACAGCGCGCGCAGCACGCGCATGCGGGTCGGGTTGCGATGGGCCCGCATGTCGGCGATGACGATGGCCCGTCCCTCCTCCGAGCGCCGTGCCTCGCTGTCGACGGCGGCCACGACGTCGTCGAGCCGCGTCAGATCCTTGATCGGCCTGCTAGGATCGGTGCTCGAGATCACGAACACCCCGAAGCGCGGGAAGCCCATCGCGTTCACCGCGGCGGGCACGGCGGGATCGCCGGCCGCGAAGCGATGGAGCCGCCAGTTGGTGCGCTCGGTGGCCAGCGTCTCGACCAGCCGGACACCGCGCCGGCGGTCGACGAAGGCCATGATCTCCACGCCGCTCGCCACCAGGGGCACGCGGGCGATCGGCCCGTAGCTGCCCTCGCTCGCCACCGCGCAGTCGACGTCGAGCGTGCGAAAGGCCAGCTCGGCCTTGAGGAAGCAGGTCTCGACCAGCGCATCGGGGCGCGGGATCTCGCCCGAGAAGGTACCGAGCGTGTCGGTGTCGACGTCCGGCGCCACGATGACGTGGGCACCGAGCAGCCGCCGGAACGGCGGCTCCATCGCCCGCTCCTTGGCATGGATAGTCGACAGGCCGATCGCCTGGCCCGCGTAGGGATGCGCACGAGACGCCATGGCGCTGCCGCCGGCGCAGGAGGCCCGGGCTACTCCGCGGCTTGCGGCACGGCCTGCCTGGCGAGCTGCTGCTCGACCAGCGTCGCCCAGTAGGACGCGCCGATCGGCAGGATCTCGTCGTTGAAATCGTAGCCCGGGTTGTGGACCATGCAGCTGCCTTCGCCGTCGCCGTTGCCGATCCAGATGTAGCAGCCCGGCCGCTTCAGCAGCATCCAGGCGAAATCCTCGCTGCCCATCGCCGGCGTCGGGTTGCGGTTGACGTTCTCCTTGCCGACCAGAGCCGACGCCGCCTGGGCGGCGAACTCGGTCTCCTTGTCGCTGTTCACGGTCGCCGGATAGCGCCGCTCGTAGCGCCACTTCACGACCTCGGCGCCGAAGCCCGCCGCGACGTTGCGGGCGATCTTCTCGATGCGCTTCTCGATCATGTCCTGCACAGGCTTCTTGAAGGTGCGCACGGTGCCGCGCAGCACGCATTCCTGCGGGATCACGTTCCAGGTGTCGCCCGAATGAATCTGCGTCGTCGACACGACGGCGGTGTCCATCGGGTCGATGTTGCGCGCCACGATCGACTGCAGCGCCGTCACGATGTGGGCGCCAACCACCACCGGGTCGATGCCGTGATGCGGCATGGCGCCATGCGCGCCGACGCCCTTCACCACCACCTCGAAGATGTCGTAGGCCGCCATCATCGGGCCGGGGCGAACGGCGAAGCGGCCCACCGGGATGCCCGGGATGTTGTGCATGCCGTAGACGCCCTCGACCGGGAACTTGTCGAACAGGCCCTCCTCGACCATGACGCGGCCGCCACCCTCGTTCTCCTCGGCCGGCTGGAAGATGAAGTAGACTGTGCCGTCGAAGTTCTTCGTCTCGGCCAGGTACTTGGCGGCGCCGAGCAGCATCACCGTGTGGCCGTCGTGGCCGCAGGCATGCATCTTGCCGGGGATCGTCGACTTGTGGTCGAAGTCGTTGGTCTCGTGCACGTCGAGCGCGTCCATGTCGGCGCGCAGGCCGATCGCCCGCCTCGAGGTGCCCGAGCGCAGCACGCCGACGACGCCGGTCTTGGCAAGGCCGCGATGAACCTCGAGGCCGAACGACTCGAGCTTCGCGGCCACGACATCGGCGGTCCGCACTTCCTCGAAGGCCGTCTCGGGGTGGCTGTGAATGTCATGCCGCCACGCGGTCATGTCCTTGTGGAACGAGGCAATGCGGTTGTTGACCGGCATACATATTCTCCCGGAATGGCGCTGACTGGCTGAATGGTAGGGATGCCGGATGGCGCGCCAAACGTCAACGGCTCGCGTCGTAGCTCCGCTCCTCGACGGCGAGCCGCCCCTCCTCGATCGCGTGGCAGGCGACCGATCCGCCCTCGATCGGCAGCGCCTTTGGCCGCTCGGCCTTGCAGCGCTCGTTGGCGAACGGGCAGCGCGGGTGGAACGAGCAGCCCGATGGTGGGTTGATCGGGCTCGGCACCTCGCCGGCCACCGGGGCACGCTGGCGCCCGGTCATCTCGAGATCGGGGATCGTGTCGAGCAGCATCCGCGTGTACGGATGCTTGGGCCGGCGGAACAGCGTGTCGGTCGGCGCCACCTCGACCAGGCGGCCGAGGTACATCACGCCGACCCGGGTCGAGATGTGATAGACGACCGCGAGATTGTGCGAGATGAACAGGTAGGTGAGCTGCAGGCGGCGTTGCAGGTCGACCATCAGGTTCAGGATCTGCGCCTGCACCGAGACGTCGAGCGCCGAGGTCGGCTCGTCGCACACCAGGAACTCGGGCTGGCTGGCGAGCGCGCGGGCGATCGAGATCCTCTGGCGCTGGCCACCCGAGAACTCGTGCGGATACTTGCGTCCGTCGGCCGGCGTCAGGCGCACCTGGCGCAGCAGGTCGCCCACGCGCTGCTCGAGCTCGGCCTTGTCCTTCGCCAGGTCGAAGGCGCGGATCGGCTCGGCGATGATGTCGAACACGCGCCAGCGCGGATTGAGGCTGGCATACGGGTCCTGGAAGATCATCTGCATGCGCCGGCGCAGCGCCGACGTCTCGGCCTGGCTGCGGCGCCGGGCCATGTCGTTGCCGTCGAACTGGATCGAGCCCGCGGTCGGCGGGTAGAGGCCGACGACCAGGCGAGCCACCGTCGACTTGCCGCAGCCCGATTCGCCGACCAGCGAGAACGTCTCGCCCTTGGCGATCTCGATGTCGATGCCGTCGACCGCCTGGACGATCTGGCGCGGCCGGCCCTCGATCGCGCGCACCAGCCACGGCGCCGACACGTCGAAGTAGCGCTTCAGCCCGGCGAGGCGGACGAACTGGCCTCCCAAGCCCTCGGTCGTGCCGTCAGGCATCGGCGGTCTCCCGGACGAGCGGCCCGCCGACGCCGCCGCGATCGTGCAGCCAGCAGGCGGCCCGGCTGGTGCCGGCAGACATCAGCTCCGGCCGCTCGGACAGGCAGCGCGCACCGCGGTCGGTGCAGCGCGGGTTGAAAGCACAGCCCGGCGGAATCTCGGTCAGGCGCGGCATGGCGCCGTCGATCTGGGTCAGCCGGTCATGGCGCACGCCGAGGCTCGGGATCGAGCCCATCAGTCCCTTGGTGTAGGGGTGCCGGGCGTGCTTCACGACATCGCGCACCGGCCCGATCTCGGCGATGCGGCCGGCATACATCACCGCCACCCGGTCGGCGGTCTCGGCGATCACGCCCATGTCGTGCGTCACCAGCATCACCGCCGTCGCATGCTCGCGGCACAGCCGCTTCAGCAGCGCGATGATCTGCGCCTGGATCGAGACGTCGAGCGCCGTCGTCGGCTCGTCGGCGACGATCAGGCGCGGGCCGGCGCAGAGCGCGAGCGCGATCACGACGCGCTGGCGCATGCCGCCGGAGAACTGGTGCGGGTAGTGGTCGATGCGGGTCTCGGCGCCGGGGATGCCGACCTCCTTCAGGAGATCGAGGGCGCGCCGGCGCGCTTCCGTTCCCGACAGCGGCAGGTGAGTCTGGATCGTCTCGACGAGCTGGCGGCCGACCGAGTAGAGCGGGTTCAGGCTGGTCAGCGGGTCCTGGAAGATGGCGCCGATCCGGGCGCCGCGCACCTTGCGCATCTCCTCGTAGGGCAGGTTGTCGATGCGCCTGCCCTCGAGGCGGATCTCGCCGGCGGCGACGCGGCCCGGCGGCTCGAGCAGGCCGATGATGGCATTGCCGGTGAGCGACTTGCCGGCGCCCGATTCGCCCACCACCCCCAGCACCTCGCCCGGCGCGATGTCGAACGACACGTCGTCGACCGCCAGCAGGGTACCGCGCCGCGTCGGGAACTCGACGCGCAGGTTCTTAACCTCGAGCAGCGGCGGGTTGTTGGAGGGGCTAGCCATTACCGCCCTCCTGTCTTCGCCGGGCATCTGCATGCGGGCGCACTCTCATTTTCGCCTCCCCGGTCTGCCGGGGAGGTGTCGCCGTCTTCGGCGACGGAGGGGACATGAGCCATGGGCACCGCCGTCTCTCGCGACTCATGACCCCTCCGCCCCGTATGACGTGGCACCTCCCCAGCAGACTGGGGAGGAGAAATGAGGGGTGGTGCTTCGGTCACGGCGATCACCGCAGCTTCGGGTTCAGGGCGTCACGCAGCCAGTCGCCCAGCAGGTTCACGGCCAGCACCAGGACGGCGAGCGTGATGCCTGGGAACACCGTGATCCACCAGTCGCCCGACTGCAGGACCTCGTTGCCGAGGCGGATCAGCGTGCCGAGCGACGGCTCGGTCGGCGGCAGTCCGACGCCGAGGAACGACAGGGTCGCCTCGGTGATGATGGCCAAGCCGAGGTTGAGGGTGGCGATCACCAGCACCGGCCCGGTCACGTTGGGCAGCACGTGGCGCACCATGATGAGCACCGGCGACAGGCCGATGACGCGCGCCGCCTGGACGTATTCCTTGCCCTTCTCGACCATCACCGAGCCGCGCACCGTACGGGCGTAGCTCACCCAGAACGACAGGCCGATAGCGCCGACGATGACGAACAGCGCGATCTCGTCGTGGCGCTGCACCGAAATGACGGTGCGCACCACGCCGTCGATCAGCAGGGCCACCAGGATCGCCGGGAACGTGAGCTGGACATCGGCGATGCGCATGATCACCGCGTCGACCGTGCCGCCGAGATAGCCGCTCACCAGGCCCAGCGTGATGCCGATCACCATCGCGACCACGACCGAGGCGAGGCCGACGACGAGCGACAGACGCGTGCCGTACATGATCGAGCTCAGCAGATCCCTGCCCTGCTCGTCTGTACCGAGCGGGAAGCTCCAGTCGCCGTCGGGCGACAGCAGCACCGGCGGCTTCAGCCCGTCGCTGAGGCTGAGCGTCGCCGGATCGAACGGCGTGTGCGGCGCCAGCACCGGCGCCAGGAAGGCCAGAGCGAAGATCGCCAGGGTAGTGACGGCAGCCGCGATCGTCAGGCCCGACGACTTGAAGCTCCACCAGATGTCGCTGTCGGCAGCACGCGTCAGCCATCCCGAGGAGCCGCTGGCCGCCATGTCAGTGCGCCCCGCGCGCCGAGCCGACCTGGCTGCGCAGGCGGGGATCGACGGCAAAGTAGAGCAGGTCGACGGCAAGATTAATGACGACGAACAGCAATCCGATCAGCAGCAGGTAGGCGGCCATCACGGGAATGTCGGCGAACTGCACGGACTGGATGAAAAGCTGGCCGACGCCCGGCCAGGCGAACACCGTCTCGGTGACGATGGCGAAGGCGATCAGCGTGCCGAGCTGCAGGCCGGCGACGGTGATCACCGGGACCAGCGTGTTCTTGAGCGCATGGCCGAAATTGACCGCGCGGTTGGTGAGGCCGCGGGCACGCGCGAACTTGATGTAGTCGGTGCGCATGACCTCGAGCATCTCCGAGCGCACCAGCCGCATGATCAGCGTGAGCTGGAAGAGGCCGAGCGTGATCGACGGCAGGATCAGCGCCTGCAGACCCTTCCAGGTGAGGAAATTGGTCGTCCACCAGCCGAGGTCGACGGTCTGCCCGCGGCCGAACGACGGCAGCCAGTGCAGGGTCACGGCGAAGATCAGGATGAGCAGGATGCCGATCAGGAAGGGCGGCAGGGAGACGCCGATCAGCGACAGGGTCTGCAGCAGCCGGCTCGACCAGTGCCGGGGGTAGAGCCCGGTGTAGACTCCCATCGGCACGCCCACGACAAGGATGAACAGGGCGGCACAGAAGGCGAGCTCCAGGGTCGCCGGTACCCGTTCCAGGATGAGGCGGCCGACCGGCTCGGAGGTCCGATACGACAGGCCGAACTTGCCCTGCACCGCATTGCCGATGAAGCGCAGGAACTGGACGGGAGCGGAATCGTTCAGGCCGAGCTTCTCGCGCAGTTGCTCGCGCTCCTCCATCGAGGTGTCCTGCCCGACCATGGCGTTGATCGGGTCGCCGATGTAGCGGAACAGGAAGAAGGCCACGATGCCGACCGTCAGCATGACGATGACAGCTTGCGCGAGGCGTCTCAGGATGAATGCGAGCATTTATCGGATGATGGCCGTGCCGACGGGAGGCCTAGCAGGAAAGGCGCCAGAACGGAACGTGCGTTTGGCGCCCTCCCCTCCTCCCTTCGCTCCGCGCGGGGAGGTGGCCGAAGGCCGGAGGGGTCATGGGCGACAGCGAGGCTGCTGCCCATGACCCCTCCGCCCCTTCTGGGCACCTCCCCACGCGGAGCGAAGGGCGGCGGCTTCCTCCCACGCGGAGCGTAGGGAGGCGAGCCAACTTACTTCACGTTGACGAAGCGCAGCGGGAAGGAATTGTCGGCCGGCTGCACCAGCTCGATGTTCTTGCGGGCCGCCCACACGACCGCCTGCTGGTGCAGGGGAATGTAGGCGAAGTCGTCGACGTAGAGCTTGGTGGCGTCGGCAATCATCGCGTTGCGCTTGGCCTTGTCGGTCTCCTGCTCCATCGAATCGGCCAGCTTGTCGACCGCCGGGTTGGAGTAGCCGCCGGCATTGAACAGGCCCTTCTTGGTCGCCGCGGTCGGCGTCTGGATGAGCTGCTCGAACACGTTGTGCACATCGTAGGTGCCGGCCGGCGACCAGCCCAGCATGTAGAAGCTGGTCTCACCCGGCTTGAAATCGCCCTTGCGCAGGATCTTGGCGAAGTAGAGCGAGCGGGTCTGCGCCCGCAGGTTCACCTTGACGCCGATCCGGGCCAGCATGGCCACGACGGCCTGGCAGATCTTCTCGTCGTTGACGTAACGGTCGTTCGGGCAGTCCATGCCGACCTCGAAGCCGTTCGGGTAGCCGGCGTCGGCCAGCAGCTTCTTGGCCTCCTCAGGCTTCAGCAGCGCCGGCCGCTTGTCGAGATCCTTCATGTAGCCGTTGATGCCCGGCGCCACCATCAGGTTGGTCGGGAACGACTGGCCGCGCATCACCGTGCGCTTGATCGCCTCGACGTCGATCGAGCGATGAAACGCCTCGCGGACCCGCTTGTCCTTGAACGGGTTCTTGCCCTTGACGTTCGACTCGAGCAACTCGGGACGCTCGGTGTCGAAGCCCAGGAACACGACGCGGGTCTCGGGGCCTTCCAGCACCGCGACATTGGCCTCCTTCTTCAGCGACTCGGTGTCGGCCGGGGGAACCTCGTACATCATGTCGATGTCGCCCGCCTTGATCGCGGCGACGCGCGTCGCCGGGTTGGCGACCGGCGTGAAGATCACCTCGGTGAGATTGTGCGTCGCCTTGTCCCACCAGCCGGGATTCGGCACCAGCACCGTTCGCTCGCCGGCACGGCGCTCCTTCAGCATGAATGGCCCGGTGCCCATGGCGTTGCGGGTGGCGAAGTTCTCCTCGTTCTTCGTCATGTCGGCGGCATTGACGGCGTTGTTCTTCTCCGCCCAGGCCTTGGACATCATGCTGATCGCCGCCCATTTGTCGGCGAGCAGCGGATCGGGATACTTGGTGACGACCTCGACGCGGAAGTCGTTGATCTTCTTGATCTCCTTCACCGAGGCGAAGTTGCCGCCGAGGTTGGACCCCGGGCCGTTGGCGCGGTTGAGCGAGAACACCACGTCGTCGGCGGTGAACGGCGTGCCGTCGGAGAACTTCACGCCCTGGCGCAGGTCGAAGAACCAGGTCGTCGGGTCGGTCTGGCCCCACTTGGTGGCCAGCGCCGGCTCGAGCTTGAGATCCTTGTCGCGACGCACCAGCGGGTCGTAGATGTTCGCGGTGAAGGTCAGCAGGAAGGTCTCGTTGCGGGCATACGGGTCCATCGAGCTGACATCGCCCGCGTTCGCCCATTTGAACGTTTTCGCGTCGGCCGGCAGGGCGGCCGCAAAAGTCGCGCAGGCGACCGCTGCCAGCGCAAAGGATTGCCTGAAATTGAAGTTCATCGTGTGTACCCCTTCATGGCGCCGTATCCACGGGACGCCTGTGGTCTCCCCGTCCCTATAGCTATGCGTGCGCGCATATCTGCCTCAAATTGCACTGGCGCTGTGGGGGCGTCAATTGCCCAAAAAATTTGCATGTCGGGGGCAGTTGGATTTGCGGGGCAAGGCCCAGTATCTTGACCGCCCTCATTTTTCCCATGGGTGCCTCATGAACGACGTTTCTCGCAGCTTCCGCGGCAACTCCAATGCCGCCCGCGACATCGCGCACCACCTGCACCCCTACACCAACTTCAAGAAGCACGAGGAGACCGGCCCGCTGACCATCGTGCGCGGTCGCGGCATCTACGTCACCGACGACGACGGCAAGGAGTACATCGAGGGCATGGCTGGCCTGTGGTCAGCGGCGCTGGGCTTCAGCAACGAGCGCCTGGCCACGGTGGCCTACGAGCAGATGAAGCAGCTGCCCTTCTACCACGCCTTCAACCAGCGCTCCCACGAGCCGGCGATCAACCTCGCCGAGAAACTGAAGCAGATGGCGCCGGTCGAGATGTCGAAGGTGTTCTTCGCCAACTCCGGCTCGGAGGCCAACGACACCGTCGTCAAGATGGTGTGGTACATGAACAATGCGCTGGGCCGGCCGAACAAGAAGAAGATCGTGTCGCGGCTCAAGGGCTATCACGGCATCACCGTGGCGTCGGGCAGCCTGACCGGCCTGCCCACCAATCATCGCTCGTTCGACCTGCCGATCGCCGGCGTCATCCATACGACGACGCCGCACTTTTACCGCGGCGCCCAGCCCGGCGAGACCGAGGACCAGTTCGCCACGCGGTGCGCCGAGGAGCTCGAGGCCCTGATCGTGAAGGAAGGCGGCGCCGACCATGTCGCGGCCATGATCTGCGAGCCGGTGATGGGCGCGGGCGGCGTGATCGTGCCGCCCAAGGGCTACTACGAGAAGATCCAGGCGGTGTGCCGCAAGTACGACATGCTGTTCGTCGCCGACGAGGTGATCTGCGGCTTCGGCCGTACCGGCAACGTCTGGGGCAGCCAGACCATGAACATCAAGCCCGACATCCTGACCTGCGCCAAGGCGCTCTCGGCGTCGTTCCTGCCGATCTCGGCGGTGATGGTGAACGAGAGGGTCTACCAGGCGCTGATGAGCGAGAGCGACAAGATCGGCACCTGGGGCCACGGCTTCACCTACTCGGGCCATCCGGTGGCGGCCGCGGTGGCTCTGGAAGCGCAGAAGATCTACGACGAGATCGACCTGTTCGGGCATGCCAAGCGCATGTCCCCGGTCTTCACCAAGCACATCCAGTCCTTCGCCGATCACCCGCTGGTCGGCGAGGCGATGAGCGTCGGCATGGTGGGCGCGCTCGAAATCGTCGCCGACAAGAAGACCAAGACCCCGTTCGACATGCCGACGGTCGGCGCCGGCAACCGCGTCTACAATCACGCCGTGGCGCGCGGGCTGTTCATCCGCAACATGGGTGATCGCGTCGCGATCTGCCCGCCGCTGATCATCAACGAGAGCGAGCTCGCCGACCTGTTCGGCCGCCTGCGCCAGTCGCTCGACGCGACGCTCGCCGACCTCCGGTCGGAAGGCCACTTCAAGGGCTGAGGTGGGCGAGCGGCCACCGCCGTTCGGCACCAGCCAGCGCATCCGCAACAGGGCGATCTGGGCGGTCGCCCTGTTCGCGGCCTCCCTGCCGCCGGCCGCGGTCGGCTTCGGCATCGCTCATGCGACCGAGGACCAGGTCAACATCGCGACTCCGCTCGCCCTGCTGTTCTGGGTGCTGGGCTTCCTGTTCGCGCTGTGGACCGCCGTCCCGACCTTGCGCTACTGGGACGGGTTGCCGCTCGGCACGCGCTGGCTGGGCGCCCTGCCTCTCCTGTCGGTGTCGATGTTTCTCACCGCTGCCCTGATCGCAGGGATGGTGATGTAGTCCAAGAGATGACTCCCACAGCCCCGACATTCGCCACGCTGCTGCTGCGGATATTCCTGCCGTTCGCGCTGGCCTATTTCCTCTCGTACATCTTCCGCGGCGTGAACGCGGTCATTTTTCCGTACCTCGAGCGCGATGTCGGCATCACCGCGGGCGATCTCGGGCTGCTGACCTCGGCCTTCTTCCTGTTCTTCGCAGGTTGCCAGCCCGTGCTGGGGGTGATGCTCGACCGCTACGGGCCGCGCAAGGTTCAGGTCGTGCTGCTGGCGGTGGCGGCGCTCGGCTCTGCGCTGTTCGGCCTCAGCCTCTCGCTCGGCGAGCTGATCGTCGCCCGCGTGCTCATCGGGCTGGGCTTTGCCGGCGGGCTGATGGCCGCCATCAAGGCGATCACGCTGTGGTATCCGCCGCATCGCTGGGGCCTGATCACCGGCTTCCACATGATGACCGGCGGGCTGGGCTCGATGGCGGCGACGCTGCCAATTCAGTGGTCGCTCTCGCTGATCACCTGGCAGGGCCTGTTCTTCTGGCTTGCCGGCTTCTGCCTCGCCACGTCGGCGATCCTGCTGCTCGTGGTGCCCGAGCGCACCGCGGCGCACGGCAGCCCGACCGATTCCGGGGCGACCTTGCGCGACCAGTTCCGCATCACCGGCACCGTCCTGTCGGATGGCTTCTACTGGCGCATCCAGCCCCTGCTGGCCGTCCAGCAGCTCGCCTTCATCGGCTGCATCTCGCTGTGGATCGGCCCGTGGCTGCGCGACGTCGGCTGCTTCACCGACAAGGACGAGCGCGCCGATATCCAGCTCTGGACTGCGGCCGCGACGACGATCGGATTCGCCATGAGCGGCATGGTCGCCGGCGCCTTCCGGCGCGTCGGCGTGAGCGGCTTCGCGTCGGCGGGCCTGATGAGCGTGCTGTTCGCTCTGGTGTGCGGCTGGCTCGCCTTCGTACCGTCCTTCGAGCCCGTGCTCGCCTGGCTGTTGTTCGGCTTTCTCGGAGCCTGCCCGATCCAGTACATGCCGCTGCTAGTGTCCGCCTTCCCCACCCACTATGCCGGGCGGGTCACCACCTCGAGCAACCTCGTCGTCTTCACGGTGATTTTCGCCGGCCAATGGGCGATTGGACGGGTCGTCGACTTGTGGCCCCGAACGGCGACCGGCTACTCGCCGGACGGCTACACCTGGGCGTTCGGCGCCCTGTTCATTCTGCAGCTTGCTGGTCTTCTGTGGCTGGTTCTGTCTCGGGCACGTCCGTTCGCCCGTCCGCAGCTCGCCACGGCAGGTTGAGCGCGGCCACCAGGTCGCGCACCTCCTGGCGCGCCGCGACGTGGCTCAGGGTCAGCGACGGGCCGCTGCCGCCGCGCTTGAGGTCGAGCAGGGTCAGCCCATTCAGGAACAGCTCCTTGTAGATCACGCGCTCGCTCAAGCCCGCGGCGACGCGAAAGCCGATGCGCCTGGCGAGCGCGTCGAGCACCGCGCTCATGTCGCGCTTGTTGCGTGCGGCGAGCGACGACAGGCGGTTGCGCATCACCACCCAGTCGACCGGCCGGCCGCCCTGCACGGCACGCAGCTGGCGCTGCTTCCACACCGCCTCGGCATAGATCGACGGCCGCACGATCTTGAGTGTATCGGGATCGATCCGAGCCAGCAGGTCGAGATCGATGAAGCTGTCGTTCAGCGGCGTAAGCAGCGTGTCGGCCCAGGTATGAGCCAGCCGCGACAGGTAGGTGTCGCTGCCCGGCGTGTCGATGATCGCGAAATCTACGCTGTCTATCACCGGCTCCAGGGCGGCCTCGAAGCGGCTGCGCTCGTCGGCCTGTGCCTCGGCGCGGTCGGGCAAGTTCGAGATCGGGACGGCCGCATGAATCGGCATGGGCAGCTCGATGCCCTTGCGCCGGGCATAAGCTGCGCGGTTCTCGAGGTAGCGGCCGAACGTGCCCTGTCGCGCGTCGAGATCGAAGGTCGCCACTCGCGCACCGTCGTTCAACAGCGCGACCGCAACGTGCAGCGCCGTCGTCGACTTGCCGGAGCCGCCTTTCTCGTTGCCGATCACCAGCACATGGGCGCGATCGGGGATCGGCGCGGCCTGCGCCTGCGTGACGCTGGGGTTGGGCGCGGGCTGAAAGTCGGTCATCGTCATGTGGGCTTGCGAATCCAGACGGCGGTATCGTGAAACACCGCCCCGCCGTTCGGCCAGCCCGGATCGGCCGAGGTCAAGACGTTGATGCCGATCCCCGTCTCGAAGTTGCGGTTGGGCCAGATGCCCTCGACGATCACGACGCCGCGCTGCTGGCCGGCCTTGGGTTTGCAATGCACGATGGTCTTGCCGCGATCGTTGCCGATCTCGAGCCGGTCGCCCTCGACGAACCCCAGCGCCTGGCAATCCTCGGGGTTCATCATCACCGTCGGCCGCACCTCGCGCTTCTGGCTGCTCGGCGTCTCGGTGAAGGTCGAGTTGAGGAAGGTGCGAGCCGGCGCGGCGACCATGCGGAACGGCTTGTCGGGCGTTGCATTCTCGATCACGTCGAAATGGTCAGGCAGAACCGGCATCTCCTTGCCGCGCGGGCCATAGGCCGCCCAGTCGGGCTTGAATCGGAACTTCTTGTCCGGCCAGACGAAGCCGTCGAGGAAGTGCGACGTCTCGAAGCCGAGATGGAAGTCCTGGCCGCCCTTGCGCCAGTTGGTCTCGGCGTCCCACATGCCCGAGTCTCGCAGCGACTCGTCCATGATGTCCCAGACGCTCATGTCAAAGCCGCGATGCTTTGCACCGAGTCGCCTGGCCAGTTCTGCGACCACCCAGTGGTTCTCGCGGCACTCGCCGGGCGGCTCGATCACCGCCTTGGTCACCTGGAAGAAGGTGTGACCACTCGCCGTGTAGAAATCGTCGTGCTCAAGGAACATCGTCGCCGGCAGCACGATGTCGGCCAAAGCCGCCGTCTCGGTCAGGAACTGCTCGTGCACGCAGGTGAACAGGTCCTCGCGCTTGAACCCCTTGTGAACCAGCTCGAGCTCTGGGCAGACCATTGCCGGATTGGTGTTCTGGATCAGCATCGCCGTCACCGGCGGGCCATTCTTCAGGGCCTCTCGATCGCCGGTCAGGATCGGGCCAAGACGCGACTGGTCGAGGTCGCGGATCGACGGGTCGACCGCATCCAGTCCCTCGATCAAGGTCTTCTTGATCGGGTACATCCCGGTGTGGCCGTAGAGCGCTCCGCCGCCCTTGACCTGCCAGGCGCCGGTGACGGCGGGCAGGCAGGTCACGGCATGCATGTTGGCCGCGCCGTTGCGGCTGCGGCTGAATCCGTGGTGGCAGCGGATGAACGAGGCCTTGGCCCGCCCGTAGAGCCTGGCGAAAGAGACGATCTGCTCGACCGACAGCCCGGTAATCGGTGCGGCCCATTCGGGCGGCCGCCGGGCGACGTGGGCGGCCAGCTCGTCGGGCGCGTCGGTGTAACGGCGCAGATAACTCCAGTCGGCAAGTCCCTCCTTGAACAGGACGTGCATCATGGCGACCGCCAGCGCCCCGTCCGTGCCTGGACGGACCGCCAGATGGATATCCGCCTGGTCGGCCGTGCCGGTCCGGTAGGGGTCGACCACCACCAGGGTCGCGCCGCGCTTCTTGGCGCGCATGGCGTGGGTCATCACGTTGACCTGGGTGTTCACCGGGTTGCCGCCCCAGATCACGACCAGGTCGGAATGCTCGTCGACCTCGCGCACGTCGGCACCACGCTTGGCGCCGACTCCGGCGATCCAGCCGGTGTCGGACAGCGTCACGCAGATGGTCGAGAAATAGCGCGAATACTTCATCGCGTGGCGCAGGCGGTTGATGCCGTCGCGCTGCACCAGGCCCATCGTGCCGGCGTAGTAGTACGGCCAGACGGTCTCCGTGCCGTGCTGGCGCGCCTTGGCGATGAACTGCTCGGCCACGATATCGAGCGCGTCCGTCCACGAGATCTCGGCGAACTGGCGCGAGCCCTTCGGCCCGACCCGGCGCAGCGGCTTCATCAGCCGGTCGGGATGGTGGATGCGCTCGGCGTAGCGCGCGACCTTCTCGCAGATGACGCCGGCCGTATAGTCGTTGCGCATCGAGCCGCGCACCCGGCCGATGCGCCTGCTGTCGAGGCGCTCGACATCGAGCGCACAGGTGCTGGTGCAGTCGTGCGGACACACAGAGGGAACGATGGTTACGCCGCTTGGCTTGGTCTTGTCGCGCGCCTCCGGCGCGTAGGATTGGTCGCGCGCCCCGGGCGCGTGGGAATGGTCGTCGGGAGCCATGGCCAACAGTACCCCCGAGCCACGTAGAGGGTCCAGATGCGCCGGCAGCGAACCGTCCACATGTCCTGGGGCGCACGCACTCCGTCTCGCTCTATGGACGCTCCGCGAGAAGTGCCGCAGCATGCGGCACTCGAGCCCATGGGAACTCCCCGACCTGCCCACTGACCGAATCCGCCCCGCGAGGCCCGAGGACGCTGGCGCGCTGGCCGCGCTCGCGCCAGCCATCGTTCCGGGCAGCGCGGACGATCGCGCTGTGTTCGTGATCGACGGCGGTCACGGCCTGACGGGGGCGATCGGGCTGCTTCGGCGCTCCGACCACATCAGCGTCGAACAGCTGGCCGGCGGCGAGACCGATCGCCGGGCGCTGATCGGGCATGCCGAGAGTGTCGCGCGCACCCTGCAGGTCGAGCGGATTCGCTGGTCTGGCTATGCCGGCGGCAGCAAGCTAATCGGGCCGCGCCGCTTCGAGGGCCTCGCCACGCTCCTGGGCGCCGAGGGAGTGCCGCTGTGGCGCGACGGCACGGCCGCGCTGTCGCAGACCCTCTACGCCCGGGGGATGTGGGCGGCCCTCGCCCTGATCGTGGGCCTCGGCAGCATCTCGCTCGCCGTATTCAGCGGCATGGAGGTCTCCTGGTTGCACATCGCCCTACCGGCGGCGCTGTGCGCGGCTGGCGTCCCCTTCGCGATCTGGCAGATCGGCCTGCTCGCCTTCGCGGCACGACGCGCCGGTGGCTGGCTCGCCTTCGGCGCCACTGCCGCGGCCGCCGCCGCCGCCGTCGCGGCGATCGGCGCGCTGGTGGTCGATCGCGCCGTGCCGTCGGTGACCGAGATGTGGGCCATCTACACCGGCGACACGGCCCTGGACGACCTTACCGTCACGGTCAGCCGCGACGGCCGCACGCTTCACGTCGCCGGCTCGTACGGCGTGGGCAGCGCCGAGGCCGTGCGTCGCGCCCTCGAGGCGAACCCCGGCATACGCACCGTGGTGCTTGCCGGACCGGGTGGACGGGCCTCCGTCGGCTTCGACCTCTATCGCCTGTTCCAGCAGCACAAGCTGGCGACGCGCGTCGACGGCGCGTGCGCCTCGGCCTGCACCATCGCCTTCCTGGGTGGCGTCGAGCGCAGCGTTTCGCCGGGCGGACGCCTCGGCTTCCATCGCGCCAGCTTTCCCGGCATGAGCGACGACGACATGCACGAGAGCAACAGGGACCTGCGACGCTTCATGATCTACGGCGCCAAGGTGACTCCGGAGTTCGTCGACCGCGTGTTCGACACGCCGCCCGACTCGCTCTGGGTGCCGACGCCACAGGAGCTGGCGGCCGGCCGCGTGGTCACCCGGACGGGGCGCTGACATGATCCCCCGCGGCGTCCCCTACGACGAAGCGATGCGGCTGTTCCGCTGGCCGCGCCCCGAGCGCTTCAACATCGGCCGCGCCGTCTGCGAGCGGCACCCGTCGGAGGCGCTGGCGCTGATCGTCGAGGATGCCGACGGCAGCGTGCGCAACTGGACGTTCGGCCAGCTGCTCGCCGCCAGCTCGCGCCTCGCCAATGCGCTGACGGCGAAGGGAGTCGACCGCGGCGATCGGGTTGGCGTGTTCCTCAGCCAGGGCGCCGAGCTGACGATCTGCCATCTCGCCGGCTACCGCATGGGCGCGGTCGTCCTGCCGCTCTTCACCCTGTTCGGCGAGGAAGCGCTCGAGTACCGGCTGTCGAATGCCGAGGCGTCGGCGCTGATCACCGACATGGCGCAGCTTCCCAAGGTGCTGGCGGTGCGCGATCGCCTGCCGCATCTCAGGACAGTGATCGTGATCGGCGCCGGGGCACACGGCGCCGCCTGTCTCGACTGGGACCGCCTGCTCGACGCCGCCTCCGACAGCTTCGATACCGTCGACACGCTGGCCGAGGATCCAGCGCTGCTGATCTACACGTCGGGAACCACCGGCCAACCCAAGGGCGCGCTGCACGCCCATCGCATGATGCTGGGCTCGGTGCCGCCGGTCGAGCAGTGGCTGGGCCACTGGCCACGTGGCAACGAGGTCATGTGGACGCCGGCCGAATGGGCGTGGATCGCCGGCCTCTACGACGCGCTGTTCCCAGCCTGGTACTACGCCACGCCGGTGGTGGCGCATCGCTTCGCCAAGTTCGATCCCGAGCGCGCATTTGCGCTGCTGGAGAAGCACAAGGTCGGCGTCGGCTTCGTCCCGCCGACCGCGCTCAAGATGATGCGTCAGGTCGCGCGGCCGCGCGAGCGCTGGCGCTACGACCTGCGCGCCATCGCGACCGGCGGCGAGGCGATGGGCGAGGAGCTGCTCGACTGGGGCCGCGAGACCTTCGGCACCACCATCTCCGAAGGCTACGGCCAGACCGAGATGAACCTGATGCTGCTCAACTCGCCCGACTGGTTCGAGGTGCGGCCCGGATCGTGCGGCCGCGCCTGTCCCGGCCGCAAGGTCGCCATCGTCGACGCCGGCGGCCGCGTCCTGCCGCCGGGCGAGGAAGGCCAGATCGCGGGCTGGCGTCACGATCCGATCGTCATGCTGGAGTACTGGCGCAATCCCGAGGCGACGGCGGCCAAGTTCGCCGGCGACTGGCTGCTGACCGGCGATCTCGGCCGCATGGACGAGCAGGGCTACGTGTTCTTCAAGAGCCGCGACGACGACATCATCACCTCCGGCGGCTACCGCATCGGCCCCGGCGAGATCGAGGAATGCCTGATGCGCCATCCTGCCGTCGCCATGGTCGGCGTCGTCGGCGTGCCCGACCCGGTGCGCACCGAGATCGTCAAGGCCTTCGTCCAGCTCCGCCCCGAAATGGCCCCCACCGACGCCTTGAAGGCCGACCTGGCGAGCTACGTGAAGACCCGGCTCGCCGCCCACGAGTACCCGCGCGAGGTCGAGTTCGTGAACGAGCTGCCGCTGACGACGACGGGCAAGATCATGCGCCGCGAGCTGCGGCGCATGCATGCCGAGAAGGCGTAGCCCGTCGTCCTTCATTCTCCTCCCCCAACGAAGCTGCCAGGAGTGGGCACATCTCCTTTTCATGCTCCTCTCCCCCGCTAGGGGGGAGAGGTGGTGAGGGGGTTGCGGGTGATCTCACAACCTTCGAAGCCCCCTCACCTAGCCTCGCCCCCTAGTGTAGAGTCTCGTAAATGTCTATTCAATACTCTGCTGTGAGCCGAGGACGGCGCGCGCCCGATTGATCTTGGCGAGGATGGCGTGACCCTCGGCCCGCCAGACGTATCGCTTGGGAGCC
>Ga0268299_1001030_pt1 | contig 61246 bp, 47 predicted proteins | sample NOBtaG_FD_193484 | JGI IMG/M metagenome (GOLD analysis project Ga0268299, IMG submission 193484) | Activated sludge microbial communities from bioreactor in Nijmegen, Gelderland, Netherland - NOB reactor | ecosystem: Engineered > Bioreactor > Aerobic > Activated sludge | place: Netherlands...
GTCCGCAATCAGGTTAAGTTTGACCTTCAGTGAGTCGGGGAATGCCGGGTCGGTCATTACTTCTTCTACCGGCCTGGCATTCCAAATAATATTGAGTTGCCCTTTGCCTTGTCTAAAACCATAGACCACCAACTCCCAATAAATAAAAACCAAGGCCATTACGATGACCAACATGGCCAATAAAGAACGCTTGATTATTTTACCTGCTTTTTTTTGCATTCAGTAAGAAGAAACGATCGGAGAAATTAAGATATATTCCATATGAATACTCCAGTGTTCCGGCATACGTATCGTAAAACGGCTCGGCACGGGCTGTCAGTATAAGGCCATCAGTAATTTTTACATCGTACAACAAACGAAGCATAAATAGGTCGCGCTTTTCATCTACACGTGTCGGATACTTTTCATTAATCGATGGATATAAATCGCCTCCCTGAACGGTGAGAAATTTGTTAGCCCTCCAATAACTTCCCATCAGCGTTAAACCAAATTTGGTAGTAACATAAGGATTGATAAAGACACCTCTGCCCTCCTTATAGGGAAGTTGATCGGATGGCGTATTGTAAATGGTCAGATACGATTTCAACCCCCATGCAGAAACAAAACCTGCCGATTCAACCTCCAGCGTTAATCCGGTGGCGCCATTATATGCCGTTATGACGGGATTGTTAACAGTATCAATTTGTCCGCCCTGATGACTGACCACAAATTGAATGGGCAGACCAATGCGAAAGCCATTGTTGCGAAACAATGTTTTATCTGCTGATATTCCAAACGTGAATCGTTCCGGTTCTGTATCGTTGAAGTAGATCATGTTTTGCCAGTCAATCCACATATCAGCAAAAAAATCATCTTCCATAAGAAGCAATTGCAGTCCGTTCTCGAGCCGGTTGTTAAGTACTCTTTCAAAATCATACAACGGTTCTATGAGGCGGTGATGAACACTTCCTTCCAACGTACCAAATATGAAACTGAAGTTGTGTTTTGTGATTTTGAGTGATAGTGTAGGGCTTATATCTGAGTAATCATTATTGCCAAAATCCTTTTGCGCATAAACGCCCGCATCAAGCCTTACATTTTTGGCAAGATGATATGACAGGTATGGATTGAACTGGTATCCGAAAAGGGTATAACCATCAACGATGGTATCAAACCATTCGTTGTTCTTACCAAACCCCAAAAAATTGATTCCCAGAAACAGTTTGCCTGAGTCGGCCTGAGAAACGGTCATCCGTTGCTCAAAAGCTTTGTTATTGATCTGTGCAAAAACACTTACACAGATCAATAAAAGCAATATGCTTAACCCACTATGCTTCATACAAGTATGCAATATAGGCCATCAGGATATGCCCTACAACGATTCTGACAATATGTGTCACGGTTTAGCCAATCCCTTTTTATCTGCCACCCGAACGCTTACATTTGATTAAGTTTTAAACTGGTAACTACAAACAACTACGAATAGCCATGAGTGACGCGAAAGAAAAATTAAAAGCCCTTCAACTGACCATCGACAAGCTGGAGAAGACATACGGAAAAGGAACCGTGATGAAATTGAGCGATGAAAAGATATCCGATGTTCCCTCCATCTCAACCGGGTCGCTCGGACTGGACATAGCCCTGGGCATTGGCGGCATCCCCCGCGGCAGAATAACCGAAATTTACGGACCGGAATCTTCCGGTAAAACCACATTAACCATGCACATGATTGCCGAAGCGCAGCGCAAGGGCGGCCTGGCAGCATTCATTGATGCAGAACATGCATTCGATAAAGCTTACGCTGAAAAGCTCGGCATTGATACTGAGAATCTTTTAATCTCTCAGCCGGATAACGGTGAACAAGCACTTGAAATTGCCGACCACCTGATTCGCTCAGGAGCCATCGACATCATTGTTATTGACTCGGTTGCTGCTCTGGTTCCAAAGAGTGAACTGGAAGGCGAAATGGGCGATAGTAAAATGGGCTTGCATGCCCGCCTCATGTCGCAAGCGCTGCGTAAACTAACCGGAACCATCAGCAAAACCGGATGTGCCTGCGTATTTATTAACCAATTGCGTGAGAAAATCGGTGTGATGTTCGGCAATCCCGAAACCACCACCGGTGGTAATGCTTTGAAATTTTACGCGTCTGTTCGGTTGGATATCCGAAGAATCGGACAAATTAAAGAAGCAGCTGACGACATCACCGGTAATCGAGTGAAAGTGAAAGTGGTCAAAAATAAAGTTGCTCCTCCTTTTAAGATTGTGGAGTTCGATATCATGTATGGAAGAGGAATTTCAAAATCGGGCGAGATTGTTGACCTGGGTGTTGAATTGAATGTGGTGCAGAAATCAGGATCATGGTTTTCGTATAGCGGCAACAAACTCGGCCAGGGCCGCGATGCTGTTAAACAACTAATAGAAGATACGCCTGAATTGATGGAAGAACTGGAGAAGAAGATTAAGGAATCTTTAGGAGATACCGATGGCAAGAAGGTACTGGAAGGAAAGTTGGCGGAGGAGAAGGCCTGATTAGACGTAAGTAACAAGTAGTAAGATATAAGTAGTAAGTAGTAAGTAGTAAGTAGCATGTAGTTAGACGTGACATTCCTTTAGGCCTTACTACTTAGGTCTTAAGTCTTGTGTCTTACTACTTACGTCTTATGTCTGTAAGCCTAATTGGCACGAATAGCCGTCACCGAATCCATTCTTGCAGCCATACCTTATCTCTATCCTTTCAATTAAGCTGCCCTGATGGCCACCACAGGATCAAGCCTGGCAGCCATTGCAGCCGGAATAATTCCGGAAACCAAACCAATCACCGAAGACACTACCAGGCCCAACACAATGTTATTGACCGTTAATGTCACCACTAAATCGCCCATGGGAATAAAGGTGATCAGCCACACAAAAAATAACCCGGCAAGCCCACCAATCAGGCTAAGGAAAATGGCCTCGAACAAAAACTGAAACAGGATGAAATAATTCTTAGCGCCCAACGATTTCTGCAAACCAATAATGCTGGTTCGCTCTTTTACCGACACAAACATGATGTTGGCAATTCCAAACCCGCCCACCAGCATCGAAAACCCTCCAATTACCCAACCTGCCAAACCTACAATATCAAATACACCACTGATGGCATTGGCAATAGCTTCCGGCCGATTCATAACAAAGTTATCTTTGTCGGTTGGGCGTAAACCACGCTTGGTGCGTAACATACCCCGCGCTTCATTTTCAAGTTCAACCAGTCCTACATCATAATCCTGTCCTTTCAAACCAATACGCGAAGAAATTTCATTCCATACACCGGTTCCGGTTTGGTAGAGCCTTCTGAAATTATTGTAGGGGATCAATACCAGGAAATCGCTGCTGGTAAAGCCCATAAAACTTTGGCCTTCACGTTTGGTTACGCCAATAACCTTGTACTTCAGATTTTTTACTTTAATATCTTTTCCCAGGGGATCTTCATCATTTGGAAACAAAGCTTTTGCAACTTCATATCCAATAATGGCTACACTTCTACCTCCTTCAATTTCTTCCGGTATAAAATAGCGACCCTTTTCAATGTTAATTTCAAAAATGCTATTGTATCCATCGCTCCCACCAACCAGCCGCACCTGACCCACGCTGTTACTTTCACGCTTAATCAATTGATTACCGCGTCCAGCGAAAATGGCTATCGCACTTTGGTTTTTCAGGTTGGCTTGCAAAAACTTGTATTCATTATAGGAAGCCTGCGGCCTGCGCATATATTCCCACCATTTCCATTCCCCATCTGTAATAAACGGCCACTTTTCAACATAAATAACGCTGCTGCCCAAAAAGTTAAGACTGTCTTTGATGTTCTTCTCGAGTGAATCAACGATGGTGAGAACAGAAATGATGGCAAAAATCCCAATGGTCACGCCCAAAAGTGAAAGAACTGTACGGAGGATATTGGACTTGAGCGCCTTGCCGGCAAACCTCAAGCTCTCAAAAATTTGTCTGATCGTATACATTATTGCATTAAACGCAGTTTGAAATCACAGGGTTAGTCGGTATTGCGATGCCTGAATTACGGATTTTAGACTCAAAATCCACCTTATTTGTTACAGCACTAAAATCGGCCACAAGCTTCCAATTTGTCAACTATTGGCTTATTTTTGCAGCCTTCAAAAAAATAATTGTTCATTGGGCATACTTTGCATTTAAAAATATGAAGCTATCTGAGTTTAAGTTCGACCTTCCCAACAACCTGATTGCCTTACGACCTGCCGAAAACCGTGACGAATCGCGTTTGATGGTCGTTCATAAGGATACTGGCAAAATTGAACACAAAGTCTTTAAAGACATTGTCAACTATTTCAATGACGGTGATGTACTGGTAGGCAACGATACCATGGTTTTCCCGGCAAGGTTATACGGTCGTAAAGAAAAAACCGGAGCTAAAATTGAAGTATTCCTGCTGCGCGAACTCAATGCCGAAATGCACCTTTGGGATGTACTGGTTGATCCGGCCCGTAAAATCCGGGTAGGTAACAAACTGTACTTTGGCAATGGCGATTTAGTAGCAGAGGTAATTGATAATACCACCTCCCGCGGAAGAACCATTCGTTTCTTATTTGATGGCGATGCGGAAGCTTTTAATAAAGTAATTGAAACACTGGGTGAAACACCCCTTCCAAAATATATCAAGCGCAAAATTGAAGTGGAAGACAAAGAAAGATTTCAAACAATTTATGCCAAAAATAAAGGAGCCGTTTCTGCCCCTACTGCCGGTTTGCATTTTACGCGCCAGCTGATGAAGCGCCTGCAAATTAAAGGAATAGATATGGCCTTCATTACGCTTCACATCGGTTTAGGAACTTTCCGCCAGGTAGATGTGGAAGACCTGACCAAACATAAAATGGATTCAGAAAACTTTATTGTTGGTCCGGAGGTGGTAGAAAAAGTAAATAAGGCATTGGATAACAAAAACCGTGTATGCGCCATCGGTACCACTGCCATGCGTTCGCTCGAGTCGGCTGTTTCTGCCGGAAACAGGTTGAAAGTAAAAGATGGCTGGACGGACAAGTTTATTTTTCCTCCCTACGATTTTAAAATCTGCAATGCTATGATTACCAACTTCCAAATGCCAGAGTCAACCTTACTCATGATGGCTGCTGCGTTTGGCGGGTTTGATTTAATTATGGAAGCCTATAAAGTAGCCAAAAAGGAGAAGTACAAGTTTTTGACGTATGGCGATGCGATGCTCATTATCTAACCAAGCTAATGGCAAATTCCATTAGTTGTTAACTTCTTCCCTGATCAGGTAAATAAAAAGAGAAATTGCTACCGGGTAAATCAGGAAATAAACAGTTGACACCGGGACAATCCGGAGGATAAAAGCAAAAGGAAATATTAACAGAAAAACACCGGCTGTGAGAATCACGGCCTTCCTTGTTTTGGGCATGGGCTGTTTAATAACCCCAAACATTCTGTAAATAAGAAAGGTAACAACCGCTACGTTAAAGAACAGGATTAAAAACCGAAGAATGCCCACGGAACTTGTATTTTAGCAAAAGTATGCATTCTCAAGAATATGCTTTAATCGTAGCGGGCGGCAAAGGAACCCGCATTAAAAGTAAAATACCAAAACAATTCATTGAGTTGAACGGGTTGCCGGTTTTGATGCATACCATCCATGCTTTCTACCGGTATTCCGAACAGGTGGTTGTGATTCTTGTTTTACCGGAAGATGATTTCGAAACCTGGAAAACTCTTTGCACCAAACACAACTTCACCAAAAAATTGATATTACAAAAAGGAGGAGATACCCGTTTTCAATCCGTGAAAAACGGCCTTGAAAAAATTGAAGGCAATGGCTTGGTGGCTATCCATGATGGCGTTCGCCCCCTGGTGAGTGAAGATATTATTGGGGCTTCGTACCGATTGGCCGCTGTTCACCAATCTGCTGTTGCTGCTGTTCGTTTAAAAGAATCGATCCGGATGACGGATCAGGCCTGCCTGCCGGAGGGCAGTTCGGCCCGCAGGCAGGATAACACCCAAGCGGTGGATCGTTCGCGGTTCCGGTTGATCCAAACGCCACAAACTTTTGAAGTCAGCCTCATAAAAAAAGCGTATCAAATGAAAGAAGACCCCAGCCTGACGGATGACGCCAGCGTGGCAGAACGTGCAGGGCACATCATTTCCTTGTTTGAGGGGAGCTACGAGAATATCAAAATCACAACGCAAGAAGATCTTGTTATTGCGGAGGCGCTTCTTTCAAGTCGCAAGACATAAGTTACAAGACTTAAGACTTGGCCCTGAAAACAAAAAAGCCGACTTGCATCGGCTCTAAATCTTAAGTCCTATTACTTACGTCTTATGTCTATTCTAATACTCATCTTCATTGAAGAAGAAGTCTTCCTTGGTCGGGTAGTCGGGCCAAATTTCTTCAATGCTCTCATAAGGCTGTCCGTCATCTTCCAGTTCCTGCAGATTTTCTACCACTTCCAGCGGAGCGCCAGATCGGATTGAGTAATCAATCAGTTCGTCTTTGGTTGCCGGCCAGGGCGCGTCTTCCAAATAGGATGCAAGTTCAAGGGTCCAATACATAGGTCTAACTCCTTATAAAATTTCCCGCAAAAATAGAATTAATTAGACCATAGTCAATAGTCGACAGTCGATAGGAAAAAATTAATAAAAGTAACCTACTGCCCCGAAAGACTTTGGACTATGGACTATCGACTAAAAAGCCCATATTTGCGGCCATATTTGAATAAAAAGCAATGGCGGACGAAAAAATAATTTTCTCGATGACGGGGGTCAATAAAATCTACCCTCCCAGTAAACAAGTCTTGAAGAACATCTACCTCTCCTTTTTCTACGGTGCCAAAATCGGGGTGCTGGGATTGAACGGATCAGGTAAATCATCTCTGTTGCGCATTATCGCGGGCATCGATAAAGAGTTTCAGGGTGAGGTTGTTTCCGACCTCAGTTTTACCGTTGGCCTGCTCGAACAGGAACCTCAACTCGACAAAACCAAAACTGTTAAGGAAATTGTAGAAGAGGGCGTGGCTGATGTGGTGGCCCTTCTGAAAGAATTTGAAGCGATCAATGAAAAATTTGCCGATCCGGCAGTCATGGAAAACCCTGACGCCATGGACAAGCTTATTGCCAAGCAGGGCGAAATACAGGAAAAATTAGATGCTGTTAATGCCTGGGAACTCGACAGTAAACTGGAAAGAGCCATGGATGCATTACGTTGCCCTCCTTCCGATGCCAAAGTTGAGCACCTGTCTGGCGGAGAAAAAAGACGCGTTGCCCTTTGCCGATTACTCTTACAAGAGCCCGATGTATTGTTGTTGGACGAACCTACCAACCACCTCGATGCCGAATCGGTTGATTGGTTAGAGCAACACCTGAAGCAATACAAGGGAACTGTTATCGCGGTAACGCACGACCGTTACTTTTTGGATAATGTTGCCGGCTGGATACTGGAGCTAGACCGTGGAGAAGGTATTCCCTGGAAAGGAAATTATTCGTCATGGCTGGATCAAAAACAGAAACGCTTGATCCAGGAAGAGAAGACAGAATCAAAAAGGCAAAAGGCACTGGAGCGGGAATTGGAGTGGGTTCGCATGAACCCCAAAGGAAGGCACGCCAAAGGAAAAGCGCGTTTGAATGCCTACGAAAAATTATTAGGGCAGGAAGGAAGAGAGAAGGAAGAAAAATTAGAACTCTACATTCCTCCGGGCCCACGCCTGGGAAACAAGGTAATTGAAGCACATGGTGTAGCGAAAGGATATGGCGACAAACTTCTTTACGAAAACCTGAGTTTCATGTTGCCCCCTGCGGGCATTGTTGGAATCATCGGGCCTAACGGTGCCGGTAAAACCACGCTGTTCAAAATGATTACCGGAAAGGAAAAACCCGATGCCGGAACTTTTGAAGTTGGAGAAACCGTACAGATCGCCTACGTAGATCAGGAGCATGATGACCTGAAACCGGAAGATACCGTATGGCAGGCTATCACCGGTGGAAATGAATTGATCTCGATTGGCGGAAAAGAAATGAACTCACGTGCCTATGTGAGCAAGTTTAATTTCAGCGGAACGGATCAACAGAAAAAAGTAAAAGAACTGTCGGGTGGTATGCGTAACCGCGCCCACCTGGCCATTGCCCTTAAGCAGGGTGGTAATTTGCTGTTGTTAGATGAGCCCACCAACGATTTGGATGTAAACACACTGCGGGCGCTGGAAGAAGGATTGGAGAATTTTGCCGGTTGTGCTGTGATTATTTCGCACGACCGCTGGTTTTTAGATCGCGTTTGTACACATATTCTGGCATTCGAAGGCGATTCACAGGTCTTCTGGTTTGAAGGAAGCTTCAGTGAATATGAAGAAAACAAGAAGAAGCGACTTGGTGACGATCAGCCGCACCGGATCAGGTATAAAAAACTGGTGAAATAATCATCCCAATATTTAAAACATGAATCGCCCCGTAATTGGGGCGATTCTTTTTGTTCAAAAATTTCACGTTCTTAGAAGACCCAATCCTCATAAACCCCTCCATTTATGAAGAAGATTCTTAAAATCATTCTGCTCGTATTCCTCGTTGTTGTAGTAGGCATTACGGGTTTACTCACCTACGTTAAAGCAGCCCTGCCCGATGTTGGCAGCGCCCCCGACATAAAAATTGACGCAACTCCCGACATGCTGGCACGTGGTGAGTATTTAGCAACTCGTGTCGCGGGCTGTGTTGAGTGTCACGCTCAACGCGACTTTACAAAATTTGCAGGACCTGTTGACACAAAAACGTTAGGTCAGGGCGGTGAATTATTCGGATCCAAATTTGGCTTTCCAGGCGAATATTATTCCAAGAACATAACACCCTTTGGTATTGGCAAATGGACCGATGGTGAAGTGTACAGAGCGATCACGTCAGGAGTTTCTAAGGATGGAACTGCTTTGTTTCCCATTATGCCTTACCCGCATTATGCTAAAATGTCTAAGGAAGATATCTATTCAATCATTGCGTATATCAGAACCTTAAAACCAATTGCATACGTTGCGCCAACATCCACATCGGCCTTCCCAATGAATTTCATAATTAATACCCTACCCAAGCCGGCCGACCATCAACCAATACCACCACAAGACGATCTAATTAAGTACGGAGAATACATGACCAACGCAGCGCTTTGCAAGGACTGCCATACGCAACAGGTAAAAGGCGAATACAAAATGGAAATGTATATGGCTGGTGGATTTGAATTTCCTATGCATACCGGTGGCATTGTTCGGTCAGCTAATATCACCCCCGACAAAAAAACAGGTATTGGAAACTGGACTGAAGAACAATTTGTACAACGCTTTAAATTATACTCCGATTCAACCTATGAACCGGCACCTGTAAACCCGGGAGAATTTAATACCCAAATGCCATGGGGTTACTATACAAAAATGAAGGAGGAAGACCTGAAGGCCATTTTCGCTTACCTGCAATCGATTAAGCCCATCGAAAACAGTGTAGTGAAATTTAAACCACCGGCCAACTAACGTTTAGTTGAAAGTGATTCAGGAAGTGATCACGATTTCGGTGCTTGTTATTTTTCAAAAATGAAACATTTCGATTGAATCACCTGCCCGGCTTGTATCGCTCATTCTTGCAGCCTATTTCATTTTTAAGAAATAATCTGATTGTTTCTGTAAATCATTCGTATTTTTGACATCAGGTGGTCAAACTCTTTCGAATACTGCACATTCAATCCCTGCTGAGCAGTCTGTTGCTTAGTCTCATATTGAATTACAGTATTAATACGATCGATACTGGTTTCATCCTCACACAAAAAATAACTTCGCTGACAGAGATAGAAAGTTTCTCAGAGTTTATTCTGGAAGAAGTCTTTGCCTTAAAAGGAGTTGTAGCAGATTGTGACGGAAACGATCAGGATCATTGCGCAGCTGGTATCCAGATCATTCTGTTCAATTACGCAACTATCGATTATTCTTTTCAAACTCCCCTGTCGGCTGATCCATCACCTTTGCACAATAAATACAGTAACAGCTATACCTCACGCCAAAAAGAAATCGAAGGCCCCCCGCCCAAAAAAGCCTGATTAACTTCTTCAATCAAGTAATCACTTTTAGTCAGGTATAACTATGAATCACATATTTAAAAACAAGTTCACATTGAATCTGGTCTTTTTTCTGTTGGTAATAACAATCGCCCTTATTGCCACACTTTGTTCATAAAGAAATTGAACGGGCAAAAAGACCAATTTTGAGATCAGGAGAAGGTTATTCTATTTCTTCTCCTGGTTTTGTTTTCCAGCGTTCGTGCATCCACACCCATTGGGCTGGGAATTTCCGGATTTCATTTTCGGTGGCGTCACTCATTTTTTGCGTGTTCACCAGCATGTCCTCCTCTTCATTTCCGGTATTGACCATGGGGATTTCGGGGTAACAATTGATTTCCTGAATCAAATCGTCACGCAAATGTATAATGACAGGCACCACAGTTGCCCCGGTTTTCATTGCAATGACCGCAGCACCCACCGGAGTCGCACACGGCTTTCCAAAAAAATTCACAAACCTGCTTTTAACTTTCGTATCCTGATCGATCAAAATCATCATCGTACCACCGGCTTTCAGATTTTTGATGATCTTCATGGTATCCTTTCCTCGCTCAATAGCAGTAGCGCCAAGTTTTTCCCGTTGCGACCACAATAAATCATTTAACTTTTTATCCTTTACAGGTGTACCAATAATTACAGGTTTAAGACCCCGAAAAGAAAATTCAGTTGCCGTAAATTCAAATGCGCCCAGGTGCGATACCAATGCGATAACACCCTTACCTTTTGCAAGGGCCTTGTTCAAATGTTCTTCTCCCTGTAGCATAACCATCTTCTTAAACTGATCGTATTCGGTTATCCTGTATGCCCAAATCAAATCACCTGCATTCATACCCAACATTCTGAAAACATCTTTGGATAATTTCTTGATTTCCGTGGGGCTTTTTTCATTTCCATACGCAAACGCTAAGTGCTTTTGGGTTAATGACCTTGATTGAGAGGCGACATAATACCCTGCACGCCCCATTAGTCCGAAAATAATTAGCCACGGTTTTCTGGGAATGATGTATGACAGCAACATCAAGCACCTGATTGTAGCATACAAAAACGTATACCGGATCTTGCGCTTCAGCTTTTTGTACTTTCGTTTCTTTTTACCCATGTTTTGCCAAGATACTATTTATTGAGTTTCAATTGCTAATTTCATGTGATGAAGAAGTTGTATGTAATCCGTCATGCAAAATCGAGTTGGGACAATCCGTTGCAGGATGATTTTGACAGGCCGTTGAATAAACGGGGCGAACGGGATGCACCCCGGATGGCGAAGCGTTTAAAAGAAAAAAGAATTACCCCCGACCTGATGCTCACCAGTCCTGCAAACAGGGCTCTTAGCACCTGCGAAAAAATAGCCCACATTCTTCAATATGCACCAGGTAAAATAAAAACAGAAAGATCACTTTACCATGCCAATGAAGATGAAATTCTTATGGTGGTAAAGAAATTAAATGAAAAACATGATGAAGTAATTATCATAGGCCATAATCCGGGTTTAACCAATTTCGTGAATAAACTGACGGATGCACGGATCGACAACATTCCTACATGCGGTATCGTAGCCTGTTTTATGGATGTTGATTCCTGGAAAAAAATAACCTGGGATAGTGGTAAGGTTGACTTTTTTGATTTTCCAAAGCTGCGGGAAGATTAAGTAAATGCACTTGCTTTAGTTATTATTCAGAAAAGGAATAAAATCCCATGCACGTTTTTGCAGGAAACCCTTTTCCTTAAACCGGTAGCCCAGCATGATACGAAAGGTACTGCTGGCGCTTTCAAACCGGATGTCTTCAAAGGTTACAGCCCGTGATTGAATTACAAAACCAAGGCCTCCAAAAAACCGATCGCTGTTATACCCCACTCCTAACCTCAGGTAAGTTGTTGCGTTGAAACTGATATCATAATGTTCGGTACCATCCTCTTCGCGATAGAAAACCCAGTGGTGCGCAGGCCCTACGGTAAGTGTTCCATTGATAAAAAACTTTCTCCATACATAGTTGTAGGAATACCCCGGTGCCACGCTAAGTGTTGTACAGGTTATATCCTCAAAGTCTGACCCATTACCCAGCCCTGCTCTTATCGCTGGAGAAAGCATGGCCGAGTCTGCATCTGCTTTAAATGCGTTGATGGTTCCATATAAAATAAATGAACCCCTTCTTTTTAACTGGCGTTCGGCATAGTTGTACGATGAACGCAGAGAAAACTCGCGGTGATTAAAAACATAGAAACCTGCCACACCAAAGTTACGTGTGCTGATGTCTGCCCGGTTGGGACCATCAATGGCACTTTTTACGCGTTGATCGTCTTTATAAAAACCCGAATACTTCTGAAAGTACAAATCTACACCCCATGATTTGGTTAGTACATTCACCTGTAAATCTCTTGAATGCGATTCGCCAAAAATTTGTTTTTGCTCTTCATTTATGGGAATGGCAAATGCGACCTCAACGCCAACTTCAAAAATATACATTCCAAAACCCATCGAGGCGGTGTTATTGGGTTTAAAGGAAATGCTCTTATTCTCATCCTCGCGATCGTTGATATCAAACGTAAGTGTTCGGTGCTTTAATACCGGCCAAACAAAAAAATGATTAGGATACTCCTGAATATAATAGGCGCGCAAAGAATCAACCGCCCTTTGTGCTGAAACCACCTGCGAACATAGGATGATACTCACTAATAGTAACGAACGCATTTAAAGGATATATTCGCTCAGGTCTTTATTCTTCAACAGGCCGTTTAGCTTTTCTTTTACCATGGAGGCATTAACGCTGATACGCGCGTTTGCCCCGATTTTATCAGGAACATCAAACAAAAACTCATTCAACAACTTACTCATCACCGTATGGAGCCTGCGTGCTCCTATATTTTCGATTTCCGTGTTGATCGCAAAGGCGGTTTTGGCAATCTCTTCAATGGCATCATCAGTAAATTCAACCGCCACAGTTTCTGCATCAAACAATGCCTGATATTGTTTCGTGAGGGCATTCTTTGGTTCTTTCAGAATCCTGACAAAATCTTCGTGCGTAAGATTGTTTAACTCAACACGAATAGGAAAACGACCTTGTAATTCCGGAATCAGATCAGAAGGTTTACTGATGTGAAAAGCACCGGCCGCAATAAACAACACATGATCGGTGTTGATGACTCCGTATTTGGTATTAACCGTACTGCCTTCAACAATGGGTAGCAAGTCGCGCTGAACTCCTTCGCGGCTAACATCGGGGCCACCTCCACCCTTTCGTGATCCGGAAGCAATTTTATCAATCTCGTCAATGAAAATAATGCCTGCATCTTCAGCCCTTCGAATGGCCAACTCCTTCACCTCATCCATATCGATCAACTTGGACGCCTCCTCTTCCAATAACACTTTTCGGGCTTCAGCCATAGAAATTTTTCTCTTTTTTGCTTTCTTCGGCATCATGCCGTTGAGCATTTCCTGCAAATTCATCATCGACACTTCATCCATCATTCCGGCACCAATCATGCCCACATTGGCGTTACCAGATGGCTTGATGTTGATTTCAATTTTTCGCTCCTCTAATTCACCATTTTTCAGTTTCTCGCGAAACAAGGCGCGGGTTCGTTCATTCAATTCAACATCACTTGTTGGCGTATCATCAGTTTCTTGTGAAGGAGCAAAACCTGTTCGCACCGGTTGGGGTGCTCGCATGGGCGGTATCAGTGCATCTAATATTATATCTTCCACTATTACCGCGGCTTTCTCTTTCACCTCTTCCTTCTTCCTGGCCTTCACCATGTTCACCGATTGTTCAACCAAATCGCGAACCATGCTCTCTACATCGCGGCCGACATAACCAACCTCTGTAAATTTCGAAGCTTCTACTTTTACAAAGGGCGCATCGGCTATTTTCGCAAGTCTTCTGGCTATTTCTGTTTTTCCAACACCGGTGGCGCCAATCATCAAAATGTTATTGGGCACAATCTCATCTCTCATTTCTGATTTCACGTTCATGCGCCTCCACCGGTTGCGCAGGGCAATGGCCACGTTGCGCTTGGCATCGTGCTGGCCTACAATATATTTATCTAACTCGGCAACAATTTGCTTAGGAGTGAGGTATGCAGTGTCTATCATATTGTTCTTTTCTTAAAAATCATGTTTTGAATATTAGATGTCAGGGTAAATCCATAAGCACCGTTGCCCGTACTATAGCTGGTTCTGCTAAAAATCAATTCGAATGTTTTAATTTTTACCGAGGCACCAATGCAAAAACCATTGCCACCGGTGTTTTCTGTTTTTAATTCCTGCTGCCTTAAAAAATTATACGCAACCAGTACGTTTACGTTACGATGAAAAAGAATTTCAGCGCCCATGTTAAGGTGACCCATCACTTTATCAAATGAACTTAGATCATCTTCATCGTTTTGAGGATCATCGTAAGAACCGGAGGTTGTTCCCAGGTTATAAGCGGTAAATGAAAACCGAAGCGGCATATGCTCGGGTTTAAACGTAATTCCAGCCTGAACATCGAACGGAACTTTTGTGTGACTGCCATCTGCATATTCAGAAAGCACCAATCCAAAATTTTTAATGACCAGCCCGACAGTTAAATCCTGCCTGGGATGAATAAAAGTTCCGCCCAAATCAAACAACAATGCATTTGCATGGTACCCTGCTATATTCGAAAAAACCGGTTTGAGATTCACACCAAATCTGAAATTGGAAACCTGATGCGTTTTACTGATAACCAACGCAGTTTCACTTGATTTGAATGAACCAATTTCAGCACCTGAAGCATCATACCCGGCTATTTCACCATAGTTGATATGCTGCATGCCAAATGTTAATGTTCCAATCGAATTAAACTGATGCGCATACACCACGGATGATTGGCCAATATCGGCTACATAAAATTGGTAACTGGCCGCGGCAAATCCTGCTAACGAATCTCCTCCCAGGGTAGGGTTGTATGCAAAAAAATTTACATCGCGGTCGCGGAGTGAAACATTTACACCACCTAGTGCAGCAAGCCGTGCATTTGGTGCTGTATTCAGAAACTCAAACGAATGCTGCCCGCCTGTTTGCCCAAACCCCTGGAGAGAGAAGAACACCGCCACCAGTCCTATCTGATATTTTTTATGCACGATGCAATATCGGGAATATTCCTTTTGGGGAAAATTAATTCAGCGATGGCTGTGGCGCATCAGTGAACTTAAACTGCATTGGCTCTTTCACACGTTCTTTCAGAAGCGCTATTTTCAATACATCGTCTACGGTATTCACATAATGAAAGGTTAACCCTTTAATATAGTGCTTTTCTATTTCCAGGATATCGCGTTGATTTTTCTGGCTCAGAACAATTTCCCTGATGCCGCTTCGTTTAGCTGCTAATATTTTTTCTTTTATCCCTCCTACAGGAAGCACCTTACCGCGTAACGTAATTTCACCTGTCATGGCCAGTTTCGATTTCACTTTACGCTGTGTATATATTGAGGCAAGTGAAGTAAGCATGGTAATGCCTGCCGATGGACCGTCTTTCGGTACAGCGCCTGCGGGAACATGGATATGTAAATCGTACTGCTGAAATACGCGATGATCGATGTTCAACTCTTCGGCATTCGACTTCAAATACGACAAAGCCGCCATCGCTGATTCTTTCATCACATCGCCTAATTGACCTGAGATGGTTAATCCGCCTTTACCCTTATTTAAACTTGACTCGACAAATAAAATTTCACCGCCCACCTGTGTCCAGGCCAATCCTGTTACCACACCGGCAATTTCATTTCCCTGGTACAGTTCCTCATCAAAAATTTCTGCACCCAATACTTTTCGGAGTGTTTGCTCTGAAATTTCTTTATCAAATGCCTCCTCCATCGCCAATGATTTGGCAATGCTTCGAACCACCGTGCCAATTTTTCTTTCGAGGCTCCGTACGCCAGATTCGCGTGTATAGCCTTCAATAATTTTAGCAATGGCTGCTTTGGGGAATTTTACATTGGAGGGTTTCAATCCGTGTTCCTCCAGTTGTTTTGGAACCAGGTGTTTCACTGCAATTTCAATTTTCTCTTCCTGGGTATAACCGGTTATTTCAATGATCTCCATCCTATCGCGCAAGGCCGGCTGAATCGTGTCCAGTGTATTGGCGGTAGCGATGAACAATACTTTAGAAAGGTCATAGTCTACCTCCAGAAAATTATCATTGAATGAGTTATTCTGTTCGGGGTCGAGTACCTCCAACAAAGCAGAAGATGGATCGCCCCGGAAATCGGAACGAACTTTATCAATCTCATCTAAAATAAATACCGGGTTAGATGACTGCACTTTTTTAATGTTTTGCAAAATTTTTCCCGGCATGGCACCTACGTATGTTTTACGATGCCCTCTGATTTCAGCTTCATCGTGTACACCTCCCAGCGACATGCGCACATATTTCCGGTTCAACGCCTTGGCAATCGAACGGCCCAGAGAAGTTTTTCCAACACCCGGAGGACCATACAGGCATAAGATCGGGCCTTTCATATCCTGCTTTAATTTCAATACCGCCAGGTATTCAAGAATGCGGGTTTTTACTTTTGTTAACCCGAAATGGTCTTTATCGAGGATCTTCTTTGCCCTTTGCAGGTCAAAGTCATCTACCGTGAATTCTTCCCACGGAAGGTCGAGCATAAACTCGACATAATTCATGGCCACCGGGTATTCAGCCGATGCCGGATTGACACGCAACAATTTATCCAGTTCTTTGCCAAAATGTGCCGCGGTTGCCTTCGACCATTTCTTTTGCTCTCCGCGCTTGCGCAGCGCTTCAATTTCTTTATCGGGTGTGTCGTAGCCCAACTCATCCTGCAACACGCGTATTTGCTGGCGCAAAAAATAATCGCGTTGCTGTTGGTCAATATCAGTATGAACCTTTTTCTGGATTTCATGCTTAATCTCCAACATCTGGATTTCCTTCAGCATAAACTGAAGCAACAGAGTTCCGCGATCAATGATATTCTGTGTTTCCAGAATTTTCTGCTTATCAGAAACATCGGCATTGAGGTTCGATGACAGAAAGTGAATCAGGAATTGAATGCTTTGAATGTTATCCAGCGCTACGTGGGCCTCTTGCGGAATTTCAGGGTTCAGTTTTAAAATTTTAAAAGCGGCATCCCGTAACGACTGCGCCAGTGCTTTTGTCTCTTTACTCTTCGCATCAAATGCGGGCTCCAGCAGCAACTCAATCCTGGCACTCAGGTAGGGTTCTTCCTGCACATATTCTTTTATGGCAAATCTGTTTTTACCCTGAATAATAATAGTGGTATTGCCATCAGGAAGTACCAACATTTTTATGATACGGGCTACGGTTCCAACTTTATATAAATCTTCCGTTGTTGGCTCTTCGGCTGCGGCATTCTTTTGCGATACCACACCAATGATTCGGTTTCCCTGATACGCCTTCTTTACCAGGCGGATGGACTTTTGTCTTCCTACGGTAATGGGTATCACTACTCCCGGAAAGAGAACGGTATTTTTAATGGGAAGGATAGAGAGTTGATCGGGAATTTCGTCCTGCCTGAGATCACTTTCCTGCTCGGGGTTGATCATCTGGATCAGGTCTTCTGTCTCTTGCTGCACGAGTTGTAGGGGTATCGATTTAAACATGATTCAATGCCATAATGACACGCCAAACGCTGGCATGTCGTAAAAAACAATCAGGTCGATAGTGAGTCAATAGTAGTGCCAACCAGCCCATTACTGCCATTAATCGGTCATTTCCAACGTGAAGACAGGTTGTAAAAGAAGCAAAATTGTTTCAACTTTAACGATGGCGTAGTTTTTTCAAAACCTCAGTTGAGTGAAAACCCATTTTTTAGTCTGCATTTTAGTTATTTGCCTGCTCCCGTTAACCCCTGCTACCGCTCAAAAAACGGGTAAAAAGTTTAAAAAGGGCGGAGTGGTTCAGCTTAACGATAGCCTGACAACATACAGCCAATCTGACATCTTTGCGTTTCCCAATGTCAACACTATTCGTTTGTATAAAGATGCGTCAAAACTGAAACGCATTGCCGAGTTGCAGAAGTCACCAAACGAAAAAGAATGGTACCTGGCCTTACGTGATTATGTCAAAAACTTCGGAATCGAAAATTTTTCAACCAACACAGATATGATCTGGCAACTGGCTAAACTGTCGCAACGCTATGGCGATAAGGGTGAAGCGGTGCTTTTGTACAAACTTGTTCTCAAACATCACCGGCAAAACATTAATGGAAAACAGGTTCAGCAGGAGTTAGATACACTCACAAAAAATGAAAAAGACTACTACGTACCATTAGACTACTATTATCAATTGGTGGAATATCGAAGAGAAATTGATACCCTTCGGCCGCCACAAGGTGTGCTGATTAACATGGGACTTACGGTGAACTCGATGAAAGCAGATTACGCTCCCACCATCGGCAATGTTGATACGCTCCTGCTTTTCTCTTCAAAACGAAATGCACACACCCAACAACTGGAACGCTCGTACGATGAAGATCTTTTCTTTAGTGTACGCGACATGGGTGTTTGGATGGATGCCCAGGAGTTCAAAAAAATAAACACCAGTTTCAACGAAGGCTCGGCCTGTTTAAGCAAAGACGGCCGCTATTTGTTTTTCGCCCGGTGCAACTCCCCCGATTCACACGGAAGCTGCGATATTTTTGTAGCCGAACTTGACGGTGAAAAGAGCTGGGGCAATGCGCGTAATCTTGGCCCGGCCATTAACAGCACATCATGGGATTCACACCCTTCGCTTTCGCACACAGGTGATACGTTGTTCTTTTCATCAGACAGGCTGGGCGGTTTTGGCCTGGCCGATATTTATTATTCGGTTAAGGATGCGAGTGGCTTATGGCAACAAGCCAGAAATATGGGCCCGATCATTAACACACGCAACAATGAAATCAGTCCCTTCTTTCATCACTCGTTTAATGTCCTTTACTTCAGCTCTAACGGGCAGCCATTGAATTTCGGGGAGTTTGACATTTACAAATCATACCGTCAATCGAACGCGTGGGGTGAACCCAAAAACATTGGTCCGCTGGTGAATGGTGCCGGTGGCGAAAATTATTTCACCATCGACTCGAAATCAAAAGAGTTGTTTTATGCACGCTCCGAAGCTGAAGACCCTGCCAATTACGATCTTCATTCTTTCCCTGTGCCAATGGAAGCCCAACCCGAAGCAGTTGTTACTTTAAAGGGATCGCTTACGAACAACCAAACAGGCAAGCCTTTCAAAGGAATTGTTTCTATCATTGACCTTGACCATGGTGTGGAAGTTGCACCAAAATTTCTACGCCCCGATGGAAGCTTCGACTTCAGCCTCATTAATAAGCGAAACTATTTGCTGATCATACAGGGCGATGACTTTTTCAGAATAGAAGAAATCTTTTTTCTCGATGGTGATATGGAGATCACCAAGGAAACAGAACCCATCGAAAGTAAAATTGCCTTTAAATCGCTGGAATTTGAAAGCGGAAAAGCCGACATCCTCGAGACCATGCACAACGACCTTGACAAACTCGCCAATTTTTTAATTGATCACCCGGAATTAAAGCTTACCATCAGCGGCCATACCGATTCAGAAGGTAAGGCCGATGCCAACCTGCGTTTATCACAAGCCCGTGCCGATGCCATTAAAGCATACCTGGAATATACCTTTAACATTGATACTGCGCGCATTATCGCCATTGGATACGGAGGCACCAAACCCATTGTTGAGGAATCTACAGACGAACACCGGAAACTTAACCGAAGGGTAGAGTTTGAGGTAAAAAAGGATGAGTGATGTTGAACCGCCTGGCAGTGGTTATGCTTACTTGTACCTCTTCACATCAAACTCAACATAATAAAGGTCTTCTTTAAATCTTTCCGCTTGCTTTTCCTGTCTTGAAAAATACAACCTCTTTTCTTTGTCATGAACAAAAGGGCAAAACTCTGCCACCGCTGAATTAATGGGCTTTCCTAAATTTTTTGGGGTTGACCATACACCCTTCTTCCGGAAGGATATGTACAAATCCACTTCTCCAAAACCATTTTTATCGGTTGAAAAATAAATGCAGTAATCCTCCTTTGGTGAAATGTATGGATTGGATTCGCGCTCAGCTGTGTTAACAGGCAAGCCGATATTTTCAGGTACCTGATACTGACCGTCTTTATATTTCGAAACATAAATGTCGGATTTCCCCTTTCCATCTTCATTTTCTTTCATAAAGTAAATGTTGCCATTCTCCGCCATGGAGGCATACGATTCAGAGGTTTCTGTGTTAATTATATTTCCCAGGTGATATGGTTCACTCCACCCACTCTGTAACTGCGTAACACCCCAGATGTCAAAATCTTTTCGGTCGGGGTTTCTTCCTGTGTTTCTGTTCGATTGAAATAAAACGGTCTTTCCATCCGGGCTAAACATCGGATCGATGTCCTTCCATGCTCCATTCGGTGAAGAAAAGGAAGCCACTTTTGGGGATGTCCACTCTCCGTTAATTTTTCTCGACTCTAAAATTTTTAGTGTATCTCTTTTTCCATTAGAACTTACCCAAAGGGCAATGTCAGATTCAGGCGAAATCGTCAGGCCAAAAACCCCTCCATTGGATATGAGGCCAGGCTCAAAAAGTTTTGGCTCTGTTTGTGCGTTGCAAACCATGGAACTCAGTAAAATAAACGATACAAGGATCTTCTTCACAGCAATACGTTTTTCAGTTGGATTTTTTGGTTTCGGATATTTATCAGAGATGAAATTTTAACCGCTGAGTTATCGCCTGATTGATAATTTTTTTATCATGTCGTCATTCAAATTGCTGGCATAAACTCCGTAGGCATCTACGAGTATACCCTTCACTCCCTGGTCGGATGTAATGGCAAATACAATGCTGTTGTCATCGGTGCTGGACATACCTTCAAACCTGTAAAATTCATCGACTGTAAACTTTTCAGGGCGAAGTTGCAATTGCAAGGAAGGGCATTCAATACAATCGGGTTGTAGGTTAAAATCATTTGTGTAGCCACGAGCGTTCAAATCGTTTGTGGCTTCCGAAAGACTGGTATAATGCTTATTCATCGCTCTTTAATTAATCAATTGAATTAACACGTACATTGACGATATCGGTTTTGGTATTGCCGAAGTGGCGGATTATTAGCACTGAAGTTCAAAAGTAGCACAATGGTTGAACCTTTTACAAATGTTTCATAGTAGCACTTCTGCCGTCATTTTGGCAATACCTTGTTACAGGCAGTGCATTTGTCTATTATGTCTCTTCGTGTCATTTTATATGCGTATTTATACTATTTCCCATTGCTCAATTTCACCTTGAATTATTTTGAACATAGGGTGTTGCTCAATTATTTTTAAATTTTTCAGCTGCTCATATTTTTCCTTGTCTCGAATATTGAGTTTGGTTAGTAAATGTTTTTTCTCAAATTCCATTTGTCCCGTTGTCACTTGCAAAATGGAAGGTTCAAAATTCCAATTAATTTTTTCTTTGTCAAAGTTGTAATTTCTTGTCAATGCTTCGTTATAAACTGTAGCTAGGTATTCGTTAATGCTCTCAATAGGCTTGTCTGTGTGTTTGAAACGGTCAAGTTGAGGATGATTTCGATAGCCTTTTGTCTTCCCTTCCAAAACGTGTTTCGCAAGAAGTGTTTCTCTCCATAATGCCACAAGTCCTTTTGTGTCTAAATACTTTGGATGGATAGACCAAATTCTCATTCTTGTTATTTTTTAAAAATAAAATATACCGCAAGAATAAGAAAGCAAAAGCCAATGACGTGATTTATTCTGAAAGTTTCATTCTTAAAAACGGTTATTGTGAAAAATGAAAAAACAATTAAGGTTATGACTTCTTGTATCACCTTAAGTTGCCATAAATTAAACGGTCCGCCATTTTCATTGAACCCAATTCTGTTTGCAGGTACTTGAAAGGAATATTCAAACAAAGCAATTCCCCAACTTATGAGTACTATTATGGGCAAGCCCAAATTGTTGAACCAATTCATTTCTTTGAACTTGAGATGTCCATACCAAGCAATTGTCATAAATACGTTTGACAATATGAGTAATCCAATTGTATATAGCCCTTTCATTAAAATTTTAGTCGTTATATGTTTAGTCTAATTCGTATATCTTTTTTAATTTACTGTCAGCAAGAACTTACAATAAGTTAGCTTGTTGATTTATGAATATGTTCCTTTGCATTGCCTGTAACTTTTACATAAACGCATTGTTCCTGCAAAAGTTATCGAATACCAACTCCAGGATATTCTAATCCAGTTCATCGCTGGACGGTAAAGGTTTTTCGGCATAGCCAACATCCCAAAAATAAGGAGCCGGCCATGCAGGTAACGGGTGAACATCTTTTCCGGTATACCACATTTTCAATCTGCCGTCTTTAATCAAAACGGAAGGAAACGAAGCGGTATTGGCATCCCAGGTTCCTGATTTTCCGCGCCTGACTACCGGATTGGCGGATGATTTTATCCAGTGTATTCCATCGTCAGAAGAAGCATATCCGGTTTGCTGAAAATAATTTTCACCAACATCAACTCCGCCATACCACATATGATAACGGCCGTTGTGTTTGAGTACGGTTGGATCTTGTACTGTTACTGCATCCCAGTCACCTGCGGTTGTCGTTAGCACCGGATTACCTGCATATTTCGTCCAGGTAATTCCATCGGCAGAAGTTGCATAGCCGATATTGACTTTACCATCAGTAGACTGATCATTAACTTCACAATCATATCCTGCATACCACATTTTGTATTGTCCATCATCCAGTATAACGGTGGGCCCTTCAATAAAACAATTATCCCATTCGTTGGCATTGCCTACCGTTACAACAGCTCCCGGGTGCTTTGTCCAATGGATTCCATCAGGCGAATAGGCATATCCTATTTCATACCGATAGTCGTTAAAAGTTTGGCCTGCATACCAGAGTTTAAATCGTGCGGCAGCAGGTGCTGCATCATCTACAATGACTGCAACGGTTTCTATGCCGAGGCTGTCCCATGCATCCTCGCTTATATCCAATACCGGGTTGTCGTTGTATTTTTGCCAGTGAATTCCATCGTCAGATGTGGCGTAAGCAATACTATTATGCAATTCGGGATTTGGCGAAACCTCCCCTCCGGCTGTGTACCACATTTTATACACGCCATCGTCAAACACAACTTCGCAGTCGGCTACATTGATGAAATCGTATGAAGGAGGACTTCCCTTTCTTACTACCGGATTGGAGGCTTCTTTTTTCCAACCACTTTCCGGTGCTTCATGCTGATGACAAGATGTTATCACAATCGGGGCAATCAGCAGCATCAGGCTTGCTTTCACAACCACTTCTTTCGTTTAAAGTACCACAGAAAACCAAGCGAAGAAATCAACATCAGCACGATAACAAACGGATAGCCCAGCGTCCAGTTCAGTTCGGGCATGATATCGAAATTCATTCCATAAATACTGGCAATTAATGTAGGCGGCATAAATACCACCGTTACAACAGTAAAAATTTTGATAACGGTATTTTGCTGGATGTTAACCAACCCGAGGAATGTATTTTGCAAATACTCCAGTCTTTCGAAGTTAAACTCGGCATGCTGCAAAATTGAGTTTACGTCTTTAAAAATAATCCGAAGCCTGTCTTTCTCATCGGATGAGATGAAGGCGCTTTTCAAAAGCGCTGACAGAAGGCGTTGTTTATCTACGATGCTTTCTCTTGCGAGGATGGTGTTTTCCTGAAGCTCGGTAATATTTAATAACACATCTTCTGTGTAAACTTTCTCTTTGATCAGCACCTTACTAACTGAACTCGTCAGCTTGGAAATATACTCAATGAAATCAGCATCCAGGTCGATTTGTGTTTCCAGCAGGGTAAGCAGAATTTGAGTCGCTTTAACCGATTGTGAATTTTTTATTGCCCTTAGTTTGCGAACGGTTTCGGCAAAGGACTTAACATCGGCATCACGGATTGTAAAGAGTATATCCTTCTTCAGGATAATGGAGATTTGCTCCTGTACATACGTTTTATTTTCGTAGATAATGAACGTATTGTTCGCTTCAATGCTGCTCTCATCTTCAAAATAGCGTGAGCTGCTCTCAATTTCAGCAGCTTCTTGCGGGGTAAACAATTCAATTTGAAATGTCTTCTCGATTAGTTTTCGCTCCTGGCCATCAGACCCCTGCATGTCAACCCAAATCATTTTATCGCAATCATCGGGTATGATTTTCTCTGGTTTTTTAGACCAGGTAAACCCTCCGTTCCTTTGCAAGTAAAAAACACGAATCATCCGCTCAACAATTTGAAGGTTAATGATTACTACCAGGTTAAGGACTTATCGGGCCTACCCCTTCAGTACATCATAAAATTAACATAACTATTGGTACCGGCAATTTAAGAGCCGCTCCCGCTAACAGTTAAACGAAAAAGTTTTGTTTCATGCGCCTCAACTGTTCCATTCCATTTTTTTCTTTTTCCAATGGTCCTGTGCATCCACAAATCCCGAAGGTTATAGGTGTCCTTTAGCCCTAACTCAGAAAAACTAATTCTGAAAGACTGCCCTGTATCACTGCGGTTTAAAATTGCCAGAGCATAATCGCCATTGGCGAGGGGTTTTAGAAAAACATTCCAAGTATCATTTTTAATCTTTCTAACGGCTTGTTTACCGAGGGCATCCTGGTTAAGGGCAATTACTTCGGCATTCAGTAAAATCCGCTTGGTTGCTTCATTCATGGTGCGCAGATCGTTGGTGGCATAGAGCGGGGAGTTCATCATGGCCCAAAGACTGAACTGGGTTTGATATTCGGTATCGGTGCAGCCGGTTCCGCCTCCATCACCCGATGGCCCCTTCTTACCATACAATCCTGCAATGAGCATATCTGCATCATTCCATTTTCCCGGTCCTGAAAATTCATGCAACTCAGCATTGGTATCCAGAATATCAAGAATACCAAGGCCCCACTTTTCTGTCGGTCTCATTTTCCATTTATCGCGCACATCATGGGTAGTGCGCCACAACTGACCACCGGCCTCAGCTGCCCAATGCCAGGGCTGCCGATCGCCCCACTCACAAACTCCGAAAATAATTTCTCTTCCGCTTTTCTTCAATGCATCAGCCATTGCTTTATAGCGGATTTTCGCAGTGCTTGAATCAACTGGCGCATGACAGTAATCGTACTTCAGGTAATCGATACCCCACTCTGCAAAAGTTTTGGCGTCTTGCTCTTCAAATCCAAGGCTTGCCGTATAACCGGCACATGTGAGTTGAGCGGCATCGCTGTATATGCCCAGCTTTATTCCGCGTTCGTGCATAAAATCGGCTAATGCTTTTATACCGGATGGAAATTTTACCGGGTCAGCAATCATACTATTTTTTTTATCGCGGCCACCCTGCCAACCATCGTCAATAAAAATAAAATTGTAGCCGGCTTTCACCATGCCGTTACCCACCATAGAATTGGCCATTTCTTTCAGTTCCTTCTCATTTACATTCTCTCCAAAATAATTCCAACTCATCCAGCCCATAGGTGGTGTAGGTGCCACAGTTTGAGAGTGTACTAAAACCGGCACGAACAGCAAAAAAAGTAAACCTAATTTTTTCATTACGCTCATTTCACTTCATCATTACTCTACAATTATTTCATCAGCAAATATCCATCCTGGTTTTCCCTCACCGCTATGGCCCGGAGGGCAAACATTATTTTTTGCTGTGATCCTGATAGCCCTTACTGCTTTGGGTGAAAAGGTAGCTTTAAAATCATATTGCGCATTTTTTTCGCTAATGCTGATGGGATTGCTGATTGTTTTGACTTCTTCAAAATCAATTCCGTTCACCGAAGTTTCAACCTTTACCCATTGTGGCAGGAAAATCCAGGAGCCATAACTTTGCAAACAACCCAATGCAATGCTTTGAATGGTTTTTGTTTCTTCTAAATCTATTGTTGCAATCAAATCATTGCCACTGATGCCATGCCAGTATTTGCCCACCACACCGGTTCCTCTTACTCCATCTGTTAGAGAATTAGGTCCATCGGCCAGGTAGTATCGGCTCACCGGGTTTGTATATTCAACCGCTTTGGCAATAGCTTTGTGCATCACAAAATTTTGGCGTGCTGCGCGAACACCCATGATGGTTCCCTGAACAGCCGTTGAAGCTTTTACGGTAACAGAAGAAGCTATTTCAATCTGATCTGTATACTTATGGCTATTCAGCGTGGGTTCTGTTCCATCGGTGGTGTAGTAAATAGTCGAATTCATAATCTCTGATGACAGGCTCACCCACAACTTTCCATTTTGCGATGCTGGCTTAATATTCACGGTAAAATTTCCAGGGCAGAAGTGCAGACCTTTTTGCCCGTAGGCTTTGATATGTTGTTGCAGGCGTTCATTAAAACTCTTCCAGTCCTTGCTTTCCTTTGGCGACCACACTACTTCTGCCAGTGCGGGCATGCGCGGCAAGATCATGTACTCGGCATGTTCGGCAGTGGTGATAAACTCCGTCCATAAATTTGCCTGGGCCCCCAACACATGCTTCGCCTGTTCTGCATTTAATTCGGCAGGGATGGGTTCATAATCATATACATTCTTCAAGGTATTCATACCGCCAATGGCAAAGGGCTCGCCTTCGGGCCCTGCCTGGTAATGATCAAAGTAAACAGGTTTGCCGGGTGTCATGATTACATCGTGATTCATTTTTGCTGCTTCAATTCCTCCGGCCTCGCCCCGCCAACTCATCACCGTTGCTTCCGGTGCCAGTCCGCCTTCAAGGATTTCATCCCACCCGATCATTTTTCTCTTCTTGCTTATCAGGTACTTCTCAATTCGCTTGATGAAATAACTCTGTAGTTCCTCTTCATTTTTCAAACCCTCATTTTTTATCCTGGTCTGACAATGCGCGCACTTTTTCCAGGGGCTTTTATCTACTTCATCACCACCTATATGAATGTAGGCTGATGGGAAGAGATTGATTACTTCATCTAATACGTTTTGCAGAAAAACAAAAACTGAATCGTTACCCGCACAATAATTGCTTGACATGCCTGTATAGTTTCCGCCTGTCAACGGAAGTTGAGGTTGTTGTGTGCAGCTTAGTTGCGGGTAAGACGCAATGGCCGAAGCCACGTGCCCGGGCATTTCTATTTCCGGTATGATAGTTATGTTTCTGACAGCCGCATACGCAATGATGTCTTTAATTTGTTCTTGCGTATAAAACCCGCCATAGGTTGCCGCCTCACCGGGTTTTGCCAGCGTGCGGTTTCTCCAATTCACATCTGTTTGATCGACACGCCATGCACCAACCTGGGTAAGGTTGGGGTATTTTTTTATTTCGATGCGCCAACCCTGGTCATCTACCAGATGCCAATGAAACGTATTCATTTTATACGAGGCGATCAGATCAATATATTCTTTGATAAACTCCGGCCCAAAAAAATGACGACTCACATCCAGGTGCATGCCGCGGTATTTAAAGCGTGGATAATCAGTAATTTTTAAACAAGGTATTTCCAGTTTGGCGTTGGTACGGATGGCCGGTAGTAATTGAAACAGAGATTGCATTCCATACACAATTCCATTTTTTGTATTGGCTGTAATAACAACAGAAGTTTGCGATACATCCAGCAAATATCCTTCTGGACCAATCTCAGGTGTATTCGCAATTTTTAACTCAATTGATTTGCCTGAAGTCTTTTTTACCGGAAGCAACATTCCACCTACCCGTTGGATGTGCGCATTAAAAAATGTTGCTGCCGTCTGCAATTCTTTATTAGCAGCATCAAATTTTAAAGAAGTGGCCTGGTCGATAACAAAATTTCCTGGCAGGACGGTTATTTTCACCGGCTGCGGAATAATGTTTATCGGTTGCTGCGCACCTACACAAAGTGGCAAAACAAAGATTATCAACAATAGCTTTCTCATTTCTTAATTGTTTATGTATTACTGAACCTGTAATTCAATAATGGTGTCAATTTTGTTTTTTGGCAAACCATCTGTGTAAATAAATACTCCTTCGGGTAATTGTTTAAACCGGATTTTTTGTTGCGATCCAAACGCCCGGGCATATTTTACCTTCTCTTGAAATCCTGGCAAAAAAATATTGGGTTCAGCGCGATCATAAAGAATATGCACATAGCGCGTTTTATTTTTGGCCGTAACGGTTCCCCACTCCTGCGCTTCAATAACATTTCCCCTTGTACCATAAATAGCTTCACCGTTTATTGCCAGCCAACTGCCGATGGCTTTTAGTGTGTCTATAAACTCGGTTTGGATCTTGCCATTGGGCATCGGCCCAACATTCAACAGGAAATTCGTATTCAACCCTGCTGCATTTACCAAATAGTGAACCAGGTCTTTTACTGTTTTATAATTATTGTCGGTGATGTTATAGCCCCACGAACCATTTATGGTTTCGCAGGTTTCGAGGGGTAAGCTTTCCGATGCTGCCTGAAAGCTCAAACCGGTTTTGTTCTGTCCCGGTAGATCCTTTTCAAACATCTGAAAATCTTCTCCCGGCAAGGGTTCAAGGTGATGATTGTTGCCAATGAGGCATTGTGGTTGTAACCGGTGAATGAGGGAATAAATTTCAGCATACCTCCAGTCAATTCTGGAAGTCATATCGGCATGACCTTCCGGATTGGTTTGATCCCAATGGCCATCAAACCAGATGGACATAATTTCTCCATAATTGGTCAACAGTTCAGTAAGCTGATTTTTCATAAACTGCAGATATGCGGCATAATTGCTTTTCTCGGTTCGACCGGTTCCCTTCCCGGTGCGGCCGGTTTCATAAGGATAATCGCTGCGGTACCAGTCGAGGGTTGAATAATACAGACCGAGTTTCATATTTTGCTTTTTGCATTCATCGGACAGTAATTTCAAAACATCTTTTCCGTAAGGGGTGTTGGTTATTTTCCAGTCAGAATATTTTGTATCCCAGTTAGAAAAGCCATCGTGATGGCGTGTAATAAAAACAATGTACTTCATGCCGGCATTTTTGGCGGTTGCCACCCACTCGGCTGCATTAAACTGCTGCGGATTAAATATCTGCTGAAGTCTTGTGTAGTCTTTTACTTTAATATTGCGGTTGTTCATTACCCACTCGCCTGCACCTAACACACTGGAGGCGCCCCAATGAATAAACATGCCGAACCTGGCATCCTGAAATTCCTTTCGGGCTGCCAGATTTTCCACTGTTGGGGTATACGTTTGTGTAAATCCGGTACTGAAGCCGGCAACAAAACCAAGAAGTACAAATAGCCGCTTCATATATTTTGGTATTTAGTCGGTAACTTAAAAGTTGCGAGCCTAAATTTACCTTTATTATTGCAACAATTAATCTTTCAATTATGAAGTGGACCTATAGTATCAAAAACAAAATGGCGGCCTCCGGAATACTCTTTATTTTGTGTCTTCTGGTGTTGCTCAGTAATTATACCGACAGGGATCACACCAATAACGTTAAAAAATCGATCAGCACCTTATATGAAGACCGGCTGATTGTCGAGGATTATATTTTAAAAATGACCATTGATATTTACGAAATCAAGCAGGCCTTGCACTCTGCGGGCCAGCATGATAAGCCGGCTGCCGGCCAGATTGCCGTGTTGCTTTCTCACATTGATGGATTAAGCAGTGCTTACCAGAAAACAAAATTTACAAAGAAGGAAGATGAAACCTTTGTTGCATTAATTAAGACTCTGAACGAATTCAAGTCTACTTCATCTCAAAACAAACAAGACCAGCTTGCAAACCAGGCGCTCGGTCAGCTAAATGAATTGTCTTCGATACAACTCGAAGAATCTAAATTGATAATGAAGCACGCAGAAGATTTATATTTATCAGGTGAAGCTATTTCGCAATTTGCCTTTGGTATAACCCTCATTATTTTGGTGGTGCTGCAGGCGTTGGTATTTACTTCTAAAACACTCGATAATACCAGGTACCCTCCAGCCAATCTTAACTAAATAACCTTGTAGTTGCGCATTAACCGCGTAAAATTTTTTCCATCTTCCTTCCTTTGGCCAGCTCATCTATCAACTTATCCAGATAGCGGGCTTTTTGTGTCAAAGGGTTTTTAATATCCTCTACACGATAACCGCAAATGACACCCGTAATCAGGTTAGCATGCTGGTTTAATTTGGCAGCGTCAAAGAACTTTTCAAACGTTACTTTTTTATTAATCATTTCCTGCAACTTCTTCTCATTAAAACCGGTTAACCACTGAATGACCTCGTGTAACTCTGCTTTTGTGCGGCCTTTGCTTTCTACTTTTGTAACATAATGCGGATATACCGAGGCGAAGACCATGCTGGCAATTCGTTCATCGTGACCTTTCGGGCTGCTTACTGTCTCACTCATTTTCAGTCTTTCCAATTTTCCTCTTCTTTTTACAATATTTTTATAGTCCCACTGTATTGCCTCCGATTTTTTCAACCACCGCTTCAGGTCTTTAGTATTGATTTCTTCCACTGTTGTATAAAAAATGGAGGCGTCTTTGAATTTTGCGCCTACTACATTCAGCTTATCCTCGTCAAAGCCGGCACCGCTCCAGAACATCAATCGCCAGCCACGTTTCTGTTTGCTGTATCCTACAATGGGATTGCCATCCAAAAACCAAACCGGGTGAGCATGCCATATTTTGCTTTCAGCCTGTGTTAAAACGCTGTCGATTGTTTGGGCTAGCACGTTTACAATGGCCTTGTCGGTCAATGACAGTCGCTTGTTAAAGGAGGCAATATCTTTGTTCATTATTATGGTAAATAAAGCTATGAATACCGGTCAATTATATCCACCTGCATAACACATACTCGTTGTAGTGACGCGAGTCTACTTTAAATTTATTTTTATTTACGCCCCTATTTGATCAAATGTAAAACATTATCTAAGAATCAGAGAAAGACAGTTTCCTGTCTTGCATTTTCCAGTTCCGATGTTTCCAGTAGAAATAAATCATAGAACCAATGATGAGCAAACTCCCCACTATGGCCATCACATAACCTGCTTTAATAAAGAAATGCAGCCAGCTAAGCGAGGCTTGTCCGAACTCCTTGTAAATCATAATACCAATACTACCAAGGTACCCGAAGGCATCAGCCAGGTAAATAAGAAACCCAACGGTGCTCACATATTGAAAGGCTGCAATCAGCCGGTCAAATAAAATACTGTTAAAGGGTATGTACCCCAGGTAAAGTCCAAAGCCCAGTAAAATCATCCAGGTGGGCGCGTCTATCCGGCCATGTTCGAAAAGAAAAGACGATATTCCAACCAACACCATTCCGCTTAAAATCAACAGGTGATTAATCATAAGTGCAGCCCGGTTATTCCTGATCAGCACAATACTGCCTATTATAACCAGGATGGCAATGGTTACCGGAGTTTCTGTTTTAGTAAAAATTTCAGGTGAATTTCCATATCCTAAACTTTTCCAAACATCCGCTGAAAAATTATCGCGTATATCCCGAAAGGCCGTCAGAAACATGTAGGTAAGAATCAACAAAATCAAACCGGGGGCAAACGCCACCAGAAATTTTTTTCGGTCTGTCGCATGCATGGGTTGCCGCCTGGTGCGAAGTTCTTCATCCTGCGGTGACGGAGCGGGTAGCTTATCCATTAACCATAAAAACAGCAACAGTGGTAACAAAAAAAGGCAGGTTGACACAAAGGGCATCCAATATTCTGATGTTCCCCAGTTTTTCATCACAAATCCGCCAACCGATTTGGCAAAACCCGAGGAAAAAATAAAACTCACCGACACACCGGCCCCTAACACTTCCGTTACCCTGCGCCCTTCCAGGTAACCGAACACCAGGCCCCAGCCCATACCCAATGGCAAGCCATTGGTAAAAAGAAAAAAGATATTATAAGGCGCTGGCGTAATGGCGAAGAACAACCAGGAAATGCCGGCAATGGAAATCATGATGATAATTCCCTTTGCTCGCTGAAAGGCGGGAAGTTCAGAAATAATTTTGATCCCAATAAACTTGGCCAGGCCATAGCCAACCATTTGTGCCATAATTAACCAAACCTTGTAACTTATTCCTAAGTAGGTATGTTGATCAAAAATACCTACCGTAAAAGTTTTGCGAAATGCAAAGATGCATGTATACAGGCAAAACGCGACAAGCGTGGCATACAGGGAAAACCAAAACCGGTTAGCATGACTCAGGCGTTGGGTAATCGGGTGGATATTCGGTAAGTTCATTACTCCAAGGTAATGGACTGTGCGAAAAAACAGAAATGCCTGCTTCTATTTTGCAGTAGGTTCTCCGTGGCAAATAACAAAACAGGGTCACATCATGACCCTGTTCCATTTTAATCAAACATTTTAGGATTTACCCAACGGTTATCCGCCTGTAATTGCTTTTACAATATCGTTGTAGAAAACAAATACCATCAGCACGATAAGAATGGCAAAGCCAATCTTCAATGCGGTTTCAAAAAACTTCTCGGAGGCTTCCTTACCGGTAATCATTTCATATAACAGGAACATCACATAGCCGCCATCCAAAGCCGGTATCGGCAACAGGTTCATAAACGCCAGTACCATTGAAAGTAATCCTGTCATACGCCAGAAGCGCTCCCAATCCCAGGTACCGCCATACGCTTTGGCAATTCCAATAGGACCTGACAACGACTTACTCAATGATAGCTTGCCGGTAAAAATTTTTCCAAATGCTTTGATCTGGTTGATGATCACACCAAAGGCATTTTTGGTTCCAACCAGAATGGATGCACCCACACCGTATTCAATGTAGGCAAACTCTTTCTTGTCGATACCCTGGGGGTAGAAGCCGATGCGCTCCTGACCTTTAAAATTTTCGCTGAAGGTAAGTATTTCACTGCCCCGCTGAACTTTAAAGTGAAGGGTATCCAATACTTTACCGCGTACGGCCGAATTAATTTCATCCTGATAATGAATCGGCCGGCCATCCACTTCAAGAAAACGATCGCCTTTTTGCAAACCTACTTTATGCGCAATGGTGGTAACCTCTACGCTGTCTTTATACAAATACTTTTCTGTTACCTCTCCTACCACAGGTTCCATACGCGGACCTACAAAATTTAATGCCGCTTCTTTCGAGTTGAAGTTTTCAATAAAATTTTCAGGAATGGAAATTTTAACTTCGTTGCCATCGCGCAAAACGGTATAATAAGCATCATCTGCCAACAGTGCATCGGGCTGCGACACTTCCAGGAAATCTTCAAAGGTTTTTCCATTGATGTTGATAATCTGGTCGCCTGTTTTTAATCCGATTTGTTGCGCCAGCTCCAATGCCTGAATGCCGCCATGGGTGTTCACATATTTATTGGGCAAATAGGTTTCTCCCAGGAAATATGCTAGTCCGATAAAAATCAACACGCCAACAATAACATTCACAATGATACCACCCAGCATGACAATCAGGCGCTGCCAGGCCGGTTTGGAACGGAACTCCCATGGTTCGGGTGCAGTCTTCATCTGCTCTTTGTCCATGCTTTCATCCACCATGCCGGCTATTTTTACGTAGCCACCCAGGGGGAACCACCCTAAACCATATTCGGTATCTCCTTTTTTGAATTTGAAAAGGGAAAAATTCAACACATTGGCCATCGGAAAAAGGAAATCGAAGAAGAGGTAAAACTTCTCGACCTTGATGTTGAATTTACGGGCTGCTATAAAATGACCCCACTCATGCACAACAATTAAAATAGAAAGGCTCAATAACACCTGAGCCGTCATAATCAATCCTTCCATTACTTATTTATTAGTTCGTTCGCTTTAACTCTTGTTTTGGTATCGGTATGTACGTAATCCTCATAGTTAGGATTAGCGATATAATCCATTTTTGAAAGACATCGTTCCACCAGTGCAGACATTTCTAAAAAACCAATCCGATCCTTCAAAAAAGCCTCTACCGCCACTTCATTGGCTGCATTTAACACACACGGCATGTTACCGCCCCGCTTAAGCGCCTCAAAAGCGAGTGCAAGATTACGAAAAGTTTCCGTATCGGGCTGTTCAAATGTGAGGGCCGGGTACTGCGAAAAATTAAACCGGGGAAACCCTGATTTTAACCGCTGCGGATAGGTAAGTGCAAATTGAATCGGCAATTTCATATCGGGCAACCCCATTTGGGCTTTCATGGATCCATCTTCAAACTGCACAATTGAGTGAACAATCGACTGCGGGTGAACCACTACTTCCACCTGGTTGGCCTGTAAACCAAACAGCCACTTTGCCTCAATTACTTCCAGACCTTTGTTCATTAATGTGGCCGAATCGATGGTGACCTTTGCGCCCATCGACCAGTTAGGGTGTTTCAGGGCCTGCGCTTTTGTGACAGCCTTCAACTCATCTTTTTTCTTTCCCCTAAACGGCCCACCCGAAGCTGTAAGAATTATTTTTTCAATCTTATTATGGAACTCGCCCACCATGCATTGAAAAATGGCAGAATGCTCTGAATCCACCGGGTAAATATTGACACCCTTTTTTTGTGCGAGATTGGTGATCAGTTCTCCTGCCACCACCAGTGTTTCCTTATTTGCAAGTGCGATATTTTTCCCAGCTTGTATGGCATGGATGGTTGGTTTCAACCCGGCATAGCCAACCAGGGCAGTCAGCACCAGGTCAATGGAATCCATTTCCACCACAGAAGCAATGGCATTCTCTCCGGTAAAAACTTTAATGTTCAATGGGTCAAGCGCTTCCTTTACCTGTTTGTAAACAGCATCGTTACCGATCACGACAGCATTCGGATTAAACCGTTTTGCTTGTTCAATTAACAGCGCTGCATTGTTTTGCGCAGTTAACACCTCCACTTCCAGGTGCTCGGGGTGGGCTGCAATCACTTCCAGGGCTTGTGTGCCAATAGAACCGGTAGAGCCTAAAATGGCAATGGACTTCTTCTTTTTCAAACCTGGCTTATCACGTTTAGCATCGTGCAAATTAAATAAATTTCATTGGGCAAAATTCAGGTCCTTTTATCGATATTTTGCTTCGGTGATGTTGCGCTGAAGAAGCGGATAACTGGTTAACGAAAACAATCCAAGAATGGCGCGCAGGGTTTCCAGGTCAACGCCCTCGCCACGCACGATCAGGTAGAAACGATCGTTGATTCCTAACATGAGTTGTGCCGATTGATTGAATTTATAAAAAATTTCGCGACCTGCGGAACCTGAAACCTCGATTGACCGGTCAATTAAAGTATCACTCTCTACATTGGGCTGGTCTTTCCATTTTTTAGTAGCCTGGCTGTACATAATCGGGGCATTGTTATAATCAAATAACAAAATAACCACCTTGCGTTTTTGTTTACTGAAATTTCGCTCAACGATAGAATAGGATAGTGTACCGATTTTAATCATCCTTCCTTTATTCTGATCGGTACGACTAAATCCTTCAATCTTTTCCGGAACCAGCTTCATCATTTCGGCAGGCAATAATATTTTCAACTCCTCCTGGGCATTTGCTGAACCCATGGCCAACGACAACATGAGGGTCACGAGTACACAGCTTGGGAAAATTTCAGGCTTAAACAAGGAGGGTGTCTGCATGAAATGTTTAAACCTTAAAAGGTGTAAGAGCTTCGGCTATTTTACGATCGTTCGAAAGCCGCGGCACTTTATTTTGCCCACCCAGCTTGCCTAACGATTTCATGTAATCAATAAAACCATTTTTTTTTAAACAGGAAACTTTTAACGTCTGCAAAATATTTCCTGCGATCAAATCATCGTAATACACATTGAGTTGACGCAACTGTTTGTCCAGTTCGAGGCTAAATGCGTGCATATCCTGCGGTGCTTTTGCAAACTCTGCAAACCACTCGTGGTGCGGCAGGCCCTCAGCAGGAGTTACCTGGGGGGCTACCGTAAACTCAACTAATTCAACCCCCTGAAATTTCTCCATCGTAAATTTCATAGCCTTCTCTACTTCTTCTCCTATTACGTGTTCTCCAAAGGCTGAAATAAAATGTTTGATGCGACCCGTAACTACAATCCGATACGGATTTTTAGAAACGAACTTTATCGTGTCGCCAATCGAGTAACCCCACAAACCGGCATTGCTATTTATAATGAGCGCATAATTTTTTCCAAGCTCAACTTCATCAATGCACAACCGGGTAGGGTTATCATTAAAATATTCATCAGTAGGAATGAACTCATAAAATATTCCATGATTCAGAAGCATAAGTAAACCATGTTCGCGCTGTGAATCCTGATACGCAATAAATCCTTCCGATGCCGGATACGTTTCAATCGAATCAACTTTCTGACCAATGGTTTCGAAAAGTTTGGCCCGATAGGGCTCAAAGTTTACACCGCCATACACGAACATCTCAAAATTCGGAAACACATCTTTAATCTGCTTTCCGGTTCGTTCATGAATCTTATCGAAATACATTTGAACCCACGGAGGAATGCCCGAGATCAGGGTCATATCGGCATGAAGCGTTTCGTCAATAATCTTATCAAGCTTTTGCTCCCAATCTTCGATGCAGTTTGTTTCGTAACTCGGCTTTTGATTCGTGCGTAAATAACCGGGCACATGGTGGTTGACAATGCCAGACAACCTTCCTGTTTTTATTCCAGCTTTCTCATCCAACTCCGGACTACCCGAAAGAAAAATTAAACTGCCATCCAAAAAAAGTGATTTTCCGGTTTCATGAACATAACTTAACAAGGCATTTCGTGCGCTGTTAATATGGTAAGGAACAGAATCTTTTGAAAGCGGAATGTACTTCGTTCCTGAAGTGGTGCCTGAAGTTTTTGCGAAATAGGCGGGCTTGCCCGGCCACAAAATATCCGGCTCACCGGCCACCACCCGCTCGATGTACGGTTTCAATTCTTCATAATCGCGAATGGGGATATGTTTCCTAAAAGTGTCGTAATCCCGGATGGAATCAAAGTGATGATCCTTCCCAAAAGCAGTTGCCCGTGCCCGGTCGATCAAATGTTCCATGATTTTCGCCTGGTGCACTTCGGGCTCCCGCGACCAACGTTTTGTTTCAGCGGCAATAAATGATGCAAAAGGTTTTGCCAGTATCGACCGTATTCCCATAGATTTGCAAATTAGTCATTAGTCGTGAGTCTTTAGCCTTAGTCTTTAGTCTTTAGTAGTTAGTCTGCCAGACAACTGTCTTTGAATGTTAAAACTCAGGGCTATTAACTCAGGACTAAGGACTCACGACTCTGGACTGAAGACTATTAAAACTATTCATGCATTTCGATCATCAGTATCCGTAAGAAAATTATGAAGACAATAAAAATTATTTTGATCGCGTTTGTGGCCGGGTTTGCAGGGGCGTTCGTTTGCTTTAAGCTTTTCGTTGAAAACCAGACCGCTGCGTCTGAGGATTTAAGTTATAAAACCGTTGCGTACGACATCCCCCACTCTGCTCAACCCAATTCTCCCGCTGTCGATACACCTGTGGACGGTGTTGATTTCAGTGGTGCGGCTTCGAGGGCAATTCCAAGCGTGGTGTATATCAACAGCATTTCAGAGGGTGCCTCGTACTCGTATTGGGATTTGATGTTTGGCGGAGGCGGACAGCAAACCCGGGTGAGCAGCGGATCGGGAGTAATTTTCTCGCAGGATGGATACATCGTTACCAACAACCACGTGGTGGGCGCTGCCGAAAAAATCGAAGTTATTTATAATAAGAATGTGTACCCGGCTGAACTGGTGGGAACCGATCCCTCCACAGATTTGGCGGTACTTAAAATAAACGAAACGGGATTACCCGCCATCGGCATTGGCAGTTCGGCTAAACTCCAGGTAGGCGAATGGGTGGTGGCGGTCGGAAATCCATTCTCGCTTTCTTCTACCGTTACGGTGGGTGTGGTGAGTGCAAAAGGAAGACGCATTGGAATACTGGAAGATAAATTTCCGATTGAATCATTTATTCAAACCGATGCCGCCATTAATCCGGGTAACAGTGGTGGCGCACTCGTAAATAAAGCAGGCGAACTTGTTGGAATCAATACCGCTATTCTTTCAAAGACCGGAAGCTACACGGGCTATGCTTTTGCTGTTCCGGTTGACATCGCTAAAAAAGTTGTGGACGACCTAATTAAGTTTGGCGTGGTTCAAAAAGCACTCTTTGGCGGCCGCGTGGTGGATTATGATTTTCAAAATGCTAAAAAGTATAACCTCAGCACCAACGTTAAAAGTTTTAATGGCGTGTTGCTGGAGCGTGTAGAAGAAGTGGGCCCTGCATCGGAAGCGGGACTAAAACCTGGCGATATCATTACAAAAATCAATGACAAAGAAATCAACAGTACCAGTGCGTTCGAAGAGGAATTGAGCTACCGCTACCCGGGCGACAAAGTGAACATCACGTACACACGCAACAACAAAACAACGATGCTTCCCATCACGCTGGTGAATAAGGCCGGAACAACTGAAAAAGTCAAACGCAAAATATTTTCTTCAGAAGTGATGGGCGCGCAATTGGAAGCCACTGATTACGGTGTGAAGGTTTTCAAAATTTCGGATGGGTACATGAAAAAATTAGGCGTGCCCGAGAACTATACGATTATTTCCATTAACCGGGTACGTGTCAACGACCCGCAGGATGTGATTGAGTTTTTCGAAAAATATAAAGGGCGTGTTAATCTCTACGGCATGAACAGTGCCCGCGAAGCGATACCGTATAATTTTATGCTGAAGTAGGAGTTGAGAATTTAGGAGTTAGGAGATGAGAAGTCAGGAAATGAGGAGCATTCTTCAACTCCTCAGCTATTCGACTCCTCAATTCATCCGCAGCTTCAACTTCTTGCCAAGTTCTTCCACGGAAGATTTAAAGTTGGCATCGGTCTTCATCATGTCTTCAACCGATTCAAGGGCGTGAATGACTGTGCTGTGATCGCGACCGCCAAAATTGTTACCGATCAATGCTAGTGTTAATTGTGTATAACGCTTGCAGAAGTACATGGCCACCTGGCGCGGTATCACAATCTCGCGTTTTTTTACTTTGCTTTTCAGCGATTCAAGATCAACCTTAAAATATTCGGCCACAGTCTTTTGAATGAAATCAACACTTACGTCTGATTGAATTTCTTTTATGATGTTTTTAAGAACTTCCTTTGCCAGATCGAGGTCGATGTTTTTCTTCAATAAGGTTGCGTGGAAGATCAGTGAATTCAACACGCCTTCCATATCGCGCAGGTTCGTATCCACGCTGTACGCGAGGTACTCAGCCACTTCGGTTGGAATATCAATGCCATCGGCCTGCATCTTGCGGTGAATAATGGCCAGCTTGGTTTCAAAATCAGGCTCCTGCAAATCGGCTGTTAATCCCCATTTGAAGCGCGACAACAATCTTTCCTGGAATCCCTTCATATCGCGTGGCGGGCAATCGCTGGTCATGATAATCTGCTTTCCCGATTGGTGAAGCTGGTTGAAAATATGGAAAAATATTTCCTGCGTTTTTTCGCGACCAGCCAAAAACTGCACATCATCGAGAATCAGCAAATCAACCTGCAAATAAAAATTCTGGAAATCCTGAAGCTTGTGATTTTGTAATGCGTTCAGGAACTGGGTAGTAAAATCATTCTGATCGACATACAACACAATTTTGTTGGGCATGTTGTTGCGAATCTCGTTACCGATCGCCTGCACCAGGTGTGTTTTACCAACGCCAACACCACCGTACAACATCAATGGATTGAAGGAAGTAATCCCCGGTTTCTTGGCCACCGCCACCCCGGCAGAACGAGCCAGGCGGTTACAGTCGCCTTCCACAAAATTATCGAAGGTATAGCTTGGGTTTAGTCGTGAATTAACGGTTTGAGGGTTTAATGCCTTAAATGAAAAGGGCGAATACTCATCGCTTACGCCATTGGTGTGGTTTCGTTTGGCACCCATGCCGTTGGGGTAGTGCACCGCAACAGGAGGATTGTTGTTATTTCCGCTGTCAACGATCACCGAGTACTCCAGGCGACCGGTTGGGCCTAAAACCGTGGTAATAGCCTTCTTTAAAACCGGCACATAGTTATCTTCCAGCCACTCATAAAAGAATTGCGAAGGAACCTGGATGGTTAACACATCACCTTCTACCGCTAACGGAACAATGGGCTTGAACCAGGTGTTGAAATTTTCTTCACCAACGCTCTCTTTTACGATTTCGAGGCAGTCAGTCCATACGGTTCCGGTTGCAACTTCCATGAGTAGTTAATTTGGGTGAGTGAGCCCTGACTTTTTAGAGAAAGGGAAGCAAAGATGTGAAAAAAGGACTTAACAAATCAATAGGTTCTTTGCTTGTTTTTAATAAAAAAAATACAGACATGTATAGAAGATAATTACTTCCAAGAAAAACTTAATATTTCTCAAAAAATAACCCGACAAACATTTGAGCGTGGCGATTTCTTACCTTGCAGCATGACCGACAAACCATTGATAAACGATTTACTTCAGGATTTTGCAAAACATAGCCGCGAAGACTGGGCAAAAGCAGCTTCCTCAGAAATTGATAGCAAAAACCCCGATGAAACACTTGCCTGGAATGTCGGAACCATAACCGGAAAGGCGTATTACGACAAACATGATCTTCCTGCTTCAAGCTTTCAATTAAGGGCTGACAAAAATTCATTCCTCGGAAACCGAACCTGGCATAACCTGCCTTCGATAACAGTCCGGTCGGCAAAAAAAGCTAACGAGCTTGCGCTGAATCATTTACAACACGGTGCCGATGGAATTTTATTTGACGTACGTACCAGCAAATCATTCGACATCAATCAATTACTGGATGAAATTGACTGGCCTTCGTGCATGATCAGCTTTTGGGTAAACGAAAGCCACGTTGACGCATTAAAAAGCATCCCCGTCTTTATCACTAAAAAAAACTGGAACCCCGCCTCCATTACCGGATTCTTTCTTTGGGACTCCCTCCCAAAAAAAATCGGGGAGATTTCATCCTCATTTGAATCACTTTCTCAATACAAAATTTTTTCCGTTGTCTCTGAAGCAGCCGATATCATTGCCCAAGTTTCTGATGTTGTTGAAGCTGGGCTTCGTTTACTCAAAACAGAAAAAGAGGCAACCAAAATTGTTTTCTCATTGCCAGTTAGTACCGATTTCTTTCTGGAAACAGCCAAACTAAAAGCGCTTCGGATTAGTTGGTGCGAAGCGGCCAAATCAAAAGGAATTAATATTCAAACAGATGAAATTTTTATTCATGCTACTTCCGATTCATGGGTAAATGAAACTTTTCAGCCGAACAGCAACATGCTGAAAAGTACAACCGCTTCCATGGCGGCCATTTCAGGTGGTTGTACGGCATTAACGGTCCTCCCTGAAAAGAAAGACGATTCAAACATGAACCGGATCGCTCGAAATGTTTCCAACGTACTGCGGGAAGAATCGCACTTCGATAAGGTAGCGGATGCCACGGCAGGTTCTTATTATGTTGAGGCACTCATCAAGCAAATTGTTGATCAGGTTATTTCGAATTCCAAATTTCAAATTTGGAATAATGAAAATTCAAAATCCGAAAATCCAGAATCCAGTACCCAGAATCCTTTATGGCTAAGTCCCGAAACAATAGAAATCAAGGCAGCCTATTCTAAAGATGATGTAAAGAATTTTGAACACCTGAATTTCACTTCCGGTCTTCCACCCTACTTACGCGGACCTTACGCCAGCATGTACACAACCAGGCCATGGACGGTGAGGCAGTACGCAGGATTTTCAACCGCGCGCGATTCAAATGCTTTTTACAGACGAAACCTGGCTGCCGGTCAGCGTGGTTTGTCCGTTGCATTTGATCTGGCTACCCATCGTGGTTATGATTCCGATCACGAACGTGTAACCGGTGATGTTGGAAAAGCCGGTGTTGCCATCGACTCGGTACTGGATATGAAAATTCTGTTCGATCAAATACCGCTCGATAAGATGTCGGTATCCATGACGATGAACGGTGCGGTTATTCCTATTCTCGCTTTTTATATTGTTGCAGCCGAAGAGCAGGGAGTAAAACCACATCAGCTTAACGGAACAATTCAAAATGATATTTTGAAGGAGTTTATGGTGCGCAACACCTACATCTACCCTCCCGCTCCTTCGATGCGCATTGTGGCTGATATTTTTGCATACACTTCGAAACACATGCCGAAGTTTAATTCCATCAGCATCAGCGGCTATCACATGCATGAAGCAGGCGCACCGGCACACATCGAATTAGCCTATACACTTGCCGATGGTTTGGAGTATATCCGCTCAGGAATAAAAGCTGGCATTGCCATTGATGATTTTGCACCACGCCTTTCCTTCTTCTGGGGCATTGGTATGAATTTTTATATGGAAATCGCCAAGATGCGGGCCGGAAGATTATTATGGTCGAAAATTGTTAAGCAATTCAATCCTAAAAATCCGAAGTCGATGGCGCTTCGCACACATTGCCAGACTTCCGGCTGGAGTTTAACTGCGCAGGATCCGTACAACAATGTAACCCGTACTTGTGTTGAAGCTCTTGCCGCAGTGCTGGGCGGAACGCAATCGCTTCACACCAATTCATTAGACGAAGCCATTGCCCTGCCAACTGATTTCTCAGCACGTATCGCACGTAACACACAACTATACATTGAAAAAGAAACAGGAGTAACCCGTGTAGTCGACCCGATGGGTGGCTCTTACTACATCGAAACGTTAACGGCATCCTTAGTAGAAAAAGCATGGAAGTTGATAGAAGAAGTTGAAAAGCTCGGTGGCATGACAAAAGCTATCGAGAGCGGTATTCCAAAAATGCGGATCGAGCAAGCAGCCGCAGCCAAACAGGCTCGTATCGATTCGGGCCGCGATGTCATCGTTGGTGTAAACAAATATCAATCAGATGAAAAACCTGATTTTGATATTTTAGAGGTTGACAATGCTGCTGTGCGCCAGGAACAGATTGAAAGACTCCAACAATTAAAAAAAGGAAGAGACGCTTCGGCAGTTGAGGCCGCGTTAAATGCCTTGACACAAGCCGCGCAAACAGGCGAAGGAAATTTACTGGAGAAAGCCGTTAATGCAGCCCGTAAGCGGGCAACCTTGGGTGAAATTTCTTCTGCCATGGAAAAAGTATTTGGGCGCTACAAGGCAACCATCAAATCCATTTCAGGTGTATATTCGGGTGCCATGAAGGATCAATCGGAATTTGAAGAAGCCCGTAAATTATCAGACAGGTTTGCAGAACTGGATGGTCGCAGACCGCGCATTCTTGTCGCCAAAATGGGCCAGGATGGTCACGACCGCGGAGCCAAAGTAATTGCCACCAGCTTTGCCGACCTCGGTTTCGATGTTGACATCGGTCCGTTGTTTCAAACACCTCAGGAAGTAGCCAAGCAGGCCGCTGAAAACGATGTGCACATTATTGGTGCATCAAGCCTGGCAGGCGGACACAAAACCCTGATACCTGAATTAATTGAAGCCCTGAAAAAAATTAACCGCGAGGATATCATGGTGGTAGCTGGTGGTGTGATTCCTTCGCAGGATTATGATTTCCTGTACACGTCAGGGGTGTCCTTTATTTTCGGGCCGGGAACCAAAGTCACTGCGTCTGCAACGGAAATACTTGAAAAACTGATCCGGAATAATTCCTGATCTGAAAATCTGTAATCTTTACTGAGATATGCCTTGCCCAGGCATCCCCAATAAAATTAGATCGCGGCCACAGGCCTGTCAGCCTGTAGGCTGATTTCCATTCCCTTTTTGCATCACTTTTTAAGAATAAAATTCATAGATTAGAGATTCAAATCTCAAATCAAAAAACCTCTTTATCATGAAATTTATTCGGTTGACATGTGTGTGGATTGTTGTGATGATCAGCATTTCTGTGTACGGACAGAAAAAATTTGACAAGGCCTTAGCAAAAGCAGATAAGTATTACAACGCTGGCGATTATTCAAAAGCACAAAAGGCGCTGGCAAAATTTAAGAAAAGTGTTACCGCCAAGCTCGGGCAGAATAACAAATACATGCCCGGGTATTACATTCGTGAGGCACAAACCAACCTCAATTCGGGTATTCTCACAGGCTTTGATGCCAGCCTCACCAATGCCATCAATGCAAGTTTTGCTTTGCATGGCGATGCTTCCAACGCCCATGCGGCCACCCTTACCGATGTAGCAGAAACTTATAACCAATATGGCAATTATCGTTTGGGTCGCGAATTTCTTGAAAAAGCATTAGCCATCGTCAGCAAAGCAACAGCGGAAGATCCGGTATTAAAAGGAAGAATCAATCTTGAACTTGCCGAGTCGCTGATTGGACAGGGCTTTAGTAACCAGGCGCTTCAACTCCTTCGCGACAATGAGAAATTCTTCCTTGAGCGTGCGGTTGATAAAGAAACTTATGTTGAAGACGGAAAAATCAAAAGTCGCAGAGTAGAGGAAGCAGAACTTGTTCCGCGTTTTACCAGCTATGGCAAAGTTCTGATGCTCACCGGTCTCGCTTATTCCAAACAAGGAGATGTCGATCAGGCCGATGCTTCTTTTAAACGGGCGCATGATTGGATGCGTGACAAGCAACGCTTTCTGGGCGAAACCAGCCTGGCGCTGGTTTTAAATGATTACCTCTACCTGGAAATGTTTGTCGAAAATAACAACGGTGAAGTGCCATCTAACCTGAAAGAAAAATACCTCGATTACAGCAACCTCCTAAGTGAGTTAAAAAAGAAGACATCACCCGTTACTCCTTTAGGTCACGAAATTTATTTGTCTTACCTCAATGACCTTCAGCGGAAAGAAAGCACAGCTCGCTATGCGAGTTTAAAAGCCGAATACGACCGGATGCTTAGTAAGTATTTTACCAAATCCAGTTTAATGAATATCAATTTGCAGGCGGTTGAGTTTGACGGCAAACTCAAAAAAGAGAAGACAAAAAATCTCGAGGCCGATGCCATGTCAATCATTAACTCAAAAGCGCTGCCGCGCAATTATAAAACCACCGTTCGCACGCTTGAATTTTTAGTTGAGATGTCCATTCAAACAAAGCAATACGTAAATGCAGAAGGCTACCTCGATCAGATTCAGGAAATAAAAAAGGAACTATACGGTGAAAACTCTCCAGAATATCATTTGTCGCGGGTCATGCAAGCCTGCTTTTATGTTGATTACACCAATAAGATTGATGTCGCCAAAAAAATATTTGAAGAGAGTTATACGAACATGCTGGCCAAAGAAATTGCGCCCAAGCATAAAGACCACCTGACGATTTTAAACAGTCTGGCAACTTTGTATGAACTGACCGATCAATACAAACTTGCCATAGCCACACTGGATAAAGCCCGTGAAATAGCCAACGTAAAATACGACAATAAAGACCCTGAATTTGGTGTTGAATTGGACAAAGTTGCTTCCCTTCAAATTAAAGTAGGCCAGTATGAAAAAGCAGAATCCAATATTAATGATGCCTTGAAAATATTAGAAGAGCACCGGAAGGATAACAGAAGACTTCCCCAATACATTCATGCCATTGAAACACAAGCGAAGCTGTACGGCATTAAGGGTATGTTTGATGAAGCCCAGGATAACCTGGATCGTTCCCGTAAAATGATCATTAAGGCTAATATCCCGATAGGCAACGAACTCTCCACTGCCGAGGAACTCTCCAGCTTGCTCATTCAGTTAGGTAAATATTCTCAAACCGACCGTTTGCTCAATACCCTCATCACCGAAAACGAAAAACTGTTCGGCCCATCTTCTATCCGGCTGATTGATCCGCTGACAAACAAAGGAAGAATTCTGCTGGCAAAAGGTGACTATACAGAAGCAGAGAAAACCGCCCAGCGCGCTTACCAGATTGCCGTAAAAACTTATAGCGACATCTCTACCAAAACAGCTGCTACACAACGCCTGCTCAGCGACATCTACTACACGCTTGGCGACTACGACAAAGCTGAAGATAACATTAAGAAAGCGGTAACCAGCCAGGAAAAGCAATTTGGCAGAAACCACGTAGAAGTTGCCCGGTCGCTATCGCAACTGGCATTGATCATGTTCCACAAAGGTGCCAATAAACAGGAGGTTGAAAAACTGATGCTGGAGGCCCGCAATATTACCGGTGACAGACTGGGAAAAGATAACCCGCAATACGCTGATATTCTAAAGAACCTGTCGGTGCTCTATATCTCCGAAAAGAAATACGATATCGCATTCAGCTCGTTAACCGTTGCAGAAAGTATTTGGCGGGCTAAAACCGGTACCAAAAACAACATTAATGCGGCCAGCATTTACACGCTTACCGGTGACGTGTACTATCAGCAAAAAAATTATAAAAAAGCCGATGAGTTCTATACTAAATCGAAAGACCTGTACGAAAAATTCTTCAGCGCCACCCACCCCGAATACGTAAAAGTCCTCTCCAAGCTCAGCAAGGTTTACTACATGCAAAAGGATTATAAAAAGTCTAAAAAGTTAATTGAGGAGTCGCTGAATAATTATGAAAACTTTATCAAGAGTTACTTCCCTGCATTAAGCGAGCGTGAAAAAGCAAAATACTGGAATACCATCAAAGGCGACTTTGAATTTTACAATACGCTTGCCTTTAGTAAGCTTGATGATTTCAAAGACCTCTCAGGGAAAGTATATAACTACCAACTGCTCACGAAGGCGCTGCTGCTGAACTCCTCAATCAAAATCAGGGAGCGTATTTTAAACAGCACCGATGACAACCTGAAAGACCAGTACAACAACTGGGTTCAGAAAAAAGAGCTCCTGACCCTCGCGCTTTCCATGAGCCCTGCTCAACTACTGGAAAATGAAATTGACCCGGCTGCGTTAACGCAAGAAGTAGAACGACTGGAAAAAGAATTGAGCCAGAAATCGGAATTGTTCGGGCAAAATTTTGACAATAAACGAATCACCTACGAGGATGTTCGAAAAACCTTGAAGCCAAATGAGGTTGCCATGGAAATGGTGCGCTTCCGGTACTTCGATCACTCCTTTACCGATTCAGTCGTTTATGCCGTGCTGTATATCAAGAACGAGTTTAACAGACCTAAAGCGCTTACTCTGAATGACGGGCGGGCAATGGAAACCCGAAACTTCAAGTACTATCGAAATGCTATCACCGGGTTTATTCATGACCAAAATTCGTATCCTGTTTACTGGGAACCCATCCAAAAAGAAATCGGGGCAGCCTCTACCATTTATTTATCGGCTGATGGCGTGTACAACCAAATTAACCTGGAGGCCATACCAACACCCGATGGAAAATACGTCATCGACAATTCCAATATTGTACTGGTGAGCAACACAAAGGATATTTACCTGCGCAAAATTAAATCACGCAATGCTGCCGATAACACGGCATCGATGTTTGGAAATCCTTCCTTCTACCTGACCGCCTCTGCCAGCAATGAGGTATCTGCTCTTCCCGGAACAGAAAAAGAAATTACCCAACTTCAGTTTCTGCTTAAACAAAAAGGATGGGACACAAAAGAGTATGTTGAAAAAACGGCTACAGAAGAACGTGTGAAAGAACTTAATAACCCGAAGATCTTCCATGTTGCCACGCATGGGTTTTATAAACCAACTGAAGAAATAACTGCGGAAAGTGAAATAGAAGGCAATGAAGCCCAGCTTGCGCAGAATCCCCTGATGCGAACAGGCTTGTTGTTGAAAGGTGCCGGTGACTTGTTGGATAAAACAGAATTCAACTACAACATAGAAAACGGAATCCTCACTGCTTATGAGGCCATGAACCTGAACCTTGACAAGACAGACCTGGTCGTGCTCAGTGCCTGCGAAACCGGGCTGGGTGAACTGCAGTCAGGTGAAGGTGTGTACGGGTTGCAGCGAGCTTTCCTGGTGGCGGGCGCCAAAATTCTGATCATGAGTATGTTTAAAGTGGATGACGAGGCCACTCAAAAGCTGATGTTAAAATTTTATCAGAAGTGGCTGAACTCCGGCAACCTCAGAAAAAGTTTCATTGACGCCAAACTTGAATTACGAACAGAATACCCCGACCCGATTTATTGGGGTGCCTTTATCATGATTGGTTTGGATTAAATTATGGTTTCCTATTATTTTATTGAGACTGTTTCAGAAGTAACGTAAGAGTCAGTCCGAGCGCCTGCCTGCCGGTAGGCCGGGAGGCGAAGACTGATTTGGTCCTGAAATCAGGTTTTCCCGAGGACTCGGGACTCAACCTGACAAACATTTACTTTTGAGACAGCCTCTTTTTCTTTTACCGCATGAAAACATTTGCCAGCGATAACTACTCGGGAGTCCACCCGGAAATCATGGATGCACTGATAAAGGCCAATCATGAACATCAGGGTTCGTACGGTGGCGATGAATTTACCGAAAGAGCTAAAAAACTTTTTAAACAATATTTCAGCGATACCACCGAAGTATTTTTTGTGTACAACGGCACGGCCGCCAATGTGCTGGGGCTGAGCGCCCTTACCCAGTCGTTCCATTCAATCCTTTGTTCAGAGCTTGCCCACATTAACGTGGATGAATCTACCGCACCTGAAAAATTTACCGCATGTAAACTGATCGGAGTTCCAACAACCGATGGGAAAATCTATCCGCAAGATGTGGAAAGTAAAATACAGCGGATTGGAGACCAGCACCACCCGCAGGCCAAAGTCATTTCCATTTCTCAATCAACCGAATACGGAACCGTGTACACCGTTGAAGAGATCAAGGCACTTTCATCTGTTGCCAGGAAACACAACCTTTATCTGCATATGGACGGCTCGCGTATCAGCAATGCAGCGGTAAGCCTGAAGAAAGATTTCCGTGATTTTACCGTGAATGCCGGTGTGGATATCCTCTCCTTTGGAGGAACAAAAAACGGGATGATGTTTGGCGAGGCCATTTTAATTTTTAATCCCGTGCTTGCTGCTGAATTCCATTACCGCAGAAAACAAGGTATGCAACTGCACTCAAAAATGCGTTTCATCAGCGCGCAGTTTGAAGCACTCTTGTCAAACGATCTCTGGAAACGAAATGCTTCACATTCAAACGCCATGGCCAAAAAACTGGAAGCTGGCCTCCGACCCATTCCTGGCATTGTCATTACCCAATCGGTGGAGGGAAACGGAGTGTTCGCCATTTTTCCAAAAGAAATTATTGCTGAACTTCAGAAAGAGATTTTCTTTTATGTTTGGAACGACCGTATAAATGAAGTCAGGCTGATGTGCGCTTTTGATACAAGGGAGGAAGAGATTGAACGCTTTGTAAAAAAAATCCGGGAGTTGATCTGATCAGCGCTTCAGGAACTTAAAGGTTCCTTTAAATTTTGTATGTTCGTCATGAACCGCAACCAGGTAATAACCGGTAGCTAACTCCTTTACGCGAACCCGAACCATGTGATCATCCACCACTTCTGTTTCGGTAGGAATTTCGTTTCCAAGGATATTATACAGCTTAACCTTTGCATCGTGCGCATTAAACTCGGCTAACTTAACATTAACAAAATCAATGGCCGGGTTTGGATAAACCACGATCGACTTTGAAAGATCGGCTTTTTCGGGACGACCAACCTCCAGTTCCTGTGCAGCACAGATTCCGCTGAAAAGAATAAGTAGAAGTAGAAATATGAGGTTTAGGGGTCGCATAACTAAAGTTGTATACGCAAATACCAATCCAAAAGTTCGTTCGTTATTGCCTGTTTAGATGCTTCAAAACATAAAAAGGTTTAAAAGGATCAAAAAAATCAATGAAAACTTTCAAATGCCCGGGGTATGGCCTCAACAATGTCTGATGCAATAAGGGCTTCTTTCCCAAGGCTGTTGGCGGCAGAATCGCCTGCCAACCCGTGAATCCATACCCCAAGAATTGCCGATTCGCTTGAATGATAGCCCTGCGCCATCAGACCGACAATTAAACCTGTAAGAACATCGCCACTTCCGGCCGTAGCCATTCCGGGGTTCCCTGTATTATTAAAATAGAGTTTTCCTTCAGGTACCGCAATGGCCGTGTGAGCGCCTTTTACGATCAATACCGTGCCGGTTTTTTGCGAAAACTCAATTTGCTTATGGAGCCTTTCAAAGTCATTTTCCCACCGGCCAACCAATCGCTCAAATTCTTTCGGGTGGGGCGTCAGAATGCTGCCCTTCGGAATCAGGTGAATTAGTTCACGGTTCGCGCCCAAAATATTAATGGTATCTGCATCCAGCACAATTGGTTTGTTACTTGCTTCAAGCAATGCCGACAAAACCTTGATGGTCTTTTTTTCCTGACCAATGCCAGGCCCAACACCAATGGATGTGTAGCCATTTAGATTGGGGAGTTCTGAAAATATACTTTCAGAAGCATCAACACTTGCCATCGCTTCGGGTACAGCGGTTTGCATGATTTCGTAACCACAAGACGGAACATGTACTGTTAATAATCCAACGCCCGATCGCAAGGCCGCTCGCGCACTTAACACTGCCGCACCCATTTTACCGTAACTTCCGGCTATCAGTAACGCATGGCCAAAGTTTCCTTTATGATTGAACTTAGAACGTTGCCGCAACATCGATTTGATATCGCTCTTCTCAAGCAGGAAAAATTTTGTTTCAGCCTGACTAATAAAACGCTCACTCAACCCAATGTTAACGGCATGCCAATCGCCTGTAAATACTCCACCGGATGGCAGTAAGAAAGAAAGCTTAGGAAACTGAAAGGTTACTGTGTGGTCTGCTTTTATAATATCTCCTGTCGAAATTTTATCAGTCATTAAACCCGATGGCACATCAACGGCTATCGTCATGGCCTCGGCCTGGTTCACGCACCGGATTGCATGCGCATAAATTCCCTCAGCGGGACGCGAAAGTCCAGAACCAAAAATCGCATCAACTAAAACATCGCATCCGCTAAAAGGATCTTGCCCCGACTCATGAATGATTTCAACAATTTCAACCTTACCGGTAAGTTTTTGCAAGTTGGTTTTGAAATCGGGTGATTCAGGAGTACCTTCGCGTACCACCCAAACGCTTACCGAATAGCCCCAATCTTTTAACAAGCGAGCAATCCCTAACCCATCGCCTCCATTATTTCCGGTGCCACACACAATCCCTACCCGCTGACTGATATCAACATGCAACGTAAACCACGAAACAAAGGCGTGGCAGGCCCGCTCCATTAAATCAATGGAAGCTATTGGCTCGTACTGAATAGTGTATGCATCTAACTGTTTAATTTGAGATGTGTTGAGAATTTTTTGCATGGTTTATTCTGTGCTTCTCAAAAGCCCGATCATCATGTAAGTTACAAAAAATCATCGGTCGACTTCCCCCATCACCATATCGACAGAACCAATGGTGGCGATGAGATCGGCTACCAACACACCGCGACTGATTTCAGGCAAGACAGAAAGGTTAGAAAAACTGCACGATCGTGCTTTACAGCGGAACGGAATGTCGCTTGTACCATCGGCACGAAAGAAAAATCCGAGTTCTCCCTTGGGCGTTTCACCCCTCACATAAAAATCCTGCGCTTGTGGTCTGATCTTCTTGGGCAACAAGGCATGCGGATCAAACTCTTTTGTTCGTTTGTGCTCTTTCAATAATTTTTCAAGACACTGCTCAATAATTTTAACCGACTCATGAATTTCCTGCATGCGCACCCAGGTTCTGTCCCAACAGTCACCTACCGTACCTTTTTTTCCTTCTCCAATAGGAACAGTGAAATCCAGTTCGGGATAAACTGAATACCCGTCTACTTTTCTTAAATCGAAACGAAGGCCGGAGCCGCGCAACATGGGGCCGGTTACGCCATAATTAATTGCCAGGTCAAGCGGCAATACTCCAACGTTTGCCGTGCGTTGTATAAAGATTTCATTTTCAATCAACACGGTTTCGAGTTCCTGGAGTTTTGGTTTAATGTAATTCATGAATTCGCGGCAACGCTCTTCAAAACCAACGGGCGTATCGTAATACAGTCCGCCAATCCAAATATAGTTGTACAACAAACGCGCACCACAAGTCCACTCCAATAACCGGAGGATATGCTCGCGATCGTGCATTACCCAAAAAAATGGCGTAAAGGCGCCAATATCCATTCCATAGGTTCCAATTGCAATAAAGTGTGAAGCAATGCGGTTGAGTTCTGCTACCAACACCCTGATGTACTCAATTCGTTTCGGGATTTGATCAGCCATACCGAGCATTCGCTCAACACCCATTGCATATACATGTTCGGAATTCATGGATGCCACGTAGTCCAGCCGGTCAACAAACGGGATTACCTGGTTGTACGGAAGATTCTCGGCATGCTTCTCAAAACAACGGTGCAGATAGCCGAGGTGCGGAACAACTTCTTTGATGATTTCACCGTCCATCAATACTTCCAAACGCAGAACACCGTGCGTAGAGGGGTGTTGCGGCCCCAGGTTAATGATCATTTCCTCCGAACGCAGTCCGTCTTCTCTGAACTTGTTCGGTTCAGACTCCATTAAATTTACTTCCCTGTATTTATATTGAACCTTACTCAAAATCGAAAATTGAAAATGAAGAATGGAAAATCATTTAGTATTTGGGATTGATTCAATATTTAACAATAACATCACGATACTTTTCCTGGTGCTGATAATCTTTTCTTAACGGATGCCCTTCCCAGTCGGCAGGAAGCAATAGCTTTCGTGGATCCGGGTGGCCATTGAACTTTACCCCAAACATTTCGGCAGTTTCGCGTTCGTGCCAGTTGGCGGTACGCCAAATATCGGAAACAGAATCAACCTCAGGGTTCTCTCGTGGCAATGTTACTTTCAGCATGAGGTGATGATTGAAAGGGATTGAATACAGATTGTACACAACCTCCATTGTATTTGCTTGCGTACCATTGTCGATTCCCGTCAAGCAGGACAGCATATCGAAATAGGTTGCAGGGTTTTGATTAAGCTCAATACAAACTTTTTTTAAATCAGCCGCGGTAACAAGAATTGCCTTGGGTGTAGATTTTTCGTCTGTACCAGCCTCACCAATAATAGGCTTTACTATGCCAACGAGTTGCTGAAAGTCAAGCATGCTGTTTTTCTTTTTCCAGTAAACGTTCAATGGCTTTTGGAGCAACTAAACTCTCATTCCTGATTTTCTCCTGCAGTTTCAAAAATCCCCCAATGAGCGCTTCTGGCCGGGGCGGGCAACCGGGTACATACACATCTACCGGAATGATTCTATCGACTCCTTTTACTACATGATAGCCATGCTGCCAGTACGGGCCTCCGCAATTCGAGCATGAGCCCATGGAAATGACATACCGCGGTTCAGCCATTTGTTCATACAATCTTTTGATGCGATCGGCCATTTTAAAGGTAACAGTGCCGGCCACGATCATCACATCGGCCTGGCGCGGTGATGAACGCGGTGCCATACCGAACCGATCCATGTCATACACGGTTGTTCCGGTACTCATGAACTCAATGGCACAACAGGCTATGCCGAAGGTCATCGGCCACATAGAAGAAAGCCGTGCCCAATTCAGCAGGTCGTCTACTTTTGTGATGATTACTCCGCCATGTTCAAACTTATGATCTAAGAGCCCCATCTTTTGAAATTATTACTTAAAAATAAGGTATAGGGAAATAGGGTATAAGTGATAAGGTCTAAACTATGTCCATACCATTATACCTTATACTTCTATATCCCTATACCCATACATCACTTATACTTTTTCATTAAACTTCTCATACAACTCCATCGGAACACTTGATTTGTAATCCGTTGGTTTTTGTTCTGGTTTTATCCAGTCAAGCAAACCGTTTACCCAGGCATAGGCCAGCCCCAGCGCCAGGATAAAAATAAAGATCAGCATTTCTGTAAAAGAAAACCATCCCCACAAGCCATTGGTTTCACTGATGAATTCTTTTCTGGAAAAGACCGTTGCCCACGGAAAAAGAAAGACGAGTTCAACCTCGAACAAAATAAAAATGAGAGCGACAATATAAAAACGAATGTTAAACTGAGTCCAGGCGGTACTGATCGGCTGCTCCCCGCTTTCGTAGGTTGCAAGCTTTTGTGCATTGGGGCGATGCGGACGAATTAATTTTGATACGAAAAGGGCCGACACCAGGAAGAAAATTCCTCCGATGAAATACAGCAGTACTTCACCAAATTCTGAAATTGATCCCTGGTTCACGGGTTGCTCCATAAACCAAAGATAAAGCAAAGTGCGATCACTTAATAAATTGGATTATCATGAAGGCAGATTTATTCGTGTAACGGCCTTTTCTTAATCATGCCGCCCTTAATATCGTTCACACTATTCTCAACCATAAAGGCATTCTCATCAATTTTAGCAATCTCTGTTTTTAATTTTTGCAATTCCAATCGTGTAATCACCGAATAGATGACATCGTAATCTTCCGTCTTATGGCCACGCTTACCAAATCCTCCTCTTCCCCTTAACACAGTAACACCACGGCCCATTTTTTCTGTAATGGCCCTTTTTACCTCATCGCTGTGTTCAGAGACAATCATCACGCTGGTGTACTCTTCAATACCATGCACAACAAAGTCGACTGTTTTGGAGGCAACCAGGTATGTGAGGATGGCGTACAGGGCCGTTTCTATATTAATGAGGTACGCAGCAACCGAAAAAATGACAATGTTCAGAATCAAAATAATATCACCTACGGTTAGGGCTGTTTTGCGACTGGTGTAAATAGCCAGCACTTCAGTGCCGTCAATCACACTACCTCCGCGAATGGAAAGGCCAATGCCAAGTCCAAGGAAGAATCCTCCGAAAAACGAGATCAACAATTTATCATGGGTAATAACGGGAAACTGGAAAAACGCCAGGCATATTGCCAGTAAGATGATAGCAGTCAATGTTTTGACGGCAAACACTTTAGAAATTTGAGTGTAGCCGATATAAATAAAAGGCAAGTTGATGACCACAATCAGGTACGATAAGTCTATTCCCGTAAGCACATTGGCAAGCAGCGATATACCTACCACCCCTCCGTCTAAAAACTTATTTGGCAACAGAAAACTTTCTAATCCAAACGCAGCCGCCATCACCCCAATGGAAATGAACAGGGTATCTTTGATCATCCTTCTGATGTGAATCCTGCGAATGCGAAGAGCATTCAACTGACGAAATCGTTGCTGGGTACTCATAGACTGGTAAGATACAAAAAAGCCCCGGCTACTTACCAGGGCTTTTCATTTGTCGACAAGCGCTCAACTCTTAATCATCATTTCATTTGTCCGTACTTTTTCGAATACCTTTCATACAAATCCTGCTGTTTATTTTTCAGAATGATCCGTTTTCCACCAATGAAGGCGTCACTTACTCGGTTGGTTCGGAAATCAAGCGCATCACCATCTGAAATAAAGAGTGTGGCATCTTTACCCGTTTCAAGTGTTCCTGTTATTTTATCGATACCTAAAATTTTTGCCGGATACAGTGTAAGACCTTTTAGCGCCTCTTCTTTATCCATGCCATAAGCAATGGCCGTTCCCGCATAGAAGGGAAGGTTCCTTCCCCTGGCAATCATTCCGGTATGTGAAAATGCTACCTGAACTCCTGCCTTTGACAGCAACCCGGGCAAGGCATAAGGCAAGTCAACATCATCATCGGTTCTGGCCGGTAAATCATGTACCAATTGAACGATTACCGGAACACTATTTTCCTTCAGGAATGGAGCTACTTTCAGGGCTTCGTCATTGGCAAATACCGCCATGCGTTTCACGCCATGTGCTTGTGCAAACTTCACACCCTCCACAATTTCTTTGCTGGTATTGGCGTGAATGATCAACGCCTTTGAACCCGCGAACAATCCCTGCATGGCCTCAAGTTTCAAATTAACCGGCTTAGGGGTTAGTTTGCTGTACCCTATAGCTTCGTTAAAGAAATTTAAAATATTGTCAATTGTTTTCTCGTATTCGGGATTAACTTCAGTTACCGAAGAAAATGTTTCGAAATCAAACCTTCTTCTTGTTTTACCCGGCCAGTGAATGTGAATGGCTACATCTTTAGTATGAGTGGCATCTTCCCAATTCCATCCGTCAAGTTGCATCACGCTGGAAGTTCCGGAAATGATTCCACCTTCTGGAGCAACCTCGGCCAGTAAAATACCATTAAACCTGAATGTTGGAGTAAGTTCACTGTCGGTGTTGTAGGCAACCTGTGAACGAACATTCGGATTGAGGTCGCCAGCTTCATCATAATCGCGCGTGGCCCGAATAGATGAAACTTCCTCAAGGCCCAAATGCGAATTTGTCAAAATAAATCCTGGATACACATGTTTTCCTGCTGCATTGATGACCTCATAGCGGGATTGATCAGGAGCGGAAGCCGTTGCACCCGCAAAGGTGATTTTGCCGTTTTCAAATGCTACTGCACCGTTTTCAATGGTTTGGCCATTGCCAACGTGTACGGTTGCATTCGTAACCATTACTGGTTTTTGTTGAGGCTGAGCCGGTGTTGGAACCTGTGCCATCGTTTCACTCAGGAATACAAATGCACAAAAAAGTGAGATTATAGTTTTCATAGTGAATGTCGTTTTAAATTTTAGTGCTGTTCAGCTTCAAAGGCTACATCTTGCCACACAATATCTTCGCAGTGAAAATCTTGCCGCTGACGACCAGCCGACTTTTGCGTAGGAGCGCCTTCTTTTTTCTCGGTCAGCATTTTGCTGATCAGCCGGGCACGTTCTTCACGAACGGCATTCCTGAGCTGCTGATCTTTTTCCAGATCAAAGTAAACCCCTCCCTCAATAATAGTCTTGTCTGCTTTTGAATACACTGATAACGGGTGGCCGGTCCATAACGTAACATCGGCTGATTTGCCAACCTTGATGCTACCCATCTGGTTGTCGAGATGGAGGAGTTTGGCCGGGTTCAGTGTTACCATCTTCAGCGCATCTTCTTCTGAAACATCGCCATAGCGCACTATCTTAGCTGCCTCCTGATTCAGCCTGCGGCCCATATCGGCATCGTCTGAATTGATGGCTGTTACAATTCCCATTTTACTCATGATGGCGGCATTGTATGGAATGGCGTAGTGCACTTCCCACTTATAATTCCACCAATCAGAAAACGTAGAGGCTCCCACTCCATGGGCTTTCATTTTATCGGCCACTTTGTACCCCTCTAAAATATGCGTGAACGTATTCATACGGAACCCAAATTGTTCAGCAACTTTCATCATCATGTTAATTTCTGATTGCACGTAAGAGTGACAGGTGATGAATCGTTTTCCCCGAACTATTTCCAGCATGGTTTCGTCTACGAGGTCGCGCCTGGGAGGGGCAGTACCTGCCCGTGCCTTTTCAGAAAGCGCCCGATAGGCATTCCATTTCTTCTCATACTCCACCGCATTGGTAAAGGCATCAACGTAAACCTGTTCTACGCCCATACGGGTTTGGGGGTAACGAATGCTGGAATTGCTGCTTGAGCGTTTTACATTTTCACCCAGGGCAAATTTGATAAACGGATCAGCACCTTTGATTTTTAATTCCTCCGGACTTTCACCCCACTTGAGTTTTATAATGGCCGACTGCCCGCCAATAGGGTTTGCCGAACCATGCAAAACCTGAAGGCCAACCACCCCACCCGAAAGCGTCCGGTAGATGCTGATATCTTCAGAGTTTAGAACATCACCCATCCGAACCATGCCTGAGTTGGTTGCTACATCGTTAATAGACACAGCGGCAATGTGCGAGTGCTCATCAATGATGCCGGGTGTGAGGTGTTTACCGGTTCCATCAATGGTTCTGCCGGTGGTTGTCAGGTTTTTTCCAATGGCGCTGATCTTCCCGCCCTTAAGCAATACATCTGTATTTTGAAGGATCCCGTCTTTCTCATTGGTCCAGACGGTGGCATTTTTAATCAGGATTTCTTCCGACTTTACTTTATCCTTCGATCCGAAAGCAATAAACGGGTAAATCACATCCCCAATTTCCGGTTTGGTGGTTTTCTTTTCCTGCTTTTTATCCTCCTTCTTATCGAGAGGTCCGGTGAGATCAGCTTTCCAGTTTACCCAGGTGCCGTTGACCAACTGACCTTTGCCTGTCCAGCCGGGGCCTTGCTTCCATCCGGAAAGCCTTACTGTTTCATCTCCTGTTTTAACCGGGTTGAAGCTAAGCGTGATCAGATTTTCTTCCATTTTTGCTTTTCCATCAACACTTAAACTATCGGTAACTTTAATTTTGAATTTATGACTTCCGGGTTTACCGCTTACTTCCATCTCGTAATTTTTTCCATCCACCGAAAGGTTGTATTTGCCGCTGTGATCAACCGGATCAAGCTCTTTCAATCCGAAACGTTTTCCCTGAACCCAGTTTTCATGAATGATGGCATCTTCTTCAAAAATATTTGCTGACGTAATCAGAAAATTGGCTTCCGAACCGGCATTTAAATTTCCTACACGATTTTGAATACCGAGCAAACGTGCCGGTGTTTCCGTTAACGATTTTAAGGCAGCGGTTTCTGATAATCCATACAGAATTGCTTTTCTCACATTTTTGAGCAGATCACTTTTTTCTTTTAGCCTGTCGGATGTTATCGCAAATTCAATTCCTGCTTTTTCCAATGCGGCAGGGTTCGTTGGCGCCAACTCCCAGTGTTTCATTTCTGCAAGACTGGTGCGGTCGGCATCAAAAGGATCTTCTACATCAAAGGCATCGGGGTAGTTAACGGGAATGATGAGCGGGGCATTGGTAGCTTTTATTTCAGCAATGCGTTGGTACTCGTCACCGCCTCCGCGGATGATATATTGCTTGCCAAACTCGTCACCAAGTTTATCGGCACGTAAATCATTAGCCCAACCGTTTGCTTCAAAAATTTGCGGAAGGCTTTGTGAGGCTGTCCATCCTTCGAGGCTCAAATCTCTGAAGGATTTATTGGCTTGCTTGGCATACCAGTCGGCATCCAGATAGGTTTGACGCAATACTGCAATAAAGCCCATCAGCGAAACAGGGTAATTCTGGCGCGAGGTACCCCTGCTAAAAGAGTAATGGGCGGCAGCCTTATCTTTTAACACCAACACATTATCGCGATCTTCACCCAGGGTTACCACTGCAGAGGTTCCCCTGGCCAACCCATCGGCCTTAAAGGTAAGCACCGTACCAAAACCTGCTGCCCTTAATTTTTCAGCAGTTTTACTGTCAGCCGTAAATTCCGAATACGCATTGTACTCAGCTTTGATGGCCTGGTTGCCGCTAAAGGCTCCTTTTGTCTTTGTTTGGATTTGCTCGGCACTTCCGCCAAATCCGCCACCTTGTGGCATCTCTACTTTTGGAAGGCCATAACTTGTGTGTAAATCAATAAATGAAGGATAAATAAATTTACCTTTCAGATCGATGACGGTATACCCGGCAGGCACCGCCAATCCTTTACCCGACTTTTCAATTTTTCCATCGCGGATAAGGAGCGTTCCGCCTTCAATTTTTGTTGTCGCATTCACAAAAATGGTAGCATTTGTAAATGCCACAGCCCCGGAACGATCATCCTTCACATCATTTCTGGGGAAGGTTTCCTGTGCTAAACCCTCTTCCATCGTTGAGAGGAGAGCGGCAAAAAACAGTATAGCTATTGCTTTCTTCATAGGTTATAGGTTAGACTTTTGGGGAAATATAATGAGGATTCTTTCATGCCATCACCGGAAATACATGGAAGGTTATTGACTGTCATAAGCTGTAATTCTTATGATTTACCGGATGGATCATCCTTCGGGCAACCGGCCTACCCACTCCATTTTGCCGTGCGATAACATAGGTCAAGACATCTGATACCTGACAATTCACTACATAGGCCTTACAGTTCATTACAATACCCTTTGAACGGCTGTATCCATAGAGGATACTTGTACCGTAAAAGAGTATAAAAAGTAACAAACATGAATATGTTAACCACCAAACGATTACTGGGCACCCTGCTGGGCCTGATTCTCATTTTTCAGGTTGGATTGGCCCAGGAATTTTTCTTGGGAACAAAAACCAACTTCGAAGCAAGTAGCGGCACCACTAAATGGAAGACATCAAACGGTATCAATAGCTTTAATGTTGAATACCGCGGCAAAATAGAAATTGAGGATGACGATAAAGATATCGCAGCCATGTCGGATGGAGCCTACCTGGAAATCAGCAAAACCGTTTTCGGAAGTAAGCGTGCCATTGTTATTGAATCCATAGGCGGAGGAAAATTCAAAAAACAATATTACGAAGGTCGCACCATGGTTAACTGGGAGCCTCAGGGTCGCGTGTGGTTAGCTGAAATTTTACCGGAAGTTGTACGCAGCACAACGCTTTGTGCCGAAAGCCGTGTGAATCGTTTCTTTAAAAAAGGTGGCACTGCCGCTGTGTTAGGAGAAATAGACAAGATAGAAAGCGACTACACAAAATCATATTATGCCAACCTGCTTATGAAACAACCCATACAGGTTAAAGATTATGCACCGATCATCAATAAGCTGGCAGAAGACCTCGATTCCGATCATTACCTGACTGAATTTTTAAAAGGAAATACTTCCAAATTCATGCAAGACAAGGAAGCTACAAGTGCCTTGTTCTCTGCCACCAGAAAAATGGATTCCGATCATTACAAAACAGTTGTAATAAAGGATGCATTGAGTGGACAAACTGCATCGGTAGAAAATGTGAAGATTATTCTTCAGGCAGCAGGCATGATGGAATCCGATCATTATGTAACGGAAGTACTTACCTCTTTATTGAAGCAAGATAACCTGAATGACGCCATTCTATCCGAGATCATCAACACTACTAAGTCGATTGAATCGGATCATTATCGCACGGTAGTACTTACCCAGGCACTGGACAAGCAAGGTCTTTCCAACGCATCCTATCAACGGATTATAGAATCAATTAAAGATATTGACTCAGATCATTACCTGACGCAGGTTATTGAACACCTGATGGAGAACAAACTTTCTGATGACCTACTTACCCTTTTGCTGAACATGGTTACATCTATTGAATCGGATCACTATCGTACAGAAGTACTCCAGTCTCTTTTGAAGCGCCAAAACCTGGCAGATGCTCAATTCAATAAGCTGGTAGAGGCTTGTAAACTGATGGACAGTGATCACTACAAAACAACTGTGTTGCAACAAGCGCTTTCGTCTGGAAATCTTTCCGACAACAAAGTGATTTCTATCATCAATGCCACGAATCAAATCGACTCTGACCACTACATTACAGAGGTGCTTACAGAAGCCGCGCCAAAAGTAAAATCCGGAAGCGCACAACTGAAGGATGCTTATCGCATGGCTGCCAAAAGAATCGATTCAGAAACTTATTACGGAAGGGCCCTTCGTGCCATCGAATAAAAACAGGGGCCGTGGTAAC
>Ga0268299_1001031_pt1 | contig 61170 bp, 51 predicted proteins | sample NOBtaG_FD_193484 | JGI IMG/M metagenome (GOLD analysis project Ga0268299, IMG submission 193484) | Activated sludge microbial communities from bioreactor in Nijmegen, Gelderland, Netherland - NOB reactor | ecosystem: Engineered > Bioreactor > Aerobic > Activated sludge | place: Netherlands...
CGATGCTCTCGGTGGCCCGTCCGACGATATGACTCCTCGACGCGGTCTCAGGCGCTCCCTTCGGCTGCGGCTGTTCCGACTCATACTGCGCGGCACCCGGGCTGCTGGCGGCATTCCTCTCCTTATCCTTCTCAGCAAGCATCGGCAGGGCCAGACAGGTAATGACGAGGCACCGGGAGAAAACGTGACAATTGATGTTCATTTTGATGGAATAGTTTCGTGGTTCTTGTCGGGACCAAGGTGACGACGGGCTGGATCCATCAAACGGCCCCGACTGCATTCGAGAACCGAGGGACGCAGCTAGAATGCCGTTAATCACAACATCCTGGACACAAGTCAGTTGCCAAACTGCTGGGTGTGAGCCCCCAGCCGTTTCAATGCAATTTGCTGGTTCGACCTGGAAATGCGGTTGCCGTCTGCATGGTGGCAGGACGCCCGGGGCCTGAGAGTCCTCCAATCGGGCTTGGCGAATTCTTCCTCGCTGCCTTGGAGCGACCGCCTTCCGTGACCTGCGGGCATCTTCGATGGGTGACCCCACCGGCCACCGGGTATCTCCTGCCACCTTTCGGTTCAAGATGACGGCTCTTCAGCAAGATTTGTGGGTAATTTTGGATCGGGTTGCTGGAAAAGGTGTGGAGGGATGGAGAAACCGGGTGGAGCTCTCCGGTATTCGGGGCCGTGGCTGCGAAGCGCGCGGGCGTGGGTGAGTCCGTTACGCGGTAGCGAGCGGCGGCGACGCGAGCCATGGCTCGGAAGGCCGCCAGCCGCCGCACTTTCAGACCGCCCCTCAAACCGCTGCAGCCATTCTCAGCGATCCTGTCCAGGTTACGACCGATTGCCGGCCCGGCGTTGGCGTCAGGTGCCCTTGTGGAACATCGCCTGCTGGTACTACTACGCCGCGCGGCGAGTGCAGTGTCCGGAACATGGGATCGTGGTAGAGCATCTGCCCTGGAAGCCAGGGCAAGCGTCCCTGGACCTTTGGCATTCTGGATGATGCCGTTGAGGGCTTCGGCGGCCCCGTTGGTGACCCGGGTCTTGAGGTAGGCGACGACACCATCCCAGTGCTCCCGGATTGTGCGGGCGACTGACTTCATCTCTGGGATGCGGATCGAGCGACCCAACTGCACCATCCCTTCGGGTCGGCCTCGGTGGTGCGAACATCCGCCTGGGCCATGATCGTGCGCAGGGCGTCCAAAGGGCTGAAGGCCTTGCCGGTCTGGAGTTGGCCCGAGCAGACCCGCTGGCGGATCTGCTGTTGTTCGGCGGTGAACTGGCTCTGGGGCTTGAGCAAAGCCCAGCGCGCCCCCGGAAGTTGCTGGGGAAACTCCCGGCGCTCCCGCCGGCGCACTTCGTCCAGCGCCCGGGTCGCCAGTTGCACCACGTGGAAATAGTCGAAGGCCAGCACGGCATGGCCGAACGGCTCGGAGATCCCCTTGATGTAGGCCGGCTCAGGAGCGTTGCTCGGTCATACACCGGACAGTCCTTGCCGGACTCCGGATGGGAGGAAACGACTCAAGTGCCGGAACTCCAGATCCATGGCCAAACGGCGCTACTCGGGGTCAAACCGCACGTTCACGACCCGCCCGGGCGTCCCTTGCAACCCCAGAGCCAAAGCGACAACTGCCTCCGAATCCATGCGAAGTGCTTTGTTCGTTGAATGTCTCGCATGCGATTTCCGGGACGCCTGCCGAGTTCGGCAGTTGAATTGCGGGTCGCCCATTTCAACGCGCCTCAACCACTTCGGCGAGGCGGTTTGCCCCTGATTGCGCCACCTCGGTCAGGGCGCTGTTCGCGGCCTTCTCTTCGGATAGCGATTCCTCGAGCAGTTCCACGGCGTCCGTATGCCCCATCTGCCGGGCCCACGCTGCCAGAGTGCCGTAGGAAGCAATCTCGTAATGTTCCACCTTCTGCGCGCACGCAATGAGGACGGCATCGAGAGCCAGGCTGCCCTTGAATTCCTTGGACGCCTCTTTGGCCTCGGCAATCAGGCCCTTCATCGCCTCGCAAGTGTTCTCTTCGAGAGCTACATCGAGAGAAGCCGCTATCTTCTGAATCCGGGTCCCGTGCTCGACCGTTTCAAGAAGATGTCCCTCCAGCACCGTCCTCAGTTGATTCGACTCGGCGGCCTCGATCATCTTGGGCAGTGCTTTGACAAGCTGTTGTTCAGCACTGGCCATATCCGCCAGTTCATTGAGAAATGCCTGGTGGAGAGAGTTCTCGACCATCTTCTTATTTGCTTTAGTCTTCATAAGTATCCTTTTTTGACCGATCAGCGTCCTCTGACCGCCGTGGTTAGAGTGCAGGTTGTCAGCCAGTGTCCATCCGCGGCGTTGCAAAGGGTTACGGAAGCGCCTGGACTGCATCCCGCACGGTGGCCATGCATTCCGCCAAAGCACGCCCAGCTCCAGCAACCCATTGAAGAAATCCAGTTAAAACGAAACCGAGACCCTGATCTCATTGAAGACTCACCGATTTCTGGCTTTGAAGGAGTGCTTTTGAAAAGGCTGCGAACCTGCAATGGGAACACCGCCCCTCCCTTCAACCACCAACAACTGAGGGACCTTAAAATTGTCCATTGTTCTCGCCAGTGCTAATGGGCTTGCCATCGGCTCTGGACTGACTGGCGGCCAGAAGGTCGTTGCGTGTGGCACGTGTCCTGCAGGCCCATAACGCCATGAGTACGGACAACTTGGGATCAGGGATTTGCGACTATTTCGAGCCGCCTGCATGCAGCGACTCCGTGGCGGACATCGCGTATCACAACTTCGTGAGTCAGGACGTGGAGACAAGTGTGGCGTTTGGTCCGTGGCTCGAGAGCCGTGCGTGGATGGCGGCATTCCATCTCCTCGATCCAACTCCGTCAGCCAGCTAGAATTGCGTCGAGGCCGCACGGTGCGCTTTGGCATGGTGGATTGCCTTCCACACGATATGGATCAACCACTCGTCCGGTGGCCTTCGTGGCATCCCGTTTGGAGCCGGTCGAGGATCGTCCGGCCAGAAAATCCCCTCCGCGATCAGGTGCTGACTGCGGCGCAGCTTCGCGTATATGCCCAGGAACTGGCTGCTGCCCATCAGGTCATTCTGCGCGGCGGCCCCAACAATCTCCTTTCCCGGCTGAATGAGAATGAAGCGATACTCCGTGAATTCAACCGCGCCACAGTCGAGGTGGACCGGAAGCTGGCGGACATCACCCCGGCGGCAGAATGGCTATTGGACAATGCCTATCTTCTCGATGAACAGATCCTCATGGCCCGCCGGCATCTGCCCCGTCACTATAGTCGGGAGCTTCCGCGGCTTGCGTCCGGACCGTCCGCCGGTCTGCCCAGGGTGTACGATCTAGTCCTGGAGTTCATTTCGCACGTGGACGCGCAGTTGGAACTGGAGTCCCTGAGCGCACTGGTCGCGGGCTATCAGCGAGTCCACTCGCTGAAGCTGGGCGAGCTCTGGGCGGTACCCATCATGCTTCGGCTGGGCCTACTGGAGAACCTCCGGCGCATTGCCGTGCGGTTGACGGGGGCACGGGCCGACCGCGCCATTGCCAGCCGCTGGGCCGACCGATTGCAGTCCGCCCTGGAACGGCCGACGGGCGACCTGATCGGGGTCGTCGCGGAGATGGCCCGCGCGTACCTGCCCCGTTCGAGCGCGTTTGTCGCCGAACTGAACCAGGGGCTCTCCCGGCTTGGGCCATCGGCGCAACTGGCGCGGAACTGGTTTGAGCAGAGCCTCGCGGGTGAGGGCCGATCCATTGAACAGTATGTGCTTCTCGAAAGCCAGCGCCAGGCCGCCGACCAGGTGTCCGTCAGCCACAGCATCGCCAGCCTGAGATTGCTGGCCACCCATGACTGGAAGTCCTTCGTCGAATCCCAGAGCGTGGTGGACGAGGTGTTGCGGCGGGACCCGGCCGAGATCTATGGCGCAATGGATTTCGCGACCCGCGACCAGTATCGCCATGCCGTTGAGACCGTCGCGCGATTCAGCGATCGGACAGAGGCCGAGGTGGCCGAACTGGCGATCTCACTCGCTCAGCAGCAAGCAGAAGTGCATGGACGCACCGTTCGAACTGCACACGTGGGATTCCACCTGATTGATGACGGCCGGTCGGGTCTGGAACTCGCGGCCGGGATGCGCCGACGCTGGCACGGCCTGCCGAAACGCTGGATTCGCAGACACCCCGCGGCGTTTTATATGGGTGGCGTCACCTGGATCACCGTGCTCCTCACAATCTGGATCGGCCTGGCGGCCCACGCTGCCGGAATTCAAGGGCTCGGACTGCTGTTGTTCCTTGCCGCCGGGTCGGTGGGCGCCAGCCAGCTCGGGGTGGGTGTGCTGAACTGGCTTGCACTCCGCCTCACCCCCCCGCGGCTGCTGCCCCGCCTCGATTTCTCCCGGGGCATTCCGGCGGAGCATGCGACCATGGTCGTGGTGCCCACCATCCTTGGCGACACCCAGGGCATCAACCGCCTGCTCGAACGACTGGAGGTCCACTACCTCGCCAACCAGGATCCGCATCTCCAATTCGCACTGTTGACGGACTTCTGCGATGCCGACATCGCAGAAACGCCCGGGGATCCTCTCCTACTCGAACACGTCCGTTCCGGCATCAGTCATCTCAACGCACGCCACGGGCCCAACCGATTCTATCTCTTTCATCGTCCTCGACGTTGGAATCCCAGGGAAGGCGTCTGGATGGGGTATGAGCGCAAGCGGGGCAAGCTCTCGGAGTTCAACAGCCTGCTGCGCGGCCGGGGAAGGGAACGTTTCGCGGAGGTGGTGGGTGACCTCGCGCTCCTGTCCGGGATTCGGTTCGTCATCACCCTCGATAGCGATACCCAACTGCCTCGGGACACCGCCCGCCGTCTGGCGGGGACGATGGCGCATCCATTGAACCGGCCCCGCATTGACCCGGCGACCGGGGTCGTCACCGAGGGATACGGGATCCTTCAGCCTCGCGTGGGGGTCAGTCTATCCAGCGCCAGCAGGTCCTGGTTTGTCCGTCTCTTTGCCGGTGATGCCGGAATTGACCCGTACACCCGCGCGGTTTCCGACGTGTATCAGGATCTCTTCCGTGAAGGTTCATTCATCGGAAAGGGCATTTATGACGTGGATGCCTTCGAGGCCGCCGTTCAAGGGCGATTTCCCGAGAATGCGATCCTCAGCCACGATTTGATCGAATCAGGTCATGCCCGGTCCGCGCTGGTGAGCGACGTGCAGCTCTACGAGGAGTACCCGTCGCGGTATAACGCTGACATCAGCCGCCGCCATCGGTGGATCCGTGGCGACTGGCAGGTGGCGCCGTGGCTGCTGCCGCGTGTGCCCGGCGCGGATGCCCGGCGGATTGAGAATCCGCTTTCCGGCCTCTCGCGGTGGAAGCTGTTCGACAATCTGCGCCGGAGCCTGGTTCCCGGGGCGTTGATGCTGATATTGCTGGGCGATTGGTTCCAGGCTGGTCGAGTGACCGAACTGGGTCCAATGCTCGTGACACTGGTGACCGTGCTCCCGGCCGGTCTTACGCTGCTCTCGGAGGCGTTGATGAAACCCCGGGAGTGGCCCATCAGGGATCATCTGCGCACCCTGGCGGCCTCAGCGGGCCGGCAGGTCGGGCAGTTGGGACTGGCACTCGCCTTCCTGCCCTATGACGCCTGGGTCAGTCTGGACGCTGTGGGGCGCACCCTCGCTCGGCTGCTCATCACCCGCCGTCACCTGCTGGAATGGCAGACATCCTTCGAGGCGGAGCGAAACGCGCGAAGTGATCTCGCGGGGTTCTTCCGAAGCATGTGGATTGCCCCGGTGGCGGCATGGGTGACGGCCATGGCACTCCTGCGCTGGCAGCCTGGGCAACTGTGGTCCGCAGCGCCGTTCCTCGCGCTGTGGCTCGCGTCGCCCCTGCTCGCGTGGCGGATCAGCCAACCCCTGCAGCGCACGCGGTCGGAATTGACCGCCGACCAGCAACGGTTCCTGCGGCGAACCGCGCGACGCACGTGGAACTTTTTCGAGGTGCTGGTGAACGCCGGGGAGCATTGGCTCCCGCCGGATAATATTCAGGAGACTCCGCAGCCTGTTGTCGCGCATCGCACCTCTCCGACCAACATGGGGCTGGCGCTTCTGGCCAATCTGGCCGCCCGGGACTTTGGGTATCTCAGCCTGGGCCGCCTGGTGCAACGCACCGCCGATGCGCTCGATTCCATGGAGAGGCTCGACCGTTACCGCGGTCACTTCTACAATTGGTACGACACCCGCAGCCGCCTGCCGTTGCCTCCGATGTATGTCTCGACCGTGGACAGCGGCAACCTGTCCGGCCACCTTCTGACACTAAGTTCCGGGCTCCTTCAGCTTTGTGAGCAGTCCCCATTTCAGCCCGCCGTATTTTCCGGGCTGCGAGACACCTTGGAAGCGGCGCGCGATTTTGGAGAAACCGGCATCCAGTGGGCGCCGCTGTTCGCACTTCTCGACCCGGTGCCGCTGACAGCCGCCGGCATGGCGGAGCGTCTCGACCGGATTGCCCAGCAGGCCGTGTTACCGGGCGGCAGGACCCAGTCTGAATCCCCCGAGGTTGAAGAATGGATGCGTCGCTTTCAGACCGAGTCCAGGGAGCATGCCCTGGAAATGCGGGAACTGCTGCCGGAAGAGAAAGAAGACGGTAAGGACCCGGCGTTGGGTGAGCCGACGCCACCCGCCAAATTGGCAACGTTGCGGGAACTGGCCCAGCCCGCCGGTCTGTTGAAGGTGTCGGAACTCCCGCTCGCCGCGCGTCGCGCACGCGAACTGATCGAGCAGCTTGAAAGACTCGCCCGTCGCTGTGAACGTCTGGCGGAGGCCGACTACGGCTTCCTGTACGATTCCCAACGGGAACTGTTCACCATCGGCTACAACGTGTCGGACCGGCGTCACGACGCCGGTGTCTATGACCTGCTGGCCTCCGAATCGCGCCTGGCCAGCTTCGTCGCGATCGCCCAGGGGCAGGTTCCTCAGGAACACTGGTTCGCTTTGGGACGCCTGCTGGGCGAGGTGGGTGGCGAGCCGGCGCTGATCTCGTGGAGCGGCTCCATGTTCGAGTACATGATGCCTCTTCTGGTGATGCCGACGTATGAGGACACCCTTCTCGACCGGACCTGCCGGGCAGTGGTGGAAGCGCAAATCCGCTATGGCCGTTCCCGCGGCGTCCCATGGGGAATATCCGAGTCCGGGTATTATGCAACGGACAGCCACTCGAATTACCAGTACCGCGCCTTTGGTGTTCCGGCCCTGGCCTTCAAGCGCGGTCTTGCTGAGGATCTCGTCATCGCTCCCTATGCCAGCATGATGGCGCTGATGGTCGCGCCCCGGGCCGCCTGCGAGAACCTTCAGGTGCTTGAGGCGGAGGGACGCACGGGCCGGTTTGGATTCTATGAGGCCGTGGACTATACCGCGTCCCGGCTGCCGGCCGACCAGGCCAATGTCACCATCCGGTCGTTCATGGCCCATCACCAAGGCATGGGACTGCTGGCTCTCGCCTACGCCCTGCTGGAGCGTCCGATGCAGCGCCGGTTCCTCGCCTATCCCTCATTCCGAGCCACCGAACTGCTGCTGCAGGAGCGCATGCCGCGTACGGTGGCCAACATCCAGCCCGGCGGCGCCGATTTGACGCCGGCACCCTCCGGCGACGCGGGCGGGGCGATGCGCGTGTTTACGACACCGCACACCGCCCAACCCCAGGTTCACCTGTTGTCCAACGGCCGCTACCACGTGATGGTCAGCCAGGCCGGCAGTGGCTACAGCCACTGGGCCGACCTGGCGGTCACCCGGTGGCGTGAAGACCCGACACGCGACTGCTGGGGCAGTTTTTTCTACGTGCAGGATGTTGCCAGCAGGCAGGTCTGGTCCGCGGCGTTCCAGCCCGTTCAGCGCCTTGGCGAACGCTACGAAGCGATCTTCACCCAGGGACGCGCGGAGTTTCGGCAACGCGTCGGCGAACTGGAACTGTACACCGAGATCGCGGTTTCTCCCGAGGACGATGTCGAGTTGCGCCGATTGACCATCACAAACCATGGATCATCGGTACGCGCACTGGAGATCACCACCTATGCAGAGGTGGTCCTGGCCCCGCCAGCAGCTGATGGGGCGCACCCGGCGTTTAGCAACCTGTTCGTTCAGACCGAGTATGATTCCACGCAGGAGGCTATTCTATGCCATCGGCGGCCGCGTTCCGAAGGCGAAAAGCCGCCCTGGCTTGTTCATGCGCTCACTGGTCATTCGTCCGCGGTTGGCGAAGTATCCGTTGAAACCGACCGCAACCGCTTCTTGGGGCGCGGCCGGACACCGAACGCGCCTGCGGCGCTGGATGGTCCCCTGTCCGGCACGACCGGTCCGGTCCTGGACCCGGTGATCTCGTTGCGCCGAACCGTGCAACTGGCGCCGGACGAATCCGTGCGGCTGGACCAGATCACGGGCATTGCCCCGGACCGGACCGCCGCACTCGCGTTGGCAGAAAAGTACAGGGAGCCCCGCATGGGGGACCGGCTCTTCGACCTGGCCTGGACCCACAGCCAAGTGACCTTGCGCCAGCTTGACTGCACGCCGGCAGAGGCACAGCTGTTCGGTACCCTCGCAGGAGCGCTGGTGCAGGCCAATCCGGCACGCCGCGCCAACGCGGGCATCCAGCTCGCCAATCGCCGTGGCCAAAGCGGCCTGTGGAGCTACGGCATCTCCGGCGACCACCCGATCCTGCTGCTCCGGCTCGGCGATCCCGTCCGGATGGACCTGGTCCACAGCGCGGTCCGAGCCCACGCCTACTGGCGCGTCAACGGCCTGGTCGTCGAGCTGGTAATCCTCCATGACGACACCTCCGTTTACCGCCAGTCGCTTCAGGATCAGATCGTCGGTTACATTCTCGCCGGACTGGAAATGCCCCAGATCGACAGACCTGGCGGCATCTTTGTTCGCCGGCTGGACCAGATCCCAGCGGAGGATCGCCTCCTGCTGCAGGCCGCGGCCCGGGTCATCCTTTCAGACGACAATGGAACCTTCGCCGAACAGGTTCAATTCGGCGTGCCGAACCAACCGCTGCCACCGTTGCTGGAACCCAGTCGGTTGCGCGGGCCGGACGCGGCCCTCCCAGAACGGAGGCCCGAGCGGATCTTTTTCAACGGACTGGGTGGCTTCACACCGGATGGACGCGAGTACATCATCGTCCTGGACGGCGACCCTCAGCCCTCCCGAGAGCCCCTGCTGCCCCGATCTGCCAACTTCTCCGCGTGGCGTCCGGGCCGTCTCGGTCAGCTGCGCGTTGGGACTGATCGTGCTTTGGCGAATGGCGCCATGACGCCGGCGCCCTGGGTCAATGTGCTGACAAATCCGTTCTTCGGCACGGTGATCTCCGAGACCGGAGGCGGCTATACCTGGCTGGAGAACAGCCACGAATTCCGCCTCACCCCCTGGTCCAACGACCCGGTCAGCGATCCGCCGGGCGAGGCAATCTACCTTCGTGATGACGAGACCGGCGAATATTGGTCACCCACCCCGCAGCCGGCGCGCGGATTGACGCCCTATACGGTCCGCCACGGCTTTGGTTACACCATCTTCGAACACGTGGAACAGGGCCTTATCACCGAGCTTCAGGTGTATGTCGCCCCCGACGCCCCGGTGAAGTTTTCAACCCTCAAAATTCGCAACCTTTCGGGCCGCAGGCGCCGTTTGACGGTCACCGGATACTGGGAATGGGTGCTGGGCGAATCCCGCACTCGCACCGCCCTGCATGTGCAGACCCAGGTTGACCCAAAGAGCGGAGCCCTGCTCGCACGGAATCCCTTCAATACCGAGTTCGCCGAACGCGTGGCGTTTGTGGATGTCGATGATCTGGCGCGGACGCTGACCGGCGACCGCCGGGAGTTTCTTGGGCGCAACGGCACGCTGGCGCGTCCGGCGGCGCTGCGGCGCCGGCACTTGTCCGGACGGACAGGCGCTGGTTTCGACCCCTGTGCGGCACTGCAGGTGGTCGTAGAACTGGCGGAGAACGAGGAACACGAAATTACCTTCCGATTCGGCGCCGGCCGCAGTGTCGCGGAGGTCCAGTACCTCGTGCAGCGCTTTCGCCGACCCAACGCCAACCGCGCCGTGCTTGAGTCGGTCTGGGCCACCTGGAATCGAACGCTGGGCACGCTGTCCGTTGAAACACCGGACCCAGCACTCAACGTCCTGGTCAACGGATGGCTGGTGTATCAGATCCTGAATGCCCGGCTCTGGGGTCGCACCGGATTCTATCAATCAGGAGGGGCATTTGGATTCCGGGACCAGCTTCAGGACGCCATGGCACTGGCCCAGATCGAACCCACGCTCCTCCGCGAGCAACTGCTGCGCGCCGCCGCAAGGCAGTTTGTCGAAGGGGATGTTCAGCACTGGTGGCATCCCCCCATCGGGCGCGGGGTGCGGACCCGCATCTCCGACGACTACCTGTGGCTTCCTTATGCCGCATGCCGGTACGTGACGGTGACCGGGGACGACTTGGTGCTCGACGAGGTCATTCCCTATATCGAGGGCCGCGCGCTCAAGCCGGACGAGGAAGGTTACTACGACCTCCCGAATCGGGCGGAGGTTTCGGGCACGCTTTACGAGCATTGTGTCCGCGCACTCGAACATGGACTGCGCTTTGGGGTCCACGGTCTTCCACTCATCGGCAGCGGAGATTGGAACGACGGCTTCAACCAGGTGGGGCCCAAAGGACAAGGCGAAAGCGTCTGGCTCGGATTCTTCCTGGTGGCTGTCCTGACCGACTTTGCCGCTCTTTCGCTGCGGCGGGACGACCGGGCGTTCGCGGAGCGGTGTCAGCAGGAGGCCGCAACTCTTCGCAGGAATCTGGAAGCCCACGCCTGGGACGGGCGGTGGTACCTCCGCGCATGGTTTGATGACGGTGCGCCGCTTGGTTCCCATGCCAATGAGGAGTGCCAGATTGATGCCTTGCCCCAGAGCTGGTCGGTGCTGAGCGGTGCCGCTGATCCGGCGCGCTCGCGCCAGGCAATGGATGCGGTTCGTGAGCGGTTGGTTCAACCCACCGCAAAACTGATTCAATTATTTGATCCCCCCTTCGACCGTTCAAGGGTCAATCCCGGCTACATCAAGGGCTATCTGCCGGGCGTCCGTGAGAATGGCGGTCAATACACGCATGCCGCGGTCTGGACCGTGATGGCCCTTGCCGAACTCGGCGAGCATGAGTCGGCGTGGAAAATGTTTGATCTGCTCAATCCAGTCCACCATGGCTCAACACCGGCACAGATCGCCACATACAAGGTCGAACCCTATGTCGTGGCTGCCGACGTCTATACCGTGGATTCCCATGTCGGCCGGGGCGGGTGGACCTGGTACACGGGTTCAGCCGGCTGGATGTACCGGCTGCTCACCGAAACCCTACTCGGCCTGCATCGCGAGGGCGATTGGCTGCGGCTGCGGCCGCGACTGCCAGCCAAATGGCCGGGCTTCAGCGCCCGCTATCGCCATCATGAGACTTGGTACCAGATCCGTGTGAACCGGGCCGCTGGCGATCCCGCAAGCGAAATGTCCCTGACTCTGGATGGGACGGAGATCCCAGGCGACCGAATCGCACTGTTGAACGATCAACGCGAGCATGAAGTGCTGGTGCGGTTGGCGCCTGCCCAACCAGAACCTGCCCCGCAGGCATCATACGGAGTTGTCATGACTGGCCCGAGCCCGGCGGGACCCCCGGCTTCATAGATCCGCTACCCCTTTCTCGCTGGAGATGCATTTCTCATCATGACTCTCGATCGGAGCCAGGCGATTAGGAGAGCCAGCTCACATCGAAGTTCTTGTGGTCGCCGCCCACTGCACCAAGTTGAGCCGTATGTTTACCGACCTCAATGCGCCGGAGGTAGGGAACGCCCTTCACGGCGAAGCTGCGCCTGACGGCGTCAATGCCGACCTGTCGAGTTGTGTGCTGAAGGCAGTCGGGCCGGAAGAATCGGAAACCGCCCTGTTTTTAGGTGGCGCATCAGGCGCGGAGGAGTGGGTCTCACCGGATTGGGCCGTGCTCCTCCGCCATGCACCCGTCTTCATCGAACCCACACAGTACGTCGCCGATGAAGACGGTGCATTTTGCGGAGGAACCGGACGCACTCCTCGTCGGGACGATGCAAAGCGCACTCCGTCCCCTACTCTTCTATTCTTGTAGCAATCGGATGACGATCGAAGCCATCAGGGAATCCGCGGGTCGGCAACCGGCAATCAAGCGGACCAATGCCTGATGGTTGGCAAAATCAGTGCGTACTGGGCCGCATCCGTTCGGTCCCATGGTCAACAATCGCACGAACGGTCTTGAGTCTCACGGAGCACTTTTTCGATGGCCTCGCGTGTCTGTCCGGTGCGCTTCTGAATGCGTCCTAGGAGTTCCTCCTCCTTGCCCTCCACAAACTGCAGGTCATCCTCGGTGAGTTGAGCCCATTTCTGTTTCAACTTTCCCTTGGTTATATGCCAGTCCCCTTTGATTGTGAGCGTATTCATTGCAATATTTGTTGAATGTGGCCGATGCGCTGGTGGGTTGAACCTGCGGATCGGTGATGTGGAATTTTCAAGCATCGGCCGTGCCAGAATCTTGAGAAATCACGATGGGCACTTAATCCGGCTTTGCCGATCACGCCCACCGCTGACCATGCTTCCCCAGCCCCTGATCAGACTGATCAATCGATGCGGCGGGTTAAGCACCTACACTGTGCGGGCCCGGCTCTTTCAGCCCTTACTCCGGACGCAGCCGATAGAAACCCGATTCCCCATCCACTGGCAGTCGAACGATCGTACCCACCGGATTCGTGCCAGTAGTCAGAAAGGTGGTCCAGATGGCGTTCTCCTTAAGATTCGGGGTAAATTCAATCCGCATGGGGCGCCCATTTTCAGTGTAGTGAATCGCCCCCTCTCCCTGATCGTATTCCAGGAGTGGCGTGTACGTGTAGAGGATCGTCACGATCAGACTCAATGAGTTGGCCATTGACGATCCAGTGGACGTCAAGGCGGAAAATGTGACGTCCGGACCCGCTAGCTGCCATGAAAGGGACCGAGTCCCGGTGCCAATCCATTCCGATGTCGATGAAGACGGCAGTGATTGTGTCGCCGCGACGATGGGTGCGACCAGTTGGCCCGATTGCGTGCTTTCGGGCGCCAAGGAGATTGTCGTCGTGCCCGAGAACGGCGCCGACACTTGGATGTCCCCCGCCAGCACAAGCATCGTAGCGGTCAGATTGGCGACTAGTGAATCTGGTTGATCTCCCGAATTGCTTCCCGTGATGGTCGTAGTCAACGTGGTAGTGGATTCGATAGTGAGCGTCACCGCGTTCAGCAGCCCCAGGTCTGGATCAAATTGCGGGAAGGTGAGGATTCCAGCGGTTGCATGACCAGTTTCGACAATGCTTTGGGTGTATGGAAGCCCCGTCGCTCCCTGCAATTGAATGAAGCACAGGCTCCCACAAAGTAATCTTGAACCCTCTCGGACTAGGGGGGTTAGGTTCATGCATGCTCGTTCTGCAAGGATCATGCCACACAATGCCCCTGGCCCGGCTTCTCGCCCTCACATCGCCCCATGGAGAGGACCCGTCCACTCCATAGGCGGCCGAGGATTGGGCCACCGCGATCAAGGTGCCCCATTCAACCTCAATGGCGGTAATCTGATGTACGGCGGGCTCCATGTGCTGGAGAACCACGACAAAGCTTGGCCGGAGTCTTGCGAGGACGATTTCCGTGAGATTCAACTTTCGGATCATCGCAGGGCACCGAGCACCGGGCGCCGACGAGGTGGTGCGGCATTCCCCTCGCCCGATCGCAACCGCACTGCCGGGAGCAGACCCGAGGTCGCAAAATGTGCCCTGCGCGATGCCGATCATGCACTATGCATTGGCGCGAGGTTGAATGCGGCAAAGAAACTTCCCTGCCGCGCTATCCTAAACTCTGATGACCAAAAAACCGCGACAACCCCAAGACTGGAAAGGGGATCGGGGACCGGGCGACCCCAGGGTCCCGCTTGTGGCCGGCGACCTTCCGCCACCGCCCAACTTCGCCCCGCCAGGCGAAGTCCCGCGGCGTGCCTTCAGACAGACCGAAGTCATCGTCTCAGCTTTGGGACTGGGTGGCTCTGCCTTTGCGAGTGCGCCGAGCAAGCGGGAAGCCATCCGGATTGTTCAAGAGGCGGTGGCGGAAGGAATTACGTTCATGGACAATGCGTGGGATTACCATGATGGTCGCAGTGAAACTTGGATGGGCGAAGCCCTGAAGGGGCGCCGGGACCAGGTGTTTCTCATGACGAAACTGTGTTCCCATGGGCGGAACAAGCGGGTGGCCCTTCGGCAACTGGAAGATTCGCTCCGCCGTCTACGAACCGATCACCTTGATTTGTGGCAGATCCATGAGGTGGTTTACGACAACGATCCGGACCTGCATTTCGCCCCCGGTGGCGCCATCGAGGCACTCCTTCAGGCCAAGGAGGAAGGCAAGGTGAAGTTCCTCGGTTTCACTGGCCACAAATCGCCCGCCTTGCATCAGCGGATGCTGTCATCGGGCTTTCCATTTGATGCCGTTCAAATGCCTCTCTCCGGGTTTGACGCGAACTTCCGGAGTTTTGAATGCGAAGTCCTCCCTCTCCTGGTGATGCGCGGCATCGCGCCCATAGGGATGAAAAGCCTCAATGGAACCGCGGAAGCAGTCAAACAGCACGTCATCTCCGCAGAGGAAGCCCTGCGCTACGCGATGAGCCTCCCCGTTGTTACGACTGTCAGCGGTATGGATTCGCTCAGAGTGTTGCGAAAAAATCTTGCGATTGCGCGGCGCTTGCAGCCCATGACGCTGGAGGAGAAGAATGCCTACCGTCGCAAATGCGCCGCCGCAGCTGCGGACGGCCGGTTCGAGTTATACAAGGTCAGCGTCTATTTCGACGGTGGCGAAGGCCGCAGGCAGCACGGCTTCCCCGACCACAAACACCTCGTGGCCTAAATCTAATGCCTTTCGGGAAATCGCCGGTCACCCTGCAAATGTCCGACCCTGCGTGGGAAAGAGGGGGATGAAAGAAAGTCCATAACGCGTGGCCGCCGCGGAACCCGTTCGGCTTCCAACGGCTTTCTGGCCGCCTTCTGGGAATGCATCGGCACTGCCCTGACGCCGTAGCCGCCAGCCGCGGGTCCCCTTGAGCCAGGTGCTGGCGGCCTTGGTCTTTCACTTCCTGAGCGCGGCGGACACGCTGCCCGAACACTTCACCCAACGGTATGGCGCTTCCATGGCGCACCCTTCGGTTGGGCCTGCACCATCTCCTGGCGGCGGCCATCGGAGCCCGGGGACAGTCCGGATAGGCTCTGGCGCTGGAGTTGTTGGCCCAACTGCCCGCCGGCGCCCTGTTGTTGGCGGATCGGTTGCACGGATGCGCGGCGTTTGCCGCGGCGGCAGCGGCAGCCTGCCAGCCATTCTCAAAACCCTGGAACTGATGCGTCCGCTTTGGCTGACACTGGCTTTGGGCGCCGACCGCCTCATCGAAGAGCAGAAGCAGCAACTGAGCGAACGGTTCCTCCAACAGGAGGCCACCCTGGTTCGGCGAGCGAGCCTCAGGCGAACGGCCAGCCTGGCGATTCTCCTAACGGACCTCGGACAGCCGGACCTCGGCGCCGCCCCGACGTTTGCTTTCGTCCGCGGCCTCCATAAACGTGAAGATTTCCAAGGTCTCATTGGGCTTCACCGGCGCAACTCCGGTCCGGAAGAACTCCACGATGGCCGCCACCAACGGCGCATAGCCGTCGAACTGACCGACCTCCAGGGTCCCCCGGGTGCCCTGCGCGGTCCCCGAATATCCCTTCCCCTCGGAAAACGTTCCGATCCGGCCGTCGCTCCAACGACCGACCACTTCGATACCGCCGGCGGCATTCGTGCCCCGGCGGACAGTCTCGCAACCGGTTCCCATCACCGTAAAGAGCGACTCCACTCCGTGGATCCCATACCAGAAGAGGTCGGGATGAGTCTTTTCAAGGTGAGCCGGGCTGGAGGTCACCGCGTTCGTAACGGTGCCCACCGCGCCGGCGCGGGCCGCCAGTGTATTGGTGGCAAATCGAAGGGAAGACGCGCTGAAGATCGGCACCCGGGCTTCGGCCGCCAGCCGGAATATTTCCCGCACGTCGGCGAGGCTGCCCGCCATGGGCTTGTCCACATACAACGGCTTGCCTGCGGCAATGACCGGGCGTGCCTGTGCCAAGTGCGGACGCCCGTCCACGCTCTCGATCAGGACGGCGTCCACATGACGGCAGAGTTCCTCCACCGTGTCGTACAGCGTCACCCCGAACTTCTCTTGAAGCACCTTGGTATAGCCCTCCACACGGCTCCAACTGGATTCGATGTCCGGACTCCCGCCCCTGAACGCGGCGACCACCTTGGCGCCGGGGACATGCCCCTTGGCGGACGAATCGTTCAGTATCTCGGTAAACGCGGTCGCGTGGGAGGTATCCAATCCCACCACGCCCAGTCGCAGGTCGGCCGCCCAAGCAAGCCCGCCGAAGGCCATGATCGCAAAAAGTCCGCGCAAGGGAGATCGCATGGGCCTTATCCCGCCGAAGGTCGTATCCGATGGCAAGCGCCGACTCGGTGTCCACCGTCTCTTGTCGTCCCTCCACCAAGCCAAGGCCCGATTCCTCCACAGCCCGCCGGGCTCGGCGAAATCGGTCTCGATGAAAAATTCCCGGCATTCCTACAACCCAACGAACGCTGCCGGGATCTTGTTCACCCCCTTCCGGACCTGGCCGCATCCCGACACGAAAAGCTGCAGTATGTGACGCTCTCCGGGCAGAATCCGCGTGGACCGCCCGGCGAGGTTGGCGACCCAGACACACCCCTGCGCGTCTGTCGAGGGGAGGAGAATCGCCTTGCGGCACAGACAGGGGAAACGATAGCCAATCGGCTCTGCCATCTCCAAAAGCATGAAGACGACTCATCCCGAGGAACGGGTATTGATGGGACCGGGGCCGAGTCCGGTGCCGGCCCGGGTCTTGCGGGCGCTCGGAGCGCCGACGCTCGGCCACCTGGATCCGCAATACCTGGCCATCATGGACGAAACCTGCGAGCGGTTGCGTCAGGTATATCGCACCCGCAATCCGCTCACGTTTCCGGTGAGCGGCACGGGCATGGCGGGGATGGAATGCCTGGCCGTGAACCTGATCGAGCCGGGCGACGAGGTGATCGTGGGGGTGAACGGCGTGTTTGGTGGGCGCATGCGGGACGTGATGGAGCGGTGTGGCGCGACGGTGCATTCGCTGGAGGCGCCCTGGGGTGAGGTCTTCACCTCCGCACAGGTCGCGTCGGCCCTGGAACAGCATCCGAAGTCCCGGTTGGTGTCCTTGGTGCATGCCGAAACCAGCACTGGAGCCCACCAACCGCTGGAGGGCATGGCGGACCTGGCGCACCGGCAGGGGGCGCTGCTCCTGGTGGACGCCGTCACCAGTCTCGGCGGCCACGAGTTGCGCGTGGACGACTGGGGAATTGACGCGATTTATAGCGGCACCCAGAAATGCCTGAGCTGTCCTCCCGGCCTCTCACCGGTGAGTTTCGGTGAACGGGCGCTGGCCCGGATGGACGCGCGGAAGTCAAAGCCGCAGTCGTGGTATCTGGATGTCTCGATGCTCCGGAAATATTACCTATCGGGCGGCGGCGGCGGACGGGTGTATCATCACACGGCGCCGATCAACATGACCTATGCGTTGAACGAGGCGCTGGCCATCGTCCTGGAGGAGGGCCTGGACGCGCGGATCGCCCGCCACGAGCAGGCCCACCGGCGTCTGCGCGCGGGGTTGGAAGCCATAGGATTGTCCTACATTCCCAAACACTCGCTGCACACCTTGAACTGCGTCGGCATTCCGCAGGGTGCGGAGGATGCCGTGGTGCGGCGACGGCTTCTGGACGAGTACGGCATCGAGATCGGCGCTGGGTTGGGCGTCATGGCCGGCAAGGCCTGGCGGATCGGACTCATGGGCCACGGCGCAACCACACGGAATGTGGACCTCCTGCTGGCCGCGCTCCGCGAGGTGCTGCGCTGAATTCCCGGTTTCGAGTTCCCGGCCTTTTGGCGGATGAAAGGTGCGGCGCCCATGGAGATGACGGGAAAGACCGCTGGAATACCGGCTTTCTCTGAAATGAGATTGAACGCTTGAACCCGAAAACTGCCCAGATCGCCTCGATCCTGCCCGCGGATCGCTGGCTGACGGCGCCGGAGCATCTGACCGCGTACGAAAGCGACGGTCTGACCGCGTTTCGGGAGCATCCGGTGGCGGTCGCCGTTCCGGAGACCGCGGAAGAGGTAATCGCCCTGGTGCGGTGCTGCCGCGACACGGGCATTCCGTTCGTGGCCCGGGGTAGCGGCACCAGCCTTTCGGGGGGATCGCTGCCGGTGGCCGGAGGCATCGTCATCGCCCTCAACCGGCTGGACCGCATCCTGCGGCTGGATCCGGAGGATCGGACCGCCGTCGTGGAGCCGGGCGTGATCAACAGCCAGGTGTCCGCGGCGGCGGCGCCATTCGGACTCCACTACGCCCCCGATCCATCCAGCCAGACGATCTGCACCCTCGGCGGCAACGTGGCCTTCAACTCGGGCGGCGCGCATTGCCTCAAGTACGGCATGACGTCCAATCACGTGCTGGGGCTGAAGACCGTGCTGGCTACCGGCGAAGTGGTGTCCTGGGGCGGCGGCGGACGCGAACGGGTGGGTCCGGACTGGTGCGGGCTGTTCACCGGGCATGAGGGGCTGTTCGGCATCGCGCTGGAGATCACGTTGCAATTGCTGCCGCGTCCGGAGTGTTTTCACACCGTCCTGGCGGGATACCGCACGCTGGAGGAGGCCGGGAACGCGGTGGGCGAGGTGATCGCCGCGGGGCTCCTGCCGGGGGCGATGGAAATCATGGATGCCCTGGCGCTGGAGGCCGCCCGGGCCGCGGTACATGCGGAGTATCCGCCCGGCTGCGAGGCGGTGCTGATCGTCGAATTGGAAGGACCGCGCGAAACGGTGGCCGCAGAGCGGGTGCGGTTGGAAGCGGTGCTGTCCTCCGGACGGACGGTCGCGGTACGTGCGGCTCGCGATGCCTCGGAGCGGCTGGCGATCTGGAAGGGACGCAAGAGCGCCTTCAGCGCCGTGGGACGCCTGTCGCCGGACTTCATCGTGCAGGACGGAGTCGTGCCCCGGCGCCGCCTAGGCGAGGCGCTTCGGCGCATTGCGGAGCTGTCCCGCGAATCCGGCCTGCGCATCGCCAACGTCTTCCACGCCGGCGACGGCAATCTGCATCCCCTGATTCTCTTCGACGGGCGCCAGCCGGGCGCGCTGGCCCGGGCCGAGGCGGTGGCGGCGCAGATTTTGAAGATGTGCGTGACCATGGGCGGTTCCCTGACCGGCGAGCATGGGATCGGCATGGAGAAGCGCGACTTCCTCGGGGAGCTGTTTTCGCCCGAAGAGGTCGAAGTTCAGCGGCGGATCCGCGCCGCCTTCGATCCGCTGGAACTGTCGAATCCCGGAAAAATGTTTCCGGGTTCCGGGACGCCGTCCCCGGCCCGTCGCGGACTCCATGCCCTGGAGGCCGCAGGACGGATCTCGCGTATGTGAACGCTGGGCCGGTCCACCGAATGACTTCTGTGATTCACCCGACGTCACTTGGAGAACTGGCCGCGGCGGTGCGGTCGGCTCCGCGGGTGGTGGCGGTGGGCGCCGGGACGAAGCCGCGGTTGTCGGCGGTGGAAGGTACTCGCATCTCGACCACCCGGCTGTCAGGCCTGGTGGAGTACGAACCGGACGAGTTTACCTTCACGGCACTGGCCGGAACTCCGCTGCGGGAGATCGCTTCCGCGCTGGCGGCCAGGGGACAGCATCTGCCCTTCGATCCGCCCCTGGCGGCGGCGGGCGCAACGCTGGGCGGCACGGTGGCGGCGGGGCTGAGCGGACCAGGCCGGATCCGGTTCGGAGGCCTTCGCGATTTTATCCTGGGGGTCCGTTTCGTGGACGGTCTTGGACGCGTGCTGCATCTCGGCGGCAAGGTGGTGAAGAATGCCGCGGGCTTCGATGTGCCGAAGTTCCTTTGCGGCAGCCTGGGGCGTTTCGGCGTGCTCGGAGAGATTACCTTCAAGGTCTTTCCGCGCCCGCTGGCGATCCGGACGCTGCGGTTGCGGGCGGCCAATCCGGACGAACGGCTCGGGATTTTTCGGGTGCTGGGCCGTTCGCGCTGGGAGCCGGCGGCTGTCGAAGGGGTTCCGGGAAGTTGCGACGTGTGGGTTCAATTGGGAGGTCCGGAAGTGGCGCTCGACGCCCTGTCCGGAGCGGTTCTCGAGCGGCTCGCCGGGAGCCGGGAACCGGAGGGATTCGATCCGCTGGACGCATTGCGCGAGTTCGCCTGGGCGGCGGACGGCGGCATCCTGGTCAAGGTACCGATGATTCCCGGCGACACCGTCGCGCTGACGCCGGCGCTCGATGCACTCGACGGGGTGCGGCACCAGGTGGGCGCCGGAGGTTCCGTGGCATGGATCGCCATCCAGGATCCCACAGCGATCCCGGCGGTTCGCGCGGTGCTGGAGGCGCATCGCCTGGAGGGACTGACCTTGCGCGGTGAGGCGCCGCTGTGGTGGTCGCGCGCGCCGCGGCCCGCGATTGAATCCGCGGTCCAACTCGCGTTGGATCCCGCGCACCGTTTTCCTCCGCTCGATTCCTGATGCTGCACTCCATCCCAGCCCATCGGCACGGCCCTCTCGGCGACTCCATGGCCGAGGCGGTGTCCCGCTGCGTGCACTGCGGATTCTGCCTCGCCGCCTGCCCGACCTATCGGGAGCTGGGGCAGGAGATGGATTCGCCGCGCGGCCGGATCGTGCTGATGAAAGGGGTGCTGGAGGGTGCGCTGCCCTGGGAGGCGGCGCGGCCACATGTGGATCGCTGCCTGGGCTGCCTGGCCTGCGAACCGGCCTGCCCGAGTGGCGTGCCCTATCGCGATCTGATCAGCCCGTTTCGTGCGGTGGCGTCGTCGCGATGGAAACGGCCGTTCCGCGAACGCGTCCTGCGCCGGATCGTGGCCTGGACCCTTCCATACCCGGAACGGTTCCGCATCGCGGTGCATCTGGGATGGTGGGCGAAACGACTGGGGCTGCCGCTGCCGGAACTGTTCCGTCCCATGCTGGCGCTCCTGCCCGAAACCCTGCCGCCGTCGCGGGCGGAGTCCGGGTGCATTCCAGCCACCGGAGCCCGCCGGGCGCGGGTGGCGTTGTTGTCGGGATGCGCCCAGCAGGTGCTCGCGCCCGACATCCAGGCCGCGACCCTTGCGGTGTTGGCGCATCAGGGAGTGGAGGTGGTGGTGCCGTCCGGACAGGGCTGCTGCGGCGGCCTGTCCTGGCACACCGGCGATTGGGCTGCGGCCCGCGAGTTCGCCCTGCGGAACCTGGACGCGTTTCCGGCGGATGTGGACGCGATCATCACCAATGCTGCCGGATGCGGTTCGGCGCTGCACGAGTATCCGATGATCCTCAAGGGCACTCCGGATGCCGTCCGCGCGGAGGCCTTCAGCCGGCGGGTGGAGGATGTCAGCGCCTTCCTGTCGCGCCTCGGCTGGCGTGGCGGCTTCCGCGAATTGCGGTTGCGGGTCGCCTATCACGACGCCTGCCATCTCGCGAACGCCCAAGGCGTGCGACAGCCACCCCGCGATCTGCTGCGGGCCATTCCCGGACTGGAACTGGCGGAGATTCCCGACGGCGAACTCTGCTGCGGCAGCGCGGGCAGCTACAATCTGGATCAACCGGAGACCGCGTCCGCGTTGGGCCGCCGCAAGGCCCAGGCGGTGCTCTCCACCGGGGCGCAGGCGGTGGTTTCCGGAAACATCGGATGCCTCACGCAACTGGAGGTCCACCTGCGCGCCCTGGGAACCCCCATTCCGGTGCGGCACACCGTCCAGGTGCTGCGGGACGCTCTGATCGAATCCGGACGCGCATGACCTGGTCGCACAACTATGCCCCGATGGGCGGGCTCCTGGTCTCGGCGCTGCTCGCCACGCTGCCGGTGGTGACCCTGCTCGGCCTGCTCGCCTTCTGGCATGTGCGCGCGCAGGTGGCGGCGCTGGCCGGCCTGGGGGTGGCGCTGCTGCTGGCGGTGTTCATCTACCGCATGCCCGCGACCATGGCCGGGGCGGCCGTGCTGTACGGCGCGGCCTTCGGCCTTTTTCCCATCGGGTGGATCCTCCTGAACGCGATGTTCCTCTACAACCTGTCGGTCGCCACCGGCCAGTTCGCCGTGCTGCAGCGCCAGGTGGCCGGTGTTTCGCGAGACCGCCGGATTCAAGCGCTGCTCATCGCGTTCGGATTCGGAGCCTTCATCGAGGGGGCCGCCGGTTTTGGCGCGCCGGTGGCCATCACCGGGGCGTTGATGATCGGACTGGGATTCCGCCCCCTGGAGGCCGCGCGCCTCGCGCTGATCGGCAACACGGCGCCGGTGGCTTTCGGCGCCCTGGGTACCCCGCTGCTCACCCTGTCGCGGGTCACCAATCTGGACCTGCAGGACCTCAGCGCGATGGTCGGACGCCAGTTGCCGATCTTTTCCCTGCTGGTCCCGTTCTGGCTGGTGGCCGCGCAGTCCGGATGGCGCGGTCTGCGCGCCGTCTGGCCGGCGTGCCTGGTGACCGGACTCAGCTTCGGCCTTGTCCAGTTCGCGGTGAGCAATTTTCACGGCCCCTGGCTGGTGGACATCGTGGCCTCGGTCGCCTCGATGGGATCCCTGGTGCTCTTCATGCGGTTCTGGCGTCCCCGCGAGACGGAGGAGAACGAAGCGCCGTCGGATGGGCTTCATTCCACGGACGGAGCCTCCGCCGCGGAAGGCCGCCCCTGGAGGGCCTGGATTCCCTGGGTGTTCCTCACGGTGCTGGTGTTTGTCTGGGGACTGCCGGCGGTGAAGTCCACGCTCAACGCCTGGTATGCGCCGTCCTTCGAAGTGCCCGGATTGCACAAGGCGGTGGTCCGGATGCCGCCGGTGGTGCCGCACCCGGAGCCCGAGTCCGCGGTGTTCCAGGGGAATCTGCTCTCCGCCACCGGGACCGCCCTGCTGCTCGCCGGGATTCTGGCCGGACTGGCGCTGGGGGTGCGTCCCTCCGCACTGGTGCGCGCCTATGGCGCCACCCTGTGGACCCTGCGGACTTCGCTGCTGACCATCGCCCTCATGCTGGCGCTCGGGTTCACCACCCGCTACAGCGGCACGGACACGACGCTGGGGCTGGCGATGGCGGGGACGGGATTCCTCTTCCCGTTCTTTTCCCCGCTCATTGGCTGGCTGGGGGTCGCGCTGACCGGGAGCGACACGTCGTCCAACGTCCTTTTCGGCAATCTCCAGCAGGTGACTGCGCAGCAACTGGGGCTGTCCCCGGTGCTCATGGCGGCTTCGAACAGTTCGGGCGGCGTGATGGGCAAGATGATTGACGCCCAGAGCATCGTGGTCGCGAGCGTCGCGACGGGCGGGCGTCCCGACAGTCCGGATGCCGGTACGGTGCTGCGCTCGGTGTTCTGGCATAGCGTTGCCCTGGCGGTGCTGATGGGGCTGCTGGTCATGGCTCAGGCGTATAGGTAGGGACGGGCTCGTGCACATCCGTGACTTCTCCTGCAGCGCGCGGGGAATGGCCGCGGGGAACGTGGGAGCTTCTGGCTCGTTGGGACTTCCCACGATCCCCGTCGTTCCTGCGGAAGCGCCGCGGTTCTGAATGGGGTCGCGGGTGGAACGCGACCCTACCGAGGGGGCTTGTTTCCATTTCGCGTCCTGCCCCAGCCTGAGCGCCGATGAATTCCGCTCCGTTGCGTTGGGGCATCCTCGGCACCGCCCGGATTGCCCGAAAGAACTGGCAGGCCATTCACCTCAGCGGCAATGGCGTCCTCACGGCGGTCGCCAGCCGGGACCGCGCCCGCGCCGCCGCCTTCATCGCCGACTGCGGAGCGCAGGTCCCGGTGCCGGTGCCTCCCAGGCCGTGCGGGAGTTATGAGGAACTGCTCGCGGCGCCCGATGTGGACGCCGTGTACGTGCCTCTCCCGACCGGGCTGAGGAAGGATTGGGTGATCCGCGCCGCCCGGGCCGGCAAGCACGTGGTCTGTGAGAAGCCATGCGCGGTTTCGGCTCCGGACCTCGAGGCCATGATCGGGGCCTGCCGCGAGAACAAAGTCCAGTTCATGGACGGCGTGATGTTTGTCCACAGCGCGCGCATGGAGCGGATACGGACCCTGATCGCGGAAGGGGCCACCCTGGGCGAGATCCGGCGCGTCTCCTCGCAGTTCAGCTTTTGCGGGGACGAGGCGTTCTTCGAGGCCAATACCCGCATGAACAGCGATCTGGAGCCGCAGGGATGCCTGGGCGATCTGGGCTGGTACTCCATTGTGTTCGCCCTGGAAGTGCTCGGCGACCGCCTGCCGCGGGCGGTGACCGGACGCCTGCATGGGTCGCGGCGTCATCCGCGCAGCCCACACGCCATCGCCACCGAGTTTTCCGGCGAACTGCGGTATGAGGGCGGCGTGACCGCGGCCTTCTACAACAGCTTCCTGACCGGCGACCAGCAATGGGCCCATGTCAGTGGATCGCACGGACATCTCTACCTGCACGACTTCGTGCTGCCGTTCTTCGGCTGCGAATCGGCGTTCGAGACCAACCGGCCGGAGTTCCAGGTGAGCGGATGCCAGTTCAACATGGAATCGCATCCCCGCCGGATCCGCGTTTCGGAATACAGCAACAATCATCCCACGGCGCAGGAAGTCCGGCTGTTTCGCCACTTCGCCTCGCAAGTGGCCTCGGGCACGCCGAACGACCGCTGGCCGCGGCGTTCGTTGAACACTCAGCGGATCCTGGACGCGTGCCTGGCGTCGGCGGCGGTGGAGGGAGGGGAGATCATTATGAATGATGAAGGCTGAATGATGAAGTGGGTGCGTACCCCCCAGGTCCAGACCCCAGACCCAGAAGCGAGGAGTCAGTGCACGTCGAGGACGGGAGAGCCCAGAACTTCGGGAATCGGGCGAATACCCAGGCCGGGCTCCCGGGAGGCAGCCATTCGGCCGTTGATCCGCTGGGGTGCGCCGTCGGCGGTGCGCACGGTGACGTAGCTATTGAAGTCGGTGGTGCTGAACAGCAGTTCGGGCGGAGTGCTTTGGGCCAGATGGGCGATGGCCGCGGTGGCCAGATCGCCACCCCAGGAATCTTCCAGGGTCATGGCAATGCCCAACTCGACGCACAGGTCGCGCAACTGTCGGATGCGGGTCAGGCCGCCCAGCTTGCTGATCTTGAGGTTGACCACGTCAGCCGCCCGGTCTGCCCGCACGCGGAGCAGCATCTCCAGGCTGTCCACGTTTTCATCCAGGATGAACGGATGGTCGCATTGCCGGCGGACCGCGAGGTTCTCATCGTAGGTCAGGCAGGGCTGCTCAAGGTACACGTCCACGTCGCGCACCGCGCGGGCAATGCGCACCGCCTCATGCTGCGGCCAGCCGGTGTTGGCGTCGGCAACCAACCGGTCCCCCGCCTGAAGGCGCGCGGCCACAGCGCGGATACGCCGGATGTCCACGTCGGGATCGCCGCCGACCTTGAGCTGGAACCGGCGGTAGCCTTCGGCGCGATAGCCGGCGACGCGGTCCGCCATGGCGTCGGGCGATTCCTGGGAGATCGCGCGGTACAACGGCACGTCCTCCGCCAGGCGCCCGCCGAGGAGTTCGCAGACCGGCAGCCCGGCGGACTGCCCCAGCAGGTCCCAACAGGCGATATCCAGGGCGCTCTTGACGTAGGCGTGCCCCTTCAAGGCGGCGTCCATGCGCCGTTGGATCCGCAGCAGTTGGCGGGGATCCTGCCCGATGAGCTGCGGGGCGAGTTCGCGAAGCCCGGCGCGAACTCCAGCGGCATAAGCCGGAAGGTAGTTCGGGCCCAGAGGACACATCTCGCCGTGTCCGGCCATCCCGGAATCCGTCTCAATCCGCACCACCGTGCTGTCGAAGACCTGCACGGATTTGCCCCCCGACCACTGGTACGAGCCTTCGTGGAGCGGCAGTTCGACCCGGTAGGCGAGGATGCGGGTGATGATCATGCGGGGAGAGGATGACGCGGGAAGCGGGGCGGATGAAGGAGGAAGCGGCATTTCCGCCGCGGGAAGGGCTTCCGCTAGAAGAGCGGGATTGCTACGGTCCCTGACGCACCATGAGAACACATTTCAACCGCCGGCAGTTCCTGAATGCAGGAATGGCGGCCGCGGCGGGGGCGCTGGCGCTCCCCGCGGCTGCGGTGGAGGCCTTCGTCCGGACGGGCCCGCCGCGGATCCGGTTGGCGCTGGCGGCGTATTCCTTTCGGGACGACTTCGCCGCGGGCAAGGACGGGAGCCCGGCGCGTCTCGACATGTTCCGTTTTCTGGACTTTTGCGCGGAACAGGGCTGCGACGGGGCGGAACTGACCAGCTATTACCTTCCCGAGCGAGTCACGGACGAGCAACTGGCCCAGGTGCGGCGCCACGCCCATCTCCGAGGGGTCACGGTCAGCGGCACCGCCGTGGGCAACGATTTCTGCCTGCCGCCGGGTCCGAAGCGCGAGGCGGAGATCGCCGGAGTCAAGGAATGGATCCAGAAAGCGGCGGTGCTGGGGGCACCGCACATCCGGGTTTTTGCCGGCGGGGCGCACGGGCAGCCGGAAGCGGTGGCAAAGCGGCTGTGCATCGAGGCGCTGGAAGAATGCGGCGAAGCGGCCGGCCGGCACGGAATCCTCCTCGGCATCGAGAATCACGGCGGGATCGTGGCGGAGGCGGCGGCGTTGCTGGACATCGTGCGCTCGGTGCGATCCCCGTGGGTGGGCATCAATCTCGACACGGGTAACTTCCATACCGACGACCCGTATGGGGACCTCGCGAAATGCGCCCCCTATGCGGTCAATGTGCAGTTCAAAGGCAAGATCAGCCGTCGCGGACAGCAGCAGGCGGAGCCCGCCGATTTTGCCCGGACCTTTCAAATTCTGAAGGACGCGCGCTACCAGGGCTGGGTGGCCCTCGAATACGAAATGCCGGAAGATCCGTGGAAACGCGTGCCAGCCCTGCTGGCGGAGATGCGCCCGTATCTCGCTTAGGCGTGCGAGTGGGGAGTGCGTGGACATGCTTCCGCTTCAGACCTGGCTGTGTCGCGAAACCCGCGCGCTACAACGCCGTCCTTCCGGACAGTCAGGCCGCTCTCCAGATTCGGCCCATCAATCCCCCCCATTTGCGAAAACCGCCTCCCGTGACTCAACGGGCTCCAAGGGCGATCAACCGGGTCTCGGTGCGGACATAGATCCGTTCCCGCGCCACTGCCGGAGTCGTGTGACAGAGTTCTTCCAAGGAATAGCGATGAAGCACTTCAAAGGAATCGCTCGCCTTCAGCACCACGAGTTCGCCAGACGTGGACACGCAGAACAGCCGCCCGCCCGCCCATACCGGGGAACCGAAGAAGTTGCCGCCCACACGTTCCTGGTAGCGGATCTCGCCGCTGTTTGCGGCAATGCAGGTGACGACTCCCCCGTCGCTCCATAACCACGCCAAGCCGTCTTTGGACACGGACGTGGGAACATACGGCGCGGATTTCCGGATCTGATAGGCCAGGGTCGGCGCCCGCCTGATCGAGGGATTTCCGGGCCGGACCGCCGTCAGAAAATTCCCTCCGCCGCCACTGCCGCACGAACCGAGAATGACCTCCCCGGCCAGAACGGGGGAACTGACGCTGCGCTTGTCGAAAGCCGGCCCGAACTCCCAGAGCACCTGGCCATCGGCGGGTCGTACCGCGTAGATCCCATGCGCCTGGCTGTTGAAAATCAAGGCGGGCTCCCCGCCCTCGGGCCGATAGACACACGGCGTCGAATAGGCAGCCACCGCGCTGCGACGCGGCGTCTTCCAGAGCGTCCTGCCCGTCCCGGCCTCCAATGCCAGGATTGAGCTTTCCCCGTCTTGCTCGTTCCCGACGATGATCCGGTCCTCGTAGAGAATGGGCGAAACCCCCGATCCATGCTGGCTGGCGAACGGCCCAAGATCTCGCTCCCAAATCTGCTTCCCCGCGTGGTCCAGCGCCGCCACCCGATAGTGATCCGGCTCGCTCCAGAGAACGTAAACCCGCTCCGCATCCACCGCCGGCGACGACGACGCGAAACTGTTGAACTTGTGCTTGGAAAAGGGCTCCAGCGGAAAGCCGCTCTTCCAGAGGACGTCGCCTTTGTCCGCATCCACGCAGACCACGACGAATCCCCCGCTCTCCCCGGAGGTCGTGTTGATGAAAAGCCGGTTCGCCCACAGCACCGGCGAGGAATGGGCTGCTCCGAACAGGTCGGTTTTCCAGACGATATTGGAGGCACCGAGCGTCGTGGGAATCGTCTGGGCCGCGCCAATGCCCGTGCCGTTCGGGCCGCGGAATCGAGTCCATTCCTGGGCCTCCGGACGCCACCCGGCCCACACCGTGAGAAACAACCACAACGCCAGGCTTCGATCGGGTTTTCGAATGCGAACCATCGCCCCGACATTGTCCGGGAAGAACCCGTTTGCCGAGCGCCCTTTGCAGGCACAGATCCATTCTCCTTCTGACCTGGACTCCTCCGGCTCGCCGCCCGCCGCCCGGGGCGGTTCCCCAAATGCTGAAGGCCTGGAGATGACGCGGGCCTGGCACGGAAGAATTCCGCGAGAACTTAAGCTTCCGGCCCGCCGGCTTACTCCACGGCCATCCATCCACGGTTCCGATGGACTGGCTTGGGAAACCGGTCGGGATGCAGAATCTCAGCAAGGATTTCCACGGAGTCCACCAGACGTGGACCCGGGCGGTTGAAGAAGGCATTGCCATCCGCGACGAACACGCGCCCGGCTTGAACCGCCGCCAGACGGAGCCATGGGTCCCGTCCCCGCAGTCGGGACGTCTCTGCCAGGGCACGGCCGAGATCGAATCCGCAGGGCAGCGCAACGATCACGTCCGGCTGGGCAGACTCCAGGTCTTGCCAGGAAAGCCATTCGGAATGCTCCCCCGCCCTGCCGCACAACGGAGTGCCGCCGGCCAATTCCACGAGTTCCGGGATCCAGTTGCCGGCGCCCATGAGGGGATCCAGCCATTCCAGGCACGCCACGCGCGGCCGCGTCGCCACGTCGGCCACGCGCTGAAGCGTGTCCACCAAGCGGGTCTTCAACGCGGTCACCACAAAGCGCCCCTCGTCGGGCAGGCCCAGCGCGACGCCCATGCGGCGCAGATCGGCCCACAAGTCGGAGAACCGCGCCGGCGACAACGACAGCACCTCCGGCCGCCGTGCGAACCCGCGCGCGAGCACGGATTCCAGTTCCTCGGCACTCACCGCACACAGGGCGCACTGCCCCTGGGTCAGGATCAAGTCCGGTTGGAGTTCACGGATCCGGGCGGCATCCAGGCTGAACAGCGGACGGCCTTCCCGCAGGGCCGCCGTCACCTGGAATTGAATCGCCGCCCCGGTCGCGAAGCCCTCGACCGAAGTCATGGTGACCGCGGGAAGATCCCGCACTCGGGCCGGAAAATCGCATTCGTGGCTCCGCGCCACCAGACGGTCGCCCGCCTCCAGAGCGCACACCATCTCCGTCGCCGCCGGCAGCAGCGAGATCACGCGCCGCGCTTCGCGGACACCTTGCACGGCCGTACCGTGGAGGAAGCCGGCCGCGCGCTCAATAGAAGTAGGTGGTATCCGCCGACGGACCGCCCCGGGCGCGGGGTTTGATCTGGGCCTTGGGACGGTTGATGACCGAGCCGTCGGCCTGTCCGACCGGCTGGTCCGGCGTTGCCGACCAGGCCCAGAGCGGCTTGCTTTGGGAACCCTGGCCGAAGCGTCCCAGGTGCCCCACGTCCCAAAGCGCGGTCCCGGGCGACTCGCTCACCCGGTGGGTCGTGAACGCACGGCGGCTCTCGCATTCATTTTCGTTCCGCGGCCATGCGGGTTCGGTGGTGGGATCGTCGGCGGCGACCTTCCCCGCCGCGTTCAGAAACTTCATTGCCGGGGATGCCGTGAAGTTGGCGAACCACATGTAGGGAGTATAGACGTTGGCGGCGGGAGTATCCCAGCCGCCGTAGTCGCGCGTCGAAGCATCCGCAAAATTCGCCATACTCTCATAGTTCAGCCACTTCCGTCCGAAGGATTTCCGGGTGATGGGACAGATCAGGATGGCGGTATTGGGCACGTACTTGCCGCGCATGAGGCTGACGATGCTGTTGGTCCGGCCGCCCAGGCGGTGGTAGTCGGGACTCCCATCATCGTGATCCGGGAAACGTCCCCGGTTGTCCCCGCTGTAGAGCAGTTGCGAAAGGTACTGCTGCCTCAGGTTGCTCCAGCATACCGCCCGCATGCCCGTGTACTTGGCCCGAGCCAGGGCCGGGAGCAGCATGCTGGCTAGAATGGCAATGATCGCGATGACCACGAGCAACTCAATCAGAGTGAAGCCGCGCCGCGCCGCGCCGTCCCTAATGCGTCCCCCGTGAATCATGCCCTGGTTGTCCTCCGATCCCCCGCCCGCGTCAACTGGGGTTCGAGGCAGACGTCCGGGAAATGATGAAGGATGAAGCCGAGGGACAAGGGATCCCTGACCCATAACAACGGACCCATGCCGCGGCGGCGCCCGCGTACATGAAGCGTGTTCCCCCCAAGGAACGGCCTCCAAGCCTCTCTCCTGGGAGTTGATGAATTCGCCGAGAGTCGAAAGACTCGGCGCAAACGATGCCATGACACTTACCGGCCAACCGGCGCCGGGCGCCACCATGCTGGAAGGCCGGCATGTCCGCCTGGAGCCCCTTTCCGAGACGCACCACGCCGGGCTCTGCCTCATTGGCATGGACCCGGACCTGTGGGAGTACGTGCCGCACCGGGTCACCGATGCTGCCGAGATGCTGGACTACATCCGCACCGCCCTCCGGGAACAGTCGGCGGGTGTCTCCATCCCCTTTGCGATTGTGGATCGCGCCTCGGGGAAAGTGGCGGGCAGCACGCGGTTCATGAACATGGACCGGAGCCACCGCCGGGTGGAGATCGGCGCCACCTGGCTGGGCCACGCATGGCGGCGCACCGCGCTCAATACGGAGGCGAAGTACCTGCTGCTCCGGCACGCCTTTGAATCGCTGGACTGCGCGCGAGTGGAACTCAAGGCCGACGCCCGGAATCAGCGTTCGCGGACCGCGATCCTCCGCATCGGTGCCCGGGAAGAAGGCACCCTACGCCGGCATATGGTTCTGTGGACCGGCTGGATTCGGGACACGGTGTACTACAGTGTGCTCGATTCCGAGTGGCCGGCAGTGAAGGCGGGCCTGGAAGCCCGGATGACCGCGCGCGATTAACGCCCCGCTTCCTGGAATGGGTTCCCTCGCCCTTTGCATCCTCCGCGTCCATTGCGTGAGGCTCCGAAATGGGTGAGGCCTCACGCAATGAACGCGGAGAACGCAGAGACAGGACCGACAGCGTTCACGCGGTCCCAGAAGCGGAAGCCAAGGCGATGCGGGGGAAAAAGGTGGAGGATCGGACATCCCGTCCCTTCGGAACAGCCAAACCGCCCTGTGAATCGCGGCTCGGCAAAGGCAATTATCAAAAATATATATCCGCCTCCATGGGGTCGGTAGCCTGGACCTCTTCCGGCCTATCGCTCCCTCGACCGCCACCCATTCGTGACGCCTTCAATGAACCCCAACCCTCCCCATCCCAACGCTAGAAATGAGCCGCCAACAAGTGCCGCGTAGGTACGCGTCCATTGATTGGCCGGACAGAGCCAGAAAACCAGGAAGCTGAAGCTCAACGCGAGGATGATGCCAAGGACGGAACTGCCGATCACTTTGGCAAACGACTGCCAGGTGCGGATGCGCCGCAGACGCTTACGCACGATCGCCCGAAGCGAAAGGAGTGCGCCCGTTGCGGCTCCGAGGTAGCCAAGTGCGGATGCAACGAAATGCGACACGTTCGTGGGGACTGGAACTCCCACCGTAAAGAAGTTCCACGTCTTGGCTGGCATTATGCCCCAGATTATGATTGAGAAAAGCATCCCCACCATCAGCACGGGGAGGAGGAAGCCTCCAAAGAAAGCAATGACCCATCCGCCGAGCAGCCTGCCCATCCGTGCGCCTGTGACGATGGAGAGAATTGCAGTCCCGGCAAAGGCAAAGAACATAGCGAACCCGTGGAGCCCCACCAACCCTCCCGGGATGGCTCCGCAGATGAATGCGGCCACCGCCCAATGGAGCCCACGCCGGACTCCTCGCTCGATGCCCATGGAGAGTCTCTCGCGCACGGGACGCTCTCGGCGGGGCGGCGGCGGCAACTTGCGGATGATGCCGCAAAGTTCCGTCAAGGAACCCTCTTCGTGCATCGGGACCGTGGGGCAGGTCGCGAGCGCGTGAATGCTCGGTGGAAGCGGCGGACATCTGATATCCGGCGCGCCACCGACCAAAGCAATCACAATCGGAACTCCGCGCGCTAGAGCCAACTCAATCTCAAGTCGCACAAAGTCACCCGGACGGTCCAGCATTCTGTTCCCCGCGGCATCGACGGCTCTCATCCATTCAGGCCCGATCACCACAACGAAGATATCGCATCGCGCCACTTCGTCTTCGAGCACTTTGATAAAATCGATACCAAGTGGAATTGAATCAACGTCGCGGAAAACATGGACGCCTTCAATGTGCTTAGACAACTCGCGATGAAGCCACCGGCTGGCAGCCGCAGAATCCTTTCGCCGGTAGGAGAGAAAGATATTTCTTACCTCATTGCCGTCTAACAACGAGCGTGGCACCGCAAGATTTTGGAGTGCCAACCGCGCCAGGCTGACGGGGTGTCTCGGTTCGTCCAAGGTCGCCTCGTCTCTAGCGGCCTTGGCGATGGCTGCCGCGCTCCCGCGGATGTCAGACCTCGATGCGGCAACGGCATTTAGGTAGGGAAACCAGGAAAGGCCTTCGGGAAGCTCTCCAGACGACGGCATCCGGGATCCGTCGAGTCGCACGGGGATGATCCCAGCGCCGGCGTTGGCACGGTGGACACTCATTGCAGCGACGACATCCGCACTCCAGTCATGCTCGTGGAAGCGATGCCTAAGTAGGAGCACGGACGCTCGTGGGCGAAAAGCCTTCAGGCGAGGGCTCCCCTGGGCGTTCTCTGGGTGGGCCTCAAGCATGGGGCGTTATGGGATCGCAAAATCTGGGGGGGACCAGGTTCGCGAGTCTCCCTATTCCCCCGCATCGTCCCAGCAGATCCTCGGAGAAGATCGTGGGGAGCCCAACCCCCGCTGCTTCCCGCGTTCCCTGCTGCCACTCCACGCGCGCAACGGAGGAAGTCACGGAATGGAACTGCGCTGGCGCAATTCAGGGGCCGTGCTTGAATCCACCCGCTTGACGCCACCCCCGCGCATTCCGCCGGTGGACATCGAGACCTATGTCCCGATCTCCATCACCGTCGTCCGGCGGTCTTCCGGATGGCCCGGACTCTTCCTCCAGGAGCGCCGCGGCAGCTCCGGATCGGTGAACTACCCCGGCGGCCTCCGGCAGCACTTGCTGTACTGGTTCCTGAAGCCGCTGCGGCAGGAGGTGATCACTCCGACCGGAACCCGCGCCGTGCAATACGCCGCCGGCGAATCCCGGTTCACGCCGGCCGGTACGCCCGTGGCGTTCCGGTGGACGGGCGATGTGCACCTATTCATGGTGGGGTTCCAGCCGTGGTTCTTCGAACGGGTGGCTGCGGAGCTGGGTGTGCCGGCCGGCCTTCCGGTGGCGATCAACAACGCCAAGCTGCCGGCGCGCCATTCCGCGGCCGGACTGGTCCGCGCCCTGGTGGCGGAACTGGAAGACGGAGCCGGGGCGAGCCTGGTCGCCGAAGGGATCGGAAGGGCCATCGCCGTCCGGCTCCTGCGGGAGTTCCGGAAGCTTCCCAACGTGCGCCCCTCGGACGCCGCTCCACCGGCGGCCGTCCTGCGGGCGGTGGCCCTGATGCGGCGCCGCCTGACTGACCCGCTCACCCTGGGGGAGATCGCCGCGGCCGCAGGGCTGAGTCCGTTCCACTTCGCGCGCCAGTTCAAGGCGGCCACCGGACACCCGCCACATGAGTATCTGGTCCGCCTCCGCGTGGATCGCGCCCAGGAACTGCTCCGGCGGCATGGCGGACGCTGGACCACGGCCGCCATCGCCCAGGAGTCCGGCTTCAGCGATCAAAGCCATCTGGCCCGGCACTTCAGGCGGGTCCTGGGGGTGACCCCGGGCGAATTCCTGGGGTCCTGACGCCGCGATTTCCGGCGCACTCCCAGCGCGTCCCGGCAGCAATCGCGTCCTCAAACCGCCGCAAGCCCGTTCAATCGGTTCCCCGGCCGGCGCCAATGCTCCTGCCGCGACGCCGGGAAGCCCCCAGCGTTCCATGGCAACCGGCAGCCGCCGGACCTGCCGTTCCTGTCCTCGTCCCCGATCCCCATGTGGATTGTCCGCCTCGCCCTGCGCCGGCCGTACACGTTCGTCGTGGCGGCCCTGACGCTCGTGCTCCTCACCCCGCTGGTGCTGTGGCGCACGCCCACCGACATCTTCCCGGCGATCAACATCCCGGTGATCTCGGTCATCTGGCAGTACCAGGGCCTGAGCGCGGCGGAGATCGAGCAGCGGATCCTGTACAACCACGAACGCTCGCTGTCCGCGACGGTCAACGACATCGAGCACGTCGAGTCCACCGCCTTCAACGGCGTGGGCATCATCAAGGTGTTCCTCCGCGAGGGCGCGTCGGTGGACGCCGGGGTGGCGCAAATCACGGCCATCGCCCAGACCATCCTGCGCCAGATGCCTCCCGGGCAGACCCCGCCGCTGGTCATCCGGTACAACGCGTCCACCGTGCCCATCCTCCAGTACGGGCTGAGTTCGAAGACGCTTTCGGAGCAGGAGCTGTACGATCTCGCACAGAACCAGGTGCGCGTCGGCCTCTCCACGGTGCTGGGCGCGCAGGTGCCCTGGCCCTACGGCGGCAAGACCCGGCTGGTTTCCGTGGACCTGGACCTGCCCGCATTGAAAGCGAAGAACCTCACCCCGCAGGACGTGGTGGCGGCATTCAGCGACCAAAGCCTCATCCTGCCCAGCGGCACGGCGAAGATCGGGGCGACCGAATACGACGTGGAAGTCAACGCGCAGCCGCGGTTGCTGGAGGAACTCAACGACCTGCCCATCCGCGTGGTCAACGGCGCCACCCTCCGGCTGCGCGACGTCGCGCAGGTCCGGGACGGCTACCAGCCGCAGGTGAACGTGGTGCGCCAGGACGGCCAGCGCGGCGCGCTGCTGACCATTCTCAAGAGTGGCACGGCGTCCACGCTGGACGTGGTGGCCCGGGTCAAGGCCGCAATGCCGGAGATTCTCAAGGGGCTGCCGCCCGGTCTCGAAGTCCGGGAGTTCGCCGACCAGTCCCTGTTCGTTCGCGCCGCGGTGCACGATGTGGTCCGCGAAGGCGTGATCGCTGCCGCCCTCACCGCAGCGATGATCCTGCTCTTCATCGGATCGTGGCGCAGCACGGTGATCATCGCGCTGTCCATCCCCCTCTCGGTGCTGGCCTCCCTGGCGGCGCTCAGCGCGCTGGGACAGACCATCAACTTGATGACCCTGGGCGGACTTGCCCTGGCGGTGGGCATCCTGGTGGACGACGCCACGGTGGAGATTGAAAACGTGCATCGCCAGATGGCCCTGGGGAAGCCGTTGGAGGAGGCCATTCTCGACGGCGCCCGCGAAATCGCCCTGCCAGCCTTTGTGAGCACGTTGTGCATCTGCATCGTGTTCGTCCCGATGTTTTTCCTCACCGGCGTCGCGCGGCACCTCTTCGTGCCGCTGGCCGAGGCCGTGGTGTTCGCCATGCTGGCGAGCTACGTGCTCAGCCGGACCCTGATTCCCACGCTGGTGCTGTGGTTCTATCGGGGCGTGCCGCTCTACGGCGGCCATGGCGCCCCGGGCGCGGAGGGCGCCGACCCGGAGTGGGAATCCGGCGGCACGCTCATCCGCAAGCGCGAGGTTCGCCGGAGCGCGCGGTGGCTGGGGGTGTTTGCCCAAATCCAGGCCTCGTTTGAACGCGGCTTCCAGCGGTTTCGCGAGGGGTACCGGCGCCTGCTGTCCGCGCTCCTGGACCGCCGGGCGGCGTTCGCCGCCATCTTCCTGGCGTTCTGCGCCGGATCGTGGCTGCTGTTCTGGCCGCTGGGACGGGACTTCTTTCCGGCGGTGGACGGCGGACAAATCCGCCTGCATTTCCGGGCGCGAACCGGCACCCGCATCGAGGAAACCGTGCGGCTGGCCGATGCCGTCGAGAAATTGATCCGGGAGGTGATTCCCCCGGAGGAGATCGCCGGCATGCTCGACAATATCGGCATTCCCACCTCGGGCATCTCGCTGAGCTATTCCAACAGCGGCCTGATTGGAACCGCGGATGGCGACATCCTGGTCTCGCTGCGGCCAGAGCATGCGCCCACCGCGGAATACGTCCGGCAGATCCGAATCCGGCTGCACCGCGAATTTCCAGGCGTGCTCTTCTATTTCCTCCCGGCCGACATCGTCAGCCAGACAATCAACTTCGGCCTGCCGGCGCCCCTGGACATCCAGTTGGTGGGACGCGATCAGGCCGGGAACCGGCAGGTCGCAGCACGGCTCGCGGACGCGATGCGGCAGATTCCGGGCGTGGTGGACGTCCGGGTGCAGCAACCCGCCGACCTGCCCCGGTTCCGGGTCGCCGTGGACCGGGATCGCGCGTCGGAGGTGGGCTTGTCGGAACGCGATGTGGCCAACTCGGTGCTGCTGAGCCTCAGCGGGAGCGGCCAGGTGCAGCCCGCCTATTGGCTGAATCCGCGCATCGGGATCCAGTACCTGGTCAACGTGCGGGTACCCGAAGTGGCCATGGACTCCCTGGAGACCCTGGCGGGCATCCCGGTGACGGCGAGCACGAACGCCTCGGGCGACGGCCAGATCCTCGCCAACCTGGCCTCCATGAGCCGAACCAACGGGCCGGCGGTGATCTCCCATTACAACGTTCAGCCGGTCATTGACGTCTTCGCCGGCGTGGAGGGACGCGACCTCGGCGCCGTGCTGCGCGATCTCGACCCGCTTCTGAAGAAGGTGCGCGAGGAACTCCCCCGCGGCAGCAGCCTGAAGGTGCGCGGACAGGCGGAGACGATGCGATCGAGCTACCGCGGGCTGCTGGCCGGACTCGCGGGCGCCATCCTGCTGGTGTACCTGCTGCTGGTCGTCAACTTCCAGAGCTGGCTCGACCCCTTCATCATCATCACCGCCCTGCCCGGCGCCCTGGCCGGCGTGGCCTGGTCGCTCTGGGTGACCGGCACACCGCTCAGCGTGCCCGCGCTCATGGGCACCATCATGAGCGTCGGCGTCGCCACGGCCAACGCCGTGCTGGTGGTCAGCTTCGCCCGGGAGGCCCTGGCCCGCGGCCTCGACGCGCCGGCCGCCGCGCTCGAAGCGGGCACGACGCGGCTGCGGGCGGTGATCATGACAGCGCTGGCAATGATCGCCGGCATGGTGCCGCTGAGCGTCGGCCTGGGAGAAGGCGGCGAACAGAACGCGCCCCTGGGCCGGGCGGTCATCGGCGGGCTCCTCCTGGCCACCGTCGCCACCCTGCTCTTCGTTCCCGTAGTATTCTCGCTGGCCCATCGCCGCCGCCATCCGGCGTCTGAGCCCGACGCGCCGTCCGGACTCCGCGACGAGGACGCCGGACTCCTTCAGCCCCATTCCATTGGATGAATCCCATGCACCATCCCACGTCCGAAGCTGCCGGACGGACCCCATCCGCGTCCCCGCCTGCGCAATGGGCTCCCCGCAACACACCGGCGTCGCCGCCGGTCCGTTTGGTCCGCCTGCTGCTGATCGTGGCGGGACTGCTGGCCGCGGCGTTTGTCGTCGGGCTTCTGCCCCGCCTGCGGGAACGCCGGGCGGTTGCCGGATTGACCCATGAGTTGTCGGTGCCGGTCGTCACCGTGGTGTCGGCCGCGCCCGGACAGGCCGCGGCGCCGGTGTCGCTGCCGGCGGAAATTCGCCCCCGCAGGGAGGCCTCCATCCATGCGCGCGCCACCGGCTACGTGAAGCAGTGGCACGTGGATCTCGGGGCCGGCGTGACCAACGGCCAGGTGCTTGCGGATCTGGACACTCCGGAACTGTCGCAGGAGCTCTCCCGGGCCGAGGCCGCCGTCCGGGAAGCCGAGGCGGCGCTGGATCTCGCGGAAAAAACCGCCGCCCGGTCGGAGGAGATGCGCAAGGTCCGGGTGATCAGCGTCCAGGAGTCCGATGAACGCGCCGCCGAAAAGACCCTGCGCGCCGCGCAGTTGGAGTCCGCCCGGGCCGAGGTGCGGCGTCTGCAAAGTCTGCTGGGCTTTGCCCGCCTGACCGCGCCGTTTGCCGGAACCATCACGGCCCGGCGCCTGGAAGTCGGGCAGTTGGTGAATGCGGCGAGCGGAACGGAGCTGTATCGGCTCGCCCAGACCGATTCCCTGCGGGTGTTCGTGCGCGTGCCCCAAACGCTCGCTTCCGCCGTGGCCACCGGCCAGGTTGCGGAGGTCGCCTTCAATGAACTGCCCGGACGCCAGTTTCCAGCCCGCGTGGTCCGGACCGCGGGGGCGCTGGATCCGGGGTCCCGAACCCTGTTGACCGAATTGGAACTGCCCAACCCCGACGGACGCATCCTGGCCGGCGGCTTTGCCCAGGTTCGGCTGCGGGACGCGCATCCCGAAATGCCCCTCACCCTTCCGGCCAACACCCTGCTCTTCCACAACAGCGGGCCGCAGGTCGCCATGGTGGCCGATGGCGGACGCGTGGCGCTGAGGCCGGTGACCCTGGGACGCGACCTGGGGGCGACGGTCGAAATCCTCACCGGGGTGACGCCCGACGATCACATCGTGCTGAACCCGGCCGACTCCCTCGCCGACGGCGCCGCCGTGGCGATCGCCGGGACGAATGCAACGCCACCCCGCCCGGCGAAATAATCCGCCGAAGCCGCGCAAGCCTTGCGTCCTCCGCAGTGCTGTTCCACAAGCTCCCTCCCTGAGCCGGATCCACTCAGAAGAGAACCGCGAATGGACGCCAAGAGACGCGAATTTCAGAGGAGAAAGGCCGCAGGGAGAGCGATGGAAAATCGGTCGCCCAAGGGGGACGCTGGCCGGCGTCCTCCAAACCCGTTTAACGCCCCCCTGTTATTGGCGTTCCTTCGCGTCCATTCGCGGTGAATCCGAATCGTGACGGCTTAGATGAATTTGGGTGGGTCTCGGCGTCGCCGCCGAGACCTCGTGGACTGTTCTCCTCCCCAGGCCTCATTCGCAGCGAGGTCCCAGGAGGAAAGTCAGTGCACGAAGCACCGGGCGTTCCCAAATCCGCTTGCTCGCGTCCGGGAGGGCTGTCAGCTTGCGATTGTGAAAGGTGACCTGCTGCAACGTTATTCGCTGGATTTCCTAAGCCCTCCGGCCAGCAGCACGGCCGTTCCGTCGGCTGCGGTTCCGGCCTCGCCTAACGTGTCCCGCGTGTCCCGGTTGCTGTTGAAATCACTCGAAGAGGCCGGTGGGCGGGCCCAAGTATATGATTTGATCAAGCGCCTGGAAGGCATTCAGCCCGAGTTACAGATGGAAACGGTTCTGGAAGCGGTGCAGCGGCTCCAGGCGGGCGGGTTGGTCGAGATCGAAAAAGTGGACCGGCTTGGCAACCACCTGGTGGCGCTGCGCTAGCCACGCATATCCACCATCGTGTCAGGAAGGGAATTCAAACAAGCCCAGAGTCCTGGCACGCCGGGTGGCTATTGGTTTCCCTTCGTGTTGGCGCTGCTCGTGGCGCTTTTCTTCGGGCTGGTATTCTGGTGCTGGCCGCAGGACCAACACTGTTTCTGGCTGGCCGGGGTGGTCGCCGCCTGTTGTGGCGTGTCGGTCGGGGCCGCTGAGATCGTATCCCGGTATCGCGATGAGCCGCTGCAGGCGGCGGGTAGTTCGTTCGGGCTGGTGTACCTGCTGTTCAACGGCGCGATGTCGCTGAGCTTGTTCGTCCTGGTCACCCGCTATCGGAAGGATCTGGGCTTTGCCGAGGATTTGAACCTGTTCTGGCGGGCGATGCTGGCGGGCTTCGGAGCGTCGGCGCTGCTGCGTACGCGCCTGGCGGTGGTGCGCGGTTCCGACAACAAGGACATCTCGATCGGCCCGGATCTCGTCATCAAAACCTTGCTGTCCATGCTCGACCAATATGTGGACCGCGAGCGGGCTTCAAGGCGGTATCAATTGGTGTGGCAACTGGTTCCGGTCATGAAGGCGCTGGGCGATTTCCCCACGGTGGCCCAAAAACTGGCCGTATCCCTGTTCGCCCTGCAAAATCTCGAGCCGGAACGACGCGAGGAAATCGGCAAGTTGATTCAGCAGTATCAGGATAAGCAGGACGTTTCGCCGGAAGCCAAGCTGGAAGCGCTGGGTTTCCTGCTCCTCACCCTCGCGGGCGAGCGGTTGATCCAGGAAGTCGTCCAAAATGCCGGCACGGATGCACCCAACCCCTCGGAGTCGTCATAACGTTCCACGGCCCCATGGCCCCACGGCCATTCGACCTCGACAGATGAGGTCCGTACATCTGACCCGGATGGCGAGACTGGTGACCTAGCCTCTGTCCTCGTCGCCTCCCTCCGCAGGCACCAAGGCCTCAGCACCCGCCCCCGTTGAACCGGGCGACCTCCGCCTCCAACCGGCGCAGTTGCGTGCGGGTGTAGCCGGCATAGTCGAAGTCCACGGTGGGATGCATCTCGCTGACCATGCTCCAGAGCGTCTCGCGCAACAACGACGCCACCCTCAGGATGCGCAGTTGCTGCAACAGCGATCCGCCCACGCGGGTTTCGTAATAGGCCTCCAGCAATGCCACCTCTCCCTCGGGGCCGAAGCCGTTGTTGGTGGCCAGGTTGGCCAGATCAAACAACCCATCACCCCGGGCAGCGTAGTCCCAGTCAATCAGCCACAGACGGCTCCCGTCGTCGAGCAGGTTGCCCGACAGCAGGTCGTTGTGGGCAATGACCGGCGCGGCGGGAGCCAGGCTCCGCTGCAGGCGGTCGTTGAGGGCCAGGAGTTCATCGAGACGGTCCGACCACGGACTGCCCTGCGACCGCAGGGCGGCGGCGTAGCGCCGGACGGTCTGGAACGGACAGAACGACAGCGAAGGTCCGTCCAGATGCCGGCCCATCTCCTGATGGCACCGCCGGATGAGCGCCGCGACGGCGGGCAGCCGCGCAGGGTCGCGAATCTCCGCGGCGGTCAGGGGGCGTCCTTCGATGAACCGCATCACCAGCACGCCGGGCTCCGCATGCTCCACCTCCGGCGACAAGCCCGCCGCCTGCGCCGCGCGGGCCAGGGCGACTTCATGCCAACGCTCGATCCCATGGTGCGGCACGTCTTCTCCCAACCGCGCGACGTGCATCCCGGCATCGTCCCGCACCCGATAGTTACGGTTCGTCATCCCACCCGGCAGTGGGAAAATCTGGGGACGCCCCCGCCAGCAGGCCAGTTGCTCGATCCGGGATAGGTCTTGTTCCAGGGACATGGACAGGTCGGTGGCGCTCCCCTCAATCCGCAGCCCGCATGACGCGGGAATCGTCCTGGAACCGGAACGGCGGCCTCCCGGTCAGGTCGGTGCTGGTGATCGTCGGACACCAAAAACGCTCGACGTGCCCGATGACCAGATCGGTGCCGTCAAAATGCGACACCCGGGGCGCCTTTTCGGGATTGTACATGGTGTCGGTGAGGTCCCGGCACAAGACCACGTTCTTTCCCAAACGCACCTGCTGGCGGATGGCGAAGGGCCGTCCGAGCACGCACATGTTCAAATGCACCCCGGCAAGAATCACATTGGTGATGCCGCGTTCGGACAGCAGGTTCCAAGTCTCCTGACCGTGGTCGGTGATGGCATCTTCGGGCGCGATCTCAATGGCGGCGATCTGGCGGGTCCAGGCCTCGCGGATGACGCACTTTTCCGCGCAGTCGCATCCCATATCCGAGTCGTCCACCGGCATCCCGGGTTCGCGCGGGGTGTCCGGCCAGCACCAGGCCGTGCCCCAGCGTTCCTGGGTGGACAGCGGCACCGGCGTGGGGGCGTAAGGCGACCGCTTGGCGCGCTCCCGCTGCGGCGTGCCTTCGTAGAACTTGGTGACGCTGCTGGGCGCGTGGATGACGAACACGCCCCGCTGGCGGGCGTCCCGGACCATCGCATTGAAGGGCCCCGCCATCTCGGTCACCCGCTTCGCCGCGCTCCGGCACCAGTGATCATCCCACATGTCGCAGATGATGAGCGCGGTGCGGGTCGGATCCCACTGAACTGTCCGATACTCCGGCATCGCCTTCGGATCCTGCATGGGCCGGGAACGGAGGTGGAGTTCCAGTGCGCCGGCAACCGCGTCCAGTCCGAGGGGCATCATGAGGATCCAAAGGAGGCGTTTCATGGCAGAGCAACCGCCGCCAGCGCATCACAAGCGTCCCCTGCCAGCAAGCGAACCCTTGGCCCGTCCGGAGGGCATCCTTTCTGTCCGTGAAGATCCGCGCCATCCGTGTCCACTCCACTCCTCTGCCGGCCAGCGTCCCGGCGGCAGCGCTGCGCTGGAATCCCCTTCCCCCGGCGGCGGGGGAACCGCATCCTGCCGCCATGCGGAAACGCCGGGAGGCGCGGGAACGCGCCATCCAGTTCCTGTTCCAATGCGATCTGAATCCGCCGGAAGACCTTCCGGCAGCGCTGAATCATTTCTGGGATTCGCACCGACTGCACGTCGTCCAGGACCGGAATCCGGGCCCCACCTGGGGCCAACCGCTGGAAGTGCCGCCACCCGATCCCGACGAGCAGGCGCTGCGCCTGTTCGCCGACGGGTTGATCACCGGCACCTTGCAGCATCGCGAGGAAACCGATGAACTGATCCGGCGCTTTGCCAAAAACTGGGACCTGCACCGCATCGCCGCCGTGGATCGCACCATCCTGCGCCTCGCGATCTTCGAAATGCTGCATCGCGACGACATTCCGCCGGTAGTGAGCATCAACGAGGCGGTGGACCTGGCGAAAAAGTACTCCACCGATCAGAGCGGCAAATTCGTCAACGGCATTCTGGACAAGGTCCGGTCCACCATCCTGCGCCCGGCCCGAACCGCGAAGCCGGCGCCGGAACCGGATTCGGAATCGTAATGGACACGCCGCCAAACACGGCTTTGTTAGCGTCCGAAATGAGGACCGCCGACCTCCACCTGCACACCGCGTTCTCCGACGGCACCTACAGTCCCGAGGAACTGGCTGGGCATGCGGCTGCCGCGGGGCTCGCCGCGGTGGCCTTGACCGATCATGACACGGTCGAGGGCTGCGCCCGGATGGCCGCCGCCTGCGCGGAGCGCGGACTGGAATTCATCCCGGGGGCCGAACTCACCGCGGAGCACGAGGGGCGGGAATTCCATGTCCTGGGCTACTGGCTGGACACCCATTCGTCGCTGCTCCGGGCGCGTCTGGCGGAGTTCCATGCGACCCGCGTGCGGCGCATCCGCGACATGGTGGACCGACTCAATCAGCAGGGGGTCGGACTCGTGGCCGACGCCGTCTTCGCGGTGGCCGGCGGCGGTTCGCCGGGACGTCCGCACGTGGCGCGCGCCCTCGTGCAGGGCGGATTCTGCCGTGATTATGATGAGGCGTTCGACCGCTTCCTGAAGAAGGGGCGTCCGGGCTGGGTGGCCAAGGCGGCGCTCCCCATGGAGGCGACCATCCGCCTGATCCACGCCGCAGGCGGCGCGGCGGTGCTGGCGCATCCGGGCTTGTACCATTCCGATTCCCTGCTGCCGTCCATCGCCGCGCTGGGGCTCGACGGACTCGAATGCTGGCACACGCGCCACTCGGCCACGGCGTCCGAAAGCTACGCCCGGACCGCCGAACGCCTGGGCCTCGTCGCCACCGGGGGCAGCGATTGCCACGGCATGGCCAAGGGGGAGCCGTTGATTGGACGCGTCCGGCTGCCCTATGCCCAGGTGATCGCCCTGAAGGCGCGGTGCCCGGTGGCGGCCGCCGCGGCCTGAGATTCCCCTTTTCCAAACAACCCGTGGGATTTTTCGACAAGCTTAAGTCGGCCTTCAGCCGCACCACCGCCTCCCTTTCGCACGAGATCAAGCGGATCGTCAGCCGTTCGCCGCGCCTGACCGCGGAGAATCTCGGGGAACTCGAAACCGCCCTGCTCCGGGCCGATCTGGGCTATGCCATGACCCAGCAGATCCTCGGAGCGGCGCGCACAGCCTTCGAAACCCAGGGCCGGTCGGGACTCGACTTCATCGAGGTCGCCGCCGCGGAGGTGGCGCGGAGTCTTGGAGATCTCGATCCGGCGCTGCGCCAGCAGCCCGAAGGGCTCACCGTGGTGTCGGTGGTCGGGGTCAACGGCACCGGCAAGACCACCACCTCGGCCAAGCTCGCGCATTGCATGATCGAGCGCGGCGAACCGGCCATGCTGGCCGCCTGCGACACCTTCCGCGCGGCCGCCACCCAGCAGCTCAAGCTCTGGGGCGAGCGGCTGAACGTGCCGGTGATCTCGGGCGCCGACCAGGCGGATCCCGCGTCGGTGGCCCACGACGCGGTCAGCGCCGCGCTGTCCCGCCAGGCCCGCTGGCTCTTTGTGGACACCGCCGGGCGCCTGCACACCAAGAACAACCTCATGGCCGAGTTGCAGAAGGTGCATCGCGTCATGGGCAAACGCCTGCCGGGGGCGCCGCACGAGGTGCTGCTGGTGCTGGACGGCTCGACCGGACTCAACGCCTTGAGCCAGGCGCGGGAATTTCACAAGGCGGTCGCGCTCACCGGTCTGGTGATCACCAAGCTCGACGGGACCAGCAAGGGCGGGGCGGTGGTGGCCATTCAGAAGGAACTCGGCATCCCGGTGAAATTCATCGGCGTCGGGGAGCAACCGGAGGACCTCCAGCCGTTCCAGGCCCGGGAATTCGCCGATGCGCTCTTCGAAGCGAGGTAGGCCGTGACCGACAGGGCATGCATGCGGCGGGCGCTGGGGCTGGCCCGCCGGGCGCTGGGCGAAACCTCCCCGAATCCGATGGTGGGTGCCCTGCTGGTCCGCCGCGGCCGGATTCTGGGGGAAGGATGGCATCGCCGGGCGGGCGAGCCGCATGCCGAAATCGAAGCCCTGCGCGATGCCGCGCGCCGGGGAAACCGGGTCGCCGGTGCTACGCTGTTCGTGACGCTGGAGCCCTGTTCCACCCAGGGCCGGACGCCGCCCTGCACCGGGGCGATCCTGCAGGCAGGCATCGGCCGCGTGGTCGCGGGCGCCACGGATCCAAATCCGCGGCATGCCGGGCGCGGATTCGACCAATTGCGGGCCGCCGGGATTCCGGTGGTGACGGGAGTCCTCGAGGCAGAGTGCACGGCGCTGAATGAAGGCTTCAATCATTGGATCCGCCACCAGACCCCCTGGGTCACCTTGAAGGCGGCCATGAGCCTCGACGGGCGGATGGCCACGCGGACGGGAGAATCGCAATGGATCACAGGGCTCCGGGCCCGGGCCGAGGGGCATCGGCTGCGGCGCCTGAACGACGCGCTTCTGGTCGGCGTGGGCACCGTGCTTTCCGACGATCCGGCGCTGACCGTGCGCCAGGGAGGGCGGACCCGGGCCCGCCTTCGGATCGTGCTCGACACCCGGGCCCGGACCCCCCGGACCGCCCAGCTGCTGACCGACGCCTATCGGGATCACACGCGGGTCGTGGTGGGTCGCGGAGCGCCGGCCTCCCGGGTGGCAGCGCTTCGCGAGCGCGTCGAGGTTTGGGAGGCGCCGGTCCGGCGCGGGCGGGTGGATCTGCGCTGGGTGATGGCCGAGGCGGGAGCCCGGGGCATTACCCGGGTGCTGGTGGAGGGAGGCGGCGAGGTGCATGCGTCCTTTTTGGAATCCGGGCTGGCCCATCGCATCGCCTTCTTCTACGCGCCCTGCGTGCTGGGAGGCGCCAGCGCCCCGCGGGCGGTCGGCGGCGATGGATTCGGATCGCGCAAACGCATGCCCACCCTCGACGCGATGCGATGGCGGCGGCTGGGTGCCGATTTGATGCTGGAGGCCAGGCTCCTGTATCCTGAACCGTAATGTTTACTGGCATTGTCGAAGAGACCGGCCGGGTCGTGGCGGTCCGGCCGGGGGAATCCTCGATCCGATGGGTCGTCGAGGCGCGGCAGGCGGGACGCGGGGTCCGCCTGGGGGACAGCATCGCCGTGAACGGCTGCTGCCTGACCGTGGTCCGCCGGCGTACCCTGCGTGGCAGGACTCACCTGGAATTCGATCTGCTCCGGGAAACCTGGGAGCGGACCAACCTTTCCTCCATATCCCCCGGGATGAGCGTGAACCTGGAGCGGTCGCTGGCCGTGGGGGACCGGCTTGGGGGCCATTTCGTCACCGGACATATTGACGGCACGGGAACCATTGCCCGGTGGGAGCGGTGCGGCGCGGACCACGTGCTCGACATCGCCGCGCCGGTGGCCATCCGGCGGCAGGTGGTGTTCAAGGGGTCCATCGCCGTGGATGGCATCAGCCTCACCGTGGCGGAGGTGCTCCCGGACGGATTTCGGATCTGGATCATTCCCCACACCCAGGCCGTCACAGCGCTTCGGGAGCGGCGGGTCGGGGACCGGGTGAACCTGGAGACCGATCTGTTGGGAAAGTACGTGGAGCAGATGCTGCGAAAACCCTCCCCACGCTCCAGGAAGCAACCTGCCAATTCGTCCGGACGGATTGGCCGGGCGGCTGGGCGGTGATAACTTGGCCGGCATCGTGAAACGCAAGACATCCAAGGCGGCGCCCGCAGTCCTTCAGAAGACCTCCGTCCGGCCCTCCGTCCGCGCGGGGGCGCGTCCGCTCACGGACAAGCAAAACGAGCCGGACCACCGGCGGCTGCGCATTGACAAGGTGGGGGTGCGGGGACTCCGATTTCCGGCGCAGGTGCGGGACAAAAACGCCGACACGCTTCAGAGCACCGTGGCCACCGTAGGGCTGTTCGTGGACCTGCCGCAGGAGTTCAAGGGCACGCACATGAGCCGCTTCGTCGAAGCGCTCAACGCCCACGGCACCGTCATCCACGTGGAGAACATTCCGGTCATTCTGCGGGATCTCCAGACCCGCCTGCACGCCCGCAACGCCCACCTGGAGCTGGAGTTCCCCTTCTTCCTGGTCAAGCGCGCGCCGGTGTCGGGAAAGCCGGGCGTGCTGGACTACACCGTGCGCTTCGACGCCGCCCTGCTGGGACGGGAATACGACTTCGTGCTCACGGTGAAATGCAACGTCACCACCCTCTGTCCCTGCTCCAAGGCAATCTCGCGCTTCGGCGCGCACAACCAGCGCGGCGAGGTCACCGTCCAGGTACGCAGCACCGACACCTTCTGGATTGAGGACCTGATCGCCCTGATCGAATCGTGCGGCAGCAGCGAGATGTATTCCCTGCTGAAGCGCGAGGACGAGAAGGCGGTGACCGAGCGGGCCTATGAGAACCCGGTCTTTGTCGAGGACCTGGTCCGGGCGGTGTGCGTGAAGCTCAATCAGCGCCCCGGGGTGACCTGGTACAAGGTGGAGGCGGAGAACTACGAAAGCATCCACAACCATAACGCCTACGCCTGCATCGAGAAGGGCTGACCGTTCCGTTTCCCTGTTGGCGATCCCCAGGCCGCCACCTACGCTCGTCGGCACCAGTCCCAGTCCCGCGCATCCGCTCATGAATACCGAGGAACAGATCGCACAATTTCGACAGACCTACGCCGGGGTCCTGGCCGAGGTCGGCAAGGTGGTGGTCGGACAGGAAGCCATCGTCGAGGGCACGCTGCAGGCGATCTTCGCCGGCGGCCACGTGCTGCTGGAGGGGGTGCCGGGGCTGGGCAAGACGCTGTTGGTGCGGACGCTCGGCGAGGTGCTGGATCTGAGCTTCAACCGCATCCAGTTCACGCCCGATCTCATGCCCGCCGACATTCTGGGCACCAATCTGGTCATGGAAATGCCCGACGGGCGCCGCCAGTTCCAGTTTCAGAAGGGACCGATTTTCGCCCATCTGCTGCTGGCCGACGAGATCAACCGGGCCACTCCCAAGACGCAGTCCGCCATGCTGGAAGCCATGCAGGAGAAGCAGGTGACCGCCGGCGGGGAGATCCGGCGGCTCGACGAGCCGTTCTTTGTGCTGGCCACGCAGAATCCCATAGATCAGGAGGGCACGTACCCGCTCCCCGAGGCGCAGCTCGACCGGTTTTTCTTCAAGCTGGTGGTGGGCTATCCCACCGCCGCGGAAATGACCGAGGTGCTGAACCGCACGACCGAAGGCGAGAAGGTCACGCCGTCCAAGGTGCTCGACGGCCCCCGCCTCCGGGAACTGCAGCAGTTGGTCCGCCAGGTGCCGGTGGCCACCCACGTCAAGGACTACGCGGTCCGGCTGGTCCTGGCGACCCATCCCCGGACCGTGACCGCCGCGGCGATCACCAACCGGTATCTGAAATTTGGCAGCAGCCCCCGCGGCGCCCAGGTGCTCCTGCTGGCCGCCAAGGTGCGCGCCCTCACTCAAGGGCGCTTCAACGTCAGCTTCGACGACATCCAGTCCGTCACCAGCCCGGCCCTGCGCCACCGGCTCATTCCCAATTTCGAAGCCGAGGCGGAGGGAGTCACCACCGATCAGGTGATCGCCCAGATCCTCCAAGACGTCCCGCGGGACGCGGTGCTCGCCACGGCGGCGTGACCGGACGGTCCCTGAAGGTGTCTTGATCCCATGAAGCTTTTCCACGTCGCGTTATGGGTCATCTCGTGCGTGCTGTCGGGCCGCCTGCTGGCGGACGGCCAAGCCTCCCTTCCGACATCTTCTTGCGGATGACCTGGGGTACGGCGATGTGACGTGCCCCGCCGCGCCGTTGGATGCCGTGAAGGAGCTGTTCCCGAATCGCGGCGGATTTTGAAGCGGTGGACGTTCGGCCCGCGCGGACCCGCAAGGCGGTGGACTCCCTTCGCGACATGGCGGCGCACAATCGCTACGCCGGATTCTTCGGTTCGGGGTGCGCCTGTTTCGCCTTCTGAATCGTTCCCTCAAACGAGCCCTCAGCGCACCGCCGCATCGAGCTGCCGTTCAACGCATTCAAACAGCGTCCCCCGCCCTTCCGCCTGAGACATGAGGCGACGACAGTTGGGATCCTTGCCCATGGAGTAAATTTGGATGGGGAGCCTGCGCGTCCCGCGTGTGGGTCTCGGCGTCTCCGCCGAAACCCTCGTGAACTGTTCCCATTCCCACGAAACGGACCCTTACGGAAAAAAGAACTGCAGGTTCCCGCCGTCGGTCTCCGTGGAAATGTCGTAGCCAACCAGGGTCTGTACCAGGCCGGAATCGTTGAACTGCTGGGCAGCCCCATCGCCCATCACCGCAATCCCGGCATTGGCACCGTGGCACACATCCCTGCGCCACCGGGCTGTTCGCGCCGCGGTCGCGGACGAGGAAAGGATGAAGCAGTTGATGTTGTCAGGCAGGCCAGTGAAGTCGAAACCGCTCAGGCCCCGGTCGGTGGCCAGGAAAACACGGGGCCGCTTGTCATCGGCTTCCAGGCACAGGGCGTAGCTAATGTTGGTCGGCACCAGGGTTGCGAAGTTGGTTCCGGGAACCTTCCGCACATCATTGGGGCAAAGCAGAATTTTTGTGGAAGACAGCTCGTTGGAAGCGAGCGAAAGTTGGAAGTTCACCCAGGCGTTGCCTGAGCCATCCGGTTTTCCACCCCCCATGGCCTGATCCACCTTCCACGGATACTTGCCTTCGTTGTTGTCCGCCCACAGGCGCAGCCCCAGCCCGATTTGCCGGAGATTGTTCATGCAGGTGATGCGCTGGGCCTTGCTCTTGGCGCGGCTGAGCGCCGGCAGAAGCAGCCCCGCCAAGATCGCGATGATCGCGATGACCACCAGCAACTCGATGAGCGTGAAGGCGCGCTCGTTGACACGGGGCGGTCTCATGACCTGGGCTTTGGAATCGAATGCGCTTGTGAAGCGTCGTCAACAAATGCGCCCGCCGGGGAGCCACCTCTGGAGGTGCGGAAAAAAGCCGCCCTGTATTGGAACAGGCTCAGCCGCTACGGTCCGGCCGTCAGAATGCCGAACGGCCTGCGTCCCTGTCTCTCCTGGGAGGCCCCAAGCAGCGAGAGTACAAGGATCGCAGCCAGCGGCGCAACATAGCTGCCACCCCGCTCGACAATCTCCCAACAGGCCAGGGGCGCGCCGGCCACCAGATGCAAGGATTCCTCCGCCAGCTTCCAAAGGCAAACGCCCGCGAAAAAGGCGGGGCGGACCGCGGTCAGGGCGATCACGCCCAAAGCGATCTCAAAGAAGCCAAGCCCGGCGCGGATCGTCTCCATGGAAAGACCGAAGACCCCCAGGCCGGCTGCCTGATAGAAGCCGAGCAGGTTTGTCTTCGCCATAAACGGACCGAAGCCGCCATGACCTATCAGCATCAGTGCGACCACCCATCGCAGAATCCACAACAGGGCCTGCGCCCGCTCCACCGAGAGATTCGGGACCGTCTTGAGGGCGGCAAACCAACTTTTGCGGTCGGTTCCAAAGCCGTGAAGAAACAAAAGCGCCAGCGGCACACCGTAGTTGTAGGACCTCTCAATGAACTCCCACCAACCCTGCCCGGAGGCAGGCCGCAGCAGCGCGGTGAAGCAACCCCACGCCGCCATGTACAGGAACAGCGCGCGGCGCGGGCTGAACAACGCCAGCACCCCGAGAGCGATGTCCAGCGACCCAACCCACGGCATGAACTTCCACGCCACGGAATCCGGGATGGCAAAGACCCGGAAGAACGGGAGCCATCCGGACTTGGTCGCCACACCGCAGGCTCCATGGCCCACGAACTCCATGAACACGCCCAACGTCAGCAGCCAATGGAGCTTCCATTCGATGCTCCGACCGGCCATGCCACGCGGAAGCGTGGCGACGGATCCGATCGGAACGGTCCCGGAATGCATCGCGGCGCCCTGCATCACAGCGCGACGGATCAGGGTGCAGCCTTTTGGACGACCCGGTAGAACACCTGGGGCTGGTTCAGGTCGTTCGTGATGGCGATGGACGAATCAAACGCGCGCACGGAGTTGCCCCCGGACAAGCTGGTGAACGGATCATTGAGGTTGGTGCTGCCCTCGATTTCGTAATACATCGCGCGCAGTGTGTTGAAACGCGCCTCGCCTTTGCCGTCTTCCAGCTTCCGCAGCGTTAGGCTGACCGGCGTGTTGGTGATGGAGCCGTCGAAGTATTTCCGGGCGGCCTCCCAGACATCCTTCCCAACCTGGGCGCCCACTCTCCGCCCCCATATGTTGTCCACTGGCGGATGGATACCCCCAAAGATCCGGGAGATGCCCGCCTGGTCGGCGGCATCATAATAGGTCGCCCATTGGAGGCTTGTCGGCTGGCTGGGTCCAAGCTCATTCAGAAGGCGGGTCTTGGTGCCGGCCACGGCGGTGTAGCTGCCAAGGCCTCCCGGGACGACCGGGGAACCCGTGAGCGCGGTGAGAACTTCGGCTGCCGAACGGCTGAAGGTGCTATGACCGGAAATGTATCCCGGAAAGGCCGGTGTCACGAACGTCTTCAGCTGGTAGGCGATCCAGCTTTCCATGTGGACCCACTTCACCCCGCTGGTCTGCTCGGCGGGGAACTCGGGCTGGCCGGGCCAGGCCAAGACGGCGAGCTTGCCGGGCGTCAGTCCGGCGTGCCGGCCGGACGCGACCGAGGACTCCGTGACCAGTTCGATCAGGTCCGCCACCAACGGCACGCCGTTGGTGTGATAGTGAGGCAGGCTGGGGTCGCTGCACTGACCTAGCCCGGCGAGATAGCGGATGGCGCTGAGGGGACGCCATGCATGATAGTACCGCTTGACCGCCCAGCAGGCACAGGCGGCTTCGTGGACGGCGGCGTTCAATGCGAAATACATCTTCACGTCCCACTCCAGCCGATCCACTACGGGACCGGTGCCGCCGATCCGCTTCACCATCAGGGGATGGTCGGAATCGTCATTGGCCACTTTGTTCCAATGGCCCGGAGGAGTCTCTGAACTGGGACCGTCCGCCCAGAACTCCGCCAACATGCGCACGTAATCCCCCCGCTTGACCAGGTTGGGAGCGTAGGGCTGGCCTGTAACGGGGTTGGAGGCATAGCCTTGCCCATCGTAGATTCTGAAGGAGTTGGTCCCGTAGTCCCCGTCAAACTCCAGGCTGTTATTGCCGCTCGCGCCCGGCGAGATATCCACCATCACATCGTCCTCCGTGGTCAGCATGCTGCTGGCCCGCAGGACGGCGATGATCTCGCGGATGAACTGGGCATGGGTGGCGGTACCGAAGAACGGGGGCGGGCCCGGATCAATCCACGGCAGTGTGGGGTCAATCCGTGCGAGCTGGTAGGGGCGCACGCCCAGCCACTGGGCGCCGACGTACGGCTGCAACGGAGGGAAGGGAAATCCGTTTTGGTCAATCGAGTTCGCCACGATCAGCCGCTGCCAGCGGTTTACGTCCAGGATCGTGTTGTTGGTGCCGTCACTGATTCCCGGCAGCGCGACATCCAGCGGCGGATTGAGGTAGCCGTAGCCGCCTTCACTTGCGGGCGCGTCCGGGTAACCGCGAGGAGGATTGGCCTGGGGAAAAGGTGTTCCGCTGGTCTGTCGCGAACCGTCGTTGATGAACCAGGCCGACACCGCATCATAGATCCGGTTGCCGATGCCAGCGGGCGTGGCGGGATCGCGCGAATCATTGTTCGGATCGTAGCCCAGAGCCGCCATGAAGGCGGGATTCGCATCGGCCTGGTTGGTGGCGGTGCGCGAGAATGCGTGGCGCTCCACCATCATGCGATACACTGCGTAGCTGATGGCCTCGCGGCGCGCGGCAGCGACGTCGTCCGCGGTATGCTTCTCGTGATAGATGAAGCCGACGGAGTTCGTGTCGTAGGCCGCCCAGGCGTCATACATGCAGACCGAGAAGCTGAACAGGTTGCGGGCCTGCACCGGCGGATGCGGCGTGTCCATCCGGATGCCTTCCAGCGCACGCTCGTTCCAGTTGCGGGCGATGGAGTATTCTGGGTTGGGGACATACCAGGCGATCGCTGCCGAAGCGCTGCTGGAGGCGATGGCCAGCGCGACCCAGGCGGCAACGCGACGCGTCCAACGCGCGTTGGACGAACAGGAAAGTATTGCGATCAAGGTGCTGTGCATGAGTGATTGGGCAACCGTCGCCCGCTAACTGACTTGGGGATGACTTAGTAGTTGCATGGTTACCGACGGCGGATGCCCCAGTCAAAGTCCGGTGGATGGACTGCTCGCTTTGAGGGGTAAAGCGCCGGATTGTCGAAGTGAATTGGATTCTCTGAGTTTCACATTGAGTCCCGCGCCGGGCATCACTCGATGGGGGCCACAGGAGCATTGTCAGCCGTCCGTTCGACGCGAAACTTGTGGAGCGGCACGGAAAAAGCCGAGGTTTCGATCTGCCTCTCAATGGCACCGATCAACGCGTTCCGGAAGGATTTCGCATTTGCCGAAGCGGTGGGCCGGTTCAGCAGATGCTGGTAAACCCAGAGACCGTATTGACCGTTGAAAAGCGAGGTATAGTGGTTGCTCGTGTTGTTGAAAACCGGATTGGAGTAATGGCAGCGCCCCATGGTAGCGCAGGACGCTCTCCCCGCCGTTGACCGCAAATGCGTCCACCCTCGTGGCGTATCCGATCGCGGGACCAAAAGGGTTCAAATTGTCCCAAATTTCCCCGGCGCTGCTCCGTCCTACTGGATCGAACTCGTAACGCCCGGTGCGACATTCACGGCCTTCGACGGCTCCGGGTCTCCTGGCCTTTCCGTCTCGCGGCTTCACCATCGCGGCAGCACTCCAGGAGCTCCTTCAGCAGCGGATTCCCGTCATCCTGGCGGCGGGCGGCCACCGAGACGACGGAGGGCGCGGGCGGCTTGAGCGGAACGAAGACGGCCTGGGGATGCGCGAGGTGGCTGACTTCGGCGGGCGCGAGGGTGACGCCCTTGCCGGCGGCGACGAGGGCGAGCAGCGCGGTCAGGTTCTCGACGTGGTGCCGGAAGCGCGGCGTGAATCCGGCGGCCTGGCAGCCGGCGCAGATGGCGGCGTTGCGGCCCGGGAAGGTGTCCTCGGAAAAGCCGATGAATGGATCGCCTTCGAGTTCAGCCAGGGCCAGGCGTTTGCGGAGGGCAAGGAGGTGATTGTCCGGCAGCACGGCCTCGAACGGGAGGCGTCTTAGCACAGTCACGGCAAACTCCCGCTCGACCTCCGGACACGGGGTGCCGAGGAGCGCCAGGTCAATGCGACCGGCGCGCAGGGCCTTCACCTGTTCGCCGGGAGACAGTTCGCGCAGGGCGACGTCGGTGTCGGCGTGCGCCTGCGAGAAGCGGCGCAGCGCCGGGGTCAGCACGCTCGCGAGCACGGGGGCGATGTACCCCACGGTCAGGGTTTCCGGGGGTGGCCGGTTGAAGGCGGCCATCTGCTTCACCGCATCGCCGCTGCGCCGGAGCAGGTCGCGCGCGTGCGCGAGAAAGGCCTCGCCGGCGGGCGTCAGCTTGAGCCCGTGCTGTTCCCGGTGGAACAAGGCGACCCGCAACTCCTCCTCCAGGTCGCGCAACTGCCGGCTCACGGCGGGTTGGGAAATCCGCAGGCGGGCCGAGGCGCGGCTGATGTTCAACTCCTCGGCAACGGTCACGAAGTAGCGCAGGTGCCGCAGTTCCATGCGCATTCAGGTATAACCCAAAGGCATGGACGGCCAAAGAACAAAGCATTCGGCGGCCAGGACGTGGGACGCGAGACTGCGGCCATGAAAACGACTGCATTGGATCCCACCACCACCCTCCAGCCGAGCCCGCCGACCCTGGTGAAGCGTCCCGCCGCCGCGCGCGGCCAGACCGAACTGGGCTGGCTGCACAGCCGGCACAGCTTCTCCTTCGGAAGCTACTTCGACCCGGACCACATGGGCTTCCGCTCCCTGCGAGTGATCAACGACGACGTCGTGGAGCCCGGCCAGGGCTTCGGCGAGCATCCGCACCGCGACGCGGAAATCTTCAGCTACGTGATCGAGGGCGAACTGGAGCACAAGGATTCGCTGGGCAACGGTCGGGTGGTCCAGGCCGGCGACCTGCAATACATCAGCGCCGGGCGCGGCGTGCTGCACAGCGAGTTCAATCCGTCGCGGACGCAGCCGGTGCACTTCCTGCAAATCTGGCTCAAGCCGAACACGAGCGGCGGCGAGCCGCGCTACGCCGAGAAGGCCATGGGCCAGGCGGCCCAACCCAACGGGCTCACCCTGCTCTTCGCCGGGGAACCGCGCGATGGCGCCGTGGGCATTCGCGCCGATGCCGACATCTACTTCGGCAAGCTGGATGCCGGCAAACAGCTCACGCATCGCTCCGCGCCCGGACGCGCCCAGTGGCTGCACGTGGTGGAGGGCGACGTCTCTGTCGCCGGCAGCGACCTGAAATCCGGTGACGGCGTCGCGGTGGAACACGCGGATGTCCTGGAAATCCGAAGCCGCGACGGCGCGCAATTCCTGTTGTTCGACCTCCGGTAAACCGGGCGCCTTCAGGGCAACGAATTCACGGTTTCACAGCGAACCAGCAACCCCGAAAGGAAACGCAGCATGCCGAACTATCACCAGCTCTACACCCCGCAGGACAGCGCGGTCGTGTTCATTGACCACCAGCCGCAGATGACCTTCGGCGTGGCGAACGTGGACCGCGCCTCCTTGATCAACAACGTGACCCTGCTCGCCAAGGTCGCGAAGGAATTCAACGTGCCCACGGTGCTCACTTCCGTGGAAACCGAATCCTTCAGCGGCTACCTCTGGCCGCAGTTGCTCGACGTGTTTCCCGGCCAGGCCGTGGTTGAGCGCACCTCGATGAACTCCTGGGACGACGCCGGCTTCCGCAAGGCGGTCGAGGCGACCGGCCGGAAGAACATCCTCATGACGGGGCTGTGGACCGAAGTCTGCGTGGCCTGGCCGACCATCGAAATGCTCGGCGCCGGCTACAACGTCTATGTCGTCGAGGATTGCTGCGGCGCGACCTCGGCCGCCGCGCAGGACGCCGCGCTCTCGCGGATGGTGCAGGCGGGCGCCGTGCGGCTCACGACCCTCGCCGCCTTGCTGGAATGGCAGCGCGACTGGAAGGACCGCACCCACTACAACGCGCTCATGGGACTGCTCAAGCAGCAGGCCGGCGCGTACGGCGCGGGGATCGAATACGCCTACACCCTGGTTCACAAGGCCCCGCAGTCCGCGAAGACCCCGCAGGTGGTCCCGAAGAAGGACGGCCACTGAGCCGGGATGGCCGGCGCGGGCGCGCGACCGGCCCCGTGCGATCATGCCCATCCACATCGCCATTACCCGGCGCGTGCGACCCGGCTGCGAGGCCGAATTTCAAGCGGCGTTGCGCGACTTCTTCCAGGCGTCGTTCGCCCACGGCGGCGTGCTGGGCGCCACCATGATCGTGCCGCCGCCCGGCTCGGGTTCGCGCGAGTTCGGCATCCTGCGCTCCTTCGCGGATGAACAGGAGCGCGACACCTTCTACGCCTCCCCCCTCTTCCAGGCATGGGAGAAGCAGTGCGAGCCGCTGACGGAGTCCCATTCGTGGACGCATCGCCCCCTGCACGGACTCGAGGCATGGTTTCGCTCCCCCCACTCGCCGCCGCCCAAATGGAAGATGGCCGTGGCCACGTTCCTCGGGGTCTTTCCCCTGGCGATGGTCCTGAATCTCACGCTCGGCCCGGTCATCCGCGAATGGCACTTCGTCCTGCGCAACGTGGTCTTCAATGCCTTCGTGGTCACGTTGCTGTCCTGGGGGGTGATGCCCGTGGTGACGCGGCTGCTGCGGGGCTGGCTGCAGCCGCGATCCCCGCCCCAAAACGACTCTCCATGAATGCGAACCTGATTCCCGACCTCATTCTCCACAACGGCCGCATCACCACGCTCGACCCCAAGTATCCGGAGGCGCAAAACATCGCGATCCGGGAGGGGCGCATTGCCGGCGTGGACGACGCGGAAAGCTATCAGCGCGGGCCGGAGACGACGATCATTGACTTGAACGGCCGCCGCGTGATCCCGGGCCTCAATGATTCCCACCTGCATGTCATCCGCGGGGGGCTGAACTACAACATGGAGCTGCGCTGGGACGGGGTGCCGTCCCTCGCCGACGCGCTGCGGATGCTCCGCGAGCAGGCGCAGCGCACGCCGCCGGGCCAATGGGTGCGCGTGGTCGGGGGCTGGAGCGAGTTTCAGTTCGCCGAGCGCCGGATGCCGACGCTCGAGGAGATCAACGCCGCCGCGCCGGACACCCCGGTGTTCCTCCTGCACCTGTATTGCCGCGCGCTCTTGAACCGGGCTGCGCTGCGGGCCTGCGGCTACACCCGGGACACGCCCAATCCGCCCGGCGGCGAGATTCAACGCGACCCCGCCGGCCATCCGACCGGCCTGCTCATCGCCCGGCCCAATGCCACGATCCTTTACGCGACGCTGGCCAAAGGCCCGAAGCTGCCGCCGGAGCATCAGTTGAATTCCACGCGCCATTTCATGCGCGAGCTGAACCGCCTCGGGCTGACCAGCGTCATTGACGCGGGCGGCGGCTTTCAGAACTACCCAGAGGACTACGCCGTCATCCAGGAACTGCACCGGCGCGGCGAATTGACCCTGCGCATCGCCTACAATCTGTTCACGCAAAAGCCAAAGCAGGAACGGGAGGACTTCGCACGCTGGATCCGGATGACCGGGCCGGGCCAGGGCGACGACTTCCTTCGCTGCAACGGCGCGGGCGAGATGCTCGTGTTCAGCGCCGCCGACTTTGAAGACTTCCTCGAGCCGCGCCCGGACCTGAACTCCTCGCTGGAGGGCGAACTCCGGGAGGTCGTGTCGCTGCTCGCCGTCAACCGATGGCCGTTCCGCCTGCACGCAACCTACGACGAAAGCATCACGCGCTTCCTTAACGTGTTCGAGGCAGTGAATCGCGAAACGCCGCTCCAGGGCCTGAACTGGTTCTTCGACCACTGCGAGACGATTTCCGACCGCAACCTGGAGCGCGTAAAGGCGCTGGGTGGCGGCATCGCCATCCAGCACCGCATGGCCTTCCAGGGGGAATACTTCATGGACCGCTACGGGAAGCAGGCCGCGGAGCGGACGCCGCCCGTGCGTCGCATGCTGGACCTGGGACTTCCGGTGGGCGCGGGCACCGATGCCACCCGGGTGGCGAACTACAATCCGTGGGTTTCGCTGTACTGGCTCACCACCGGCAGGACAGTCGGCGGTGCGGCGATGTATTCCGGCGGGAATTGCCTTACGCGTGAGGAGGCCCTGAGGCTCTACACCCAGGGAAGCAGTTGGTTTTCCAGCGAAAGCGGGAAGAAGGGCGCCATCGCGCCGGGCCAACTGGCGGACCTCGCCGTGCTCACCGACGACTACTTCTCCGTGCCAGAAGAGCGCATCAAGGGCATCGAGTCCGCGCTCACCGTCGTCGGAGGCCGGATCGTCCATGCGACGAGCGAGTTCTCGCCTCACGCGCCGCCGGCGATTCCGGTACTGCCCGAATGGTCTCCGGTGAGCGTCTTCGGCGGCTATGGCGCGCCGCTCGACGTCCGCAAGGCCGCGCGGGCCGGTGTGCCGGTGCCGCAGCATTCCCACAGCGCCGAATGCCATCAAAACGGTTGCGCACACGCAGGATATCAACTCCTGGCGGGCATCGAGGTCGCACGCAATCGCCACGCCGGATTCTTCGGCTGGGGCTGCGATTGCTTTGCTTTTTGAGCCGGCGCTGGGAAGGCATAAACGGACACCCGTCCTGTCCCTCCATCCATTACCCCCGTCGCCGCAGCCGAGGCCGGTGGGTTGCCCTATCGAGCTGCCGCTCAACGCATTCGAATAGCATCCCTCGCCCTTCGGCCGGATACACGAGGCGCCGGCAGTCGAAGATCACCCGCACGACCTCCTCCTCGGACTTTTCGGGAAACCGCTGGCGCATCTTCGCGAAAAACGCCTCGTATTCAACGGGATTGGATGAAGAAAACCACGCGTCGTTGTGAAGCCGGTTTGGATCCTTGCCCATAAGGGAAATACGTAATGAGCGGAAGCCAAAGCGTCAAATCTATCACATGAAACCCATTCATTCTTCTGCCTCATTGGTCCGATCCGATAGGTTCTGAAAAACTTCTTTAGCTGGCAAGTTAGTGGTCGCCTCATCGGCCGGCTCTCATGCCGCCGCCCTGAGCGGCGCCCGGCCTGCCTACCATGTCCGGATTCCATCCGCAGCTAAAGCGAGGAGAAGTGACGCGTCCGCCCGAGGTCCTTCCCCTAGGCGCCGCCCCATGTATTGATTGAAGTGGATGCCGTGGCGAATGCTCAGGTCGCCAATGTCGCCAACCCGGACCACGAATGCCCAGCCCGGATCGCGAGCCCTGTCCCGTGTTGACCGGATCAAAAGCCCGAAGGGGCGGACGATTTCCAGCTTCTCAAGCAGCCAGGATGCGGCCATCGGCTCCGTCGCGCCAGCCGGCTTTGAAAACACCGCTGGGCGCTTTTTCCCCTCGGGATACAGACCCATCCGTTCCATCACGCCGCCAAAATACGGTTGGAAGTATCTGGTGAAGAATGGGCCGGTAAAGAGGGTGATACAGGCGAATACTAATAGGTATAAACCCAGGACCGCATGCAAATCCTTGAACAGCGTGCACCCGCCGGATCGCAGCCGCGGCAACCAGACTCTCCAAGGCTCCTTGATAGACATGGGCAGCGGCCCGCGGCGAATTCTGCCTTGGCGGAAACCATCGGGTCTCTGGAGCGAGAACCTTGTTTACCCTCGGATGATTTCCCCGCCAGTCCTCTCCGCCGCAACGCTTCTGGAGGAAGCGTGCTCCGGCGCACACACGATACCCACGCCGGAACACGCCGGTCCCAATGCCACAATGGGACCTGAAATGATTTGGATAAGGTTCAATGCGTCAGGGGAGCCGCATTCGATGCAGTGAGAATGCAGGCGTATTAACGGGCTCCGCTATAGTCGCCTTGCCATTCTTGACTCCACGCTTGCGCTCCGCATCCTGGCGCCCGCTGGCCATACGGAGCCTTCCCTGTCCGTGCCAGCGAGGCGATTCCGAGCGAGGCCGCGCAAGGGGACATGCTCTTGGCGAGGAATGCGAGACCAGCGCCGACAAAAGCGGCTTGCTTGCAGGCTGCCGCAGTACAGGACGGGCAAGAGTCTGTGACCGTGGCACAACATTACCCGTGGATCATCGTCCCCATCAAAAAGCCTCCCCGAGGGCCTCACTCTGCAGTGCGGGACTTGGGGTCGAAGCGGATCTTTTCGACTTTCTCAATCTGAACAATGCGTCCGTCGTGGACCACGATCTGGACTTGGCCAAATCGAAGCGACCCGACCTGCTTTCGAACCTCCTCCAACCAGGAGGGAACCTCCGGATTGGGTAATTGATCGCTCTGCGATGAAGACTTTTCGTTCGGCACCGAGCCATTGTTGAAAATTTCCCGATAAAGTCAATAGAGATTGACATGTTTCTTCTGAACGCAACGATTTATTGAAAATCTTCGCTAAGTTTTGTTCCCGTTTTCGGAACAACAAAATAATCTATCTGACGGATAGATTTTACAGACGCCTCGATGAAAATTTCGCTCCGTGGAGAGTATGCAGTGCGCGCGTTGACCCTGCTCGGCGAGCGATACGGAACCGAAGTTATTCGAATCCAAGATGTTGCATCCAAGGAAAACATCCCTAGACGGTTTCTGGAGCAAATTCTGAACGATTTGAAGACCGCGGGCTTTGTCGAAAGCCGGCGGGGAGTTTCCGGGGGATACCGCCTGGCTCGCTCTCCAGACCAAATCTCGCTCGGTGAAATCGTCCGCCATCTGGAGGGCGATATCGGTCCGGTGGCTTGTGCGAATGATACCCTTCAAAAGCACTGCTCATGTCCGGACGCCGCTTGCTGTCCGCTTCGGCTGGTCATGAGAGAGGTGCGAGCCAGCATGGTAAAGATCTTCGAGAATACCTCGATTGCCGACCTGGTGGCGCGGGCCGCCCAGGTCCGGGAGCGAAGTCGCCACGAACCGGACTATGTGATTTGAACGTATCCGTCTGGGGAAGTGCGTCTGGTCGGGCTGGCGGAGGAGGCTAGGCTGGCTGGGTGTCAGGAGATGCGCGTCGCTTTCCAGGCGCTGGGAGTCAGCTCGGCGACCCGGGTG